>Ga0335071_10006131_pt1 | contig 12437 bp, 12 predicted proteins | sample Lox_Sample_15_FD_206724 | JGI IMG/M metagenome (GOLD analysis project Ga0335071, IMG submission 206724) | Soil microbial communities from Loxahatchee National Wildlife Refuge, Florida, United States - Lox_Sample_1.5 | ecosystem: Environmental > Terrestrial > Soil > Wetlands | place: USA...
CCCACCTCCACCTCGCCCAGCTGCGGATGCTTCGCCTTCTTCCATGGCCCGAAAATGCGGCCCTTGTTCACTTCCTGGTCCCACTTGGCGAGCGCGAGGTAGTCCTTGCGCTCGAGCTTGGCGTACACGTCGACGAAAGGCTTCTTGCGCTCGATGCCCAGCTGCGTGAAGAGGTCCCAGAGCTCGATCACGTAGGCGAGCGCGCCCCTCTGGTGGTACGCGTAATCGGTCATGTCGCCCTTGAGCGGCCGCTCGGGCACGTACAGGAACTCGTGGAAGCCGCTCACCGTGGGGTAGCCCGTGAACTGCGTCATCCACGCCTCGACCTGGCGATAGACCGCGAGGTCGCCCTGGTCCATCTTGTCGTCGCTCTTGTCGCCGAGCGGGCGGATCAGCACGCCGCCGAAGGTGTGCAGGTTCAGCCACGCGAAGATGTTCGGATGCGCCGTGGCGAAGTCCATGATGGCGCGCGTCTCGGGCGCGCTGCCCGGATAGTCGCCCGCGCCTTCCTGCTCGTGCTCGGGCGCCCAGCAATAAGGGAAGTTGCGGTTGAAGTCGTACTGGTTGTCCGAGAGGAAATACGGATCGGGAATGCGACGGCCGTCGAAGTTCGCGATCGTCCCCTCGGGATAGACCTTGTAGTACGGCGGCGGATCCTCGGGCCCGCGCGGCACCAGCACGTTCGGGAAACCCTCGAGCGCCACGAGCTCGCCGTCGTCGCTTCGCACGCGCATGATGCCCATGAAGCCGTTGCCGTCGATGTCGCTCGATTCCCAGTACGCGTGCCCCTTGTGCCGGCGCTCGTCGATGGGAGACGAGCGCACGTAGCGGCCGCTCTTCAGCACCGCCTCGGCGCCGTCGGGCGAGATGCGCGGTACCACGTAGAAGAGCGAATCGCGGAGCGTCTCGGCCATGTGGGCGGGAAGCCGGCGCGGATTCGTGCCCGCGTGGATGCCGATCACGTCTTCGGCGATCGCGAGGGCCACGCTGGATCCGCAGAGCTCCGTCGCGTGCATGTTGCCGTCCACCCAGATCGCGGGACGGTGGCTGTCGGGATCGCGGCCGATCACGAGCAGCGGAATGTCGCGGCCCTCCGCGCTCTTGCCGAGCGAGGAGACCTTCACGAATTGCGGATGCGCGCCGGCCCACGCAGCGAGTTGCTGCGTGAGCTCGGAGTAATCGAGGTATTTGTTACGGAACATGAGCGAGGCGATCGGGGAAAACCCCGATTGTCTCACGCAGCGTCACCCCGGGCTTGGCCCCGGGGCCCAATGAACTACTTCTTCCCGTAGTTCTCCGCGAGGTACTGCGCGATCGGCGCCGTGTCCTCCGGCTTGATGGGCGCGCCGTACGCCTTCTGCATCTTCGTCACCGTCGCCTCCCACCCTTTTGCGTCGAGGAACGGCGAATTCAGCGGGATGTAGTCGAGGCTGTGGCACGCGACGCAGTTGTTGCGCACCTTGTCCAGGCCCGGGCCGTCCTTGAGCTTCACCTTGTCCTCGCCCGCCACGGCGAGCGTGGCGGCCGCGAGCATGGCAACCGAAGCGAGCGCGAGGATCTTCTTCATCACGCCACCTCCAGCTTGATGCGCGGGATCACGTTGTGGTGGTAGCCCGCGGGATTGAAGACGAGCTTGTCCACCTGCGTGTCGCCGCGATTGTTGTAGGCGCGCACCATCACCACGGGCGAGCCTTCGGCGCGGAACTTGTGCTCGAACGCGCGGAAGGAGTAGTTGCCGAGGTCCTTGCCGAGCTGCGCGAGGACCCAGGAGCGCCCGCCATCCACGGAGACTTCCACGTCGCGGATGCCGCGGCCGCCGTCCCAGGCCACGCCGGCCACGGTCACCATCTGGCCCTTCTTCACGTGCTCGCCGTCATGGATCGAGGTGACGAGCGAGTTCACCACGATGTCCGTGATGGGCTTGTTCGCTTCGGCGAGCTGCGTGGGGAACGGATCGGCGTTCATGAAGAGCTTGGCCGGCACGCGGTAGGCCGCCGCCATCCAGAAGTTCGCGAGCGGCGTGCTGCGCACGTCGATGTTCGTGAGGTGCTTCATCCAGTACGTGCCGGTCCAACCCGCCACGATGACGCGCGCGGGGAATCCGTTCCAGTGCGGAAGCGGCTTTCCGTTCATCTCGTAGGCGACGATGGTGTTGTCGTCCATCGCTCGCTGCACCGGGATTGTCTTCTGGAAGTCCGGGGTGGTCGGCAGCGCGGGGCCGTCGGCGCCGTTGAAGAGGATCTCCACGGCCTTGTCGCCCACGCCCGCTTTCGCAAGGATGTCCTTGAGCCTCACGCCCGTCCAGCGCGCGTTGCCCATCGCGCCGATGCCCCACTCCACGCCCTGCACGTGCGGCTGGAACATGCCGCGGCGGTTGCCCGAGCACTGGCACACGGCGGTGATCTCGACCGGATGGAAATCCTTCTTCAGTTGCTCGAACGTGAGCTCGAAGGGATGCGCGGCCGCGTCGCCGCCCACCTTGAGGCGCCAGGCCTTCGCGTCGATGGACTGCGGAATCCCCGAGAGGTGATAGCGCACGAAGAATGCGTCGTTGCGCGTGATCGGATCGCGGAAGTAGTCGATCGGCGTCTCGAAGTTCGGGGGCCGGTAGCTGCGCTTGATGAGGGGAAGCTTTCCGGGAATGGCCTCGAGCACGGCGGAATCGACCGTGCCTTGCGCGAGCTCCTCCGGCTGCCAGAATTTTCCGGCGGCCGACGAGATCTCGGGAAGCGATGCGAGTGCCGGAAGCGCCATGCCGGCGATGAAGCGGCGTCGGTCGATCATTGTCGTCCCCCTCCTTTGTAGTTGCGGCAATCTTGCTCCCGCCGCCGCGGATAGGCAAGGCGCGACCTATCGTACTGCGAGCTAATACGGCGAGTACCCTCCGGGGCCGTCGTCGGGCACGGTCTGCCACCATCCCGAGGGGCAATCGGTCACGTCGGGGTAGTAGCCCTGCGGGCTCGGGCAGTAGTAGAGGAAGTAGCCCGCGTCGGCGCTCGTGTCGTCGGGTGCATAGAAGCTCGCCGGATAGTACGGCGTCGAGACGTAGGGATACGTGTAGTACGGCGCAACGTAGATCGGGCCGGCGAGAACGATGTACGAATGGCCCGCGAACTGGAAGTGGAAGTGCCCATGCCCGTGGTTGTACGCTGGCAGGCGCGCAGGATGGCGCCACCGCGGAGCGCCGACGAAGCCGCGCGCGCCGGGATGCACGGCGTAGCTCGGGCGCGGCGAAGGCGCATGCACGGCGGCTGGGGGACGCTGGGAGTTTCCGGGATGCTGCGGCGCACCGGGCATCTGCGCGAGTGCCGAGGCGCCGGCGAGCGTTGCGGCGCCGAGGGCCGCGAGGATCGGGACTTTCATGGAAGCCTCCTTTCCGTTGCACTCACTACGACAACATCGTAGTGCCTGCGTGCATTCCCCACTGTGGACTATCTGTTACGAAGCTTGTCGCGCGGCGCGGCGCTCGTGGGCGCGGCCCAGGGCGAGCGCGAGCGCGACGCATCCGGCCATCACCGGCACCACGGCGAGCGAGAGCGCCGCCATCTCGAGGCCCAGGCCGCGCAGGGCGGCGAAGAGCCAGCCCGACACGGCATCGGAGCCGCGGAACACCACGAGGTCGATCACGTTCTTCGCCTTGTATTTCTCCTCGCGGCCGAGCACCGTGAAGAAGAGCTGGAAGGACGGATTGGACAATGCGAAGTTGGCCGTGCGCTGGATCGCCTGGAACGCGACCACGACGGCGAGCACCGGCGAGAACGCGAGCACGACGAATCCCGCCGCGAACACGAGCGGCAGGAACGCGGCGCCGCGGCCGACGCCGAAACGCTCGAGGAGCCTTCCCGTCGCGGTGAGCTGCACGAGGATCGTGAGGATGCCGACGGTGAGGTCGATGCTCGCGAAGATGCGCGTGCGGACGGCCGGGTCCGGCGAGGCCGCCGAAACGATGTTCGCTTGCTCGAGGTAGAGAAACGTTCCGGCGAGCGAAAGGCAGAAGAGCCAGAGAGCCATCCCCGCGAGATACGGCGAGCGCGCGATCATGAGGATTCCGGCGACGGGACTTCCGCCGATCCTGGCCGTGCCCGCATCCGCGCCCTTCCGGGCGGGAGCGAATTCCAGCCGCTGTGCGCAAAGCACGGCGCCTTCCAGGAGCACCGCGGCCACGATGAGCAGGTGCGTGGGACCGATGGCCCCGGCGAGGCCGACCGTCACGAGCGGGCCCGCGAGCGCGCCCGCGGAGCCGCCCGCGGCGATCAGCCCGAAGAGGCGCTTGCCCTGCTCGCTCGTGAATACGTCCGCCATGAGCGACCAGAAGACCGAGACCGCGAAGAGGTTGAAGACGCTCACCCACACGAAGAACACGCGCGCGACGGCCGCGCGATCGGCGCCGGACTCGAGCAGCGCCCAGAAGAGCACGAGGTTCGCCACGAAGAAGTGATAGACCGCCGGGATGAACACGCGCCGCGCGAGCTTCGCCACGAGCGCGCCGAACGCCGGCACGGCCGCGAGCATCACGACGAAGGTCGCGGTGAAGAGCCACGGGATGTTGCGCACTCCGCCCGCGATGCCCATCTCGTCGCGGATGGGCCTGAGGACGTAGTAGGCCGAAAGCAGGCAGAAGAAGTACGCGAACGACCAGCCGACCGCCCGCGCCTCGCCCTCCTCGAGGTGCGCGAGCCTGCGCGCGATCACTTCTCGATGCCGAGCGCCTTGCGAAGCTCCGCCGCGGTGAGCGCCTTGCCGAAGACGGGTGTGCCGACGTCGAAGCTCTTCGCGGTGGAAAGGCCGCCCACCACGACGGGCTCGAAGCCCGCGTCCTTCACGAGCCTCGCGGCGACCTCCAGCGCGTGGCCGTCGTCGGCCGCGAGCGGGATCGCGATGCGCTCGCCCTCGCGATCGTGCTCGGACCGCAGCTTCGCGTAGCCCACGGAATTGAAGGCGCGCACGAGCTTCGCGCCCTTCAGGAACTCGGCCGAGGCCACGCCGGTGCCTTTCTCGCGCGCGGCCACCGCCATCTCGCCGTCGCGCGCCTGGATCGGGTTGGACGTGTCCAGGACCACCTTGCCGCGGATGGAGCTCTCGTAGTCGTGGCCGATCTGCTCGAGCGCGGGATACGGCACCGACACCAGCAGCACCTCGCCGAAGCTCGCCGCCTGCGCGGGCGTGCCGGCGCGCGCGCCGACCTTCGCGGCAAGCCGCTTGTCGTGCTCGAGGTCGAGCGACGAGAACATCACGTCGTAGCCCGCCTTCGCCCAGAGCTCGCCCAGCGTGCCGCCGATGCGGCCCGACCCGATCACGCCGACCTTCATGCGGTGCGCGGGCGCGCCGGCTGCGCCGGCGGCGAAAGCGAGGATCGCGAGCGCCGCGAAGGCGGCCATGCGTAGCGGATTGCGCATCATGGATTCTCCTTCCGGGATTCGAACGTCACGGCCGCGTGCCGTATTCCTTGTCGACGCGGTCCATGCACTTGGTCCGCGCCTCGTCGTCGATGACCTGGCGGCACTCCGCCCGCGCCCACTCGCGCTCGGACGCGCTGTGGGGCGAGGAAGCGCAGGCCCCGGCGAGCGCCAGCGGGATGGATGCCGCGGCCAGGGCCGCGAGGAGCCGCCTCTTCATCGTCGTCATCCTTTCTCGAAACGCCGGTCCGGCACGAACCAGAGCGCGGCCACCAGAACGTAGAGCGCGCACGAGAACAGAGGTTGCACGAACGCGAACGCGATCGCGACCGCATAGATCGCCACGGAGACCTTTCCCTTGAAATCGCCCCCGAGCCGCGCGGTGAAGGCGGAGTCGCGGCCATGGATCGCGCCCAGGCAGTGCGCGAGGAGGTAGTAGGCCACGCCCGCCATGAGCAGCACGAAGCCGTAGAGGGCCACCGGCACCGGCTCGAGATGGTTCTCGTCCATCCAGCCGGTCACGAAGGGCACGAGCGAGAGCCAGAAAAGCAGGTGCAGGTTTGCCCAGAGGATGGAGCCATTCACCTTCTGCACCGCGTGCATGAGGTGGTGATGGTTGTTCCAGTAGATGCCGACGAAGACGAAGGAGAGCGCGTAGGTGAGGAAGACCGGCACCACCGGCAGGAGCGACGCGAGATCGGTGCCGTGCGGCACCTTCATCTCGAGCACCATGATGGTGATGATGACTGCGATCACGCCGTCGCTGAACGCCTCGAGCCGCGCCTTGCCCACGCATTCCCTCCTCGCGGTTTGGGATTATGCCGCGAATCCGGGCGCCGGCTGTGCTACGATTTTTTCCGAAAGCCCGCCATGAAACGAATCCTCTGCGCGATCGCGCTCGTCCTGGCCGGCGCGTCGGCGCCGTGCCTGGCGGACGAGCCCGCGACCTTCCTCGTGGCGCGCGACGGCCTTCCCGATCCGAACTTCGGCAATTCGGTCGTGCTGATGACGCCGCTGCAGGGCGAAGGCGCGCTGGGCGTGATCGTGAACAAGCCCACGAAGATCCCGCTCGCCAAGCTCTTCCCGGACCAGCCGCGCCTCGAGAAGCTCGACGACAAGGTGTTCTTCGGCGGACCCGTGTCGCTCCAGTCCGTGTCGTTCGTGTTCCGCTCGGACAGCGCGCCCGAGGACGCCGTGGAGCTCATGAAGGGCGTGTACATCAGTTCCGACGCGGACCTGCTGCGCACGCTGCTCGCGCGCGAGAAGCCCACCGAGAACCTGCGCGTGTTCATCGGCTACGCGGGCTGGGCGCCGGGGCAGCTCGAAGGAGAGGTCTCGCGCGGCGACTGGCATCGCGTGGATGCCGACGCGCACGACCTCTTCGAGCACCGCCCCGAGTCGCTGTGGCATGACCTCGACTTCAAGGCCTCGGCCACGCAGGCCCTCTACCGCGTTCGCTGACTACTTGAACGTGTACTTCACCTGCCCGTAGACGAAGCGGCCGCGCACGTCGGAGTACGCGATGTCGTACCCCGCCGCGAACTGGCCGCCTTCGTTCGTGTACGGTGGATCGCGATCGGTCACGTTCTTCGCGCCCAGCGTGAACTGCCAGTTCTTCACGCCCAGGTAGCGGGCCTGCACGTCCCACGTCTCGTACACGCCCACCGTGCGCGGCGTCCCGGTGATGTTCGAGTTCACGTCGTGGTAGCTGTCCTGGAAGTTCTGCGCGAGGCTCGCTTCCCACGGACCGCGGTCGTACGTGATCGACGCGACGTGGCGCCACTTCGGGATGATGCCGCCCGCGGCCACGAGCGCCGTGTCGGCCTGGTTGGTGTAGCTGCCGTCGAAGTTCTGGCGCTTGAACTGCTCGATGTAGGAGCCGTCCAGCCGCATCGTGAGGCGATGGCCCGCGCCGATGTCCGGGCGGAACGCAAGGTCGAGGTCCCAGCCCTGCACCTTCACCTTGAAGAGGTTGGAGGTCGTCTGGATCACGTCGATGATCGGGCCCAGCCCCGAGGCGTTGCCGTCGGGCGCGCCGCGGATGATGAACGACGAGAACGTGGTCTCGTTGGCGGCGTTCGCGAGGATCGTCGCGGAGTTCAGGCCGCCGATCACGATGGAGTCCTTCAGCAGGATCGAATACCAGTCCCAGCCGATGGACAGCTCGCGCACCGGCTCGAACACGATGCCGAAGGTGCCCGACTTCGACTTCTCGGGCGTGAGGGACGGGTTGCCGCCGATCAGCGTCGGGAACTGGTTGCCGCAGTCGGTCGGCGCGCCCGTGGAGAGGTTCGGGCAGCGCAGGTAGTCGCGCGAGTTGTTGGCGGTGACGCTCGAGGCCTGCGGCGTGTAGAGGTCCGTGAGCGACGGCGCGCGGAAACCCGTGCCGTAGGAGCCGCGCAGCAGGACTTCGGGCACGACCACCCAGCGCAGCGACAGTTTCGGGTTGGTCGTGTTGCCGACGGTCTGGTAGTCGTCGTAGCGGACTCCCAGGTCGGCCTCGAAGTTCTTCGTGATCGGCACGGCCGCCTCGCCGTAGGCCGAGAACACGTTGCGGCTCTTGTCCACGCCGAGGATGTTGCCGCCGAAGCCGCCGACGTCGCCGATCTGGTAGGCCTGCGACGGGCTGAACGAAAATTTCTCCTGGCGGAATTCGCCGCCCGCGGCGATGCTGAGCGGCCCCGAGCGCATCTCCAGCACGTCCTTGGTCGCGCGGAAATCGACGCTCGCGTTGGACGTCTTCGACGTGTAGATCGCGCCGCGCACCTGCGCCTCCTGCAGCTCCTGCAGGACCGCGGGATCCGTGGTCGGGCCGAACGGGTTCACCACGCCGCTGTCGATGATCGGCAGCGTGCGCGAATACGACGGATAGCCCGCCAGCAGGTCCGACTCGGCCTTGCTCTGCGTGTAGAGGAACGCAGAATCGAAGTCCCACGTCCCGAGGGAGCCCTTCAATCCGGCGAGCACGCGGGTCGCCTCGCCGATGTCACGCGTTTCACGCAGGCCGTCGGCGAAATCGCGATAGCGGAACGCGATGGGCTGGTTGGTGGGAAGCCCGAGCGAGGCCACGTACGAGGTCGGGTAGTACGGGCTGGTCGGCGGAAGCAGGATCAGCGTGTCGCCGGCCTTGGCAAACTTCTGCAGGCCCGCGGGCAGCGTCGGATACTGCGTCGCGATGAGGTTGTTGATGTAGGCGATGTACGGATTGCTCGCGGGCAGCGCCGTCGCCTCGGACAACGGAACGGGCTGCGTGTTGTACGTGTTCGCCGTGCGCGTGTAGCCGAGCTCCGCGTAGGCGACCACGTCGGGCGACATCTGGTAGCTCGCGTTGCCCATGAAGTAGTAGCGCTCGAACTCGGGCAGCACCGAGAGGTAGGGGCTGTTCTCGAAGCGGCAAGCCTGCCCCGAGTTCGCGTTCGTGAGGAAGAACGGCGACACGAGGCTCGTCGGCCCGCAATTCGGGAACGCGGGGCTCGAGAGCTTGCCGAAGGTCGGTCCCGACAGGATGTTGCCGGGGAACGCGATCGTCGACGTGAGGTCGTTGTTCATGTCGACGTTGATCTGGTGCGCGAACTCCCGCGACGATCCCTGGATGCGGTCGGTGTGCTCGTAGCCCGCGCCGATGTTCACGTTGTACTTGTCCTTCGCGAGCGAGCCGAAGCCGGTGAAGGCCGAGGCGTTCCAGCTCGCGCCGCCGCCGCTTCGCGTGGGCGAGCCGTAGCCCGTGTTCACCTCGCCGCCGGTGTAGTCGCGGCGCAGGATGAAGTTCACCACGCCCGCGATGGCGTCGGAGCCGTACAGCGACGAGGCGCTGTCCTTCAGCACTTCGATGCGCTCGATGGCCGCGACCGGGATGCTGTTCACGTCCACCGCGGTCACCGTCGTGCCGCCGAAGTCGGTCACGCGGCGCCCGTTCACCAGGATCAACGTGCGCGTGGCGCCCAGCGCGCGCAGCGAGACGTTCGCCTGGGACGTGGTCACCGTGCCGTTGGCCTGCGAGACCGTGACGCTGCCCGCGCTCGTGATGGCGGTGACGTTCTTCAGCAGCTCCTCGGTGGTGACGGCGCCGATGCGCTCGATGTCCTCGCGCTTGAGTATCGTTACGGGCAGGGCCTGCTCGCCGTCGATGCGCTTGATCGACGAGCCCGTGACCTCCACGCGCTCCATCTTCTGGATGTCGGACGACTGGGAAAAGGCCGGCGCGGCAAAGGCGAAAGCCGCGCAGAACAGAGCGACGCGCTTGTGCATGTTGGACCCCCTTGTGCGGGGCATCGTAATCCCGCCGACATACGCGGGACGCGCACCGCAGTATCAACCTTGAGACCTCGGGGTACGGAATAATTGCCCGGTGTGAAATAGCGTAACGGGCCGTGACACCCGCTCAGCTTCGCGAAGGCTTTCGCTTCTTCGCGAACGCGGCGAGAAGGCCCTCCATGCCGGCATCGAAGGTCGCGTCCCACTCGCCGCGCTGGAAGAACCTCGCCGAGCGCGCCAATTGCGGGCACTCGCGCGCGATGAACGCACCATCGGCGGGCTCGGCCGCCGACGGTCCCTTCGCGTAGCCCATGGTCTCGTCGAGCGCCGCGCCCATGAGGTAGTAGCCCAGCCAGCGGAACCCGCGCGCGGCCGACTCGTCGTCGCCGGTGATCTCGCGCGCGAGGACGAGCAGCCGCTCGATGAACCTCACCCCCGTGGGCGTGTTGAGCCGGTGGACCGCGATCACCGGGTAGAGGCGCGCGTGGCGATGCGCCATGGCGCGGTAGGCGCGCATGAGGCGGCGCATGCGCTCGAGGGGCGCCAGGTCCTCCGGCGGGAACTCGACGGACGCGATGGCGTGGTCCACCAGCGCGTCCACCAGGTGCTGCTTGCTCGGGAAGAAGTGGTAGAGGCTCATGGCCTCGCGCCCGAGCTCGGCGCCGACGTTGCGCATGGAGAAGGCCTCGAGGCCCTCGCGCGCGATGACGGCGAGCGCGGCCGCCACGATGCGCTCGCGGCTCAGCGCCGCGGGCGCGGCGGATCGGGTCTTCCGGGGCATGCTTGCAATCTTACGGCGTAAGGGTATGATCCCGCAATCGCCTTACAGTGTAAGCCCCAAGGAAGGAGACGCCATGGAAGCCGCAGACCTCGTCGGATTGGCCATTCCCGCGACCTACCTCGTGCTGCTGGGCCTCGAAAGGCTCGCGCCCGCGCGCGAGTTCCCGCCGCGCCGGGGTTGGGCGTGGATCGGCATCGGGTTCCTGCTGCTCATCGCGGCCACCGGCGCGGTGGTGCCGCTGCTGCTGCCCGTCGAATGGATGGAGGAGCACCGCTGGGTCGACGGCACGGGCCTCGGCGTCGCGGGCGGAGCCGTCGCGGGCTACGTGGTGCTCAGCTTCTTCTCGTACGCCTGGCACCGCAGCGCCCACGCGGCGGGATTCCTCTGGCGGGGCTTCCACCAGCTGCACCACAGCCCGCAGCGCGTGGACATCTCGGGCTCGGCGATCTTCCATCCCCTGGAGATGGCGGTGCAGGTGCTGGTGCAGCTCTTCGTCACCGTGATCGTGCTGGGGCTCGATCCGCTCGCCGCGGCGCTGGTGGGCTACATCGCCGCCTTCTACGGCATGTTCCAGCACTGGAACGTGCGCACGCCGCGGTGGCTGGGCTACGTGATCCAGCGGCCCGAGTCGCACTGCGTGCACCACCGCAAGGGCTTCCACTACTACAACTACTCCGACTTCCCGCTGTGGGACATCCTCTTCGGCACGTTCCGGAATCCGACGAACTACATCGGCGAATGCGGCTTCGAGGCGCCCGCCGACCGGCGCATGGGCGCCATGCTCGCCTTTGCCGACGTGAACGCGCCGCTCTATGGCCCGTCGAGCCTCGGGGCGAAGCCCGCCAAGGGCGCGCCCGGCTGACGGTTTTCACCGCGCGGCCTCTCCGGGATAAGATCGCGTGAGATCCCCCCGGAGTGGACCATGGAAGAAGCCTTCCCGCTTCACACGCTGCCGATCTTCCGCAACGTCCCGACGGCCCTGCTCGAGCCGCTTCGGAAAGCGACCGCGCGCATCGCCTACTCCGACGGCGCGCCCATCTTCCGCCAGGGCGATATCCCCAAGTACCTCTACATCATCGAGGAAGGCGCCGTGGACATCGTGCTGCCCGCGGTGGTGGACGACCTCATCGTCGCGACGTTCGAATCGGGGACCGTGTTCGGCGAGCTGGGCATCTTCGACTCGCAGCCGCGCACCGCGACCGCACGGGCCTCGGGCGAAGCGCGCGTGATCACGATCCCGCTGCAGACGATGGCCGAGCTCGTGGAGAACCATCCGCCGGCGGCCCGGCAGTTCATGGCCGTGATCATCGAGCGGCTGCGCAGCACCGACGAGATGCTCTCGCGCCTGAAGATCCGCAACGTGAACGAGATCGCCGACGAGAAGATGACCGTGGGCGAGCGCATCGCCGACATGGTGGCGAAGTTCGGCGGCTCGTGGACCTTCATCATCGCCTTCGGCGTGTTCCTCGCCGTGTGGATGGCGGTGAACACCGTGTGGCTGCTCACGCAGCCGCCGGACCCGTTTCCCTACATCTTCCTGAACCTGATCCTCTCCTGCCTCGCGGCGCTGCAGGCGCCCGTGATCATGATGAGCCAGAACCGGCAGGCCGCGAAGGACCGCCTGCAGGCCGACCAGGACTACCAGGTGAACGTGAAGGCCGAGTTCGCGATCCAGCAGCTGCACCGCAAGCTGGACGACATGCGCGCGAGCCTCGCGCAGCATCGCCGCGCGGAGGCCGAGCACTGGCGCAACCTGGAGAGGCCGAACTAGGCGATAAGCCCCTCCTCCTTCATCGCCTGCTTCACCGCGGGCCGCGCGGCGACGCGCTTCTGGAAGGCCTGGAGGTTCGGGAACTCGGAAAGATCGAGCTTCACGTGGTGCGCCCAGTTGGTCACCGTGAAGAGATACGCATCGGCCGCGGTGAAGTGGTCGCCGAACAGGTAGTCGTGGCCCGCGAGCTTGTCCTCGACGAACTTGTAGCGCTTCTTCAGGTAGGCCTTGCGCT
>Ga0335071_10006132_pt1 | contig 12435 bp, 9 predicted proteins | sample Lox_Sample_15_FD_206724 | JGI IMG/M metagenome (GOLD analysis project Ga0335071, IMG submission 206724) | Soil microbial communities from Loxahatchee National Wildlife Refuge, Florida, United States - Lox_Sample_1.5 | ecosystem: Environmental > Terrestrial > Soil > Wetlands | place: USA: Florida...
CCCGTGACCGCTCGGGTCCTCATCGACGGCCACATGTTGGGCTCCGGCGAGACCGGCAACGAGACGTACGTGCGCGGGCTGCTCGCCGGGCTCACTGAACTGGGACGGCGAGAGGCCGTCGCCGTCACCGGGCCCGAGGTGGACGTGGGCGCGCACGAGCGGGTCGTGCTCCCCGGCCGGTCGGACATCGCGCGCCTCACACGGGACCTCGTCGGAGCCGCGAGGGACCGGCGGGCGCAGGTGATCCACTCCACCTATGCCGCGCCGCTCTTCGGCGCCGTCACCTCGGTGCTCACGGTGCACGACGTGTCGTTCCTCCGCCACCCCGAGTGGTTCACGCTCCGCGACCGCGTCGTGCTCAACGCGGGCGTGCGCGCCTCCGTGCGGCGAGCGGCGCGCGTGCTCGTGCCCTCGGGGCACGCGCGCGACGAGCTGTGCGCGCTCCTCCGCGTCGCCCCGGAGCGCGTGGTCGTCACGCCCGAAGGCGTGGACCGCCGGTTCGCGCCGCCGCAGGCGGCGCCCGCCGGCGCCGGCCCCGCGTGCGACGACCTGGACGCGCTGCTCCGGCGCCTGGGCATCCATCGTCCGTACGCGCTGGCGGTGGGCAACCTGCAGCCACGCAAGAACCTGGCCCGGCTCATCGAGGCCTGGGCGCTGCTGGCGGCGGACGACGCCGACCGCGGCCGCCAGCTGGTCGTCGCCGGGGCCTTCCGCGGCCGGCGGGACGGCGCCACGGGGCTCGCGATCCAGCTCCACATCGGCGACCGGGTCGCCTTCCCCGGCTACGTGGCCGACGCCGACCTCCCGGCGCTCTACGGCGGCGCCGACGTCTTCGTGCTGCCCTCGCTGTACGAGGGGTTCGGGCTGCCTGTGCTCGAGGCGATGGCCTGCGGCACCCCGGTCGCCTGTTCCCGGACGACGGCGCTGCCCGAGGTCGCCGGCGGCGCCGCGGCGCTGTTCGACCCGCACGACCCGGCGGACATCGCCGCGACGCTGCGCGCGGTGCTGGCGGACGAGGCGCTGCGCGCCGACCTGCGCGAGCGCGGGCTGCGGCGCGCCTCCCGCGCGAGCTGGCGCGCCTGCGCCGAGCTCACGGCCGCCGCCTACGACGCGGCCGCGGCCGAGGCCGCCGCCTCATGAGGATCGCCCTCGCCGGCACCCGCGGCGTCCCGGCGGCCTACAGCGGCTTCGAGACGGCCGTGGAGCAGATCGGCTCCCGCCTCGTCGCCCGCGGCCATACCGTCACCGTGTACTGCCGCCCGCACATGGTGGGGCGCCGCCCGGACGGCACGTACAGGGGCATGCGGCTCGTCTACCTTCCCACCGTGCCCGGCAAGCACCTCGACACACCGGTGCACACCCTGCTCAGCACCGTGCATCTCGCCACCGTGGACAGGCCGGACGCCGTGTTCTACTTCATCGCCGGCAACAGTCCGTTCGCGGGGCTCGGACGCGCGCTGGGCGTGCCCACGGCGATCAACGTCGACGGGCTGGACTCGCAGCGCGCCAAGTGGGGACCGTTGGCGCGCGCGTACCTGCGCCTGACCGAGCGCGCCGCCCCGTCGCTCGCCTGCGTCGCGATCACCGACTCGCGCACGGTGCAGACGCTCTACCGCTCCTGGGGACACGAGACCGTCTACATCCCCTACGGGTCGGAGCTGGACGAGGACGATGCGGGCGCGCAGGAGAGCGCGACCGGAGCGGGCGGCGGTGCCGCACAGAGCGACGGCGCGCTCGCCCGCCTCGGCCTGGAGGAGCGCGGCTACGTCCTGTTCGTCGGTCGGCTGGTGCCCGAGAACAACGCGCACGTGCTGGTCGAGGCGTTCCGCGGCCTGCACACGAGCATGCGGCTGGCGGTGGTCGGGGACGCGCCGTACGCCGGCGACTATCAAGCGCGTCTGCGGGCGGCCGGCGACGACAGGGTCGTCTTCGCCGGCTACCAGTTCGGGGCCGCGTACCGGGAGCTCCTGCGCAACGCGGCCCTCGTCGCCGTCCCGACGGAGGTCGGCGGCACGCACCCCGTGATCCTCGAGGCGCTGGCGGCCGGCGCATGCCTCGTGGTCAACGACCACGCGCCCAATCTGGAGACGGTCGGCGACGCGGGAGTAAGCTACCGGGGCGCGGACGGAGCGGAGGGCCTGCGGCGAGCCCTCGAGGCGCTGCTCGCCGACCCCGGTGCCGTGGAGCGGTACCGCGCGGCGGCGGTCCGGCGCGCCCGCCTGTACTCGTGGGACGCGGTCACCGACGCCTACGAGCGCCTGGCGGAGCGGTTGACGGAGCAGAGACGCGGCGGCCGTGCGGTCCGCCGCCCCGCCCGTTGAGGGCAAGCCCGACCTGAGGGGGGACGTGGCACTCGACCTGGACGGCCTGCGGCGCTGGATGGCGGCCCACCGCGGCGACGACGGCGCCGCCTTCGACGAGTGGGCGGCGCCGGACCTGCTCGAGCTGGGCTGGCTGCTGGGCCGCCGGCTGGCCCGCGGCGCGCTGCTGCGCCCGCGCCTCGGCTCCTCCGGCGGCCTCGTCTTCTGCGACCGCCGCGTGCGCGTGCTGCACGCCCGCTACGTGCACGCCGGCCGCGACCTCGACCTCGAAGAAGGCTGCTTCATCAACGGACACAGCCGGCGCGGTGTCACCTTCGGCGACCGCGTCACCGTCGGCCGCGGTGCGATCGTCGCCCCCACCGGCCTGCTCGGTGGCCCGCCCGGTGAGGGCCTGCGCGTGGGCGACCGCTCCAACCTCGGCCACTGGGCCTACATCGGCTGCTCAGGGTTCGTCTCGATCGGCAGCGACGTGCTCATGGGGCCCCGCGTCGCCCTGCTCGCGGAGAATCACAACCTGGACTCGGCCGACGAGCCCATCAAGGCGCAGGGCGTCACCCGCCTGCCGATCGTCGTCGAGGACGACGTCTGGCTGGGGGCGGGGGCGACCGTCGTCGGCGGCGTCACCGTCGGCCGCGGCAGCGTGGTCGCCGCCGGCTCGGTGGTGACGAGGGACGTGGAGCCGTTCTCGATCGTCGCCGGGGCGCCGGCGAAGCTCGTGCGCACGCGCGCGCAGGCCGGCGACACCGGCGCCTGAGCCACGCGGTCCGCGCGAGGGCTCCGCGCTCAGGAGCCGCGTCGCCGCGTGCGCCGCCTCACACGGCTCCGGAGCCTCCGCAGCCCTCGCGACGTCCCAGAGGCCCCTTCTCGCGCCTCTGACGGTGCGCAACGACGGCGCGATGACCCGTCGCAGAGCTCACGCGCACGTCTCGGGGGCCCGCGCCTACTCGCGGTGCTCGATGACCTCGAAGCCGGCGCTCACCACGACGTGGTCGCGACGGGCCTCGGCGAGGTCGTCGCGCACCATCTCCGCGACCAGCTCGTCGAAGGTGATGGTGGGACGCCAGCCCAGGCGCTCGCGCGCCTTCGTGGCGTCCCCGAGCAGCGTGCTGACCTCCGTGGGCCGGTAGTACCGCGGGTCGACGCGCACGACCACGTCGCCGGGCGCGTAGGCGCACCCGGGGGCGACGTCGTCGTCCCCGGCGGCGCACGCCGCCCGGCACCGCTCCTCGTCCAAGGACTCGACCACGCCCACCTCGTCCGGGCCGCTGCCGCGCCAGGTGAGCGTGAAGCCGATCTCGGCGAACGCGCGCACACACATGTCGCGCACGCTGTGCTGCTCGCCGGTGGCGACCACGTAGTCGTCGGGCTCGTCCTGCTGCAGCATCAGGTACATGGCGCGCACGAAGTCGCGCGCGTGTCCCCAGTCTCGCAGCGAGTCGAGGTTGCCCAGCCAGAGGCCGTCGTGGAGGCCCAGGGCCATCCTGGCGACGGCCCGCGTGATCTTGCGCGTGACGAAGGTCTCGCCGCGGATGGGGCTCTCGTGGTTGAAGAGGATGCCGTTGCTCGCGTGCATCCCGTAGGCCTCGCGGTAGTTGACGGTGATCCAGTAGCCGTACACCTTGGCGGCGCCGTACGGGCTGCGCGGGTAGAACGGCGTGGTCTCGCGCTGCGGGACCTCCTGCACCAGGCCGAACATCTCGCTGGTGGAGGCCTGGTAGAAGCGGCAGGACTTCTCCATGCCCAGGATGCGCATGGCCTCGAGCAGGCGCAGCGTGCCCAGGGCGTCCGAGTTGGCCGTGTACTCCGGCGTCTCGAAGCTGACCTGGACGTGGCTCTGCGCCGCCAGGTTGTAGATCTCGTCGGGCTGGGTCTCCTGCACGATGCGGATGAGGTTGGTTGCGTCCGTCAGGTCGCCGTAGTGCATGAAGAACCGGGCGCCGGGGGTGTGCGGGTCCTGGTAGAGATGGTCGACCCGCTCGGTGTTGATGAGGCTGCTGCGGCGCTTGATGCCGTGGACGACGTATCCCTCGCCCAGCAGCAGCTCGGCGAGGTACGCGCCGTCCTGCCCGGTGATGCCCGTGATGAGGGCGGTCTTGGTCATGGCCCCTCCTGCGCGCCGGCCGCTGCCTCAGGCGCGGTTCTGCAGATACCAGTCGTAGGTGCGGCGGATGCCGTCTTCAAGCCCTACTTCGGGCGACCAGCCCAGCGACTTGATACGGCTGACGTCCATGAGCTTGCGCGGCGTGCCGTCCGGCTTGGAGTCGTCCCACACGACCGGCCCCTCGTAGCCCACCACGCGCCGGACGATGGCGGCGAGCTCCTTGATGGCCAGGTCCTCGCCGCAGCCGACGTTGAGCAGGCCGTCCTGGACGTCGGCCGCGTGCACGTACTGCAGGCAGTACGCGATGGCCCGGCCGACGTCCTCCACGTAGAGGAACTCGCGCTTGGGGGCGCCGGTGCCCCACAGGGTGACGCCGGCGCCCTCTCCCCCCTCGCCGCCTGCCCGCGCCACCTTGGCGTCGTGGAACTTGCGGATCATGGCCGGCAGCACGTGGCTGGAGGTCAGGTCGAAGTTGTCGCCCGGCCCGTACAGGTTGGTGGGCATGAGCGAGAGGTAGTCGGTGCCGTGCTCGCGGTTGAGGCTGCGGCAGAGCTCGATACCGCCGATCTTGGCGATGGCGTAGGCGCGGTTGGTCTCTTCGAGCGGCCCCGTGAGGAGGTACTCCTCCTTGAGCGGCTGCGGCGCCTCGCGCGGGTAGATGCAGGAGCTCCCGAGGAAGACGAGGCGCCTCACGTCGTGCCGGTACGCCTCGCCGATGAGGTTGAGCTCGATGAGCAGGTTCTGCTCGACGAACTCCCACGGCAGCTCCCAGTTGGCCATGATGCCGCCCACCTTGGCGGCCGCGTCGATGACGGCCTCCGGCCGCTCCTCGTCGAAGAAGCTGCGGGTCGCGGCCTGGTCAGTGAGGTCGAGGTCGTGCAGGTCGCGCACGAGGATGTTGGAGAACCCCGCCGCCAGCAGGGTGCGGTAGATGGCGCCGCCCACCAGGCCGGTGTGACCGGCGAGGAAGACGCGGGCGTCCTTGCGCACGAGCGGCTGCGTGTCGGCTGGCAGAGGCATGTCGCGAGTCATCCTACCCGCTCCCGGCGCGGTCGCGGGCGGCGCTGCCGATGACCGCGCCGCTCCGCGGGTGAAGCGCGCTCAGACGGACGTGCGGTCCTCGGTGCGGCGTCCCGGCACCAGACGACGCCGCTCGCGCACGCGCTGGCCGTCGTCCGAGTACCCGTAGTAGTACGGCGAGTAGTAGAAGTAGCGGCCGCCCTTGATGCCCTCCATGCGCACCACGCAGCCCAGCTTGCGCACGGGCAGGCGGTGGAGCTGGTCGGCGGCCGTCTGGAGCTGCGGCCGCTTGACCGCCTGCATGTCGACGAGGAACACGAGGCCGTCCACCTTGGCGGCGATGGCCGACGTGTCGCCCACGGCGAGCATGGCCGGCGAGTCGATGAGCAGCAGGTCGCACTCGCCGGCCAGCTCCTCGAGCACGGCCTCGAAGCGGCGGGAGGCGACGATCTCACCCGGGTTGGGCGGGATGGGGCCGCTGGTGAGCACGTACAGGCGCGAGCGGGCGTCGGTGCCCGCGGCCCACGTGCGGAAGTCGGTCGGCAGGCCCTTGAGGGTGGGCTCGACGGCCATGGGCTGCAGCGCGCTCAGCAGCTCGTCCTGACCGGTGGCAACCGTGCTCAGCCCCCGGGAGTTCTCAAGGCCGAAGTAGCGGTGCAGGCGGGGGCGCCGCAGGTCGGCGTCGACCACGATGATCTTCTTGCCGGCCATGGCCATGCTGACGGCGAGGTTGGCGACGGCCACGCTCTTGCCCTCGCCCTGCTGGCAGCTGGTGAGGACGATGGACCGCACCTCGGCGTCGACGGCCATGAAGTCCAGGTTGGTGCGCACCATGCGGAACGACTCCGCCACCTGCCCGTCCGGGTGCCGTAACGTCACCAGCGCGTTCTCGCCCAGGTACCGGCGGCTGATGCGCGGCACGCGCCCTAGAATAGGTTCGTGCAGGACGGCGGCGATCTCGTCTGGGCGCCGCAGGCGCGTGTCGAACTGCTCCAGCAGGAAGGCGAGCCCGATGCCGGCGAAGAGGCCGACGCCGAAGCCCAGCAGGGCGCTGCGCAGCGGCTGCGGCGCCACAGGGTCGTCCGGCACCGTGGCCGGGATGAGCACCCGGTAGTTGCCGGTGGCCGTGGCCTTGAGGAGCTGCAGGTCCTGCAGCCTCTGCTGCAGCACGAGGTAGTCGGTGCTCTGTCTGGCGCCGCCCTGATACGCGTCGGCCTTGGCCTTCACGGCGTCGATGGCGCGCTGGATCTGGATCTGCACGGACTCCTTGCGGTAGCCCACGAACTCCGACGCATACGCGTTGGCGGCGGCGGCAGCCAGCTCGGGGCTGCCGGACTGCGCCGTGATACGCACCACGTTGCTGTCGCCGGACGTGCCGCCCGTGCTCGTGTCCGTCAAGGGTTCCGCAGTGACCGTGAAGCCCGTGGTGGCCTTGCCGTGCTGGGCGAGCTCGGCGGCGGCGCGCTGCTTCATGTCCGGGCTCTCGATGATGCTGCCCACGCTGCGCAGCTCGAGGTTGCGCTCGTTGGTGTCGGTGTAGGACTGGCCGGTGAGCGGGTTGGAGACGTCGATCTGCTGCTCGTAGATGAGGTCGGCGTGCCCCTCGTACACCTTGGCCTGGCGGGCGCTGAAGTAGTACGCGCTGGCGGTGGCGACCACGACGACCAGCAGGATGACCCACTTGCGCCGCCACATGACTCCCAGGTAGTCGCGGAGGGTCATGCCCTCCGGCTCGTACTCAGGCGCCGAGAGGGGGGCGTGGGCCTGCGGAGCGGACGGCACCGAGTAGCCGGGGCCGGACGTGGCGTAGAAGACCGGTCCGGCCGGCCCGCCGTCGTGGCCGCCGTTGCCGTTGCCGTTGCCGTTACCGTTGCCCATGGTCACCCCGTCTCGGCCCTTCGGTCACACGAGCGCGTGGCCAGAGGACCACGCGCCGACGTCGCTGGTAGTAGCAAGTTCCACGCGTACCGCCGCCGACCCTTCAACGGTGCTCCGGCGGCCGGTACCGCTCGGTGACGTGCACGCGCTCGATGGACTCCTCACACGCCTCGCCGGCGTCGAACAGCGGCGGGTCGGTGTACGGCGGCCACAGGTACGGGCGCTCGAACCAGCCCGGGTAGCAGACGAGATCGGAGACCTGCTTGATCACCCGTGCCGGACTGCCGGCGACGACGGCGCCGGCGGGCACGTCGTGCACGACGACGGACCCGGCGCCCACCAGGCTGCCCTCCCCGATCTCCACGCCCGGCAGGATGGTGCTGTTGGCGCCGATGCGCGCCAGGCGGCGCACCACGGCGCCTCCCTTGCACTCCTCGTAGCGTGGGCAGTTCATCGGGTGCGGGTCGTCGGTGAAGACGACGTTGGGCCCGACGAACACGTCGTCCTCGACAGTCACGAGCTCGAGGAAGCAGCCGCTGTGGATGCGTACGCGGCTGCCGATGCGGTTGCCGAACTCGACCACGGCGTTGGTGCCGATGCTGACGTCGTCGCCGATCCGGTTGTCCTCGCGGATGCTGGCGCCCTGCCCGGTCTGCAGGCGGGCGCCGATGGTGCTGCCGGCGTAGATGGTAGTGAACGGCCGCACGACGGCGCCCGCGCCGATGACCAGGGGGTGCTCCCCGGCCTCCGCGCCCCGCGGCGGCTTGCCGACGACGCACGGCGGCTGCAGGTCGCAGCCCTCGCCGAGCGTCACGTTCGCGTAGACCACAGCCTCGTTCACGCGGCCCCTCGCCCGCTCATCATTGCCGGGACGGTACCCAGACACAGACTCACATCCGTGAGCAACGTAGCGTGATAGCTGTAGATCACGTCTTGGAACACCATGTCGTCGAAGTCCACACGAGAACGCCCGGCCACCTGCCAGAGACCGGTCAGGCCGGGCATCACGCTGAGCCGCAAGCGCTGGTACTGCGTGTACGCTTCGACCTCGTATGGCAGCGCCGGACGCGGCCCGACCACGCTCATGTCGCCGCGCAGCACGTTCCAGAACTGCGGGAGCTCATCGAGCGAGAAGCGCCGCAGATAGTGACCGACCTTGGTGATACGCGCATCGCCGCCATGCTTGAACTGCGGCCGCCCGTACTCGTCCACCGCGTCGTCAGCGGCTTTGCCGTTGATGCGATCCAGCATGTGCTGCCGGTATTCCGTGTCGTCATTCCCCACACTCATGCTACGGAACTTGAGAAACTCGAACTCCCGCCCGTGCAGCCCCACCCGCGTCTGACGGTAGAGTACGGGTCCGCGCGATGTGAGCTTGATGAGCAGCGCACACACAAGGAACACCGGCGAGAGCAGCGCCAGCGCGGCGACGGCAGCAGCCACGTCGAAGAGTCGTTTGCGACGCACGATCCGACCGTTCGCAGTAGGCATGGAGTACACGCGCATCACAGGCGTCTCGAACAGGCGGAAGAGAAGCCCGGTACTGTCCAGCACGCCGGTCAGTCGACCGATGATGTAGACGTCGCTGCCGCGGCTTCGCGCTACGTCGACGAGGTCGACCAGGCACTTGTGCGCCAGTGATCCGGCGTCCAGGAACACGTGTCGCGGAGCCGGCTCCGCTGCCAGCAAGGCCGCGACGACCTCGGGCTCCGCGCCGTCGCCGTTGCACTTGCGCCGGTCTCTGGGCTCAAGCGCGCACACCTGCGCGTATCCCCGCAATTCCGAGAGGCGGCTCAGCAGCACGCCCCCGTCGCCCTGCCACCCAACGACGACGGTGGGCCCACGCCGGGTCTTGACGTCCGCCGCGTACATCCGGTCGAGCCACAGGACGCGAATGCAGGCGTCGATGACGAAGAACAGGAAGAAACTGAGGAACAATGTCATGCGCGAGTCGCTCACCAAGGGGGACTTCAGCGCGAAATCGAAGAACGCCATGATGACCGTTGCGAGGACCGCTCCCCTACCGATCCGCGTCAGGTGCAGCGAGCGCTCCGTGTAGACCTCGAGCTTGTACAGCCCCACCCACAGAAAGCAGAGGATGGTCGCCGTCAAGCAGATGGGGATGCCCCAATCGAAGGACTCGACGATCACGCGTGGGTCGGTGTGATGGAACCAACTGAAGCAGAGGAGGGCTATCTCATAGCTCAGGAACGCGACGAACACATCAGCCGTGAGAGAGAGTCCGACAAGGCGGGAACGCAGCGCCGCGACGTGCACTTCCGTCGTGGCGCCGAGCGCGCGACTCGGCTGCTCCCAGACCGTGCTGTTCATGCAGAAGTGCCTCTAGTGCTCACCAGAGTCCCCCCACATATGGCTGCTTCTGAGCGAATTCAGGCATTGTTTGCGTCCACCCCCGTCGAGGACGATTTCGAGCCCGCACCGCATCTATCGGCATGAGGCCCGAAACGCATAGCGCAATGTGCGTTTTCTGCGGTCGATTCCAATCACGAGCCTCCTGCGCCCCACTCCGCCAGCGTCCTTACTACTCGCTCTGCCGCACGCCCGTCCCACAGCGGAATGGTCGCGGGGCGGCGCGCGCTCCCGCATCCCGCCTGCACCGCCTCGTAGATGCCGTCCCGATCGCGTGGGTCGACCAGGCGGTTCGTCCCCAAGCTGCAAGTGACGGGGCGCTCCGTCGTCGTCCGCACCGTCACACAGGGGATTCCGAGGAAACTCGTTTCTTCCTGCACGCCTCCGGAGTCCGTCACGACCGCCGAGGCCACTCTCATCAAGGCCACGAACTCCAGGTAGCCCAGCGGCTCGACAAGATGCAGGCCCGATCCATGAGTACCGTCGACGCGACTCCCGAGCACGGCACGCGTGCGCGGGTGTACGGGAAAGACGACCGACACGTCGGCGGCCACGGCTGCCAGAGCCTGGAGCAGCCGTTCCAATTGCTCCGGGTCGTCCACGTTGGACGGTCGATGCAGCGTCGCCAGCACCAGCGGCCCTGACGGGACGCCGACCGCCCGTCTGGCCGCCTCCTCACGCGCCTCTGCGCGCGGCAGCAGACGCACCAGCGTATCGATCATCGTGTTGCCGACGCGATGGACCTTGTCCGTCTCGAACCCCTCATGCCGCAGGTTCTCGTCCGCGTCCGAACACGTCGTGAACAAGAGGTCCGAGCAATGGTCGGCGACAATCCGATTGATCTCCTCGGGCATACCCCTGTCCCCGCTGCGCAGCCCCGCCTCGAGATGTGCCAACGGCACTTGCTGCTTCGCTGAGACCAGCGCCGTGGCCAGTGTGCTGTTCACGTCGCCCGGCGCGACCACAAGGTCCGGTTCGCGTTCGACAATGACGGGCTCGAGAGCCTCAAGGAGCCGAGCGGTCTGCACAGCCTGGCTGCCCGAGCCGACACCGAGAAAGAGGTCTGGTTCGCGCAGGCCAAGCTGCTCGAAGAACACATCACTGAGCAAGGCGTCGTAGTGTTGGCCGGTGTGGACGAGTGTCTGCTCGAAGCGAAGGTCCTCCGCGCCGGCAGAGGCGTTCCACGCCTCACCAGCGGCCACCACAGGGGCCGTCTTGACGACGTTCGGTCGCGTGCCGACCACGTACACGACCCGTAGTGAGCGCGCCCGTGTCACGGGAGCGACTGCCCGACCCCGTCAGCTGGTCGGTCGGTGTCCGTAGTGCGCCGGCCGGGGGGTGCGTCAAGCTCCCGGTCAGTACGCCTGCGCCCCGCGCGCGGCCCCGGCCCGACGTCCGTGCGGCGGCGGCCGGCGTACGGCCGTTCCTCGGTGCGACGCCCGTACGTCGCAACGCTGTACAAATCGGTCACGCGCCGGCCGAGGCTCCGGTCGGGCACGTACTCTCGGTGCAGCAGACGCAGGAACGAGAGGTTGCCGACCAGGTAGCGCTTCCACATCCGCCGCGGCTCCTTGGCGAGCCTGTGGAACCATTCCAGACCGGCATGCTGCATCCACAGCGGAGCGCGCGTCGTCAGGCCGGCGTAGACATCGAAGCTGCCGCCGACGCCCATGCTGAACGGCACTCCGAGCTTCTCGAGGTTCTCGTCGAGCCAGTACTCCTTCTGCGGGCTCGGCATGCCCACGAACAGCAGATCCGGCCTGGTAGACCGGACACTGGCGATCACTGCCTCCGTGTCGCCCTCTCGCAGATAGCCGTCATGCCAGCCGCAGATGCGCAAGTCCGGGTAGTCGCGCTGCGCGCGCTCGACCACACCGCGAGCGACGTCATAGGTCGCTCCGAGGAAGTACACCCCGTATCCGCGCCGCTCCGCCAGCGCCAGCAGGTTCACAAACAGATCGATCCCGGTGACGCGCTCCGGCACTGGATGGCCCAGGAGACGCGCAGCCCACACGATCGACTGGCCGTCCGCGTTGACCAACTCGCAACTGCTGACGATCCGCCTTAGACGGTCGTCGGTCTGGAGAAGGACCGCCTTCGAGGCGTTCACGACACAGTGCTGCACCTGGTTGCCCGACCCGACGAAGTCCTCAATCGCCTCGAGCGTCTGATCCATGGTCAACAGGTCTATAGGGCACCCGAGCATGAAGATGCGCGGAAGCCCGGTCGGGCCCTTCCCGCGTTTGACCGCTCGCATCACGACGACATCGCCAGCAGCCTCGCCAGCGCCCTCAACGCGTGCGCATCGCTCCAGCGGATGTAGGAAATCCTGTTGAGATACCACCGTGTCCGCTGGTACGCGAACTTCCCGGACGGCTGATACAGCGCCCCGATCGCCCACGCGCCTACCCCCCAAGCTTGATCCCCGTACCGCCCGTCGAACACGTGCGCCCTCGCGAAGTAGTCGATCGCGCTCGACGCGCAGTGAACGTCACGTGGGAACTCCCTGCGGTCCCCGAACCGCGGCGTGCCGCCGTGGAACAACTTTGATGCGTACGCGCGAGTCCCTTTGTCGAGAGCGGCAAACACGTCCTGCTCCTGGGTCGCCTCCCACACGTCCAGGAGTCCGCAGAGCACATACGCGGTGTGGAAGCCATCGACCCATTCCAGCGACGACCCCTCCCCATACGGCCACAGGCCGTCCGCCCGCTGCGTGCCGACCACCGTGGCGACGGCCTCGCGAGC
>Ga0335071_10006133_pt1 | contig 12432 bp, 9 predicted proteins | sample Lox_Sample_15_FD_206724 | JGI IMG/M metagenome (GOLD analysis project Ga0335071, IMG submission 206724) | Soil microbial communities from Loxahatchee National Wildlife Refuge, Florida, United States - Lox_Sample_1.5 | ecosystem: Environmental > Terrestrial > Soil > Wetlands | place: USA: Florida...
ATTCTGGGGAGATTTCTGCTACGAGAACATCAGGTACGTCAGAAACTTTGTGTACACGGATATCAACACACTCAAGGTATGTCCGTATATGCCCTACCATGATGAAAGAAGACCGTACGTCAAGTACTGGTTCGCCAGCTCCGAAGGGCATAATTGCAGCAGTTTTTGCGAGACTATTTCCGAGAAGAATGTCGATCGCCTCGAAGAAGAAGGCGGGGCCTGCATCATGTATACCCATTTCGGCGTTCCCGATTTCCTCGACAACGGAAACGTGAATTCCCGATTCAAGGAACTTATGACTGGTTTAAGCCGAAGATCCGGATGGTTCGTACCGGTCTCAACCCTGTTGGACCACATACAAATGGAACGGGGACGGCATACCGTATCCTCCTGGGAGCGGATGCAACTCGAATCGAAGTGGTTGTTCGACAAAACCCTGAAGACAAGGGGGACTTCATGATGAATGTCATCATCGTCGGCGCGGGAGGGCAGGGGCGAGTCATCGCAGACGCGATACAATGCTCCTCCCGGAACAACAGCCCGCTCTCCCTCGGGGGATTCCTCGATGACAACCCCGGCCTTGAGACGAGGGAGTCAACCCGTCCCAGAATCCTCGGGCGCATTGCCGATATTCACCGCGTGCCGCATGACGCGGTTGTCGTCGGAATAGGTGACAACGCAACGAGACGCAGGCTGTTTGTCGATCTTGAGGCGCAGGGAGAGAATATCATTTCCATCGTACACCCGGACGCCGTTGTTGCCGGCGATGTCCTCATCGGAAGAGGGACCGTGATTTTTGCGGGTGTTGTCGTTAACGCCGGTTCATTCATCGGCTCGAACGTCATCCTGAACACGGGATGCACGGTGGATCATAACGCGAAGATTGAATCGCATGTGCATATCTGCCCCGGCGTGCACCTGGCCGGCGGTATCACCGTAGGAGAAGGAGCGTTTGTCGGGGTCGGCAGCGCCGTAATTCAAAATCGGACCATTGGAGCCTGGGCAATTGTCGGGGCAGGCGCCGTGGTCATACGTGACGTCATGCCACGAACGACGGTCGTAGGCGTACCGGCCCGGATGCTCCCAGGCCACCCGAGGGCCAACACGCAAGATGACCGCGATCTGGTCAGAGAACAACAGCACTAAGTTCTGGCATTTTCCTTACAAAGGTCCCGCATGCCCACTTCAACGGAATTTCCGCCTCTTCAATCGGCCGCCGGTAACAATCATGGCGTTCACAGAGAATCCCCCTTTCTCGATTACGTCGTCATGCTGCGACAGGGAAGGAGGACAATCCTCCTTGCGACGATCATCGTTATCGGCATCGTCGGACTTTATACTGTTCTCACGAAGCCAATTTATGAGGCGAGTTCCCTCGTGCTCATCGACATGAAAGTGAAGGACGGTGCATCGCCGGTATTCGACTTCTCCGGTACTGCATCGGCAAGCAGGGTTACCAACGAGCTGGAAATCCTCAAGTCGAATATCACCGCTGCAGCAGTCGCCCGGGCCCTTCTTGCGCGACGGTATGTCGATCGATTTCAAACAAGCGTTCTGACCATTCTCAGTTCCGACGGGCAGGGCGTCCCGGGAGACTCTTTTGCAACGGAAGGGCTGATTGTCGAGCGCTTGCAGAAGAAAATGGAATTCACGCCGATCCGCGAGTCAGACATCATCCGCATCACCGCCCGCAGTGCCGATCCGAGGGAAGCCGCCATCATAGCGAATGCCTATACAGACGCTTATGTCGAGCGCAATCTCATGATAAGCCGGACCCGGACCCAGGCAGAACGAGAGTTTCTTGACGCGCAGTACCAATCGAAGCGGCGACAACTTGATTCCACCGAGTCAGAGCTGCAGAACTACATGAAAGTCGCGGGCGTCGTATCGCTTGATGCAGAAGCAAATAAGCTCGTCGAGCAGCTTTCCCAGCTCGAATCGCAGCGCGACGCGATGAAGGTGGATATCGAGTCGCACCTGAAGACCCTTGCCTCATACAAGGACGAACTCGCACGTGAGGAACCTAACGCCGCGAAGGTGATGGGGGCATCCGACGATAGCTATATCCACCTCCTCCAGGAACAACTGGCGAAGCTCGAAGTCCAGCGGGATATCGTCAGGGCGCAGAATGCCGGAGCCATTGAAGAGAAGCTCTATTCAGACAAAGTCGCAGAGATCAGTGGCCAGATTGCCTCCCTGCAAAAGAGACTGACGGAGCGCACGTCTACGTATTTGAATTCGATGCTGCCCAGCGGGCAGAATGCCGAAGGCGAAAACGGTTCATTCCTTGCACAGATGAAACGAAAGATTGTCGAGCAGCAAATCGGACTCGACGGACTCAGGGCACGCGTCAAAGCTCTGAACGCGGTCATCGGCGGCTATGAGGAGAAGTTTAACCAGGTTCCCCGCAAGAGCATCGAACTGGCCAAACTCCAGCGCGCCCGGCTGAGCAGCGAGAAGCTGTATTTGCTCATCGAGGAGAAATACAACGAAGCAGGAATTAAAGAGAAATCCGATTTCGGATATGTGAGTGTTATGGATCCCGCGGTCCCGCCCCGGCGCCCGGTCAGCCCGATAGTTCTCCTGAATCTGGCGGTAGGTACAATTCTCGGGTTCGGGCTGGGTATCGGCATTGTGCTCGTGCGCGCTTCCGGCGCCTTTCGTATCCGCGTGCCTGAAGACCTTTTGCGCCACGGGTTCTTGCCTCTGTCGACGATAGGCCTGATGAACGCCGAGGCAAAGGACATTGAAGAGGCGATACCGGAATCCAGGGGGGATCACGCGCTTAATGCGCTCCTTGTCACACACTATCGTCCCCTGGAGCCGAGTGCGGAGTCGTATCGGCACCTCAGGACGACTCTGGAGCACCTCCAGGTAGATACCCCGCTCCGAAGTGTGGTGGTCACAAGCTGCAGTCCGGGCGAAGGGAAAACGACTACGATCTCAAACCTGGCGATCAGTTTCGCGCAGGGTGAACGCACCGTGCTGCTCGTCGATGCAGACATGCGCAAACCAAAGCTCCATACGCTGTTCGGCCTCGAGAATTCTCCCGGCCTCACTGATGTTCTGTTCGGCAAAGTCAGCGTGGACGAAGCGATTCACAGGAATGTCCTGCCGAATCTGGACATTATTACCGGCGGCATCATCCCCCGTCATCAATCGGAGCTCCTCGGCTCAAAGCGAATGAAAGAGTTTGTCGCACAAACAAGGAAACGATACGAGATGGTGTTGTTTGATTCCCCGCCTCTGCTCGCCGTCACTGATGCGGCTATCCTGGCGACGCAGACCGACGGCCTCGTGCTTGTTGCCGCATCAATGGAGGCACAGGCAGAAGGACTGCGGCGGGTGTCAAAATATCTCTCTGGCATCAACGTGAAAATGCTCGGAGTCGTGCTCAACAAGCTGGATTTCCGGCATGCGTACGGCAAGGCCTATGCCAGCTATCATTACGGGTACTACGGAAACGAAAGTGACTACATTCAACAAAAGGCGGCTCGGGGCCCGAAGAGACGCTTGATGGATCATCTTCGCACACCCTTTGGGAGCCGACGCAGACCGTCGCGCGAAACCCCGGCGCACTGAGATGCCCGAGACAACACAATTCGACCAGGTCATGAACGAATGTCCACCTAGCCGCACGATATATCAACGGTTCGTGAAAAGGGCACTGGACCTGCTGGGGGGGGTGGTGATCCTTGTCGTTATATCACCGTTGATGCTGGCGGTCTATGTTCTCCTGCGTCTCACGATCGGCGCGCCAGTGATATTCCGACAGACGCGTCCGGGTTTCCGGGGAAGGCCGTTCATCATCTACAAATTCCGGACGATGACCGACCAGCGTGATCTCGCCGGCGGTCTTCTGCCGGATGAAAGGCGTAGTACCAGAGTGGGACAGATGGTACGAAGTTGCAGCCTTGACGAACTCCCCGAGATCTTCAATGTTTTGCGGGGCGAGATGAGTTTTGTCGGACCCCGGCCGCTCCTGATGCAATATCTCGGCCGTTACACGCGCGAGCAGGCCAGGAGACATGAAGTTATGCCCGGGATCACGGGGTGGGCCCAGGTGAACGGCCGCAACGCGCTGACGTGGGACATGAGATTCACTCTGGACGTCTGGTATGTCGACCATCAAGCCTTCGGGCTGGACTTGCGCATCCTGGGCCTGACATTATGGAAGGTCATCACGCGGGAAGGGATAAGCCGGGAGGGATTCTTCTCTGCGCCCGAATTCATGGGATCGGATGCGGGGAATGCCGCTGGGCCGCATTCAAGACAGTGAGGCACTTATGACTCAACCATCCGCAGAGAAAGTGACGCTGGCCTGCCTCGTCATAGACGATCCGCCGCTCAAACCCAGGTACGGTTCCTTTGATTACGCCAGGATCCTCCAGGAGATGAAGGACCACAGGTTCTTTACGGAAATCGCTTTCATACCCTGCAATTACAGAAGAAGCGATCCGCGGATCGTGCGACTCCTCGCTGCCAACCCGGATTACTTTGCATTGTGCATCCACGGCTGCAATCACCTTGATAACGAATTCGGGGGGTGTGACTATCAGGAGTTGAGCACGTTGTCATCCACCGCCCTGTGGCGCATGGAGCAACATAAGAAGCGAACGGGCTTGCCGTACGACCCCATAGTAGTTTTTCCGTGGGGGCTCTTTTCTTCGGTGGCAATGCAGGTATTGAAAGAACACGGCTACGTTGCAGCAGTCAACTCACTTCTGCGGGCCACGGATGGCGCAGACCCGCCTGCTCTTGAATACCAAAGACCCGCCACCCGGATATATCATGATTTCCCCCTTTTCCTGCGGCGCTATCCAAAGGACAAAGAGCGTTTCGTTGAAGACATTGGCCATGGTCGACCGATCCTCATCGTCGAACATCAACGGGCCTTCCGGAATGGGTACAAAGAGATGACCGACCTTGTCGACTGGATCAATGGCCTGGGGAACATCAAATGGACATCGCTCATGCACATTGCAGAGCACTACATGGTAACAGCAACTCCGCCTATCGCGGAAAACGCCCCCCGGTTGCGCCTTGGATTGAACACCCGGGTGTTCTGGAGCCGATTCCTCTCCGAAGCCCGTATCAACTATATCGATACCAGCGCTCTCCTGAGCAAAGCATACGAAATGATACGAGGATAGACCCTCACCTCACTGCGTATTTCACAACGACAAACCGGCCAGACAACATGAAAACACGACAACTCTTCCTGCTGGGGATGAGCACCACGATCGTCACTGCCCAGATGAATGAGAGCAGCATGCTCTCCGCCACATCCACGGAACGTTCAACAACGAATTACTACTTCGCTAAGCCCAATGAGCTGACGATCATTGTCAACGTCTTGGGGTTCGTGCAGCGGCCCGGCCGCTACGAGGTCTCGAGGACAATCGATCTCATCAACCTGCTCGCACTGGCGGGAGGCGCCACAGCTGAAGGTCAGATGGATGATGTCAAGATCACCAGGTCCACCGAGGTTGACGGACGTATCCGGATGAGCGAGCTCCACATCAATCTGGAGAAGGTCGCAAGACTGACATCAGACGATATGAGACTTCTCCCCGGCGATATTGTCCAGGTTGATCGATCCGGATGGGCCGGGTTTAAGGATGCGTTTACGATAATTGTCGGGGCAGCCGTTATCACGACTGCCGTGGCGGAAGTAATGATTGCGAAGAAGTATTGATTGATCCACTATTGGCGGCGGGAGACGGAATATCCGAGGATCAGAAGGTGCACCACATTCAGCGGTTCCTTGAAGCGGGTCATTCCAAAAAAGGATCCCGACCAGCAGGCAAACGCAGACAACCACGGCCGCGTACACCCACCCTGCGGGCTGCACAAGACGCCAGTGACTGACCAATGCCGCCAGCGTGAAGAGCAGCAAAGTGAAATACATGAAATTGTTCCATGCATAAATGATGTTCAGGCCAGGCGGTGGGACCTTGTCCAGGTTCGTTTCGTATGCGCCGGGACTCATTGTGAATGCGTCAGAGGCAAAGGCGCGGATTGCTTTTTTGAGCCGCTGAGGACTGCCTGCCCCGGATGTTGCGCCATGTACTCAAGTGCCTGCGCAATGTAGAAACTGTCCCTGCTTGTTTCGCCCCAGGTCCCATTCCCCCTGTGAACGAAGAGGGTGTCCGCATAGTTGTTCCAGACCACCCGGTCACCCTCGTTGTTGCCAATAAGCAAATTGTAGCCGCTGTTTGTCGACACCGGCACGATCATGCCCAGCAGGATGTAATGCCGTATGATCCACGGCGTGAGCACGATCGCCATGCCCTCCACCGCAATTCCGACGCGTGTGAGGCGGTCACCGGGCGTACCTGCGGTCAACGCCGGTCCTCCGAAGAGCGGAAGCGCAAGGAGGAGGCCGTCATTGCGGATCAGGGCGGAGACTCCCCCGAAAATGCCGGTGGCCGCGGCGTGACGTTTCCCCCCGGTTCCGGAAATCACCATAATCGCGCAAGCGAAAGCCAGCCCGTACGGAAGCGAATACGGGATATCAGAGAGCTGCGACCAGGCCGAGAGCCACCTGTTCGGATAGAGAAGGACGAACAGCGCAATCATGTTTGCCGTGCCCCGCGGGACACCCGTGCGAGACCGGATCTCCCTGATGATCAGTGTGCTGAGCGCCAGGAGGAGCAGGTTCGTGAGAAAGAACGTCCACTGGGTCTCGCCAAGGAGAAGGACCGATGGAAGCAGTATGAAGCTGTAGCCCGGCGGGAGGAACGCCGTCGGTGTTTCACCTTATCCGAATACGCCACGGGTCGCGATGATGAGGGCGCGCCAGTAGTAATCATCGGTGAGTTGTGACAGGGGAAAATTGAAGCGGACAAACGAAAACAGTACAGCCGATGCGATGATTCCGCCAACGGACAGGCCGATAAACTGTCGGTCGCTGCATTTCAGCCTGCTGAGAACCAGTGTGACACGCGGGGGACCGACGAAGGCAAACAGCGCAAGGGCAGAAACAAATGGAACAACGTCGGCCACTACAAGGTTCAGGCCGAGATAAGAAGGAGCAGCGTCCGTACAGAAACTCCGATTATTGGGAACGTTGACCTCAATACTACCGGACGTTTAGTTGATAAGCAATCGGCACCCTGTGTCGAGGGCCAGGGCGAAGATTTCAATTGCGCCGCGGCGGCAGTTCCCGGATGGGACCGCTTTGATGTCACGCGGCTATCTGTCCCCGATATGAATACTGTGTGATTTGGTTTCAGTGGGGACTGTGGAGTAGCGAAAACCGGCGCCCTCGAAGAGATCCCGGAATTCCTCCGTACTGTAAAGCTTGACGTGTGAGGGCTCGATCCAGCGGATGATCCTGTCCGCGAACCTCACAATGCGTGAATCCGCTGTAGGGTCCAGGAGCAGGAGTCTTCCCCCCGCTCTCAAGAGCCGGTGGAACTCCGCCATTGCTTTCTCGGGATGAAGGTAGTGATGGAAGGAATTAGTGCAGATGAGGATATCAAAGGCCGCGCTTTCAAGGGGGATTGACTCGGCGTTGGCCTCGATGAAGTGGAAGTTCGGGCGCCCGGCATAATCCTTCTTCGCCTTCTCGATCATGTGCGGTGAGAGATCGATCCCGTAGAATTCTCCCTTGCCGCTGGCGAGCTTCGCGGCTTCCTCCACGGCCCATCCGGGCCCGCATCCGACGTCAAGGAACCGGACACCTTCTCTGACATTCAACAGCGAAAGAACGTCCTTCTGGGCCTTCTTCAGGTACTTCGACCTGAAATTCATTTTGTCGAGTGAACGGGCCCAGTGGTTCCACTTGGCGAGGTTCAGCTCGAGGTGGCGGGAGGCTTTGTCCATGCACTAATATATGATTGCTTCGCCACGCCTACAAGCGGCGTGGTCCAAAGAACGGGCTTCGCTCGCAATGACATCTTACGATTTTGCGTCCAGCGTTTTTCGCACGGCGGTTAGCAGGTCCGCAAGCTGGTAGGGTTTCTGGAGGACTTCCGTCACGCCGATCTCCGACAGGGCTGCGCGGCGGGCCGGCTCCAGGTAGCCGCTCACGATGAGCACCGGGACGTCCGGGTTCAGGGCTTTCACGCTCCGGCAGACCTCCTCCCCGTCGCGCCGGGGGAGGCCGATATCGGAAAGCACCAGCGCGATGTCCGCGCGCCGTGCTTCGTATGCGCGGATGGCCTCCTCCCCGTCCGCGCAGGGTAGCACCGTGTATCCCTGTTCCCGCAGGACTTCGGCGACCATGTCCCGGGCGAGATCCTCATCCTCGGCGAAGAGGATCGTCTCCGTGCCCCTGGTCTCGATCGGCTCATCGGCAAGGACGGTCAGGTCATCCTCCCCGGAGTGCGTGCCCGCCGGGAAATAGACAATGAACCGGCTCCCTTCATTCACCCGGGATTCCACGTCGATGAACCCGTCGTGGTTCGTCACGATGCCGTGGACGACAGCCAGCCCGAGGCCGGTTCCCTTTCCCGTCCCCTTCGTGGTAAAGAAGGGATCGAACATCCGCACGCGGGTCGCATCGTCGATCCCGGTGCCCGTGTCCGCAACGCTCAACAGGACGTACTGCCGGTCGGCCGCTTCCGGGAATTTGTCACGGAGGAGGTTCCCCTCCACGATGTCGGTCGAAATGACGAGCTGCCCCCCGTGCGGCATGGCGTCCCGCGCGTTCACGGCCAGGTTCAGGAGCACCTGGTTCACCTGTGTCGAGTCGCCGTGCAGGGGGGGGATCCTCGGCAGGAGCGAGAGCGAGATCTCCACGGTCCGCGGGAACGTCTCCTGGAGCAGCCGGGCTGTTTCGCGGACGAGCTCGTTCAGCTTCACCGTGTCGCGCCTGACCTCCGTTTTCCGGGCAAACGTGAGGAGCTGCCGCACGAGCTGGGCGCCACGTTCCGTTGCGTTCACGATGGATTTCGTTCTCCGCCTGCCCGGCTCCGAGAGCTGCTCTTTCTGGGCCAGGAGCGCGGCGTTCCCGAGTATGATGTTCAGGATGTTGTTGAAATCGTGCGAGATCCCGGCGGCGAGCGTCCCGATCGACTCGATCTTCTGCGTCTGGTAGAGTTGTTCCTCAAGCTTCTTCCTGGCCTGCTCTGCCTGGTCACGGTCCGTCATGTCGCGCCCGATCGAGAGGATCGCCTTTCCCCCCTGGTAGTCGATCACGGAGGCGTTCATCAGGAAGTGGATCGGTGAGCCGTCTTTCCGGACGTGGACCGTCGTGAAATCCCGGATGCTCCCGGTGTCAAGGAGCCGTGCAATCAGTGAGAGCCCGCGCTCGACGTCCTGCGTCAGGGGGCGGAGACTCATCCCGATGAATTCTTCCTTCGTGTAGCCGTAGAGCTGGCAGGCCACGGGATTGGCTTCGAGAATCTCTTCATCGGCGGGACGGAAGATGATGATGGCGTCGTTCGCCCGCTCGAAGAGCGTCCGGTACTGCAGCTCGGACCTCCGGAGCGTCTCCTCGGCGAGCTTCCGCTGGGAGATGTCGCGGGCGAACCCGCAGGCGAATTCCCGGCCGTGGTGCCGGACGTACGACGTGGTGATCTCGACAGGGAACTCCGTCCCGTCCTTCCGCCTGTGCGTGGATTCCACGGAGTAGTGCTTTTTCTCGCGGAGTGTCTTCCAGACGTGCGCCAGCCTGGCGGAGTCTGCCAGCGGATTGGCGGCGCTCAGCGGTTTGCCGATCAGCTCCTCCTTCGTCCGCCCGAGCGCCCTCGCCCCGGTGTCGTTCACATAGACGATCTTCCCCTCTGCGTCATGCCAGTATGCGCCGTCGAAGTGCACGTCGATCGAATGTTTCAGCAGGAGCAGCTCTTCCTCGGCCCGTTTTGCCTCCGTGATGTTGTGGATGATGGAGATGAAATAGAGCGGATTCCCCTCCGGGTTCCGCACGAGGGCCGTGGAGACATTCACCCAGACGATTTGTCCATCTTTGTGGATGTACCTCTTCTCCAGCGATCGGGGTGCCTCTGCGGTTGTGAAGGCTGAGCGCTGGAGCGCCAGGCTGCTCGCGACGTCTTCCGGCACTGTGATGTCCAGGAACGTCTTCTGTTTCAGCTCTTCCTCGGTGTAGCCCACTATGCCGCAGAGTGCCGTGTTGGCGTTGAGGAATTTCCCTTCGGTACTGAGTATACCCACGCCGATCCCGGCCCCCTGGAAGGCGAGGCGGAACCGTTCGTCGCTTGCCCTGAGCGTGGCCGGGATGACGTCAAAGAGGAACGCGTAGGCAAGCGAGCTTCCGACCACTGCGAAAATGAGCAAGCCCCAGCCAGGGACCGATCGCGCATAAGCGTCGGGGTCAATGGGCGGGTGGAGCGTACCGCTGATAAAGAGGAACGCCATGACCGCCAGGAACGCCGCCGAAAGGGCGATGCTCGCGTACGCCCACGACCTGTACCCGAGGAGCAGGAGAAGCGCCGCGGTAATTGGGGGGAGGACGATGGAAGGCGTCTGCATGCCGAACGTTGGAACCGCCGTTATCATGAGCGAGGAGAAGACGCCGGTGATGATCCACATGAGCGTGGCGGATTTGAACCGGCGCCTCCAGACGAGAAGTGCCGTGAGGAGCAGCGCAAAGCAGGTATGAAAAACCAGGATGGGATGGATCCCGATTGTCGCGGCGCGCGCAAGCGAAAAGAGGAGCATGCACCAACCCGAGGCGACCAGGAAGGGAAAGAGCCGTTCCAGTACCCGTTCCCTCACTGGATCGACAGAGAGGCGCTGACCAGGCGAACTCGAATCCATGCCTCATTCTCCTCCCGGTTTGAAATTCAATCCCTCCCCACAAGGCATCGGAGGAGGACCCGCACGAACACCGGCAATTCGCATGCCACCAGGATCGGCAGGAGAGGCCGAAATTCGGCCTGATTTTGAGGTTGCCATCCTGCAAGGGCCGAAAGACTTCCAAAATTGAAGAAAATATCAGATTTGAATCCAAGCGATAGGAATATCCCTTTAACGTTCGCCGGCGGAGAGCCTTGATGACTCTCCTGGGTGCGAACTTCCGGGACCGCGCAATAGGAAACCGATGCGCGAGGCCGTGCGTTGAACACAAGACAATCCTTGGGGGGGGGAATATGAGACGGATATTCTCATTCTGCGCGCTCGTCCTGCTTGCCAATCCCCCCTCGCTCGCGCAGGGCGTTTCACTGGTCAAAGCTTTCCCCAACCTCTCATTCACACAACCGATTCTCCTGACACACCCCCCGGACGGGACGAACAGGATATTCGTCGTTCAGCAGAACGGCGTAGTGCTTGAATTCCCCAACGACTCGAGCGTTTCGTCCGCAAAGACATTCCTGACGACCACGTCCAGGCTGAGCGCCACCGCGTTCAACGGGGAGCAGGGTCTCCTGGGTCTGGCGTTTCATCCCCAGTTCAGCTCGAACGGGTATTTCTACGTTGACTACACCGCCCCCAACCCGCTGAGGACAGTTGTCGCGCGATACAGGGTCCAGCAGGGGAACCCGGACGCCGCCGACACGGCGAGCGCATTCATCATACTCCAGATCACGCAGCCCGCGGCGCCGAACCACAAGGGAGGAAATCTCGCGTTCGGGCCCGACGGGTACCTCTACATCGGCACCGGGGACGGAGGGGGAGCGAACGACCAGTTCCACAACGCGCAGGACCGCACGTCGCTCCTGGGAAAACTGCTCCGCATTGACGTCAATGACACGACGGCAACAACGCACTACGCGATTCCGGCCGACAACCCGCTTGCTGCCGACAACACAGGCCTGAGGAAAGAGCTCTGGACATGGGGGATGCGGAATCCCTGGCGCTGGAGCTTCGACCCGCCGACGGGAGTTCTCTGGTGCGGCGACGTCGGGCAGGACAATTGGGAGGAGATCGACATCATACACGGCGGGTTGAACTACGGCTGGCCGGTGATGGAGGGGTTTGCCTGCAACCCGATCGCTCCGGTCTGCGACTCGACCGGCTTCACGCCACCGATCGCCGTCTACGGCCACAACCTGGGGAACGCGATAGTGGGGGGATACGTCTACAGGGGGAGCCGCGTCCCCTGGCTCGGTGGAGCATATATCTACGGTGACTACGGAACGGGCCGTATCTGGATGCTACGCTTCGTGAATAACGTGGTCACAGTCGACTCGATGCTCTCGGGGGGGACGGGTAGCGAGATGTCCTCGTTCGGGACTGACCAGCAGAATGAGCTCTACGTCGTGACATACGCGGCGGCAAACGCGTTCATCTACAGGTTCAAACAGCAGCCGACAGCCGCTCTCTCGTCTTCCCCTGAGGCCGCCGCGAGATTCGAGCTTCTCCAGAATTATCCCAATCCGTTCAATCCTCAGACGGTCATCTCGTACCAGATCCCCGTGGCGGGCCGCGTGTCGCTCAGGGTATATAACCTCCTCGGCCAGGTCGTGGCCACACTCGTCGATGCGTTCCAGTCCCCCGGGTCATACCAGGCGAGATTCGACG
>Ga0335071_10006134_pt1 | contig 12431 bp, 7 predicted proteins | sample Lox_Sample_15_FD_206724 | JGI IMG/M metagenome (GOLD analysis project Ga0335071, IMG submission 206724) | Soil microbial communities from Loxahatchee National Wildlife Refuge, Florida, United States - Lox_Sample_1.5 | ecosystem: Environmental > Terrestrial > Soil > Wetlands | place: USA: Florida...
AGTAAAGATGCCATCGATCAAAGAACTGAAAGCATTCAATTTTCAGAAGTGGATCGAAGATCACAAAGAGAAGCTCAAGCCGCCTGTTGGGAATGCGCAGGTGTGGGAAGACGGCGAGATGATGGTAACTGTCGTAGGCGGGCCGAATAATCGTCGCGATTATCATGACGATCCGACGGAGGAATTTTTTTACCAGCTAAAGGGAGACATTTTTCTTCGGCTCATGGAGACTCCGGGGAAGCCGCCGCTGGAAGTTCCGATTAAAGAAGGAGAGATTTTTCTGCTGCCGAAACATATGCGGCATTCGCCGCAGAGGCTTCAGCCCGGGACAATCGGTGTTGTGGTTGAAATGCCTCGTCCGGAGGGTGCGATGGACGGCTTTGAATGGTATTGTCCGAAATGCTATCAGTTGGTACATCGAGCGGAGGTGAAGCTGAAAAGCATTGTTCGCGATCTGCCCCCGTTGTTTGAGAAGTTCTACAGCGACGAAAACCTGCGGAAGTGCAAGCGTTGCGGCACGATTCATCCCGGCAAACAGTAATGTCCGTCATCGACATCCACAATCATTTCTTCCCGCGCGCATGGCCCGACTTCGCGGAGCGATTTGGAACTCCGAACTGGCCATGGATCAAGCACACCGAATCAGGGAAAGCCGAGATCATGATCGGCGACCGGTTCTTCCGGCACATTTATTCGGCGTGCTGGGATCCTGAGGTGCGACTGCAAGAAATGGATCGCGACGGAGTCGATATGCAGGTGATGTCGGCGACTCCGGTTTTGTTTGCGTATGAACGTCCGGCAGCTCATGCGCTCGATTGCGCCAAATTCTTCAACGATGCGGCACTCGAGTTGTGCACGCAGGGAAAAGGCAGGCTGAAGTCGCTCTGCCAGGTGCCGCTGCAGGATGTTGACGCTTCGTGTAAAGAATTGAGCCGCTGTATGCGGGCGGGGCATTTGGGCGTTCAGATTGGAAATCATGTTGGCGAAAAGAATCTTGATGATCCCGGCATAGTGACGTTCCTGCATCATTGCGCAGACGAAGGCGCCGCCGTGCTTGTGCATCCGTGGGATATGTTGGGGCAATTGCGGATGCCAAAGTACATGATGCCCTGGACAGTCGGTATGCCGGCCGAAACGCAACTGGGGATTGTCGCGTTAATCCTAAGCGGCGCGTTCGACAGGCTTCCGCGTGGCTTGCGCATTTGCTTTGCGCATGGCGGTGGAAGCTTCGCGTTTCTACTTGGGCGGCTTGAGAATGCCTGGCAACATCATCCGGTTGCGCACGGTGCGTGTGAATTGTCTCCCAAGCAGTATCTCGACCGGTTCTCGGTGGATTCTGCAGTTTTCGATGCTCGTGCTTTGAAATTTCTTGTTGAAACAATGGGTGACGAGCGCGTGATGCTTGGTTCCGACTATCCGTTTCCTTTGGGAGAACACGGAATTGGATCGCTGATTCGTTCAAGCGAATTGCCTGTCCGATCGAAACAGCGATTGCTCGGAGTGAACGCCGCGGCTTTTCTTGGTGTGTCGCAGCAGTCAGGATCAAAGGAAACGGTGAAGTCAGAGAGTCCAATCGTGCCGAGTAGCGAACAACTGACTTACAGTTCCTACCTGCGCGTGCCTGAGTTGCTTGAATTGCAGCATCCGCAGTCTCGTCCGCAGCACCACGACGAATTGTTATTCATCATCGTGCATCAGACTTACGAGTTGTGGTTCAAGGAACTGTTGCACGATTTGGATGGAGTCGTCGGCCGGCTGACTGCGGCAAGCCGAAATCCGGATTCGCACGATGACATTTATGAGGCTGCCCGTCTGTTGCGGCGGTGCACTGAAATTACACGAGTGCTGGTTGAGCAGTTCACGATTCTCGAGACGATGCTGCCGACGCACTTCCTCGCCTTTCGCGGCAAGCTCGAACCCGCGAGTGGATTTCAATCCGAGCAGTTCCGCGAGCTTGAATTTTTGTGCGGATTGAAGGACGAGAAGATGCTCCGATATCACCGGCCTACGCCGGAGGCATACGCGCAACTCGCTCGGCGTCTGCGTGAACCGTCGCTCCACGATGTCTTTTTCGAAGCTTTGGCGCGGGTGGGGACGTTGCATCTGGATGCGAAAGCGACCGAGCGCGAAAAGTTCGACAGGCGGGCGCGTGCGGTGCTCTCGTTGTACAAGGAAGAACACAAACACCGCGACTGGATCGATGTATGCGAACGTCTCACAGAGTTTGACGAACTGGTTGTGAGCTGGAGGCTGCGGCACATTCAGCTCGTGGAGCGCGTAATCGGCGCACGGATGGGGACAGGAGGCAGCGCCGGGTCGTCTTACCTGAAACTCACTTTGGACAAGAAGTTCTTCCCAGAATTGTGGGAGGCTCGCACGCTGCTGACCGAGTAATTATCTTCTTTAGTCCGCTTCGCATGACACAGGAACGCCCAACCATAACTTTGATCGGCGCGGGATTGAACGGGCCTTTGCTTGCTTTAGGGTTGGTGAAGCGAGGGTTCAAGGTGGAGATCTACGAACGGCGTCCGGATATGCGACGGGTACGGATCAGTGCGGGCCGGTCCATCAACCTGGCGCTGTCGACACGCGGGATTCACGCTCTGATTGATGCCGGGTTGTGGCAGCAAATGCAGAACATCATCATCCCGATGAAAGGGCGGATGATGCATTCTCCGGCCGGCGAATTGACATTCCAGCCGTATGGGAAAGATGAGTCTGAGGTAATCCATTCGATTTCGCGGGCCGAGTTGAATATCGCTTTGATGAATGCTGCGGAAGCACAAGGAGTAGAAATCCATTTTCAGAAGCGATGTCTAGGAATCGACACAGGGAGCGGAAAACTTCGCTTGCGCGATGAGATGTCCGGCAAAGAAGAGACCGTTTTGTGCGGTGTTGTGATCGGGTGCGATGGATCGGCATCGGCGATTCGATCGGAAATGTTTCGCTTACCTCGCTTCAATTTCTCGCAACAGCACCTGGATTACGGATACAAAGAGTTGACGATACCGGCAAGCTCTGAGGAAAGGCATGTTCTTGAGACTCATGCCCTACATATTTGGCCGCGCGGGAACTACATGCTGATTGCGCTTCCGAACATAGACGGCACATTCGCGTGCATCCTGTTTCTGCCTTTTGAAGGGGAGGATAGTTTCAAGCAGCTGAATGAGCGATCGCTCGTGAAGGAGTTCTTTCAATCGCGTTTTCCAGATGCGGTTCCGATCATGCCGGATTTGGCAGATACCTTCTTCGCGAATCCAACGGGATCGATGGTGACCATCAAGTGCTCACCGTGGCATGTGGACGGGCGAAGCCTGCTCCTGGGCGACGCGGCACATGCTATCGTTCCATTTTTTGGGCAAGGGATTAATTGCGGGTTCGAGGATTGCACCGTGCTGCTTGAGTTGCTGGATCGTTACGGGCTCGATTGGGAGCGGATTTTCAGGGAATTTGAGCAAGCCCGGAAGATCAATACCGATGCGATTGCCGATCTCGCTGTGGAGAATTTTGTCGAGATGCGAGATCGTGTCGCCGACCCGAAATTCTTGCTTCGAAAAAAAGTTGAGCTGGCACTGGAGAATAAGTTTCCGCAGCGTTTCGTCCCCAAGTACGCAATGGTGACATTTCATCGGGTGCCCTATTCGACGGCGTTGGCGCGGGGAAGGCTACAGGATGGAATTCTGTCTCAACTGTGTGATCCGATCGAACGTGTTGACGACCTCAACTGGAGCTCAGCAGAAGTGCTGATCAACTCTCAGCTTGCACCTCTGGAGCTTTCGTGAGCGATCCTCGCTTCCGGACTAGTGAAGATTTCGCGCGGAAGATGGATGCTAGCGATCCACTGGCGCATTTTCGCGAGCGCTTTTTTATTCCTAAAACAGAGGATGGCAAAGAGTGCATTTATCTGGCAGGCCATTCTCTTGGGTTGCAGCCAAAATCAGTGAAGTCGTATCTCGAACAGGAGCTCAAAGATTGGGCGCAGCTTGGCGTGGAGGGACACTTTCACGCGAAAAATCCGTGGATGCCATATCACCGGTTGCTGACTCGTCAGACCGCAGCGCTGGTCGGTGCCGAGGCTGAGGAAGTCGTCGTCATGAACTCGCTGACGGTGAACCTTCATCTCATGATGGTGTCGTTTTATCGACCTACTTCTGACCGGCACAAAATTCTGGTCGAGCGCGGGGCATTTCCGTCTGATCAGTATGCGGTGCTGTCGCAGATTCGCTTCCACGGATTCGACCCCGATTCATCGATGCTCGAGCTGACGCCTCGGAAGGGCGAGTTCTCTTTGCGAGATGAAGATGTTCAGGAGGTGATCGAGCGGGAGGGAGAGTCGATTGCGCTGATTCTGCTGGGCGGAGTGAACTATGCCACCGGCCAGCTTTTAGACATGGCGAACATCACCAAGGTTGGCCGGCGAAAAGGTTGTGTAGTTGGATTCGATTTGGCGCATGCTGCCGGAAATGTTCCGCTGCGTCTGCACGACTGGGGGCCCGATTTCGCTGTGTGGTGCAGCTACAAATATCTGAATGGTGGGCCAGGGTGTGTGGCAGGCTGCTTCGTGCACGCGAGACACGCGCGGGATCGGGAGATTCCTCGCTTTGCAGGATGGTGGGGGCACGACGAGAAAGTTCGCTTCAAGATGGATCCCGATTTCCATGCAATGACGGGCGCTGAAGGGTGGCAGTTGAGCAATCCACCTATCATGGCGCTCGCGCCGCTGCGCGCTTCCATGGAAATTTTCGAAGAAGCGACAATTGAACGCTTGCGGGCCAAGAACATCACGCTGACTGCTTACATGGAGTTTCTGCTGAACGAAGCAGGAAACCGTAAGTTCTCGATTATTACACCGTCTGAGGAAGGCCGACGAGGGTGTCAACTTTCGCTGCGGCTTCCGAACTGCGGCCGTGATGTGTGCAACAGGCTGGCCGCGGAAGGAGTGATTGGCGACTGGCGTGAACCGGATATATACCGCGTTGCTGCGATCCCACTGTACAACTCGTACCATGATGTTTACTGCTTTGCGCAGCGATTTATGGCCGCCCTGGCTTAAGCGAATCGGCGCGCCAGCGATCGGGGTTCGATTACCTCGGTAATATCAAGAGTCATCTTCGCGAAACATACAATCCCTGCGTGGGGATTTTTGCGTCTCAGGCCGGGAAGAAGTGGGTAATCGGGATCAGCACACTCGTGTCCGTCCATGTTGTGTTGTCCTTGCTTGTCCCGAGAGGATTCTTTCTCACGGCGTTCGGGGACATCTTCCAGAACATCATCCTGTTCGCGGCGTTGGTCGCCTTCGCTCGCAACATTCGTACGACATCGGCGCGTCCTCGCCTGTTCTGGGTCCTCATGAGTCTTGGCCTGGGGGCGTGGTTGTTATCGCAGGTGCTGTGGACGTATTTCGAGGTCTTTCTGCGCCAGGAAGCGCCCAATCCGTTCGTTGGCGATGTGATTCTTTTCCTGCATGTTGTACCTATGATGGCGGCAGTGACGGTCCAACCGCATCGCAAGCAGGATGACCGCACCATTCACGCCGGATCGCTCGACTTCGCACTGCTGCTCACATGGTGGCTCTTTTTGTACCTGTTCGTTGTAATTCCGTGGCAATACGTGGAGCAGTCAGAGGCGTTGTATGGCAAGAGTTTCGACTTGCTGTACTTCGCCGAGGAAATTGTTTTTACAGCGGCGGTGCTGCTGGTTCAGCGCAGGACCCACGGCCGATGGCGAAGCATTTATCTGCAATTGTTTGGGGCGACACTACTTTATTGCGCAGCATCGTTCAGCGCCAGCGAGGCAATCGATTTGCACGTGTACTACACGGGTAGCCTCTACGATGTCCCTTTGGTGGCATCGATGCTGTGGTTTGTACGAATTGGTTTTCTTGGGGGAGGGACCGGCGACGAAATTCTGTCGGACGAAGCGCCAGCCCGCGGCTTTGGAATTTGGAAGGCACGGGTTGCGATGCTCGCCGTGCTCATCACGCCGCTGATGCTGGCATGGACACAATTTGAAGGAAATGCACCGCAGCGAGTGCGCGTCTATCGCATCCTGCTGACTACTGTCGTAATGCTTGTGATGGGCGGGTTGGTATTTTTCAAGCAGCATCTGCTCGATGGCGAACTGCTTGAGCTACTTCGGAAATCGCGAGAAAACCTGGAAGAAACCTGCCGTCTGAAAGATGAGCTCGAAAACAAAGAGCAATCCCTTCGATGGCACAGCCTGGAACTGCAAAGAAAAAATCTTGAACTGCAGGAAATCTCATTTACCGACGCTCTAACCGGAGTTTGGAACCGGCGCTACATGGAAGAAATCCTGACCGCCGAGGCCGGCCAGGTTCTGCGCAACTATCAGCGCGCCCGTGGCAGCGACATCCGAAAAATGGATCACCGCGACCTGGTATTCATCATGGTCGACATGGATTTTTTCAAAGAGGTCAACGACGTGCATGGACATCCGGCAGGCGATCGAGTCCTGCAACTCGTTGCACAGCGACTCTCAACCGTGGTGCGCAGGTCTGACGTGCTGGTTCGCTGGGGCGGTGAAGAGTTCCTGATTATGAGCCGCTCCACCGATCCCTGGGGCACGCCGGCATTCTGCAGCCGCGTTCTCGAAGTGATGTCTTCCGAGCCATTCGATTTAGGAGGAGGCGTCCTAGTGCACAAGACGTGCTCGATTGGATGGGCTGCGTATCCATGGTGCCGGAGCGCTTATGAGGCAATCTGCGCTGAGGAGGCGATCGAGCTAGCTGATGCAGCCCTGTATCATGCAAAAGCTCGCGGTAGAAATCAGGGGATCGGAATTCTGGCGAGCGACGGCGCCAGCCAGTCGCCGGACGCCATTAGCCTGGTTTCGATTCGCGAAGGTAAGGCGCCGCTGGCACGCATAATCGAAACTCCCTGCCCAGAACGGAAGTCGGCCGCAGCAGCTGGGGCTTCATCAGCAGAGATCCGCAGAGCTGAATTTGGCTCCATTCTCCCTCTATAATTGCGTTCCTCGTAATGTGCCGAACGTCCGCTTGACCTGCGCGCGGCCTGTTGACTAGAGTGAGAATCCGGCCTGAGGGCCGAAAGGCGAACTTCCTGATGAAAACGAACTCTTCGCGTAAGACCGGCCTTCGTCAAAAAGCACAATTGATGTCCGCTTCGGAAATCGAACGAACGCTGGTGCGTCTGGCGTATGAAATCGTCGAGAAAAATGGTGGCGTGGATGCACTCGGTCTCGTTGGTATTCGTCGCCGCGGAGTTCCACTCGCCGAACGGCTGGGAAAAATCATCACCCGAATTGAGAACGCCAAAGTATCCGTGGGAACGCTTGATATCACGTTCTATCGCGATGATCTCTCGACGGTGGGGCCCAAGCCGGTTGTGCAACAGAAGGAAGTGGGCTTCGACATTGGGGATAAGAACATCGTACTTGTCGATGACGTGCTCTTTACCGGACGGACGACGCGGGCTGCACTCGACGCTCTTTTTGAACATGGACGCCCACGCCGGGTTCAACTCTGTGTTTTGATCGATCGCGGGCATCGCGAGATTCCCGTGGAAGCGACTTTCGTTGGCCGCAATGTGCAGACCACAATGACCGAAGTCATCGAGGTCAAACTCACAGAGGTCGACGATGCCGAAAAGGTGCTCTTGATGGAAAAGTAGTGGTTTAAAGTTTGCCCAAAAGAGAAGACGGTGGACGAAGCCACCGTCTTTTCTTCTTTGAAAGCTAGGCGAGCTTGGTGCAGACCGCTTTCGTTTGCGTATACAGGTTGAGTACGTCGTGGCCCATTTCGCGTCCCCATCCGGACTGCTTGTAACCTCCGAACGGCATTGCCGCGTCGAAGATGTTGTAGCAGTTGATCCAGACAGTTCCTGCACGAAGTTGCTCGGCCATACGGTGCGCCTTGCTGATGTCGCGCGTCCAAACGGCAGCAGCCAGGCCGTAGTCGCTATTGTTGGCGCGAGGGATGATTTCCTCGGGATCGGTAAACGGCATCGCCGTCACAACCGGCCCGAAGATTTCTTCCTGCACGACCTTCATGTTTTCAGTTGTGTCGACGAGGACAGTGGGCTCGACGAAGTATCCGCGATCGCCGGCCTTGCGTCCGCCGACCACGGCTTTTGCTCCCTGGGAGAATCCGGATTCCAAGTATCCGCAGACGCGGTTCAGCTGTTCTTCGGATACCAGCGGTCCCATCTGGGTTTCCGGCTCCAGGCCCGATCCCACCTTGATCTTCTTCGCCTGCTCGGCAACGCCATCGATGACCTGATCGTATACGGATTTCTCCACATACAGACGCGAGCCTGCACAGCAGCATTGGCCATGGTTGAAGAAGATCGCGCTGGCTGAGCCGGCGATGGCGGTCTCCATATCTGCGTCTTTGAAGACCACATTCGGAGACTTGCCTCCGAGTTCGAGCGAGACTTTCTTTAGGTTTCCGGCTGCGGCGTGAACGATGAGCTTCCCTACTTCGGTCGAACCGGTGAACGCGACCTTGTCGACATCGGGATGTCCAGCGAGCGCGGCACCAGCTGTCTCACCGTAACCCGGCACGACGTTGACGACGCCATCCGGGAAACCAGCTTCGGCTACGAGTTCCGCCAAACGAAGCGCGGAGAGCGGCGTTTGCTCGGCAGGCTTCAGGACGACCGTACAGCCGGTTGCCAGAGCCGGGCCGAGTTTCCATGCGGCCATGAGCAATGGGAAATTCCATGGAATGATCTGTCCGACAACTCCGACAGGTTCCCTCAGGGTGTAGGCAAGATATTTCGCTCCGGGCGTGTAGGGTACGGAGATCGGAAGCGTATTGCCTTCGATTTTCGTTGCCCATCCGGCCATGTAGCGGAGAAGATCCACCGCCAGCGGGACGTCGGCTGCTTTGGCGATGGCGAGTGGTTTACCGTTATCGAGGCTTTCTAGGTATCCGAACTCTTCGGTGTGCTGTTCAAGGAGATCGGCAAGTTTCCAGATCAGGCGGCCGCGCTCAGATGCCGTCATTCTGCGCCAAGGGCCGTTTTCGAACGCTTGGCGAGCGGCCTTCACAGCGCGATCGATATCTTCGCGATCGCCTTCGGCAATTTGCGCTAGAACTTCACCGGTTGCTGGATTGTATGTGGGGAAAGTTTTTCCGGACGCGGCATTAACCCAGCGTCCGTTGATTAACATCTGCCGCGGTTTGTCGATAAATTCCGCGACGTGCGGATGGATTTGCGGAGAGACTGCGATGCCCATAGAACCTCCTTGGTCGACTTGGACTTGAGGCAGAAAATAATGCCGGGCGAAATGAAAATTGAACTCCGGTATGCTAGTCCCGCTTGGGGCGAAAATGCAATCGGGTACCTTACTCGCCGTAAGGGACCCAGATATTTTTGACCTGGGTCGCGTGTTCAAGAAACCAGCGCCCCTCGGCAACGGCGGGATTAAACCAGTCAATGACGCGGCCGTCATTCGTCCAGACCTGTTTCAGGTTGCCAATCGACATTGCCTTGGCGCTGGCCACCGTTGCGTCGTCGCCATAGCACCAGATCGCGTCGATGTCGTCGTGTTCGGCTAGCGTTTTCAGTAGCTGCGAGACGTAGCCGGTCACGATATTTACGGCTCCGCTGGGTAGATCACTCGTGTCAAAAAGTTGATACAGGTCGCCGGTAATGAGCGGATAATTTTCCGAGGGAACAGCCACGACTGTATTTCCCATCGCCAGCAGGGGCATTACGAGAGATAAAAATCCGAGAAGCGGCGCGTCCGCTGGGCAGATTACGGCAACTGTACCGATGGGTTCGTTCATCGCGATCGAGATGTTGCGAAATGGGGGATTGTGCACCGCGCCATCGAACTTGTCGGCCCACGCTGCATAGGTGAAGATGCGCTCGATACCGAGGTCCACTTCACTCGTGGCTTGCTGCTCTCCTGTAACGGCGCTGAGCCGGCTGATGATTTCATTGCGCCGAAGTCCAAGATTTTCGGCGCAGTAATAGAGAACTTGAGCGCGATTGTGCGCGGTTGTGTTCCCCCAGGACTCAGCCTTGCGCGCCGCTTCCACAGCATTGCGGATGTCTTTCCGATTGCCGAGGGGAGCTTCGCCAAGGAGTCGTCCATCAGATGCCCGCACTTCCATGCTGTAACCAGAATCCGGCCGGGCCTGCTTGCCGCCGATGTAGAGCTTCACGGTGCGGTCAATAGCAGGTGTGCTCGTTGAATCGATGTCATCGTTCTGCGGAGTCGATTTCGGCGGGGCCGATGGCAGCTTTGGCGCCTGCATGAGCCATTTCGGCTGCAAGTACTCCAGCAGGCCTTCTCGGCCACCCTCGCGACCATATCCGCTCTCGCGATAGCCACCGAATCCGCACGCGGCGTCAAACAGATTTGTGCAGTTGACCCACACAACACCAGCTTTTATTTGTGCAGCGACGTGCAGTGCGACGTTGATGTTTTCGCTCCAGACGCAGGAAGCAAGGCCGTAGACGGTGTTGTTGGCGAGTTCGACAGCTTCGCGTGGAGTGCGGAACGTCATCGCCGCCAGCACCGGACCGAAAATTTCCTGCTGCGCAACGATCGAAGTGGGGTGAACGTTGCTGAGAAGCGTGGGCGGAAAATAGAAACCTCGCGAGGGAAGCGCAAGCTCCGGCTGCCAGCAAGTCGCGCCTTCAGCCACTCCTTGTGCGACCATCCGTTGAATGCGGTCGAGTTGGACACGGGCAACGATCGCGCCGATGTCTATCGCCTTATCGAGTGGAGCGCCAACGCGCAACGTGCTCATACGGTCACGGATTTTCGCAATGAGGGGTTCAGCAATGCTCTCTTGCATCAGAAGCCGCGATCCCGCACAGCAGACTTGGCCTTGATTGAACCAGATTCCATCGACCAGTCCTTCGACTGCGCTGTCGAGATCGGCATCTTCAAAAATAATGAAAGGAGACTTGCCGCCTAGTTCCAGAGAGATTCGTTTCGGGCTCGAGGCCGTGGCGCTGCGAATGGCGCGCCCGACTTCAGTCGAGCCTGTAAACGCGATCTTGTCGACGTTGGGATGCTTGACGAGCGCCTCACCAGTAGATCCGTCGCCGGTGACGATGTTCACGACGCCGGCTGGAAGATTTGCCTCGTGGCAGAGTTCGGCGAAAAGGAGTGCGGTGAGCGGAGTAAATTCGGCAGGCTTCAGAACAACCGTGTTTCCAGTCGCCAGAGCAGGAGCAATCTTCCATGCCAACATTAGCAATGGAAAGTTCCACGGGATGATCTGGCCGACGACGCCACATGGTTCATGGTCGGGGAATTCCTGCGGAAGGAGTTGCGCCCAGCCGGCGTGATAATAAAAATGACGCGCCACCAGCGGGATATCGATGTCGCGACTCTCACGGATCGGCTTGCCGTTATCCATCGTTTCAAGCACAGCCAGCAAACGCGAATGCTTCTGCACCAGACGGGCAAGAGCGTACAAGTAGCGTGCACGGACGTGAGGCGAAAGCGCTCTCCAACTTGGAAACGCGGCGCGGGCGGCATTCACGGCCAGATCGACATCAGCCGCTGTGCCTTGCGCTACGCTCGCCAGTTTTTCGCCGGTCGAAGGATCGAGCGTGTCGAAGTACACTCCGGCAGCGGGGGATTTCCATTCGCCATTGATGAAGAAGTCGAAACGCCGCTTGTGGCGGTCGAGCCACGCCGCAGCTTCTTTCGGATCCTCCGGCGCAGGTCCGTATTCCATGCTGACAAATTTCTCGGCTATGCTCATTCGCGCTCAGTTTCCAACTGAATTCGTGTCAGGCGATGGGATGGCGATACTCGGCGGAATATCGTCCCGTCGCATGATGTTCAAGTTGACGCTCAATGTCTCCCAGCAATCCGCTGGCGCCGATGCGAAACATCTCCGCACGAAGCCATGACGATCCCAACTCTTCCTTGATCATGGCGAGCCAATCGAGAGATTGTTTTGCAGTGCGAATCCCTCCGGCAGGCTTGAAACCCACTGCCATGCCGGTCTGTTGGGCGTACTCACGGATCGCGCGAAGCATGACCAGCGTTACCGGCAACGTCGCATTCGTCGGTTCCTTCCCGGTAGAAGTCTTGATGAAGTCGGCGCCAGCCATCATCGCGACCGCGCTGGCGCGGGCTACGTTGCGGAGCGTGAGGAGGTCCCCTGAGCCCAAGATAACTTTCATATGTGCCGTCCCGCAGGCTTGCTTGAACGCAGCGATTTCGTCGTAGAGGGCTTGCCAGCGTCCGCCGAAAACGTGTGCGCGGGTAATGACGACATCAATCTCGTGAGCCCCAGCCTCCACAGATCTGCGAATTTCCGCGACACGCTCCGCGAGCGGCGACAGACCTGCCGGAAATCCCGTGGAGACGGCCGCGACACGTATGCCGCTACCTTCCAGGGCGCTGAGGGCGGTTTCAACGAACGTGTGGTAAACGCAAACCGCGGCCACCTTGACGTGCAACTTCTCGATGCC
>Ga0335071_10006135_pt1 | contig 12428 bp, 6 predicted proteins | sample Lox_Sample_15_FD_206724 | JGI IMG/M metagenome (GOLD analysis project Ga0335071, IMG submission 206724) | Soil microbial communities from Loxahatchee National Wildlife Refuge, Florida, United States - Lox_Sample_1.5 | ecosystem: Environmental > Terrestrial > Soil > Wetlands | place: USA: Florida...
CTTACATAATAATGTAGATAGAATCACGGCCCACCCATTCGATACGCGGGAACAACCCTCATCCGCCCACGCTGGCTTTACGAGAATCTACGCGGAAACCAACCCGCCTTGGGATATCGGCAAGCCCCAGTCGCCCTTCATAGCGGTCGCCGACCAGGTTGTTGGTCCCGTTCTCGACGCCGGGTGCGGCACAGGGGGCGCGTCTCTATTCTTCGCGGCTCGCGGCGAAAAAGTTACCGGCATCGATTTTGTGGAAGAAGCGATCCGGCGAGCTCGGGCCAAGGCGGCCGAACGCGGTCAGTCCGTGCAGTTTTTGGTTAAGGACGCACTGACCCTGACCGGTTGGGGCAAGCGCTTTTTCAGCGTAATCGATAGCGGGTTATTTCATATCTACTCGGGAGACGAGCGCCAACGCTACGTCCAGGGCCTCGCGCATGTACTCAAGCCGGGCGGCCGGCTCTTCTTGTTCAGTTTCAACGATGACCCATCATGGCCGGGAGGCGGAGTGACCCGCGAGGAGTTGTACAATGCCTTCGCCCATGGGTGGGACGTAGAATCGCTGAAACTCGCGGAGGGCGAGCTGAATCCGGCATTCGAGGCAGAGTTTCCGCAGGAATTTGCAAACAGGAAAATGTGGTTTGCCATCATTCGCCGGAAGAGAGCAAGCCCCCGTCGCGGCAAACGTCTTTAGGAAGGGAAATACCGGGGGCAGAATAGCGTGCCCCCCCCAGGGCTGAGACACAGTAATTCTTTTGTCTTTGGTGTCACCGCGAAGGCATTGCGATCGAAGGCGCGAGATGGGATCGGAAAATCAAGAGCGGCGAGGGAAGGCGAGCCCTTCCGCCGAGCAAGCGGCGAAGGCGCAGATCTTCCCCTGGGCGCGCGACCCTAATTTGGACAAGCCTGAGGTGAACTCGCCGCTACGCTTCCAGGTGAGGTGCCTCCGCGACGGTTCCGCAACCTCCACAGGCCAATCACTCCCAGCACCATCAAATTGGGAAACAGTAACGGAGCAATGGGCGCCGCACCGTAGATGAAGTTATCAAACATGTGAATCGAAGGCCCGCGCAGATTGCTGCTGGCGTGCAACAAAAAGCCCCAGGCACCCACCGCCGCTTCGACCAGCAGAATCGCCGCACACAGTTCAATAAACTGCTTGGACACCGGCAGAATGAGGGGCACGAACAGAAAGCCCACGGCGAAGGCGCTCGCCACTACCGGAACCCACTCGACCGGGCGGAAGAATCCGTTCTGAGCGTGATCGGTGAGGCTGAAGACGAAATTCCCCAAAAAGCCGCCGAGGGTGAAGAACATAATCCACTGTGCCCACTCCACTGATTCCGCTTCCACCATCCGATTCACCACCAGAAGGAAACCGAGCCCCGCGTACGCCAAGGGCGCGGCGAATGGTGCGGAGTAGGTGAGGCTGCGCAGGGTGCGTTCAAGGAAGAAGTGGCTCTGCAAGTGCAAAACCACGCCGGTAAGCCCTACGAGGATGGCCCCCCAGCCGACCAGTTGCCCCAGCGCAACCCAGACGGCACGGCGCCGCTTCCACTGACTCAGCCCGACGACAAGAACGCAAGGCGCGACGGCCGAGAATATCAGGGGGATGTACTCGGCGGGACGGCGAAACTGGTTTACCGAATGCGCCAGGAAAATGTCAAAGGTAAGGAAGGCGATGTTCAGCGTGACGAAGCCTTCCACCCAGAGCACCGGCTGCATCCACCAGGCATTATTGGGATTTGCCATGCGCTCTCCGCAATTCCGCCGCCATCGTTTTCAGCTCGACCGTTTTTTGCAGCATCGGGTAGTTGCCGTGCCACTGCACGAAGTCGGCGCCGCCCATGAAGGCGCCGTGTTTGCTGGTGCGCCCGTCGTAATGCCAGAGATCGAAGTAGACGAAGTCGATAGGCTGGCTGAAGGGGGGACCGGCGAGTACCCCATCCTTGCGCAGGCCGTTAACGATATCCTGCGCCGTGCGCACGCGGTTATTGGTCGTAGCCACCACCGCTTCGGCTTGCTGATAAACCCGATCGACGATGGCCGGGGTGTGGCACTGCAAGCAGACCTGCTTCATCTTGGCCTGGGCGAAGGCGTAGTTGGGGCGCTTGTCACTGATGGCGCTCGCGAGATAGAACGACAGCCGCTCCGACGGGTCGTGCGTTATCCCAACGCCGTTGATGCCGCTCATGTGGCAGGTGGCGCAGGTAGGCACGAACATGTCACGCGTCGTTAGGTTCTTGGGCGGCGCGTTGAGGTTCAGTAATTGCTCCTGCGCCTGGAAGAGCACGCCGTGCTTCGACTCTTCGTAGATCTCGATCTGGGAGTGGTCCGGGCCCATGTGACATTGCGCGCAGGTGCTGGGCAGGCGCGCCATTCGCACCGAGGTGGTGTGGCGCGTGTGACAAGCCGTGCAATTGCCGATCGTGCCGTCCGCGTTGGGTTTGCCCACGCTGTGACACTGCTCGCAGCCGCTGGTCATGGCCGGGCCGCCCTCCGCCTGCACAAACGGATGCGGGGGACGCCGCGTGCCGCCCGGTTGATACATCTCCGAGAGATTCACCTGCTCGGGCGTGAGGCCTTTCTCGCCGTAAATGGCGGCCCAGGCGGGGGCCGCGTGGCGGCTGTGCAGAAATTGCTGATAGATGGCTTCGTGGCAACTGCGGCAATTACCCGCTGTCAACTTGGCGGCGATCACGAAGCCGTGGTGATCCTTGCGCTCCTGGTTCGCGGCGGGTTGGTGGCACTCAAGGCAATTCACTCCCTTGGCCGCGTGCAGACTCAGCTCATACTCGTGCACGACGGAGTATTGCGTGCGCGCGTGACACTCCGCGCATTTCCCCGTGGCGCGCACGAGTGCTCCGGTGGCCTGCTCTGTCTCGACCCGCGGCCGCGCCCGGTTAATCAGAAACGCCGCCAGAATCAAGGCAAACGCAATCGTGACTGCGATGAACACCGGTCGAAAAGACATGGAAGTCCCCCACCGACACATGGTGCTTACGACGCAGAACGTAGCGATTCTATCCTAAATCCACCGCAAACAGCTCTCCCCCAGTGACAAGGTTCACAAAACACCAAACTCATATACCCTTGGCATACAAAACAGGCAGGCAACAAACCAGAATAAGCTGTGTCGGCAGTATAGAGTAGAAGGCAAACAGTTCAACATGCGGAGCGCGCTTCGCCTCGGGGCTCGCCGCGATAGTACCTCTGTTCTATAGACGGTCGTTGAGGAGTGCGGTAAAAAGGGGCATCTTACGATCGGCAACTTGCTGGAGTGGAGACCGCTATGCCCAAAGACCCTCCGCGCCGGAAGATTCTGATTATCGAGGACAAGCCCTCGATACGGAGCGTTCTGTACGTGTTGTTGGCGGGACTCGGTTACGAGGGGGACGCCGCCCCAGATGCCTATCAGGGGCTGGCGAAGATTCGTCGGAATGAATTTGATGCGGTTCTGCTCGATCTACGTTCCAGCCAACTCCCCCCGGATCAAATGGTCTGCGCGATTTCGGAACTCCGGCCGAGCTTAGTCGGACGCGTCCTCGTGATCACCGGCGAATACTCGCATCCGCGGACCCTCGAAATCCTGGAGCGCTACGCGCTGCCCCACGTTGCCCACGATCGCATCACCTCCGACCTCTCCAGCAGCATCGCGGGGCTGGATGGCCTCACCTCCACAACTCTTGCCCCGACATAATCGGGGGTGGTCTGAGCGCAACGATGGACAGCACCCCCCAGTGCACACCTTAAAATAATCTCATCTCGTGGCTCTCATGCTCGACACGCCTTCAACCGATGATGGTTTTGGAGGAAGCAAGGAGTAAATCCAGACGGATTGCGGGCGCAACCGACCTCGCTCCCTGCCACGTATGCTCAATTTACCGTTAGGCGCTCGCGAAGGTTTAGGCCTCCTATCTGATCTCCATTGGTCTCTCGCCCCCGAAGAGCCGCGATTCACCTGGAGGGGTGAACCCGGCAGAGGAGAGACAGTCGTGTCAGTGGCACTTGATCAAGGAGGACCCCAATGCCTTCATCCGACGTGAAGGCGATCTCGGAATGTTGGGTAGCATTGGGGATGCCGGAAACACCTGCGCCACCGGAGGGCGGTGTAGATCCGCACGGTCCTGCCCCCACCCGTCTCGCGAGCGCCGGCGAAGGCAACGGAATTACGGAGGCGCTTGCCTCCGGCGCTGCTTCGCTGGGAAGTTGGCAGTTGGACGCCCACCTGACCACGGTTTGGCCATCCGCAGGATTTTCGCGAATATTCGGTTGGACCCCGCCGGAGGAAGCCATTCCGTTCGGCACGTTCATGGAAGCGATTCCAGAAGCCGACCGGGAATGCGCGAAGCAGATCATTGAAGACTGCCTTCGTACTCAAGAACCTTTCGACCACAAGCACCGCATTGTGCGGCGCGACGGTGCGATGCGTGCGGTCCGCTTTAGCGGCCAAGTGGTGACCGGTCCGGGAAGGGACTCCGTCCGCCTCGTCGGCACAGCGGTTGATGTTACCGAAAACGAGCTTGAGCGCGTTCGGCTGCGGCGAAGCGAGGAGAGACTCCGCGCCCTTCTGGCCAACATTCCCAGCGTTACCTGGACCATCGGAGAGAATGCGCAGTTCTCCTACATCAGTTCCAATGCCGGACTGATCTTCGGCTTCTCGACGGAGGAGATCTGCACCGGCGGTGTTGAACTCTGGCGGGCGCGCGCAGACCCGGGCGATCACGATCGCGTTGCCGAAGCCTTTCACAAGCTCTTCGCGGATGGCTGCCCGTTTGACGTCGAGTACCGGATTCAGAGGCGGGACGGGCAGTGGATATGGGTTCACGCCCGGGCCTGGCGCACATACGAATTCTGTGGCGTCCGTTACGCCGACGGAGTTATTTCCGACATCAGCGAGCGCAAGCGGGCGGAAGAAGCGGTGCGCAAAAGCGAAGAACGCTATCGCCGGCTTTTTGAGGCTGAGTCTGACGCCATCGCCGTTGTCGATTCCGAGACCGGTAAGTTCGTCGATGTCAACGCCTCCGCACTGAAACTGTACGGTTACGATCGCCAGGAATTCCTGCAGATGACGGTGCCCGAGATATCCGACGAACCGGAACTAACCCGGGCCTCCGTGCGCAGCCTCCAGGAACTAATTCCCCTGCGGCATCACCGCCGGAAGGACGGTACGGTATTTCCGGTTGCAGTCAGAAAGAGCTACTTCGCGGACGAGGGCCGAAAGCGGCATGTGGAGGTCATCCGCGACATCACGGAGACTCAACTCGCCGAAGCGGAAAACGCCCGGCTGGCCGCCATCGTAAACTCATCCGACAATGCCATTCTCAGCGTGACGCGCGAGGGGCTGGTCACCACCTTTAATCCCGCCGCCGAGCGTATTTATGGTTACTCGGCTGACGAGATCAAGGGCAAACACTTTTCTATTTTTGTTCCTCCCGAGTTCCAGGGCGATTTGCCGGCTCTTCATCAGAAAATCTTGATGGGTGAGACGCTTACGCAACTCGAGCTACCGAATTTACGCAAGGATGGCTCGATATTGCAGGTCCTGCTGACCATTTCTCCGCTAAAGGACTCCGCCGGGCAGGTCACGGGTGCTTCGGTGATTTGCCACGACATCACGGAGCGCCGGCGGATCGAAGAAGAATTGCGGCTGACACAATTTGCCGTGGATCACGCCTCCGACGCAATCCACTGGGTGGATTCAGAGGGCCGCTTGGTTTACGTCAACGAGCAGGCTTGCCGGGCGTTGGAACAAACGCGACAGGAGTTGCTTGGGAAATCGGTGTTTGAGATCGATCGGCATTTCTCCCAGCCAGAGTGGGGATCTTTCTTGGGCCGGCTCAAGGCCGCCCGCTCGTTGACGTTTGAGAGCGAAAACCAGGCCAAGTCGGGCAAGACTTTCCCCGTCGAGGTTACCGCCAATTACGTTGAGTTCGACGGCAAGGAATACAGCTTTGCCTTCGCCCGTGACATCACGGAGCGCAAGCGCGCGGAAGAGACGCTTTCCCGTGAGCGCAATCTCTTGCGCACGCTCATCGACAATCTTCCCGATTCCATCTACGTCAAAGACGCCCAGGGCCGAATCATCATCAATAATCTTGCCCACCGGCGGCTTCTCGGCGCGAAGAGCGAAGCGGAGGTCAAAGGCAAGTCCGACTTTGACTTCTTCCCCGCCGCCTTGGCGAGACAGTACTTCGAGGACGAGCAGTCGGTCATGGCTTCCGGGCAGCTGTTGCTCAATCGGGAGGAAGCCATGATCGACAGCGACGGCAAGACGCGCTGGCATCTGACGACCACGGCGCCTTGGATGGTGAAAGAAGGCAGTGCCGTGGGCATCATCGGCATAAGCCGAGAAATTTCCGGGCAGAAGCAGTCCGAAGCGGCGCTGCGAGCGTCTGCGTTGCGCTACCGCTTGATATTTGAAAACAACATCGCCGGCATAATTCTCGCCACCCTGGATGGCCACCTCGTCGATTGCAATGCGGCTGCTGCCAGAATGCTGGGTTACGAGTCGCCGCGGGAGGTAGTGGGCGTTGACGCGAGCAAAGTCCATTGGGATCCCGGAGCGCGTGAAACGGTGATGACCCTACTGCGCGAGCGCAAAGCTTTGACTGGCGTCGAGCAAAGGATCCGCCGTAGGGACGGCCGGTTCATTTGGTTGATGATCAACCTCGCGCTTACCCCGCCGGGCGACACGGGTACCATCTATGTGCAGAGCACGCTTCTCGACATTACGGAACGCAAAGAGGCCGAGGCGCGACTGCGGAAACTCTCCCGCGCCGTGGAGCAAAGCCCCATCTGCGTCGTGATTACTGACCTGCACGGGGATATCGAGTATGTGAATCCAAGATTTAGTTCAGTGACAGGGTACTCCGGGGAGGAAGTGATCGGTCGAAACCCGCGCCTGCTGAAGTCGGGATTGGTTCCCGCCGCTACTTACAAGGAAATCTGGAACACCATCGTTGCCGGAAACGAATGGCGGGGAGAGCTGACAAACCGAAAGAAAAACGGGGAGATGTTTTGGGAATCGGTCTCCATCGTCCCCATTCGGGATTCCCAGGGCGCCGTCACCCACTTCCTGGGTGTGAAGGAGGATATTACCGAAAAAAAGCGAGCGGAGCAGGCGCTGATCGACGCGGAGGAGAAACACCGTTCGCTGATTGCAAACATTCCCGATGTAGCGTGGACGCTCGACGCCAGTGGCCGATTTGCGTTCATCAGCCCCAAGATCGAGAAGCTCAGCGGCTATTCCATGGCCGAGATTGAACAGCAGGGGGCGGCGCTTTTCCTTCAGGCAATGCATCCCGAGGATCGGGGTCGAGTACAAGCCGCCATGAAAGGTCTGTTCAGCCGGGGAGAGGCGTACGACGTGGAATGCCGCGTACAGCGCCGGAGCGGGGAATGGGTGTGGGTACACGATCGTGCAGTTGCGACCTACGAAAAGAACGGCAGGCGTTTTGCCGATGGGCTACTCTCCGACATCACGGGGCGGAAACGGAGCGAAGAGGCCCTACGCGACTCCGAGCGCTTCCTGCAATCGACTCTGGATGCTCTTTCGTCCCACGTCGCGATTTTGGACGAAAAAGGGAAAATTGTAGCGGTGAACGCCGCCTGGAGTCGCTTCGCCGCAGCGAACGGGGGCAATCTCGCACAATGCGGCGTAGGCAACAATTACCTCTACGTCTGCGAACAAGCCTCTCGTTCCACGGCTGAAGCAATGGATGCAGCTAATGGAATCGGGCAGGTCCTCGCCGGCTCGCGAGAGGAATTCAGTTTTGAGTATGCCTGTCACAGCCCAGACCAGAAGCGATGGTTTGTGATGCGGGTCACCCGCTTCACCGGGCAAGGTGCCAGCCGGATCGTGCTGGCGCATGAAAATATCACCAGCCGAAAACTTGCGGAAGAAGCCCTCATCGGGTCGGAAGCGGCGTTGCGCGAACGGGAATCAATCTTGCGTTTGTTCGTCGAGCACTCACCCGCGGCCATCGCGATGTTGGATCGAGAAATGCGATACTTGGCGGTAAGCCGGCGGTGGATGACCGATTTCCGCCTGGGTGATCGGGAAATCTTAGGCGCTTGCCATTACGACTTATTCCCAGAAATACCCGAACGCTGGAAGGAGATTTATCGCCGGTGCCTGGCGGGAGCGGTGGAGCGTAATGATGACGATCCCTTCCCGCGCGTGGATGGCAGCGTAGACTGGCTGCGTTGGGAGATCCGCCCGTGGAGACGCAATGATGACACGGTGGCGGGAGTCATAATCTTCAGTGAAATCATCACCGAACGCAAGCAGGCCCAAGAGCAAATGCGGAAGGCTAAGGAAGCCGCCGAGGCCGCTAGCCTGGCCAAGAGCCAGTTCCTGGCCAACATGAGCCATGAGATCCGCACGCCCATGAACGGCGTAATCGGCATGACCGGTCTGCTCCTGGACACGGAACTTACTTCGGAACAGAGACAATACGCCGAAATCGTGCGAAGCAGCGGCGAGGCCTTGCTGACGATCATCAACGATATCCTGGATTTTTCGAAAATCGAAGCGCGCAAGCTGCGGCTGCAGGTGGTTGACTTCGATCTGAGGACGGTGCTGGAAGACTCGGTGGGACTGCTGGCGACGAAAGCGTCGGAGAGCGGTCTCGAGTTGATCTGTGCTCTGGATCCCGCTACGCCCTGGCGCTTGCGTGGCGACCCGGGCAGGCTGCGCCAGGTGCTCCTGAACTTGTTAGGTAACGCCGTGAAATTCACGAGCAAAGGCGAGATCGTCGTTAAGGTGGAACTAGAGGCGGAAACTGATGGCACTGCCACAATCAAGTTTTGTGTACGCGACACGGGCATCGGCTTCCGTCAGGAGCGCGCCACCACGCTGTTCGAACCGTTTGTGCAAGGGGATGGATCGCGAACTCGCCGCTACGGTGGGACGGGACTTGGCCTCTCCATATCCAAGCAGTTGGTCGAAATGATGGGCGGCCACATCGGCGTCGAGAGTGAGGAGGAGAAGGGGTCGACCTTCTGGTTCACGGCCGAGTTTGCCATACAGCCAGGTTCCGATGTGCCCGAGCCCGCCTTGCCGGCCTGTCTACAAGACGCGAAGGTGCTGGTAGCGGACGATAACCTTACGAACCGAACACTGGTAACGCAGATCCTCTGTTCGTGGGGTTTACGGGTGGAGCAACTCGCTGATGGCCGCTCGATTTTAGTGGTTCTCCGGGACGCCGCCGAGCACCAAGACCCCTTCCGGTTGGCTCTCCTGGACAAAGCGATGCCGGAGGCCGATTGGGAAAAGCTAGGCGAGGAAGTCGGGGCCGACCCGGCATTGCGGTGTACCTCGCTGGCGCTAATGTGCAGCTTGGGCCCGCACTGCGAGTGGGCACGCCTGCAAACCCGGGGTTTTGCCAGGCACATTTCCAAGCCGATTTGGGCGCGCAACCTGCGCGAGGCTTTACTTGCACTGGTGGCGGACGGAAAGCGTGACACGTCACCGGAACCTCGGGCTTATTCCACGGTCGCCGTCGCGCCGGTGCAACGCGAATCGAGAATTCTGGTCGCCGAAGACAATGTCACGAACCGGGATGTGGCCATAGCCATATTGAAAAAGCTGGGCTACCCATCTGACGTGGTGGTGAATGGCCGGGAAGCCCTTCAGGCAGTTCGCACTTTCAATTATGACCTCGTGCTGATGGATTGCGAGATGCCAGAGATGGATGGTTACGAGGCGACCCGCCAGATTCGTGCGCTTCCGACAGACACGCGGAAGGGGCAGATTCCCATCATTGCTCTCACTGCCGACGCCATCAGCGGTGATCGGGAGCGATGCCTGGAGGTGGGCATGAATGACTACATCAGCAAGCCGGTCGAGCCTTCGCAACTGGCGGCCGTCCTGGACAAATGGCTGGTAAAGTCTGCCTACCCCGGCCTTCAGGGAGATTCCTTCATCCAGCCGCCTTCTTCGTCTCCGATCCGCTCCTGACCGGATTGGGAGCCCTGCCCGCACCGCCTGGTGAGGCAAAATCGGACCCGCCGGCGAAAGCCCCTCGGTGAGCTGGCACGAGAGTCGCACCCGTGAAGGAGTTGGGCGGCACGGCCGCACGTCTTCCTGGCCGCCTTTAATTCCCGCATTCCAGCCGGCGACGGCTATACCACCAGGGCGTCCGTTGTAGAATAATAGTGCCAGGGCGTTCGCAGTCTACACACTCACCACTCGGCGGGGGGAGAATCCAGTCGTCCGATGTTCGGAGATTTTCGCCAACTTCTACGCCAGAACGCCAACTACCGTTACACCTGGATTGGCCAGGTGGTGAGCGAAATCGGCGACCACTTCAACAACATTGCCGTGTTCAGCCTGGCGATGGAAACCACCCACTCCGGGCTGGTGGTGAGTGGCGTCATGCTGTCGCGCGCCATACCCGCAGTGCTGGCCGGACCGCTGGCTGGCGTCATTTTGGACCGGTTCGATCGCCAGCGCATCATGATTGCCAGTGACCTGACGCGCGCGGTCGTGGCGCTGGCCTTTGTCCTGACCGTCCACCATCACCAGACGTGGCTGCTGTACGTACTGAGCGGACTCCTGATGTTCGCTTCCCCGTTCTTTACCAGCGGTCGAACGGCCATCCTGCCTACCATCACCAGCCGCGCCGAGTTGCACACGGCGAATTCGCTGACCCAAACTACGCAGTGGACCACCTTGACCATCGGCACCATGATCGCCGGTCTGAGCGCGGCGAGCCTGGGCTATCAATGGGCCTTCGTTTTGAATTCGCTCTCCTTTGTGAGCTCTGCCGTCTGCATCTGGCAATTGCATGGAGCGGGCAGTTTTCGCGCCAAGCGCGAAGCGCTGACGGAAGAGCAAGTGGTACGGCCCTGGCACGAGTACAAGGAGGGCTTGCGCTACATGCGTTCCTCCCCGCTGATCCTGGGTATCGGGCTGATCGGCGTGGGCTGGGCGACGGGCGGAGGCGCCGCACAAATCCTCTTCACCCTCTTTGGTGAGCAGGTCTTCAATCGCGGTCCCCTGGGGATTGGCATCATCTGGAGCGCCGCTGGCCTGGGGCTCCTGGCGGGCGGAGCGGTGGGCCACGCGCTAGGCAAGCGCATCGGTTTTCGTGCGTACAAGCGCACCATCGCCATTTGCTACGTCGTTCACGGAGGCGCCTACGTGCTCTTCAGCCAGATGCAGCACTTCGGCGCGGCCCTGTTCTTCATCGCCCTCTCGCGCGCGGGCGTGGCGGTGAGTTCGGTGCTGAACCTCTCGCAACTACTGCGCCGCGTGCCCGACGAGTTTCGCGGCCGGGTGTTTTCCACCGTTGAATCACTCACTTGGTCTGTTATGATCCTCTCCATGACCGGGGCGGGGATTGCGTCCCAGTATCATAGCCCGCGAACTCTGGGCTTCGTGGCTGGCATCCTGAGTTCGAGCACGGCACTGTTCTGGGCCTGGGCCGATGCGAAAGGCAAGCTACCGGAACCGGGACCCTTGGCCGCCGAACCGGAAACCGTGGAGGTTCACGGCGAACCGACCGTCTGAAAGCAATACGTAATGCGGGGTGGCAGCCTCGCCCTTAAGAGAGAGGCCGGCCGTCGCCTAACGAACGGGTGAGGGTATCCAAAGGAGCACAAATGACGGAAGCGCGGCGGTTGGCAGTCATCACCGGTGCGTCGAGTGGAATTGGCTCCGCCTTTGCTCGGGCGCTGGCCGGGCGCGGATACGATCTGGCCCTGGTAGCGCGGCGCGGGGAGCGTCTGCAGGAGTTGGGCGATGAACTCGCCCGTCAGTTCCAGGTGAGTTCTACCCCGCTCCGCGCCGACCTCAATGACGAAGCCGATGTCTCCCGCGTCGAGCAGTTCCTGGTGGATGCGCCTCAACTTGGCTTATTGGTGAACGGCGCGGGCTTTGGCTCGATGGGCCGATTCTACGAAGCTCCGCCTGAGAGCCAGGCCAGCATGCACCGGGTACACGTCATGGCGACCATGCGCCTCACCCATGCCGCCTTGCGCAACCTGACCACGCGCGGTGATGGTGGTGTGATCAACGTCTCTTCCGTCGCCGCCTATTCGCCCCACCCCGGCAGCGTCAGCTATCACGCCACCAAAGTTTGGATGAATAGCTTTACCGAAGGCCTCTATCTTGAGCTGAAAAGTGCGGGCTCGCGCGTGCGCGTGCAAGCCCTTTGCCCCGGCTTCACGCTGACGGAATTCCACCAAGTTTTGGGAGTGAAACGCGACTTCATCTCCGGCACTTGGTGGATGCCGGCAGAGGAGGTGGTCGAGGCGTCACTCGCGGGCTTGGATGCCGATAAGCTCTTTGTCGTGCCGGGCTGGCGCTATAAATTACTCGTCGCGCTGCTACGCCTCCTGCCCCGTCGCGTCCTGCATTACGCCACTCTGCGCGGCCCCGCCAGTCTACGCCGGGAACGGATGAAAACCCACGCTGATTGACC
>Ga0335071_10006136_pt1 | contig 12428 bp, 11 predicted proteins | sample Lox_Sample_15_FD_206724 | JGI IMG/M metagenome (GOLD analysis project Ga0335071, IMG submission 206724) | Soil microbial communities from Loxahatchee National Wildlife Refuge, Florida, United States - Lox_Sample_1.5 | ecosystem: Environmental > Terrestrial > Soil > Wetlands | place: USA...
GTCGTTCGGCGTCGGTGAGGATCACCCTGGCCCGCGCCAACCGCAGGGTGTGCAGCAGGAAGTCGCCCTTGTTCGCCGCATTCACCGCCGCGCTCACCGCGCCGATGCGCGCCGCGCCCAGCCAGAAGTACACCCATTCCGGGCACGTGGCGGTGAACAACGCGACGCAGTCGCCGCGCCCGACGCCCAGGCCGGCCAGCATGTTCGCCGCCGCGCGGGAGCGCTGCCGCATCTGCTCGAAGGTGATGTCCACGCCCGCGATCGACATCATCACCCGGTCGGGGTGCTGCTCCGCCCGCCGATCCAGCACGGCCGGCACTGTGAAGCTGTCGACACCGAAGTCGGCGGGCCCCGGCATCAGGCCTTCGCGGCCGCCGGGTCGGGCTCACCGTCGGCGGTGTAGCCGAAGTCCGACAGCGAGGGCTCCGTACCCGGGTAGAAGCGGTGGGCCCAGCGGCGAAGGGCGGCGTAGTCGTGCGCCTCTTCGGGCGCCAGGTTCGGCTTCTCGAGGTATTTCATGTTCTCCCAGGTGAAGAAGTCCTGTTTGATGACCTCTTGCTGCAGCGCCAGGAACTTGGCGGCGCGGCCGGTGGGCACGTCGCCGGTGTCACCGGGCTCGCGGATGGAAGCCTGCGTGTAGAAGTAGTCGGTGTAGTCCTCGTCGACCGGCGTCTGCCCCGTCACCTGGACGGTGGCCACCAGCTCGCTCGGGAAGCGAACCAGCCCCAGGCCCAACGAGTAGTTGTCGTAGATGATCTTGGCGTCGACCGGCCCGTTCGGGGTCAGCCAGGTCGACGCGCGGCCGCCGCCGAAATGCGCGTTGACGGTGGCGTGCAGGTGGTAGCCCGACACCTCGAACGACGCGGTGGTGGCGGGATTGGCCGCCTTGTGAACGTATTGAACGTGGTACGGGTCGGCGGCGTTCTCGATGATCATCTGCGGGTGCACCTTGACCCGGTTGAGCATCTGGGTGTGCGGGTGCAGCGGGTAGTACTCATTGGTTTCCAGTTCGGGCAGCACCGGCGGCTGCCAGTACGGCGCGCGGCCGTGTCGCTCGTGCCAGGCGAGGATGAACCCGTACCACTCCATGCTCGGGTAGGTGCGGATCCGGACGTTGTTCTTGCAGCCGATCTTGCTGTACGGGATCAGGGCATTGGTGCCGTCGCCGCGCCAGCGCCAGCCATGCCACGGGCAGACGATGTTCTCGCCTTCCACGGTGCCGCCGACGCCCATGTTGGCCCCGAGGTGCTGGCAGTAGGCGTCCATCACGTGCACCTGGCCGGACTCGGTGCGGAACAGCACGAGCTCCTCGCCGAAGTAGTGCGCGCGCTTGACCTGGCCGGCGGCCAGGTCGGACCCGAACGCGACGATGAACCAGCCCGTCGGGAACCGGTAGGTCGACAACGCGATGCCGGCCTGCCCGAACTCGCGTTCCGAGGGATCCGCGGCCGAATCCGATGCCGAGTCCGAAAATATGTCCGTCACGAGCGCTCCAAGTTCGACGACCAGGTCTATTTTTACTATCTTAAGCATTGAACGTCAACGCGCGCACAGGCATGTCCGGGAAGCAGGTTTCAGATGACGGCTGCGGCAGTCGACCTATCCGATTTCCGCTTGTGGCGCAACGGATTTCCCGACGAGTTGTTCGCCGAGCTGCGACGCAGCAGGCCGCTGTTCCGGCACGACATGACGCCCGGCGTCGCGGAGACCGTCCACCGCGAATTCTGGGTGGCCACCAAGCACCGGCATGCGGTCCGGCTGCATCGCGATGCCGACTCGTTCACCGCGGTCGACGGCCCCCTCATCCAGCCGGTCGGGATGTTCGCGTCGTACCCCACGATCATCAACATGGACCCGCCGGAATTGAACAAACGCCGCAAGCTCATCTCCGGCGCGTTCAATCCGCGCGCGATCGCCAAACTCGAGGACGGCATCCGGGCCCGCGCCGCGCGGATGATCGACCGGCTGCTCGATCGGGGCGGCGGCGACTGGATCGAGGACGTGGCCGACGCCCTGCCGATGACGGTCATCGGCGACATCATCGGCATCCCGGAATCCGACCGGCCGCGAATCTTCGATTCCCTGGACCGGATCCTGAAGGCCAACGCGCCCGGCGCGCGGCCGAGCCGACAGGACTATACCGATCTCTACGCCACCATCTTCGGCTACGCGATGGAGCTCACCGCGGAGAAGCGGCGCAATCCCGCCGATGACATCTGGAGCACGCTGGCGACCGCGGTGATCACGGGTGAGGACGGCGAGGAATTCAGCCTGCCCGCCAACGAACTCGAGTTCTTCTTCTTCGTGTTGGCGTTCGCCGGCAGCGACACCACCAAGAACGCGCTGGCCATCGGGATGCAGGCGTTCGTCGAGAATCCGGAGCAGATCGAGCGTTACCGCCGGCAGGAAGCGCTGCGCCCGAGCGCCATCGAGGAGGTGTTGCGCTGGGCGTCACCGGTCGCGTACTGGACGCGCACCGCGAAGGTCGACATCGAGATGGATGGCCAGCGCATACCGAAGGGCGACCGCGTGGTATCGATGCTGCGTTCGGCTAACCGCGACGAGGAGGTCTTCGAGTCCCCGTTCACCTTCGACATCGGGCGCCAGCCCAACCCGCAGGTCGCCTTCGGGGGCGGCGGACCTCATCACTGCTTGGGCGCCATGCTGGCCCGCGCGGAGCTCCGCGCGGTGTTCGACGAACTGCTGCTGCGCTGCGACGACATCGCCCTCGGCCCGGCCACCGTCGCTTATCCGAACCTGCTCACCAACATGTCGATCTACGACGAGATGGCGATCTCGCTCACCGAGCGGCGTTGAGTCAATAGGGCGCCGGCGCGTCGCCGAACGCGGCGAACACCGCCAACGGGTCCAGGTAGTCCCGCCAGTGCACGATCTTGCGGTCTTTGATTGCGATCACCGAGATGAACCGGTTGACGTACGGCGCGCCCGTGCGCACCACCGTGCCGTGCATCGTGTACTCGAGGATCACCACCGACTTGTCGGGGTCGTAATAGCGGTACACGTCGCTGCTGCCGCTCTGAACGATCGACTCCCCGTAATCGGAGTACAGCTCGGCCAGCGCTTCGCGGCCGACGATGCGGCGCGGGTAGTCCGGGACTGTGATGACGAACTCGACCACCACGTCCTCGGCGTGCATGTCGAAAAAGTCGGTCCCGCCGACCAATCCGTTCACGGCCTCGGCGACTACCTCGAAGTAGGGCCGCATCGCGGCGTAGCGCGCCATGTCTCGCATGCACGCACCCTAAGTGGTCTCGCTCGTAAGTTCGTCGGGGTCATGCCCAGGCCGGTCGGGTCGCCCAGGTAGAGGCCGCAGGCGGTATCGAGGGCGTCTTCGGGTGCGCCGGCCAGGTCGCCGGTGGGCAGCACCGAATCCTGGTAGCCGTCCTTGCTTGCCAGGTAAGGCCGTTCAAGTGGAAATTCACCACCACCGACCTGACCGACCTACTGGCGAGGCTCGACAACCACGAACGCGAGCCCAAGCACGACCCCGCCCAATCCCGTGCCGCGTGACCCCCGTGTAGGTTCTCACCTTCTGCGACACCTGGAGCGTGCGCTGATGTGAGGCATTCCCAGTTGTCGCACAGCGATTCCGAGAGAATTTGTCTCACGGAACGCTTGATTTCCTGGTCGAGACCCGGTCCCGTACTTATACCTGATCAGGTGGCGCGCACAGGCGGCGTGTTCGGCGTCGAAAACGCGCCTAATGTCCGATCACGACCTGGACCTTCGACCCTATCGGCGCCGGTCGGAGCATGCGACCGTTCAGCACGGAGGTCGAGACTATGAACGCTCATCAACCGCGGTATGTGGTCGACGTGCACCAGCCGCCGTCGCGCTGCTGTCGAAGGAGGCAAGGTGACACAAGGATCAACGCCTGAGGCGCCCGCCATACGCCGGGTGGATGCCCAGGCGACCTGGAAGCCGTACCGAGTCGCCTACGAGGCGATCAAGGCCATGCGAACGATCGACACCGGCGCGGTCGTGGAGATCCTGACCAAGGACAATCCCGGTCTTCTGAACGACCTTTCGACTTGGTGCGACACGACCGGGCACCACCTACTGCTATCGGAGCCGGTCAACGACGGACATGTGCGTTCCGTAGTGCGCAAGGGTGAGCCGCGCACCAACGACCGGTCGATGACTGTCATCGTGTCGACGGCCGGCTTGGAGCAGGTGGTCTTCCCATTGGACAAGGCGCTGGCCGCGGCAGTGCTGGGGATGGATGTGCATGTGGTGTTCGAAGGAGCCGGTGTGCGATTGCTGAAGCACGGCTACCGCTCGAAGCTCTCAGGTCTGGTCGGCGGGGTGTTCACCCCGATGGTAGAGCGGGTGATGAGGCGTGAGATCGGCTGGCCACTGCCCGCCGAGTCGATCGCCATGTTGGGCGATCTTGGCGCTCACTTCTATGTATGCGGCCCATCGATGTTCGGCTACGGCGTCCGTGCTGAGGACCTCATCGTGCAGGACTACACGCTCGCGGCGGTGGTGACGTGGGCGGACCTTCTCAGCCGTACCGACGTTCACGTCTTCTCTAAGGCGCAATTCGAGAAGCCGTAACCACGCTGCGTGTTCCGAGGCACGCCTCCGCCGCCGACGAACTTATGAGCGAGCCCACAAAGAGTCAGTCGATCAGCCGCAGCGCGGCCTTGGGGCACTGGTCCACCGCGGCGCGCACGTCGATCTCCAGCCGCGGCGGCACGGGGCCGTCCGCGATCTGCACCACGTCTTCGTCGCCCAGTTCGAAGATCTCCGGGGCGAGTGATTCGCAGAAGCCGTTGGCCTCGCACAGGTTCTCGTCGACCGTCACGCGCATCGAAGGCCCTCCTCAACGCTCATTTTTCGAGGCCCTTCGGGCGGGTCCCGATCACTCCGCTGCTTGCCAGCCTGACCAGTTCTTCGTCGGTCAGGCCGCATCGATCGCGCAGTACCTCCCCATTGTGCTCGCCCAGCCTCGGCGGCGGCCGAAGTAGCCACCTGTCCTGTCCGGCGAGCTTGGCGAACGGCGGGCAGGGGTACAGGCCCGCGCCGGTGCTCGGGTGGTTCAGGGCCTCGAGGAATCCCCGGTCGCGCAGTTGGGGGTTCTCGGTCACCGACGACGGCGACACCACGGGCGCCGCGGGTACGCCCGCTCCGGCCAGCCGCTCCACCGTCGATTCCAGCGGTTGCCCGGCGAACCACTCCCGCAGCCGGCGATCGATGTCGTCGGCCCGCTCGCGCCGCCCGGCGACGGTGGCGATGCTCTCGTCGCACCAGGCGGGCCGGCCCATCACCTCGACCAGGGCCCGCCATTGCCCGTCGTCGCGCACGGTGACCGCGATCCAGTCGTCCTCGCCGGCACAGCGGTAGAGGTTCTGGATCGAGTCGCGGTGACCGCGGTTGCCCCGCCGGCCCAGCGTCACCCCGAACACCTCGGCTTCGATCGCCTGTATCGCGGTGGCGTTGAGCACCGTTTCCAGCATCGGCAGCTCGACCTGCTGGCCCGATCCGGTGCGTTCGGCGAAGTTCAGCGCGGCCAGGACGGCGAAGGCGGCGTGCACGCCGGCCAGCGGATCGCAGGCCCCGCGCGGTGTCACCGGCGGGTCCTCCGGTAGCCCGGTCACCCAGGCCAGGCCGGCGATCTGTTCCATGGTCGGGGCGAATCCGACCCGGTCACGCCACGGACCGTCCAGCCCGAACGCCGGCATCCGGGCGACCACGAGCCTGGGGTTCACCTTCAACAAGACGTCGGCGGTGAGCCCGAACTGGTCCATCACCCGCGGTGAGAAGTTTTCGATCACGACGTCGGCGCCGGCCGCCAATTTCGTGAAAAGGCGACGGCCCTCGTCAGAGCCCAAATCCAGTGTGACGGAACGCTTGTTGGTGTTCATCGCGTGGAAAACCCAGCCGTACTCCCACCAGTCGTCGACATCGGTGCGCATCGCGCCCGAGTAGCGGATGCCGTCGGGCCGCTGTATCGACTCCACCTTTATGACGTCGGCCCCGAACGCGGCCAGCAGGTGGGTCGCGGCCGGTCCGGCCCAGAACGCGGTCAGATCGACGACGCGCACCCCCTCGAGCGGCAGCCCCCGCGGTGCCGGGTCCCTGGACTCTGTTCTCCCCCAGGGCTGTTCGTCATTGGCCTCACCGGGCGTCGGGGCGGTGCCCAGCGGTGCGGGGCCGCACGCCGACATCAGCCACGGCGGGCGGGGTTGGTGAAAGCCGGCGGGGTTGCGGGCGAACACGTTTCGCTGCTTCACGTATTCGAGATCGGGGATCGTGGACCCGTTGCCCAGCGCCGCGATCGGCAGCCGGAACAGTTGCCCGAGTTCGACGATCTCCTCGACGGTCCGTTCGGCCAGCCAGGGCCTGATGTGTTCGCGGATCAGATCCCGATAGGCCCACCGGCCGATTTGGAAACGCAGCTGCTCGATCTCCTCCAGCTGCGGGCACTCGACCATCGCGCAGAAATCGAGCCACTGCTGGCCGGTGACCATCGTGATCCCGACGTAGCCGTCCTTGGCCGGTTCGATGGACGGCACTTCCAGGGTCCGGCGGATCGGCGGAACGCGCAGCAGCTGCGAATGCAGCCATTCGCTGCTCTGCATCGCGGTCATCGCCTCGAGCATGGACAGGTCGAGGTGCTCACCGGGCCCACCGCGCTCGACGCGGCGGCGCACGGCCAGCGCGCCGAATGCCGCGTACACCCCGCCCATGTACTCCCCCAGATCGCCGCCGATCGCGATCGGGGGCCCGGCCGGATCGCCGCGGAAGCCGGGCGAGCCGGCCCAGGCCTGCAGGGTGAACTCGCTGGCGGCGCGCTCGGCAAACGGTCCGTTCCAACCGAAGTCGGAGATCGTGACGACGATCGCGCGCGGCGACTCGGCCAGCAGCCGCCGCGGATCGATGCCCAGCGCCGCGGCCCGCGACGGGCCCGCGGTGACGACCACGACGTCGGCGGCGGCGAGTTCGGTGCGACAGTGCTCGGAGTCCGTGGCGACGGTCAGGCTGCGCTTGCCGGCGTTGAGATAGCCGAAGAACGGCGAGGTCTCACCGTCGGGCACCGGCGAACAGGTAGCCGAGTATCGGCGGAGCCAATCCCCTTGCGGCGGCTCGATTTTGCGCACCTGCGCCCCGGCATCGACCAGCAGCTTTCCGCAGTAGCTTCCGGCTATCCGGTCGCTGATCTCGACGACACGTAATTCGTCAAGCGGTGTCGGCCGGCGGCCGGGCTCGCGCCTCACCCGGCTATTTATACCATTACTGCTAAAATAGCTAAGCCAGCCGAGCACGCGAGGATTGGATGACCACCCTGGGAATTGGCCCCGACGCCCGTCGCCGATTGTCGGCGCCGAGGATCGCCGAGATCGTAGCCGACGAGTTGCGCCGCCAGATCATCGACGGCGAACTCGCCGACGGCGACCTCCTGCCGCGCCAGGAGGTGCTCGTCGAACAGTTCAACGTCAGCCTGGTCTCCCTGCGGGAGGCGCTGCGGATCCTGGAAACCGAGGGGCTCGTCTCGGTCCGGCGGGGCAACCGCGGCGGCGCCGTCGTGCACGCGCCCGCGAAGACCAGCGCGGCCTACATGCTCGGCCTGTTGCTGCAGAGCGAGTCGGTCGAGGTCGCCGACCTCGGCACGGCGTTGCGGGAACTCGAACCGGCCTGCGCCGCGCTGGCGGCCCAGCGACCCGACCGCGCGGACACGCTGGTGCCGGAGCTCAAGCGGGTCAACGATTCGATGGCCGAGCATCTCGAGGACGGGGGGCTGTTCACCGAAATAGGCCGTCAGTTTCACGATCTCGTGGTTCGCGGCTGCGGGAATCACACCATCATCGCGGTCGTCGGCAGCCTGGAGACGCTGTGGACCAGCCACGAGCAACAATGGGCGGACGAGAGCGCCGCGCGCGGCACCTACCCCTCGTTGGCCCAGCGCCGTGCGGTGCTCGCCACGCACGTCAAGCTGACCGAGACCATCGCGGAGGGTGACGTCGACCGCGCGCGCCGCATCGCCGGTCGCCATCTCGCCGACACGCAGACCTACGTGCTCTCCGGTCGGCCCGACCAACGCATCTACGCGCTTTCGCCGCAGGCTCTTTCGCGTTCGGGGGCTCGTCCGCGGGATATCCGGCGTCCGTGACGCCTTGACGTCGATGCGAACGGCATTAGTCACCGGCGGCAGCGGCGGGATCGGAAAGGGCTGCGCCCGCAAGCTGAGTGACCTCGGGTACCACGTGGTGCTCTCGGCACGACGCGAAGCCCCGCTGCGTGCGGCCGCCGAGGAGATCGGCGCCCGCCACATCGTGGCCGACGCCTCCGACCCGGACGGATTCTCTTCCGCGATAAGCGCTTTGGAGCGAATCGACCTGGTCGTGCACGCGGCCGGCACGCTGGGCGGAACCTACGCGCGCAAGCAGACGTTCGAGCAGTGGCGGACCATCCTCTCGGCCAACCTGGATTCGTGCTTCGTGGTGACCGCCGCAGCGCTGCCGCTGATGCGCGCGGGCTCCCGGTTCGTGTTCATCTCGTCGTCGGCGGCGCACGAGCCGATGATGGCCCGGACCGCATACTCCGCATCGAAGGCCGGCATGAACGCGTTCGCCCGCGCCCTGGCGCTCGAGGTCGACCGCGACGGCATCGCCGTGCACATCGTGACGCCCGGCCCAGTGGAAACCGAGATGCTGCAGGACGTTCCCTTCGAGATGTATGCGATCCGGGTGTCCGACGTCGCCGAGGCGGTCGCCTGGCTGGACACGGTCGACCCGTCGGTCGATCTGCCGGAGATCCGCCTGTCCGCCGTGCGCCGCGGCCCGTACGCCCGGCCGCCGGTGGTGCCTAAGGAAGCCCGGCGGCGGCGCCAGCGAACGACTTGATCACCGATTCGCCGAAGTCGTGCAGCGAATCCGGGACGGCGAAATCGGCGAACCACACGTAGAACCGCTCGACGCCCTGGGCGGCCAGGCCGGTGAAATGCCCGATCAACTCGCCGGCGTCCCCGCAGACCAGCCCCGAGCCCAGGTTGCCGAATCGCCGGGTGCTCACCTCGCGCACCTTGTCCGGATCGCTGCCGGCCCGGACGAAACCCACCATCTGCTGGACCGACACCCGGGCCCTCCCCGCGGCGGGGGCCAGCTCGGGCAACTTGTCCAGGTGGTTGGCCGGCACATTCCACCAATCCGCGTACTTGCGAACGAGTTCCATCATCCGGGGCCCGGTGCCGCCCAGCACCAGCGGTATCGGGTGGGTTCTGCGCGGCGCCTGCGCGGCCTCGCCCTCGGCGTCGCCCCAGTACTGCCTGATCAGCTCGAGGTGGCGCCCGAGCTGCTCGACCCTGGCCTTCGGATCCTGCAGGCCCACACCGAATCTGGCAAGCTCGGCGGGCCACGACCCCGCGCCGAGGCCGAGCTCGAATCTGCCGTTCGACGCGTCCGAGAGGGTGACGGCCTGCTTGGCGAGCACGGCGGGGTGCCGGAAGGCGTCGCACAGCACCAGGTGGCCGATCCGTAGCCGGTCCGTCCTGGCTGCCACCCAGGTGGCGATGCCCATTGCCTCCCAGATGTTTTCGTCGGCCAGCCCCGGCGCCTCGAGGTGATCGATGAACGCCATCCCGTCAAAGCCGCCGGCCTCGGCATGGCGTGCCCGCTCCGCGATGTCGGCCGCCGACAACCGCACCTGCGGCAGGAACAGATACCACTCGACCATGGGCCACACCTATGCTCGTACCGATTGCAACAAAGCCGCTAGTTTACTATTTTTATTATGTTAGGGGTCTTATGGATGTCGGACTGAGTTCGGAGCAGCTGTCGCTGCGCGACACCGTGCGCGGCATCCTGCGCACCGAGTGTCCCCCCGACGCCGCCCGCCAGGCCCTGACGGATCCCGAACGCTGGCGCGCCCTGTGGAAGACGGTGGTCGACCTGGGCTGGACGGAACTCGCGGCACCCTCGGAGGAAGGGGCGGGCGACTACGGACCTGTCGAGACCGCGGTGGTCCTCGAGGAATGCGGCGCCGCCATCGCGCCGATCCCGATGCTCAGCAGCGTGGGCCTGGCGGCGGGCGCCCTGCGGTCCAGCGGCCTCGACTCGGTGCTCGCCGACATCGCCGGCGGTGTCGTCGCCACCCTGGCGGTCCACGCGAAAGGATCTCGGCTACCCGGCGCACCGATGGCGTTGCGCGGCGGTCGCCTGCGCGGACGGGCGGTCGCGGTCCCCAACCTGACCCGCGCCGAACTCATCGTCACGCTGGCCCGGGCCGATAACGGTGTCTTAGCGGCGGTCGCGCGCTGCGGTGACGGGGTGACCGTGCTGGCGGGCGAGTCGACCGACCCCGCACAACCGGTGGCCGACGTCGAGATCGACGCCGAGCCGTTGGCCACCGCGCCCGTCCAGCTCGAAGCGGCGCTCGCCGCGCCGCTGGTGGCCGCCGCCGCCGACCTGGTTGGCGTGGCGAGCGGAGCCCTGCGCCGCGCGGTCGAGCACGCCAAGGCGCGCCGGCAGTTCGGCACGCCGATCGGTGCCTTCCAGGGCATCAAACACGCGCTGGCCGACAACCACGTCGCCGTCGAACGCGCGCGCAGCCTCACCTACGCGGCCGCGGCCCGACTAGCCGATCCTGATGCCGAGGCTGCCTGGACCGCCGCGGCCCTCGCCAAAGCGGCGGCCGGCGACGCGGCGGTCGGTTGCGCGCGGACCGCGGTGCAGGTGCACGGCGCCCTCGGTCAGACGTGGGAGCACGACATCCACCTGTACGTCCGGCACGCCTGGCAGGGCGCGGCGCTGCTGGGCGACAGCCGCGCGCTCTATCACGAGGTGGGTCGCCGGTTCGCGGGAGGCGCGGGATGAGCGGCGTGCTCGAGGAGTTCGGCGCGTGGCTGACGGAGTTCCTGCCGAAGGACTACTACGAGCGGTATCGCGAGTACCGCTGGGACCTGACGCTGCGGCGCGACTACCAGCGCGCGGCGTTCGAGGCCGGGTGGCTCCAGCCGACCTGGCCGCGCGAGCACGGTGGCCGGTCGCTGGGCCTGCGCGACGCGATGGAGGTCCGGATCGAGGGCGCGCTGCGATCCGCGCCCAAGCTGCCCAATATTCAGGGTCCCGGCGTTGCCGCGCCCGGCATCCGTCAGTTCGGCACACCAGCCCAAATCGACCGGCTGCTGGTTCCCCTGCTGCGCGGCGACGAATGGTGGGCGCTGGGCATGTCCGAGCCGGAGGCCGGATCCGATTTCGCCGGCCTGCGCACGCGGGCCGAGCGCGACGGCCACGTCTTCCGCGTCAACGGCCACAAGATATGGACCACCCAGGCCCACCTGTCCCGGTGGTGCACCCTGTATGCCCGCACCGATCCCGATGCGCCGAAACATCGCGGCATTTCCTGCCTGATCCTCGACCTGCACGCGCCCGGGGTGCGGGTCGACCCCATCCGGATGGCGTCGATTTCCGACGAGACATTCTGCGAGGTCTTCCTCGACGACGTCGAGGTGCCGGCCGAAAACCTCCTCGGGCCGCTGCATGGCGGCTGGAACGTCGCGCTGTCGTCGCTGCACCACGAACGCCAGATGATCTGGATCATGAACTGGGTCGAGATCAAGCGCGGACTGGACGCGGTGCGCCGGGCGCGGCCGACCGATGACATCTGCGCCGAGCTCGGCTCGCTGCTCGCCGACGCCGAGGCGCTGCGGGCCACCGGATATCGCGCCCTGGGCAACGAGCTGGCCGGCCGACCCAGCCCGGAGGCCGACATCCTGAAGCTGCTCGGATCGGTTACCCTGCAAAGGGTTTGGGAACTCGCCGCCGTCACCAAGGGACAGGACTCGGTGAGTGACCCGGATTTGCTGTTCGAACGCCAGGACGCGCTCGCCGCGACCATTTACGGCGGAACGTCGGAAGTGCAGCGCAACATCATCGCCGAGCGGCTGCTCGGGCTGCCGAAGGGATGACGATGGATTACGACCTCGGCGAGGACGCCGCCCAGCTGCGAAACCACCTGCGCGAGTTGGTGTCCAACCACATCCCAGCCGACTTCCTGGGCGCCTGCACCGAAAACCCGCAAGACCTCGCCACCACCGAGACGTTCTGCAAGCTGCTGGCCTCCGAGGGCCTACTGGCGCTGGCGTGGCCGAAAGAGCATGGCGGCGGCGGTGGTTCGGTCTGGCAGCAGACGGTGTTGCGCGAGGAGATGTGGGCGCAGCACGAGCCCCGCGGTCCCCAGTACATGGGGATCAACTGGGTCGGTCCGGCCCTGATGCGTTACGGCACGGCCGAACAGAAGGCCAAGCATCTGGCGGCCATCGCGTCCGGGGACGTGATCTGGTGCCAGGGCTTTTCCGAGCCGGAGGCCGGAACCGATCTCGCGTCGCTGCGCACCCGCGCGGTGCCGGACGGTGACGGTTGGCGCATCACCGGCCAGAAGGTGTGGACGTCGTACGCGCTGATGGC
>Ga0335071_10006138_pt1 | contig 12423 bp, 12 predicted proteins | sample Lox_Sample_15_FD_206724 | JGI IMG/M metagenome (GOLD analysis project Ga0335071, IMG submission 206724) | Soil microbial communities from Loxahatchee National Wildlife Refuge, Florida, United States - Lox_Sample_1.5 | ecosystem: Environmental > Terrestrial > Soil > Wetlands | place: USA...
TTGTCGTCGGCGCGGGACCGGCGAACCTTACCGGGTCCGAAGTGACCCCGAAACAGGTGGGTATGGCACTGTTCGGCCCTTACTTTCTCGGGGTTGAACTTGCTTCCTTGCTGCTTCTGGCAGGGCTTGTGGGCGCCTACCACATAGGCCGACGTGTAAGGCATTCAGTCAGAAGGACGGAGGACGAGTCGTGATTGAGTCAGTTCCAATGGAACATGGACTGGCACTCGCGGGCGTACTATTCGGGCTTGGTCTGGTAGGAGTACTCGTGCGTCGTAATATTTTGTTTATGCTGATGTCCGTCGAAATAATGCTGAATGCGGCAGGTTTGGCCTTTGTGGTGGCCGGATCCAGGTGGGGACAAACCGACGGGCAAATAATGTTCATCTTCATTCTTACCATGGCCGCCGCGGAGGTGGCTGTAGGCCTGGCTCTGGCGATGCAATTCTACCACCATTTCATGACGTTGGACGCGGACGCCGCCCGAACCATGCGAGGCTGACATGCTGGATTTGCTGTGGCTGGTCCCTGTATTCCCTCTGGCCGGTTTTGTAGTGCTAAGCCTATTCGGCGCGCGATTGCCTCGCGGCACTTCTGCCGTTATCGGCGTCGGTTCCGTTGGAATGTCTGCAATTCTAGCATCGTCGATCAGTATAGAATTTGTCCTGTCTCAGTCCGGCAACCATTCATACAGTCAGGAGCTGTGGACGTGGATCAGTATAGGGCCGTTCGCCCCGAAAGTTGCTTTTTATCTTGATGCGCTTTCGACATGCATGATCCTCGTGGTCACGATCGTCGGGTTTTTTATCCATCTTTACTCCGCGGAATACATGGCTGATGACGATGGCTTTAGTCGTTTCTTCGCGTACATGAACCTCTTTGTAGCCTCGATGTTGACACTTGTTTTGGCAGATAATCTTCTGTTGCTCTATCTGGGATGGGAAGGTGTAGGTCTCTGTAGCTTCCTGCTCATAGGGTTTTGGTACAAAGATCCGGCCAACGTAAGAGCGGCTGTCAAAGCTTTTGTAATGACTCGGGCAGGCGATGCCGCAATGCTTATCGGCGTGTTTCTCCTATTCAATACGCTGGGCACGTTGCAAATCCAGGAGCTGATGCATCGTGCGTCTCAGGAATGGGCGGCGGGCTCGGCTTTGGCTGTGACTGCTGCTGCTCTGTTGCTGGCAGGCGCGGTGGGTAAATCCGCCCAGGTCCCGTTGCAGACATGGTTACCTGACGCTATGGCAGGTCCGACGCCTGTGAGCGCGTTGATTCACGCGGCTACAATGGTTACCGCTGGTGTGTACCTGATCGCCCGTACAAACATCTTCTTTTCTCTCGCCCCCGCAGTTCAGTCTGCGGTGGCTGTCATAGGAGTAGTCACACTCCTCATTTCCGGCTTCAGCGCTTTGGCGCAATCCGACATCAAACGGGTATTGGCATACTCAACCATAAGTCAGATCGGGTACATGTTCTTGGCTTTGGGAGTGGGAGCTTGGTCCGCGGCTATCTTCCATTTCGTGACTCATGCTTTCTTCAAATCACTCTTGTTCCTGGCTGCCGGTTCAATCATTCTGGCCGCGGATCACGAACAGGACATGTTCAAGCTAGGCGCGGTCCGCGAACGACTGCCCGTTACCTTCTGGACGTTTCTTATCGGAGCCGCTTCTTTGGCGGCGCTGCCTCTCGTGACGGCCGGTTTCTATAGCAAGGAAATGATCCTATGGGAGACATGGTCGTCGGATAAGAGCAATCCTTGGTTTTGGGCAGGCGCGGCTCTAGGCGCTCTTCTAACGTCGATTTACGCTTTTCGCATGGTGTTTCTTGTTTGTTTCGGCAAAGAACACACCCCATTAACCCGGCGTCCGGGAAGCCTCATTCGAATCCCGTTGATCGTTCTTGCCGCACTCTCCGTTGCTGTTGGTTTTGTGGAATTGCCGCACACGCTGGGGAATGTTCATCTATTCTCGGATTTTCTCAACACCGCATTGCCCCCGATTCACGCCGCGGAAACCAATCTGAGCACAGAGGCTCTCTTGCAGGTCGTAGCGGCACTCTTTTCTCTTGCGGGCATCCCCCTTTGCTATCTGCTGTTCCTCAGATGCCCCGATTATTCCGCGGATCTGGCAAGGCAGCCCGTAGGAGCGATCTTGCACGACTTTTGGTTTTCAGGCTGGGGCTTTGACCGCGCTTATGACAAATTAATAATCAGACCATTTCTTCGGATCACCCAGGTCAATCGCAACGACATTGTGGATATGTTCTATCAACTTACCGCTCTGGTGGCCGAAGGTCTCCACCGTGGGTTGAGCGCCACTCAGACCGGAAATCTTCGACAATATGCCTTTGGAATAGTCCTGGGCGCGATTGTGATGCTGGGAATACTGGTATGGATATGATACTGATATTGTTGATAATTATTCCAGTGATAGCAAGTATTGGGTCGTGGATTTCGGCCGGCCGCAATGCGGAGTGGCCTCGCTGGATTTGCTTGACCGCCCTTTTCGCGGATATGTTGATTATTCTCTTTTTATGGACCGAGCATTCACAGCAGGCGGCTTCCGCGGAAAGCGCACTGTGGCTTGCCGCAGTAAATCTGAGATGGATTCCGCAACTGGGTATAGGCTTTCAGTTGGCCATGGACGGCCTGAGTCTTTTGATGGTCGCGTTGACCGTGTTATTGGGGATGGCAGCGGTTGTTTGCTCCTGGACGGAGATTCAAGAACGGGTCGGTTTTTTTCATTTCAACTTGATGGCTTGCCTTGCGGGCATAATTGGGGTCTTCCTGGCAACTGACCTGGTTCTTTTCTATATTTTCTGGGAAGTGATGCTCGTCCCCATGTACTTTCTGATCGGGATCTGGGGCCATGAAAATAGGATCTATGCCGCAATCAAATTCTTCATCTTCACTCAAGCCGGCGGCTTGTTCATGCTGATGGCAATATTAGGCCTGTACTTCGTGCACGGACTCCATGCAGGCGTCTACACTTTTAATTATTTTGAGATGCTGGGAACTCCGTTACCTGCATTGGTGGGCTTTGGATTGATGTTAGGTTTTTTCATTGCTTTCGCAGTCAAGCTTCCTGCTGTTCCTTTTCACACATGGTTGGCCGATGCTCACACGGAAGCCCCGACTGCGGGCAGCGTGATTTTGGCCGGATTGTTGCTGAAAACGGGTGGATATGGTCTTATCCGATTTATTTTGCCGTTATTTCCCGAGGCCTTGGACGTCTGGGCCCCTTTTGCAATGGGGATCGGAGTGGTCGGAATCATCTATGGGGCGCTTATGGCGTTTGCTCAGACGGACCTTAAACGATTAGTGGCCTATACCAGCATCAGCCACTTAGGTTTTGTGCTTCTCGGCGTTTTCACGCGGAACGATTTGGCCTTGTTCGGCGCCGTCATGCAGATGATCTGTCACGGCATCAGCACCGGTGCGCTCTTCATACTGGTGGGGATTGTTCAGGAGCGTATCGGGACGCGTGACCTGAATCAGATGGGCGGTCTTTGGTCAGTGGTCCCGCGTATGAGTGGAGTCACGCTCATTTTTGCGCTGGCATCGCTCGGTCTACCCGGGCTCGGCAATTTTGTGGGAGAATTCCTCGTGCTTGTGGGAACTTTTGGAACAAGCCCGTGGATGGCTGCACCCGCAGCTGTCGGCCTGGTTTTATCGGTAGTTTACTCATTGAGGATTATGGGAAAAGCTTTTTATGGACCGAAAAAGTTGGAGCAGCCGATTCAAGACCTCTCGCCCAGAGAAACATGCTTGGCGGCATCATTGATTGTGGCAATCATTTGGCTCGGCGTATTCCCACAGGTGGTGTTGAACACGGTTAGTCCCACCGTAAAGGCCATACAGGATCCGGGAAGATTGCGGATGTTCACCAATAACGCAAACCCGCAAGCAGTCGCCTTACCGCGGTCGCCCGGGATCCTCTCTATTGTACGACAGGGCGGAAGCAATCGATGAGTGCTGCCCAACTATTGACATTATCTCCACTACTCGTGGTTTCCGGGACCGTCACATTGGTCTTGTTTGTAGTTGCAGTTCGCCGGAAGCACTTGTTGACTGCGACGCTGACCGCCGCAGGGCTGTTGGTAGCTCTTTGTACGTTGCCCATGGTTTATCGTATGCTTCCCGGTCCGATGATTTCTCTGATCACGGTTGATGGCTACGCGATTTTCTTTATGGGTCTTCTTTTCGCGGCAAGCTTGGCCGTGACTTTGATGTCGTATCAGTACCTAGAACAGCAGAAGGCTAATCCGGACGAATATTACGTCCTAATGTTGCTGGCTACCCTGGGTTCGGCTGTTATAGTGGTGAGTACTCATTTTGTGTCCTTTTTTCTAGGGTTAGAAATTCTCAGTGTGTCCCTGTATGCGCTGATCGCATACACCAGCGGTCTTTTTCGTACAGAGGCCGGGATCAAGTACCTCATATTGGCGGCTGCATCGGACGCGTTTCTTCTTTTTGGAATTGCACTGATTTACGCGGAAACCGGCACTATGGAGTTTGCCCGAATGGGTCCGGCGATCGCTGGAGGTCACCTTGCGCTGTTGCTGCCGGGAACGGCTCTGTTTGTGGTGGGGCTTGGGTTCAAGCTCTCCCTGGTACCCTTCCACATGTGGACACCCGACGTGTACCAGGGGGCTCCTGCCCCCGTGACGGCTTTCCTTGCTTCAGTTTCCAAGGGTGCGGTTTTTGCCGTCATGTTACGCTACTTCACTGAAATGGACATTCATTCGCACGATTCTCTTGTGCTGGCCTTCACTCTGATTGCTATTGCCTCGATGTTCGTGGGAAATCTACTGGCTCTTTTGCAGAACCACGTGAAAAGGATATTGGCATATTCGTCCATAGCGCATTTAGGATATCTGCTGGTGGCATTGGTTGCCGGAGGCGAACTGGCCGTCACGGCAGCCGGCTATTACCTGGCCGCCTATTTTGTGACCATCATAGGAGCTTTTGGCGTGATCGCTTGGCTGTCCGAAGGTGAAACGGAAGCCGACGCCATAGACAGTTATCGTGGCCTGGTATGGAAGAGGCCATGGGTGTCCGGGGTGTTCATAGTTATGCTATTATCGCTGGCAGGTATTCCGTTGACCGCAGGCTTTGTGGGAAAATTTTATGTCATGGCTGCGGGCATCGGGGCAACTCTTTGGCTGCTCATAGTATCTCTCGTGGTCAGCAGCGTAATAGGGCTATTTTATTATCTGCGAGTTGTAGCGCTGATGTTCACGCGGGTCACTGACGATGAAGAAGTCGCGATAACCCCTCGGGCAGGAGCTATGGCGGCCGGTGTTGTTTTGGCGATGCTGACGCTGATCTTAATTTGGTTGGGGACCTATCCGGCACCACTGATCGATATTATCAGGAAAACCGTCGTACATTTGACGTGACGTGTTTGATCCGATAAAAATCTTGCTGAATCGTTTTCGCCAAACTTGTAGAATCGACCAATGATCGATCTGACGAGGCAACTAATGATGAATGACGAAATTCAACAGACTCTAGAACTCCACCAGTTATGGCTTGAAAATAATAGCAATGGACGACAGGCCGATTTGAGCGCTGCTAATCTCAGACGCGCCAAACTGAGAGGAGCGAGACTTGGACAGGCTAAGCTTCGAGAAGTGGATCTGGCAGGATCGGATCTTCTCGGCGCAAGGCTGCAAGGAGCGGACATAGCCGCGGCGACCTTGCGGGAAGCTGATCTCAGAGGAGCAGACCTGATCGGTGCCAATCTCAGCGGAATAGATCTCAACGCGGCGAATCTCAGCACAGCCAACTTGAGCGGCGCTGACGTTTCAGACGCAGACCTTAGCTGGGCTATCCTCAGCGGCGCGCAGCTCAAAGGCGCTAACCTGAACGGCGCGGATCTGAGTTCTGCCGACCTTAGCACAGCAGACCTCAACACGGTCGATCTGACAGACGCCGATCTTGCTTCCGCGAAGCTTAACTCCGCGAACCTGCGGGAGGCAAAGCTAAATGGGGCAAATCTCAGGCGGGCCGACCTACGATCCGCGAACTTAAACTCTGCCGACCTGAGGTCCGCGAAACTCAGTGCAGCCGATATCAGCGGCGCGACACTCAACCGAGCCGACCTGAGCTCAACTAAGCTCAGGGCCACCGACTTTAGAGGAAGCGATCTTAGTTTCGCGAAGATTGTGGCAGCCGACTTGAGTGGGGCAAACCTGTTGACAGCGAATCTCACGGGTGCGGTGCTTTCGGGAGCGAAACTGAGAAGAGCATTTCTCTATCGGGCGGACCTAAGTCAGGCGGATTTAACTAATGCGGATCTCGACGGGGCCGAACTCGGCGAAGCCGACCTCAAGGGGGCAAATCTCACCGCAGCGGACCTCAACGGTGCGAACTTGGTGGGAGCGAATCTCAATAATGCTGTTCTTAATGGTACGAACCTCTGTGAAGCGAAGCTTGCAGGGGCTTTCCTGTTTGGAGCGGATTTGCGTAAGGCTAATCTTTACCGTGCCGACCTGAGTGGTTCTGACCTAAAGGAAGCCGATCTGAGTAATGCCGATCTAACCGGAGCAAATCTTGTCGGAGCGAAACTGGATGGTGCCAAAGGCATTACCTCAGACCAAATTCCTGGGAGGCTGTAATGACGTCGCAGGATTATGATATTGAGCAGCGTCTTTTCAAGACGCGCTTGGACGATAATGGCTGCCGAAATATTGTTTGAGCGCATCGACAAACACGGGTTCCGATTTCAAGTAGGAGAATCCGGATATGAGTCTTTCGCTCCACTCACGGAAATGTATGATGGCTTCTCGCGAACGGACCTGAGCCAAGGACTCCCTCCTCCGGACGAGAGGATCCGTCGCCGATGGGTTGAAACCTTACTCAAATCAGCGAACAACTTTTTGGCATGGCGGGACGGAAGGGTGATTGGACATTCGTGCCTCATGGCTGACCTCAACCGTGGTGACGCAGAATTCGTAATATTCGTCAGTGAACTTTCTCGGAACAGGGGAATCGGGACTGAATTAACGGCTCTCGCATTGGAAAAAGCCCGGAAACTAGGACTTCAGAAGATGTGGCTGACAGTGGAGGCATATAATTTCAGGGCCATACGGTTGTATCAGAAATTCGGTTTTGCATTCTCCGGTCACGCCGACAAGGAGCGAATCATGGTCCTGAATCTGTGATATCTCAAAGCACATCCGACACGAGACTGCGCCCTGGAATATGTGCCTAGTGAAAAGACCAAGTGAATGACATCATTCAACCCGGAGAACCAAGGTCCTGATATGGAGGTTTAAAATATGGGGAATCAGCCTGATCTCAGCGGGAAAGTGGCCCTTGTGACAGGAGGAGGCAAAGGCATAGGAAAATCCATCGCTCTCGGGCTGGCCCGGTGCGGGGCAAAAGTGGTCGTCGCGGCAAGGACGGCATCGGAAATCGAGGCAGTAGCTGACGAAATCCGCTATTTGGGAGGACAATCTCTGGCTAAGGTCACGGATTTGACCGAGAACGCTCAGATCGAGGAACTGGTGGAAGCGACTGTTTCAGCGTTTGGGGGCATTCATATTCTTGTGAACAATGCTGCCAGGAGTTTCTTCAGACCTCTCATGGATCTTCGGGAAGAGGGATTTGACAAAATTTTTGACACTAACGTGAAAGGCACTTTTCTGTTAAGCCGGGCGGCCGCAAAGATCATGATGGGTCAGGGCGGAGGTCGCATTGTGAACATAACCACCGTTGGGGCGGTACGCGGCGGCCCAATGATGGGGGTTTATCATGCGAGCAAGGCAGCGGTGAAAATGCTGACGATGTGCATGGCAGTGGAATGGGCGCCCTTCAATATACTGGTCAACGCTGTCGGGCCGGGTCTCACGAGGACCCACTTCAGTGAGCCGATATGGGCCAATCCGGAGGTCGAACGTCAGCTCGTGACTCGTGTACCCATGTCGAGATTGGCCGAACCGGAGGACATAGTAGGCGCTGTATTGTTCCTGTGTTCAGAGGCATCAGGATTCATCACAGGACAAAGCATCTATGTCGATGGCGGCACGCTGGCTAATACTTGAGCAAATCGCAGCAGACGGGCCGGGGAATTCCTTTTCCATCCCGATGTTTCCGGCTCGACCTAATGTTTCTTTTCGAAGGTTTCGAGAACACGACACACGGTGAAGGATAGCAGCGGATGGGAAAGCAGACGAAAACATTAGATCCTTGGCAGCCATTCCGGGAAGTCTTAGCGGCGCCATTGCAAACGGCGCTCCAGTGGAAAACTAAAACCGGTCGCAAGATCGTGGGATATCTTCTTCCGGATGTCCCAGAGGAAATTATCCATGCGGCAGGAGCCTTGCCTTTTGCTATTGAAGGGGCCGGTGTACAGGTTTCGCGTGCGCAGGCGCACATACCGGGATACACGTGCAGTCATGCAATGGGCACCTTAGAATTAGGGCTCCGAGGTGATCTCCACGTACTGGACGGCATGGTGATTCCGTACGTTTGTGACACCACCAGAAATCTTTTTCATATATGGGATTCCTGCTTTCCGAACATGTTCAATGAGTTCCTTCGGTTGCCCAAACGGCTCGATTATACTGCCGCCCGAATATACCTTTCCGCGGAGTTCACCCGGTTGATGGAAGTCCTGGGCCGCATCACCGGATGTGAAGTCACACCGAGTTCCCTGGCCAATAGCCTGGACCTATACAATAAGAGCCGCAATCGTCTGCGAGAAGCGTACGACTGCCATCAGCGACAGCCATCGGTTTGGACCGCCGAGCGCGTGCAGATGCTCATCGGTTCCTCGCTCCGGGCCCCCAGAGAAGACCATCTGTCTTGGATGGAAGCGCTGCCCTGGCACGATAACGGTCCCGAAGATTCGCAACCTCGTGTGCCGTTGTATGTGCGCGGCAAGATCTGGGACCCGCCCGGTATACTGGGACTCCTGGACAACCTCGGGTTTCAGATTGTAAGAGATGAGATTATCACAGGTTTTCGGAGCATCGCCGAAGACGCTGTGCTCACTGCGGACCCAGTGGATGCGTTGGTTCAGCGGCATCTCGCCACTGCGCCGTACCCCGGGTATCACTTTGATCCGCTGGAGATGCCGCGTGCGTTTGTGAAGAGAGTACGCGAAAGCAATGCTCAAGCGGTCCTTTTTCTTAACCCGAAGTTTTGCGAGGCTGCGGCTTTCGACATGCCTGATTTGCAGAGAGCGCTTGAAGAGGTCGGGGTTCCGTTCCTCTCACTGGAGACTTCCTCCCGCGGCGCGCCTCTCGAACAGATTCGGGTGAGACTAGAAGCTTTCCGAGAAATGATCGCGGGCGATCTGCCCTGACGAGGTATCTCACCGTGCAGCAAATAGAGTCATTGAAAAGTCTGAAGCAAATAAACTTTGACTATTATTCCGGCGCTCACATGGCTCACCAGCAGGGTAAGTTCATCGCATACGTAAACGCGTTCACGCCGGTCGAACTCATATACGCGATGAATATGATCCCTATTTATCCTGAGAACCATGCCGTAATAATAGGCGCAAGGCGGCAGTCCGCCGAAGTAGCCCAGGCCGCTGAGAACATTGGTTATTCCATGGATCTATGTTCATACGCCCGGTGCGACCTCGGTTCAATCAAAGCCGGAATAAGCCCCACATGGGGACTCCCTAAACCGGACCTGCTGGTCATTTCCAATTGCCAATGCGGCACGCTCACAAAATGGTTTGAAGTACTAAGCCGCATGTATCAAGCGCCTATGGTGCTCGTGGATGTGCCGCACTCAGGCCGAGGCGAACGAGATGCGGCCGCGGAAAAATATGTTCGATCCCAACTTGAAGACCTGGTAGCTGTCATCGAACGCATAACGGGTCGTCCCCTCGATCCGGATGCCCTGCGAAACACTATTAGGCTCTCGAAACAAGCGTCCGATCTTTGGACGAGAGTTTTGGAAACAGGGGCGGCAACTCCATCCCCGATAACCGTCTTCGATCAGTTCATTTCAATGGCCCCGATCGTTGCTCAAAGAGGCACCCAGGTAGCTGTAGATTTCTATCTTCAGCTTGTGGAGGAACTGGATGAGCGCGTCAGACAAGAAAAGGGCGCTATTGAAAACGAGCGGTTCAGGCTCTTTTGGGACAATTTGCCCATCTGGCCGGAATTGCGTCGCCTTTCCACATTCTTGGAGGAACGGGGCGCAAGTCTTGTGACGTCCCTGTATACGTGGGCGTGGGCCAACCTTGCAGTTGGAGAGGAAGATCCCTTGGGAGACTGGACCGAACAGTATCTCTATACAGCCAACATGCACATCAGGCGCAGAATTGAAGATTACGTGAACTTGGCATCTATGTATAGACTTGATGGATTTCTCTACCATTCAAACAGAAGCTGCAAGTTTGTTTCCCAGGATATTCCTGAGGTGCGCCGAGCTGTCACTGAACGTACCGGAATTCCGGGCGTTATTCTGGAAGCCGATCACAACGACCCGCGGTTGTATTCCATAGAAGCACTGGAAAACCAGCTAGAAGAGTTCCTTGATCTCCTCGCGGCCCGCCGCGCTCATTGAAATTCGGGTCGAATTGTTGTAATATTCCTCTCCGGGCGCGGAACCGGTTCACAAGTACTTGGTCACAAATGAGAGAGGGCACGAGAGACGCGGAAACAGCAGACGCCGCCCGGCTGTTCTGCTGGTCACGTTTGGGTCTCCTCGCACGTATAGATAAAGGAATTTTGATTTCATGCTTAGAGAGCACAACAGCGAAATTATGATTCGATGGAGCCCGAGGGAAACCAAAGGAGGGAAATACGATCCCGGTCTCTTCATTGAGACTCCCGAGCAAGCGCGAAAACTAATCCGACACTTAAAGAAAGAATTGCACAAGGCTGACTTGGAAAAAAATGAGGAACTCCTACTGGAACTGGGCGGAATACTGTCAAGGGTGGAAAATTTGTCAAAGAAGTTTTTCCGGTGGGAACAAGCAATTTCTCGTTCTCTCAAGGCAGACGAATTACGCGAAATTAGGAAACTTCCTCTCCAGTTCTGATCTCCCAGGTTTCTTCAGATTGGCGACTTTTAATTGGGGTAGGTCTGTGAGTTCTTGCATCTGTGGTCAGGCGGAGCAAAAATAAGGAGATGCGAAGGGCAGGACTTGCAATTTCAATGATGTCCCATAACGTGCCGCCTCCAAGGAGAAGTTTATGGATCTCGAAGCAATGAACCGTGAGGAATTGATTAGGTATATCAATGAAATGAATGAATACATGGACAATGTGATCGTCTTCTGGGGCGATAAAAGGGCGTTATTAGAGACATTCCGTAATGTCGCAGAAAATAAGGACGGAGAATTTACCCAACAGGAAGCCGCGAACGCGGCCATAATACTTGGCTCCGATGGGGCCTTTGATGATTTTCTCCAACTATTGCGTGATTCGTTTGAACGCGGAGGAATCAACTATGTCATTTCAGAAAAAATCTCGGCCATCATGGAGGAAGTGGCCGTCAAGCACAAACAGAACTGAACTGAAAGAGCTGATTTATGATATGCCTCGATCCGAGTCGGCCGGGAAATCGAGACGTCGATGATTGATTAAAAGCTTCAATATAATCAAATCGAGGTGGCAATTTCCTGAAAAATGATTTAATATATTGGCTTGGGCACCGCATTCTTAACCTTATACTTGGAGAGTATAAGGTGAAAGGAGATCTCTGAAGTGACCAAAAGGCTGAAATGTTCAACTGTCTTCTTACCTATTCTGCTTATTGTTTCGTTCGTAATTTTCCCTGTTCTGATCACGCCGTGCCGGTCCGAGACGGCTGACGCCGGTTGTGGCGCTGTCCGCGACCGGTGGGAAAAAAGTCTGCAAGAGCTGAAAGACAAAATTCAGGAGGTCTCGACAATCCAAGATACACCTGCCACGAAACTGGCCGAAAAACCGCTGGTCGACTTGGGCAAATCAGCAACCATAGCAAAGCAGGTTGGTGACATACTGCAAACAAAAGAAGACATCCTAAGTCGCAAGAGACGGGAATGCCGTGACATCATGACTCTGGAGGATCAGGTCTTTAACGAATTGCAGGAATGTTTGAAAAACGGCAAGAATACAAAGGATAAGGACACGAAAAATCTGACAAGAAAAAGGCAGGCGCTGATCGACAAAGCGGTCATAGCAGTTGCGGAAGTGCGTGAGGTTGAGGGAAAGCAGACCGTACTCCCATATGCTGAGAACGTGCAAGACGATTATCGCCGTAGCGTTAATAATTATTGGCAGACATATCAACAGATGTACCGAAGGTGGGGCGGTTATTGATCGGATTGAGGACCTTCACAGGAGACCAGCCAGGAACCATTGTGACGCAGAAGTTGGGGGGACGAGAGCGCACACGCAGCAGTTGGGTCAAACTTGACAGCAAAGCCGAACCCGATTATTATGAGCGATTAACTGGGAAGCATGGGCCCA
>Ga0335071_10006139_pt1 | contig 12422 bp, 10 predicted proteins | sample Lox_Sample_15_FD_206724 | JGI IMG/M metagenome (GOLD analysis project Ga0335071, IMG submission 206724) | Soil microbial communities from Loxahatchee National Wildlife Refuge, Florida, United States - Lox_Sample_1.5 | ecosystem: Environmental > Terrestrial > Soil > Wetlands | place: USA...
ACGAGGAAAGCAACATCCAATGGGCGAGGGCGCTTGAGTCCGAAGGGGTTCACGTGGTTTATGGCCTGCTCGGACTGAAAACCCATTCAAAGGTCGCCCTCATAGTACGCCAGGAGGGGAGACGGATTCGCCGTTATGTCCACCTGGCAACCGGGAACTACAATCCTGTGACTGCCCAGCTCTACACCGACTTTGGCTATTTCACCTGTGACGACAAAATTGGCGTCGATGTTACCGATCTATTTAATTACTTGACTGGTTACTCGATCAAGGCGGATTACCAGAAGCTACTAGTGGCTCCGATTAACCTGCGATGCCGGTTCGAGGAATTGATCCGAAGGGAAATCGAGCATCAGCGGAAGGGGCACGAGGGTCACCTCATTTTTAAGACCAATGCACTGGTCGACAAGGACATAATTCGCTTGCTCTATGAAGCGTCTCAGGCGGGTGTCAAAGTGGATCTGTTGGTGAGAGGTATCTGCTGCTTACGACCCGGTTTGGCGGGGATCAGCGAGAATATTCGGGTAGTCAGCATTGTCGGGCGTTTTCTAGAACATAGCCGGGTCTACTATTTCCGCAATGGTGGCGCCGAGGAAGTATACTTGGGTAGTGCGGATTTAATGCCCCGGAATTTAGACCTGCGAGTGGAAGTCGTCTTTCCCGTGGAAGATATCCAATTGGTTCGCTACTTGAGAGATGAGGTCCTAGGAATTTACCGACAGGACAATGTGAAGGCCCGCCACTTGAGCGGAGACGGTACTTACTATCGAGTAGAACCTAATGAACAAAACCCTCCATTGAACAGTCAGTCTTGGTTTCTTATGAATCGATTGGCGAAGACCTCCAAATCAAGAACCCTCTCAAATTGATGGAAGCTTCCAGGGGGGACCGGCTTTGACAGCATGCGGTCCAAGGTCTTGGGACCGAATAATTGCGACAAAGACAGCAAAGAGGCCGTTTACTGGTCGCTGGTTGAAACGGGGCGGACGCCGGATGCCCTACATGCATCGCCGCCAGCCTACTGATGGATACTGTCCTATAGATCTCACAACCTTCATGGCAGCGTCGCTGGTACTTGGGACGGTTTCCCTCATTGCCAGCTATATTCCTGCACGACGAGCAGCCAAGCTGGATCTGATCGTTTCCCTGAGGCGTGAATAGCCGGCGCGGGGAAAGGCATGACGAATGATCACTTCTGAGTCGCCCTTTCGCGGCAGAGCAGAGTTACCCCTCGCAGCCACGCGGGAAATCAAACATTCCTCTTGCCCCCAAGTGAAGGCACACCGGCCAGCCGTAGAGTTCATACAGAATTCACAGCGCGTTAAGTTCGATTTAACAGGATTGTGTTAGGCTGGCAAGGCTCGGTAAGTCTGGGAAGACATCGCGATTCAGGTTAAATTCCATGTTGGAACGGGGATTTTCTGCTACCCAAGACAGATCAGAATATCGAATTACTGCCTTGTGGATTACTGCGGGGACGATTGTGGGGTTAGTTCTCGGCTGGATTCTTCAAGCCTTCCTGGGACCCCTTCTGTTGGGGATGGTACTCGGCGCTCTAGCCGGGCTGATCCATATGTCCCGCTACTAATGCCAAATCTCCTTCATTCGGGCGAGACTCCTGGGCGCCATGAGGCTAGTTAACCGACAATCCTCGTAGCTACGCATCCTCCGGGGCAAGAAATTCATTCTTGATCCACCTCAAATTGACTAAATCAACTTTAGAAAGGGGTTCTTGCACTAGAACATGATTCTGCTTCCTGTGGTGTAGTTGATTACCTGGCGGAGTTGACCGAAACCTATGATGGAATGGGGAATTAAGTTTGAAAAGGATGGCTCCCTGATAAGCATTACAGCTTCAGGAATCCCCGATATTGAAGGGTTTAGATCCTACTTGCAAGCAATTACGAGCAGCCCGGATTGGCGTCCTGGCATCCCTGTTCTATGCGATTTGCGCAATCTGGATACCAGCAAAGTGACGGCCACTGTCATTCGGGGAGTTGTTGATCTCCATGTGGAGTTAACCGACCGTTATTGGAGTAGTCCCGTCGCGGTAGTGGTATCCCGCCCTGTTGATTTCGGGATGGTGAGGATGTTTGAAGCCTACACGAGGAATATGTGTCCGGAATATGAGGTGTTTTATTCTGTTGAAGATGCTCTGGAATGGCTTCGGAAGAATTCCAGGCGCGCTCCGAGCTGACCGGTCCGTGCACCGGCTATCTAGTACAAGCCTTGTGCGACGGTGATGCTTCCAAATCCGCATTGGCCTTGTCCTGGATTGTTAGGATGCAGAATGTTCATGTCTGGAATACCGAGGTTATCGTGGTTGAGGACGTTGACGAAGGACACTTCAAGCCTTTACTTTGCACGCTCCTTGACGTTGAAGGCTTTAGAGACAGCGAAGTCGCAATTGATGGTTCCCGGACCCTTGACGATACTCACACCTGAATCGCCGAAACGACCGATTGGTGGCTGGCACCGGTAAACAAAGGCTGTTGGAAGAATCCATTGAGCAGGTCGCCCCGGATGTCGAATCCGTTCGAGTTGTAATTGGTTGGCTGGTTCACATTGTGGTTATTGTCGGTGAAGCCCAATCCATGATTCGGAATTGGATACAAGTCAAGAATCGTCTGAGAGACCGGATTGACCAACCCCTCTGGAATCTGATTATGGAGAAATGGCTGACCGCTTGAGGGGTTGATGAGTTGATTGATCATGTTGCCGCTGTTGTCCCGGACTCGTGCTCTAACTAACCGGCAATTGTTTTGTTTGCTTACTTGCCCATAGCGGTCGGCTCCGCATCACATTTACATTTTTCTGATGTTCCGCAACCGAAACGACATGATTGTTGAAGGCCACCTGCCAGGTCAGTCGGGTCAGCTCACTTTCATTGGGTGTCGATAGGATCAGAAAACCAGTCTTGGTCAGCTGCCAAACATATTTGTTGGAACCTCTACAGTTGTTAAACTCGGTCTTCTCTACCCTTCTCAGTTACAGAGAAATCTGTCGCCATCGAGAGGGATTGCCCCATTTTCCTCATTCAGGGACCGGTCGGTCTTCGACATCGAATTCACGTGCATTTTACAGACGGTCAATGAACAGTCAATGACTTCCCCTCACAATACTTTGAGCGAGAGTGGAGGGAGTACACATGTATCCGTATGGATCGATCTAGGGGAGTGCATGAAAGGGAAATCGAAGAATGTTGAGTTCCACAGGGGTTGCCAATGATGACCGAGATCCTGCAGGATGCTACACCCTTTTCAGAAACGTTTCTCTCCCCTCCGCAACAGGACTACTGCCTCAGGTTATTGGGAATTGACTCAGGCAAGCAGGCGGACTCTTTTCTGGAGTCAATTCCTTTTTCGCTTCATGACACGACGGCAGGCACAGAGTCAGAACTTCAGGCTGCGGTCATGGGGGATCGCAGCACTGTCGACCTTGCACTCGCCATCGAGCATTCGAATTACTTTACCAACACCGTTAGACGTGCCTTGGCCGAGGACACACCCCGGAGGGCTCTGACTTCGCTAGAGAGATTCTTGGAGGCGAATCCCGATCGAGTCTGGGAAAACAGCTGGGTTCGTTTTTCTCAGCAAGCCTTGAGTCCCTTGGCCAACCAGGTTTTCGAGGCGGATTTGCTCGCCGACAAGTCTCGTCCCGCGTTGGGAATTCGGTCTGATGCGGAACGGTTTCGGGGCAAGGGAACGGCTGGGCTGGGAATGGTCCGAGTTCCAATTAGTTATCTGCTGAAGCTTTCGTTGGCTGACGCTCTGGGAAAACAGGAAGCATTGCCCCAACTTTTGGGAGACACAGGGTTTCGTCTTCTGGAGCATTTCCAAAGCGACAATAGCTCTCCCGAGACGTATTCCTTCTTCGTGGTTCCATTGCGATCGGAGACTGGAACGGGCGAAGCAGTTGGCAAAGAGACTTCAATCCGTTTCCTTCTCACCCAGCTCCTGATTCAGTATGCCAATCAAGCCTTCTCTTTGGAGTCTAGTGGCCAGAAGGCCATCATTTGTTTTTCGCCTCACCCGCCCATCCGCCTGAAGCAGCTCAACGAATGCATTTCTGACTCGTTTTATCGAGAGCTGTTCACCAGTCCTTGCCTCTCGGGTTGGGACCAAGGCGAGGTGAAACAGCAATACATGATTCTTTGTCATGAAGTCCTGAGCCGGAGCCAACTGGCGGCAGTGGCTAAACTGCGGGATGCGGGAATCATTGCCAACAACCTGGTGGTTCTTCCAAATGTCTCTAGCATTAGCTTGGCCAATAATGGAACCCATATCAGCCTGGGAAGTCGCAAGCTAACCTTGTTACTTAAAGACCCTTCTTCCGGGTTTACGCAAATACATGAGAAGTATCTGGGGGACCTTGCCATTAAGGCAGTGGAGCACTTTTTGCCCCTTTTTGTGGGGACCTACAGTGCGGCTCCATACCGGTTGGACTTCTGCGATTTTCATCCAGAGAAGGCCCTTGGATTTCTTCCTCATGAACTGGATTTCACCCATCTACGCATGATCTGGCGTCGCTGGAAAAAGAAGGCCCGCCTGAGTTTCCTGGGTCATTCATTGACTCCAACGGGTCCAAAATGGCTTGACCAGTTTCTCAGCCGTCTGCTCCAACTCCCAGGCGATTATCTGCCTGATTTCCGCTTGATCGACTACCTGGTGGCCCTTTTGAGTACTGATCAGAGTCCCGCGTTGGATGGAACGCTGGACAATTCAAATCGCCTCAAAAAGGACCTGTCCGATCTGGGAATCTTCGACACCAAGATGTCTCTTTACTTGCTTTATCGGCAGCGGGAATTCCATAAGATGGGTTTCTCGGGATTCGAAGGACGTCATTACAGCCTGTTTGAAAGCCTCTTGAACGACCTGGGCAGGGCAACCGATCTTCAAACACTGGTGACGGCATTAGCCTTCAAGTACATGGCCCAGGACGCCTTGCGACGAGAACACATCCCGGACGACCCCTCCACGGAGAGCGAAAGACGGCAGATCATTTTCGGGACGGCCATCGGCATCCCCACCTTCTTTGTCCGTAAGAACTCGCAGAACCTCTTTCTTAGAAGGATCCTGCAGAAGACTGAAGCTGTCCGTCCCAGCCACAGATACCCGGGATATCTCCGGGTTCAAAACCGCGATTACCGGCTAGCCTTGCTCCGGATACTCCAGGAAGATGGATCCGACTTGATCGAGATGTTCCAACTCAAAGACACGTTGGAAGACCTGCGCAACCGGCTGGAAGATCCGGCCGGTTTTGCTGTGGCGGATAGACTGACCCGATCCATTCTGGGTGTGTCCAACCTTCGATCTCCCTTGCAAATCAGAGCAGCAGAGTTTAACCAGGCCGCAGAAAGGTACTACAGGGAGGACCTGAAACGGCATCATCTTCTGGAGGCCCTCGAGCTTATGGAAGAAGCTCTTGGTGAATTGACTAAACAGGCGCAAGCAGACATCCACTGGAGGAGTGTGTGGCGTTACGTCATGGGAGACATGGATCCATGGGCTTTTCTCCATGGGATGAAGAAGGACTTACTTGAAGAACAGGCTAAATCAGGCGACTTGATCAAAATGATTGATTTGGTTTTGCTGAACGTTCAACTGGAGACCCAACAAGCCGCTGCCTTCCTGCAGGAGGAGCCCCACAATGCTCTGGAATGTGCATCAGTATGTGGATAGAGAAACCGGGCAGGTCTGCACCGAGCCACTCTATCAGGATCGGCACGTTCATTTCCTTTATTCCCACCTGCGCGAGCAGTTACCCCTGTTGTTCCGTCTCCTGACTCGTCCCTGGCTTTCCAGCGTGCTGGGGTTCCTGAACTACGATATGGCATTGGGCACCAGGATGAAGGGACCAGCGGAGTTCTGCCAAAAGCTGGGTGTGGATTTAGAAGAATGCCTGGAAATGCCGAAAAAATTAAACACGGCGAGAAAAGTGTTCGAAAGGAAAATCCGTTATTGGGAGTGTCGTCCCCTTCCCTCAGAACCTGAGGCAATTGTCTCTCCCTCAGACAGTCGCGTGCTGGTCGGATCATTGAGTAGTCATTCCAGCCTGTTTCTGAAGGAAAAGTTTTTCAGTTACGAGGAGCTCCTGGGCAAAGACCGGAGAGACTGGCTGGAGGCATTTGACGAGGGGGACTATGCCATCTTTAGACTGACCCCCGAGAAGTACCACTACAACCACTCGCCCGTATCGGGCAGGGTCCTGGATATCTACGAAATTCAGGGTGACCATCACTCCTGTAATCCCGGAAGTGTCGTCACAATTGCGACTCCTTATTCTAAGAACAAACGCGTTGTGACTATCCTCGATACTGAAGTGACTAATGGTGCTGGAACCGGGATGGTGGCTATGATTGAGGTGGTGGCGTTGATGGTAGGGGAGATCGTCCAGTGCTACAGCACAGAGAAGTACGAAAATCCCCGGCCTGTAGTCCCCGGGATGTTCCTGAGTAAAGGGATGCCCAAGAGTCTTTACCGTCCCGGGAGCAGCACGAATGTGCTCTTTTTCCAGAAGGGACGAGTCCGTTTTGCGGATGACATTGTCAGGAACATGTTCAGGGCCAACGTCCAGACGCGATTCTCTCAAGGATTTGGGCGCCCTCTGGTGGAAACCGACCTCAAGGTCCGGTCGTTGCTAGGCCACCCCCGTAAAGCGAAGACGCAATGACCATTGGAACCCAAAGGGATGCTTTTGGCGAAGTTGCTGCACAACTTTCAAGTTTCCTAACTAAAACTAATATGTTCAGTTTAAACCAAAGCGGATGAAAGGACGGTCGAATAACCATGTCCGACTTCACCTTTATTGCCGGACTCGCCCTCTTCCTGTCGGTACTTCTGTTGTGGGGCTTCAAGCATCTTCCGGAAGAGCGTTGGCAAATGATGGCTGTGGTCCCCAAGATCAAGAATGAAGAGGGTCAGTGGGAGGGCGTCAACCTGACCTTCTATGGAGTCTTCGTTTCCTTGGCTTACGTCCTGGCTGCCTGCATGTATTTCGTGTTGATGGGGTCACTGTTGGTTCCAGCTCCGGTCTCATTGTCCCTGATTTTATTAGTCCTCCTGATATGCGTACCGGCGTCTCGACTTGTGGCCAGGGTAGTAGAAAAGAAGCGCTTCACCTTTACGGTGGGTGGGGCTTCCTTCTTTGGAATCCTCTCGTATCCTTTCTTGGTTTGGGCGGTAAATCTCTGGGGCGAATCTCACGGAAGTGTGAAGCTTTCGTTGCTGCCCTCCTACGCCGCCTTGGCCCTCTCCTATGCAATGGGAGAAGGCATAGGCCGTCTGGCTTGTATCAGCTTTGGCTGCTGCTATGGGAAGCCCTTGGCCCAATGCCACCCGATACTCCAACGGCTCTTCACCAGACGTGGTTTCGTGTTTTGGGGAAGAACCAAGAAGATTTCCTACGAAAGTGGCCTGGAGGGGACTCTGGTTCTACCCATTCAGGCCATTACGGCCACCGTGTTCGTATTCGCTGGTTTGCTGGGCGGATGGCTCTTTCTGAAAACGTGCTTCCTTGCCTCACTCATAGTGGCAGTAGGCATAACCATGGGGTGGCGGTCGATTTCCGAGTTTCTCCGTGCTGACCACAGGGGAGAGTGTCGGCCTACCAGATTATGGCTGAAATCGGGATGGTTTTTGCGGTCGCTGTGAGCCTTTTGGCCCCTGGGCCCCCGATCAGCCGCGTTCACATTGTAGAGGGTCTGCGCTCGATTTGGAACCCCTCCATTGTCCTTATGCTGCAAGCCCTCGGAGTGAGCATCTTTCTTTATGCCGGGCGAAGCATGGTGACCGGCTCGGTTCTCTCTTTTCATGTCCATCACGACAGAATCTGATATGAAGCCAATATCAAGGCTCTGATTCTCGCCCTTTTCCTCTTTGACCATCTCCCACACCGAGATCGGGATTCTATGCTCAGACATTGATTTGGAACACGATAGGTGCTGGTCAAACCCAGCAGGCGGGACGCGGATGCGCCCCGCCTGCGGACAATCTTTGTACTCGGTTAGTCGTCTGCCTTACCGGTAGCCTGGCCCGCGATGGCCGGGTAGGGCTTGCCGCCCATCAAGCCTTTCCACAGCACCCGGTTGAACTTGGCAGGGGGCACTTGGTCGGCTTGGGAGAAATCAAATCCGGCTGTGGCCTTCGCCCAGTATTCTGCGCTGTGCTTCGGCTTCACACGCGCTCCTCTGGCGAACTGCACCCCGAGACTGCCCGGGGTCATCTGGGCAAGTAGTTGCGTGGTCTGCAGCACCGTCGAGGCTTCGGCGACATAACTCCAGTTGCCGGAAGACTTGATATCGAACACATCGGTCATCGGCCCCTGGAAGGCCGTATTGAGATTCAGATGCTGCGTCCCGAGAATGTCCTCGATCGTGCGCAGGGCGTTGACCTGGCTGTAACGTGTGCTGACCACCGCTCCCTGCTTCACATACGGTCCGACGACGTACGTCGTGGCGCGGTGGGAGTCCACGTGGTCCGGGCCGTCCTGGCAGTCGTCCTCGATGATGATGATCAGCGTGTTGGTCGCGTAGGGACTATTGGCAACTGCCTGTACCAGGAGACCCACCGCGAGGTCGTCATCCGCCTGTTGCGTTTCGGGCGTGTTCACTCCGCCCAGCGCTGTACTGAAGCTACCCATATGGTCGTGGCTTACACGCACCAGCGAAAGGCTCGGCAGGTTGCCCTGGGCGACGTACTGGTCAAACTCGCGCTTCCATTCGTTGTAGCGCCACAGATCCGGATAGTTCTGGTCATAGCCGCGGAAATAGACGTCGGTCAGAGGAGCGAGCGACGGGTCGAGCGGTCCCACCTGTACCTCGCCCGCGGCGAACGGGTCTGTAATCGGCGCGGCTTTTGTGCCGATGCTTCCGATATTGTTCACCAGGAAGCCATAGTTCCGGACGGTCCCCCCGGCCTTTAGCACTGCGTCGAAGATATAACCGTTCTGGATGCCAAAGGGGGCATCGGAGGAGGCATGGTTCCCGGTGCCGGCGAGCACATTGGCCGTACCTCCAGGCAGAGCCGCAGTGAGCAGCGAGTAGTTCGTGGTACCGACCGGGCCTGCGACAGCATCGCGTTCGGCCACCGATCCCCAGTTCACCGGGACGCTGCGGTTAGCGCCTTCAGATTCATAGGAGAGGCCACGGTTGACGAATGCATAGTTAATTTGCTGAGTGATGGTCTCGGTGTTGGTGACGCGTCCTTGCAGGCTCCAAGACCAGCCATCCATACTGCCGTCGCCCGGATCCGTGAAGTTATCCAGAGTGACGAACTGCCGCGCCAGTTTATGGTGATTCGGCGTGATCGCCTCAGGGAACTGGGTCAGCGAGGAATCGCCGTTTGAACCGTTGTTGAGATCGCCCAGGATCTGGTCAAAGGTGCGGTTCTCCTTGACGACATATATAACGTGCTTGACATGACGGCTCAGGAAGTTCATCACCAGCGAATCCCGCAAACTCTGGGGCCCATAGGAATTATTCTTTGCAACCAGAGCTGTCAACCCGTAAAGCTCCCAATCTGTCGGCACCGGTGCGCTGACCACAGATGCGCGTTCCAGCTGAAACTGATACTGGTTTGAGGCCCTGGAAGCAGCCTGAGCCGGGTCTGGCGGCAGCGGAAAGTTGCTGGCGAGATGTTTTGGGTTAGGACCCGTAACGCTCTTGCCATTGACGATGTACATCCAGCTGCCATCTTTGCTGAAGGTGATGTCATGCGGCTCGTAGGCAGTCGGGATTAAGCCCGAGACCCGGTAGGCTTGTATGCCATAAAGCGGAATCACCGCCACGGAGTTGGCGCCCGCATTAACAGCGTAGAGTGTCTTCTCATCACGCGAGAGCGTCACCGCAAAAGTCGCGGTGCCCGTGTACGGGGCGCGCGCGCCTGCCAGGGCCAAAATCTGGGCGGGAGCACGCGCATCGATCTTCGCCACAACCACATTGCGCAACGTGTCGATTACGGCCACCTGGTCGGCATTGTCCTCTGCCACGAACAGCCTTGAGCCTGAGGCGTTGAGCGCCATGCCGAGGCCGTTTCCGTCCAGGTCGATACGTTTCAGCAGACGGCCGGAAGTCGGGGAGCTGATGTCGACAACGACGACTTCACGATCCCGGTCCGACGAGACATACGCTGTGCTGTTGCCCTTCACAACAACCCCGAAGGGGAAAGTGCCGCCGACACCGCCGCTAATCCCCTCGTTATTGGCAAAATAGGGGCGCAGGTCGTGCTCGTAACGAATTAGGCCGGACGCCGTGTCAACCACGCTGATCGAGTCGTTGTAATTGTTGGCGACCACCAGCGTCTTGCCGTCTGCAGATATGCCGAGGCCGCTGGCATTGGGAAGGACGTTGATGCCGATACCTTTGCCGCCATGGTTCAAAGGAATCGTCGTCGCCAGTGCCCAGTAGTTGCCGCTTTTGCTGTAAGCGTAGATTGAGTCGTCTCGACCACCCGCGACATAGAGCGTGTTGCCGTCCGGCGAGAATACCAATCCCACGTGGGCATTCGTCTGCTGGATGACCTGGGTAAGCAGCGGCGCTTTCTTGTTCGCTCCGCTCACGTCATAAATGAAAATGAACTGCGTCGAAGCGGCGGTGTCGGTGGTGCCGTCCGGCTTGTCGAGCGAGTTCATGCCCGCGCAGAGGACGGCCAGGGTCTTGCCGTCCGGGCTGAGTTGGGATCGGACTGCCTCACCGGCTACGAAGTCAGGATATTCGGCCAGTCCCGGGTTCAGAAATTGCTGATTCGCGCCACGCAGCGCGGTCGGGGTCACGTACTGGCCGGTGGCCGTTTGCCACGACATGACGTTTAATTTTTCTGGGGACTGGGCGCGCACCTGAAGGGAGAGTGCCACGGCCAAAGCCCCGATACCCAATCCGACCAAACAACGAAGCATTCCAGTCTTGATCCATTTCATGAGATTTCTCCTTTTCTTCCGAGTTGGAATAATAGTTAACCGCTGAAGTAAAAGTTTTAGCCCGCCACGGTGTTTCTAACCAGACGCCGGTGGACTCACCGTTTGTAAAGGGGTTCTATTAGCGTTTATAGGTTGGCTAAACAGCACCTGCGGCAATAGATCGAACCCCATCACCTCCTTACAGAGTCCAAGCTACAGTGACTCTGTGGTATTCCGAGCACGCCCAGCTCGGCAAAAACCTGCGATTGGCTCTCTTCGATTTCATCAATTCGAGGGACAGGCTCGCAACGATACCGATGACGCATTGCATTTCGATGAATGACCCGTTAAAAAATCGTGAAATGAAAATGTCATCGGTGACCTAGAGTTAACTGAAAATTCACAATCCTGTAACTACGCCGAAACCCCAGTGTGCGAGACTCCCCGCATAGTCAAGAAAGACGTGTCATGGGAACCGGAATCTATTTAGGAGTGCCAGCAGTTACAGGAGGACCCGCTGGAGTGGGGTTATATGCCTTATGAACAAGGGGTTTGCCAATTCTCAGAATATGCTGCCCACTAGGCAGAATAAGAATCAGCACGAATGCAGCAGACGCCAAGGGCGGAGGTTTTTGGGCGAGGTGAGGTTCGTCGGTTGGGTGAAGCCAGTGCTTCTTTTCGGATTGGTGATCCTGGGCCTCGGCCAGGGCGCATTACAGGCCCAACGCCCCAAGCTGGAGGACCGTGTTCACGGGGCTCAACCTTTCCCGAGCAAAGCGAATAACCCAAGTCTGCAGGTCCCGCTACAACCGGGAGCGCTATTGCGAGTGACGATGTCTAACCCGCTGAATTGGGCCGAGTGGCATGCCGGTTCCTGGATGGAGGCAGATTTCCCCGGTCCTGTGTACTCTAATGGGAAAGTCGTCATACCTGCCAGGAGCCGGCTGGTATTCGAGATTGACCAGGTTCAGATCACTCGCGACAAGTCTCAGCATCACCGCCCTCGGCCCAGCACCGTCCACGAACTGGTGCAATCCTTGTTTCGGAAAGAAAAATCTCATGTGGTGAGTTTCCGCGCTGCTGCTGTTATTTCCCCTTCGGGCTCAGTCACTCCGGTTCACGCTTCGATATTGAGCACGGGCGACTTGGCGCCGGTTCGGCAAAGCAAGAAGAAAGAAGAGGGAGGTGGTGGGTCGACGGGTGATCAGGGGCAAGCCAAAAAGTCGTTCGGACACAGCCGGTACGCAGGCTTAATCCTGAAACTCGAACAGCCGGCGGTTTTTCCATCAATTTCATCTGCAACGTTTCGGACCCTGGAGGACTCTGATGAACCGGCTAAGATCAGAGCCGGCACGCAAGCCAGATTGATGCTCATGAGCGGGCTGAGTGCCTCCGGAAATCGTAATGGAGATACTTTTCAAGCCCGGCTGGTTGAGCCCATATTCCTCGACGATGGAAGAGTATTGCCAGAAGGGGCTCTCCTGGAAGGCCGGATCACCCGGCGGGTGCCTCCGCGCTGTCTGAACCGA
>Ga0335071_10006141_pt1 | contig 12420 bp, 7 predicted proteins | sample Lox_Sample_15_FD_206724 | JGI IMG/M metagenome (GOLD analysis project Ga0335071, IMG submission 206724) | Soil microbial communities from Loxahatchee National Wildlife Refuge, Florida, United States - Lox_Sample_1.5 | ecosystem: Environmental > Terrestrial > Soil > Wetlands | place: USA: Florida...
CGCTGCGAAATTGCGAAATTGCCCCCTCGAGGTCGCCCGCATCCAGCATGCGCTTGCCGGAATTTGTAGCGAAGGTGGCTCCCTGGAGACCGATCTTTTGCTTCACCAGCGAGTCGCCAAGTTGGCTCTCGGCCTCTGCCCCGGCGGTGTCGCCCATTTGCCGCAACACCGCAGCGAGGGTGGTGTGCGCTCCGGCGAAGGCAGGTTGCAGGCGAATCGCTTCGCGAAGTGCGGCCGCTGCCTGCGGCAGTTGGTTCATTTGTTTCAAAACCGTCCCCAAGGTGTAGTGCGCCTCCGCATAATCGGGCTTGAGTTCGATGGCTTTTTGCAGTTGCTGCACGGCCGCTGGAAATTCTCCCTGCTGCCACAGTGTGATACCCAGCGTGTAATAGGCATCGACGAGTGTGGGATCAAGCTCAATGGCCTTTTTCATCTCAGCCATGGCGGCCGGCAGGTCGTCTTTGAGTTTCAGGGCCAGCGCGAGGTCATAGTGGAAGGAAGCGTTGCCGGGCGAGGCCTTGATGGCATCACGCAATTGGGTTTCGGCGGCGTCGAAATCGGAAAGCTGCAGGTAGGCGATTCCGAGATTGGCGCGGAAGGCCGCATCCTCTGGCCGCAATTTCAGCGCCTCCTGAAACTCTTTGATAGCCGCCTCGCCCTCGCCACGCTGCATCAGCACCAGCCCAAGGTTGTTGTGCGCCTCGGGATCATTCGGCGTTAACTCGACAACTCTCCGAAATGCCTTGGCTGCACCCTCCATATCGGTCGTGCGTTGCAAGGCCAGCCCTAGTTTCGTGTGGACTGCAGGGGAATCCGGCAAAAGCAGAGCCGCTTGCTGATAGGCCCCTATGGCGGCGTCTTTGTCTCCCGCCGCCTGCGATGCATCCCCGAGATAGAGGAAGGCCCGTCCGTCCTTGGCGTCCAACTGCGTCGCGGCAGTCAGCTCTTTCTGCGCACCGCTGACATTTCCCGTAGCGAGATAAGCGACGCCAAGGTGAAAATGCGCCGGCTGGTATTTCGGGTCCAGCTGCAGCGCCGCCCGAAACTGCGCTGCCGCCTCAGAAAACTGGTTGCTCTGCGCCAGCAGCGAGCCCAGCTCGTCGTACGTTTCGGGACTCATCGGCGCCAGTTTCACCGCCGTCCGCGCCTCGGCCAGGGCTTCAACGCTCTTGCCTTGTTGACTGTAGGCACGCGCCAGTGCGCGGCGCGTCTCCGCATCTTTGGGAGCCAAGCGGTTGGCCTCCGCGAATTCCCGGACTGCGTCGTCTCCTCGGCCTTGCAATGCCATCGCCTGTCCGAGGTAGAAGTGCGTGGCAGCCATTTTAGGATTCGATTTCGCCGCCGCCTGCAGGTGCGGCAAAGCCGCGTCCACTTGGCCGCGACGCAGCAGCACGGTGCCGAGCGCCAGCTGCACGTCGGCGTCTTTCGGGTCAAGCTTCTCGGCTTGTTCCAGCTCCGATTGGGCCTTTTCCATGTCGCCGCTGCGAATGGCCAGCAAGCCCGCCTTGTACTTCTCGGAAGCCGGTGAATTCCCGGAGACAACTTGTGCAAAGCCCGCGCCCTGCAACAGCGCTAGCCAAGCAACTGCGAATGCCAGGATGGGAACTGCGCGAGACCTGATCGGAGATTGCATGGATGAGCCCAACAGCACAACACTTAAAGAGGCTACTTCCTTGAGTACCGTTGGTTCAAGCCGTCAATTTGCCTGTAACCCTCTTGCCTGTGCGGCTAGAATCCGTGGTGTATGAACACGCTCCAGCGTCGCAGAAACACAATCCGGCTTTCCGCACTGATCTTGGCCACAGGCGCGGTCTGTGCGCTGTTCGCGGCGGAATACAGGCTTCCATTCGGGCCATGGCAACGCCTTTCGAAGGAACCGATCCTAGCTCCGCAAGGCACCGCTTGGGAGTCCGCGGGTACCTTCAACCCCGCGGTGATCGAGCACGAAGGGAAATACGTGATGCTGTACCGCGCCCAGGACGAGCACGGGACCTCGCGGCTCGGATATGCGGAGAGTACCGATGGCATTCACTTTGCCCGCCGCCCGGAGCCCGTTCTCTCGCCTGAAGCCGAATACGAGCGAGGCGGCGGTGTGGAAGACCCGCGCCTGGTGCAATTCGGTGACACGTTTTACCTGACCTACACCGGTTACAACACAAAGGACGCACAGCTCTGCCTGGCGACCTCCCGTGACCTGGTCCATTGGGACCGCAAGGGTGTGATCCTTCCGGCCTACAAAGGGAACTGGAACACGGGTTGGACCAAGTCCGGCGCCATTGTGCCCGAAAAGATCGACGGCAAGTTCTGGATGTACTTCTTGGGCACCAGCCCTGACAAGAACGACCAGATGGGATTGGCATATTCCAACGACTTGGTCCATTGGACAGAGGCCACACAGGCCCCCGTTTTGCCCAGGCGTCCTGGCCAGTTCGACTCCCGCGTCGTGGAACCTGGACCGCCCCCGACTGTCACGCCCGACGGCATTCTTCTCATTTACAACGGGGCCGACGAAAAATTGGTTTATCGACCTGCGATCGCCGTGTTCGATCGTCACGATCCTCGCAAGGTGCTCTATCGCAGCGATCAGCCCATCTTTTCGCCCGAGAGGGAGTGGGAGAAAGTTGGCCAAGTCCCCAACGTCGTTTTCGTTGAGGGCATGGTTCGCCGGGGCAATCGCTACCTGTTTTACTACGGCGGCGCTGACAAATATGTTGGTGTCGCCGATGCGCCGATTCGTATGCCTTGAGCCAAAGCGCGCGCTTTGCCGGGTATGCTCTAATTTTCCCAAGGACCCTTATCGTTATGAATTCGACTTACAGTTGTCTCCGATTTTTCCCACTCATGGCGTTGTTTTGCGCTATGGCGGTGGCTCAAACTCAGCCTGGTTCCACAGCCCAGAGCAGCGCTCCATCCTCGGTCGCGGCTGACACCAGCAATGAATTCAAGGAAGCCTATCGCCTTTCGCAACAGGGAAAATACGATGACGCAATCGCCCTGCTCCAGTCCAAGGGCTCGCAAACCCCCAAGCCCGCGGGACTGTCGCATGCGATAGGCGTCGTGTACTACAAAAAGGGCGATTACATGAAGGCCGCTGAGTATCTTAAACAGGGGGTCACCGAAAATCCGGGCGACAAGGAGGCGGTGCAACTGCTGGGCCTTTCTTACTATCGCGCTGGAAGACCCACGGAAGCGATTCCCTACCTGGAAAAGGTCCAAACCTGGTATCCGCAAGCCAATGTGGACGCTTCGTATGTTCTCGGCATGAGTTACATCCAGGCGAAGGACTACCCGAGCGCTCGTAAGGCGTTCGCCAAGATGTTTGACTTGCCTTCCGATTCCGCCGCCAGCTACCTTTTAACGGCTCGAATGTTATTTCGCCTGGAGTTCAACCCGGTGGCGGAGGAATATGCGCAAAAGGCCATTGCCGCGGACCCCAAACTCCCGCTCGCGCACCAGTTGCTGGGCGAGATTCACATGTTTATGTCCAAAATCCCGGACGCCATCAGCGACTTTCAGCAGGAGCTGACGATTAATCCCGCGTATCCCGCCGTGTACTACAAGCTGGCTGACGCATACTCCCGCGTGCAGAAGTATGAAGAGGCGGAGCGCCTTCTGCAGCGGTCGATCTGGTTGGATGCCACCTCAACCGGCCCTTACATCCTACTGGGCAAAGTTTTGCAGAAGAAGGGAGAGCCGGTCCTGGCTCTGGGATATCTACAGCGCGCTGCGAACATGGACCCCAACAACCCAATGACGCACCAGCTTCTAGGGCAGGCGTATCGCGATATGGGTAAATCCGACGAGGCGGCGCAGGAACTGAAGATCGCCGAACAATTACGGAACAAGCAGACGGACTTTCAGTAGCTCACGGTATACACGTTGGCGGATCTGTGTTGAGCCGACGAAGCAGAGTCTTGGCGGCGCCAAGATCGGGGTTAAACTCGAGTACCCTCATCACGCTGTCCCGCGCGTCATCGAATCGTCCGACGGCACAGTATGCTCGAGCCAGGTTCATGCCGATGTCGCTGCGGCCAGGGGCGCGGCGGAATGCATCCTGCCACAGTTTCGCGCCGCCAGCCAAGTCGCCTGAGCGGGCGTCTAGAACTCCGAGATTAGTCTCTACATCAATTAGCGTCGGATCAATCGACAGCGCTTCCTGGTACAGCGCGCGCGCCTTGTCTCTGGATCCTTCTGTCTGCTCCGCATATCCGAGGGCCGCAAGCACGGCCGTGTCTTTGGGAAATTGCACGGCTGCCTGTTTCAGCAGGCTTTCCGCTTTCGGCTCAGCCATGGTCATGCCGCTATTCACCAACGATTGCCACGCCAATGCCAGGTCGCGCACGTCTTGATCGGCTTCCTTCGAATAAGGAAAGGAGACCAACTGCGGTAACGATGCTGCGTCCGCACTGGTAAGTGCGGGCCCCAGAGCGGGTCGCCGCAGGATGCTGTGATTGGTTACCGCTGTGTGAGCAATGTCGGCGCTCATCGCAGATGGCATGTGGCATTGGGTACAGTCAGGCTGGTTGCGGTGATGCTTCTCGCCGAACTGAGTACCGTGACATGCGAGACACTTCGAGCGGTAGAACGCAACTCGCTCGTCAGGCGGGACGCTTCTGTGAGGATCGTGGCAACTTGTGCATGACATCGAGTCACCCGATTTCTTCTTGCACACGCTCTGCGCCAATTGCTCGAACTGGCTGGCCGCTCGCAGACTCGATGTTCCGCCGCCCGTCAAAACGTAATACCGGACAAAGTTGGAGAGGTCATCCCCCGGGCGATATTCATACAGGTGCTTTCCCGGCCGCTCAATCGCCGCGTTGCCTTCCAGGTGGCACTGCATGCAGACTTGATCGCGTCGTTCCGGGGACAGCTTGGCAGGATTGACAATCGCGCCGCCCTTGACGTGGCTCTCTCCGGGCCCATGGCAACGCTCGCAGGTAATGCCGGCAAAAAGGAAAACCGGCAACGCATACTTGTTCTCTGTTCCCTCGATCGGTGGGCGAATTCCGCTGGCATGACAATCCATGCAGCTTGGAAGCGCCGGAAGATTCATGGGAATCTCACGGGCATCGCCGTATGCCGGCGCCATGTCCCACGTCTTCTTGCTGGTGTAGAGGTTGATGGGCGCCTCAAATACAAACCCGTCTATGGAGAACAAGTAAGTCGTACCACGGCGGCCCTGGCCAATGTAATAAGTCAATTCCCGTTTGCCGCGCACCAGTGGATCGCCAGGCCGTTCGAAGCTCATCCATGCTTTTCCAGATTCTGCATAGACTCGGAACGTTACCTTCGACTTTTCGTGAGTGAACTCACCCGGAGTGAGATTGTCGATGGCACGTCCGCTGGCATGAGCGTGGGCCGTGCGTGAAAACGTGTTGCTGGTGGCCTCGTGGCAACCTGCGCACGCCGGATTGCCCACATAACCGCCTTCGACTGGCGCAATTGCACCCGCCTGGATGCAATTCCCTTGGGAGAACGCGCCACACAAAAAGACCGCCGACAATACCACTACACCTATCCATCTAAGCCTGTGCCGCACCGTGTGGCTCCGCGACGGCCCGCCCCTGTCAGAAAATTCTTGCTTCGATTCCTGGCGCTTCCGTGATGAGTTCCGAAACCCGTGGGTAGGCATTGCATTATGCGATGTGTCGTGCGGACATCGCTCAGTGTAAATAATATCTCGGTTCGCACTCCGGTCAGAGCGTCAGGCGAAAGCGTACGACTAACTGGAATAAATCGAAACAGAAATACTGCTGCCATCCTGACCGATGACTCTCTTGTTGTGAGCCTCCCAGTTCACAGTTATGTGCCTCCAATTGTGGCGAGAACGTCTGACCTGTCTGCCTGACTAAAAGGTGTGGACTCGAAACTTATTTCGGAGCTTCTCCCATAATCTGATCGAGCTCCCTTAGGTTCTCTTGCGCTAACTGGTTCTGCGGATCGATTCGTAGCGCCGCCTCATAATGCGTCCTGGCCTCCTTCAACCGCCCCAACTGAACCAGTGCAGTTCCGAGGTTTGCCTCCGCGTTCGCATCTCCGGGATTAAGCTTTGCCGCCTCGGCAAACTCCTCAGCCGCCGCCGTGAAGTCTCCTTGTGCTGCGCGTGCGTTCGCCAGGTTGTAGTGGGCATCAAAGTAATCGGGCTGTTTGGCAATCGCCAGACTGAACCTCTGAATTGCCCCGGTTAAGTTCCCCTTGGCCAGCAAGGCGCCGCCCAACGCATTGTTCGCAACAGCGTCGCTCGGGCGAATGCCAACTGCGGCCGTGAATTGTCCAATGGCTTCGTCCAACGCACCACGGGATTGCAGCATTTCGCCCAGGTTGTATCGCGCTTCGAAACTGCTGGGCGATTTCTCCACCTCGTGCCGCGCCCAGGCTTCTTCCAACACCATCCGAGGATCGCCCTGCTGGCCCGGGTCGTTCTTCGGAACCACCTGCAGCCACAAGTGCGCCATTTCGTCGGTAGATAGGTTCCCCCCGACCACGCGCGCAGGCGGATGATTCGGATTGGCCGTATTGTCCTCGCTGTTGTCGTACACGTATCGCATTCGTAGCACGGTGTTCTTGGGCAAAGCCACTGGCTCCGCATAGCGATACACTGCCTGCCAGTTCACGTCCCAGTGCTTGATATGGATCAGCGTCTTCGTCGTGCCGTCGGGCAGCGTGGCTGTGGCTAACAAGTCCCTGCCCAGATAATGCGCGTGCGGATAAACCCCCAGCAGATCCACATCGAGCGGCAGGGTGAACTCGTCGGTCACGACGAAATTGCTGTCGCCCGGCGGAATGTCGAGCGCGGCGTCGTTGTGCATCTGCAGCAACATCGGGTGGACGGTCGCAGGCTTGTCCGTGAAATACAGTCCCGCGCTCGGCTGGACCGGCTCCTCCTTGCCCGAAGGCTGCAGGTGCGCGTTCAGCACCAGGTCCGTGCCCTTATCCAGGCGCAGCGCCATGCCGTCTGGCTCGTACGATGCCACCGTACCGGGTTTCCAGAAGAGAAAGTGGCTATCGGGATCGAACACTTCCGAATCGATCCGGATTTCCATCCCCCCGAAACCAGCGCCTTTCTCCTTCTCCATTCGGCGTGACGACTCGTACCGGTCCACCAGAATATTGGCGTGGTGGACCAGTCGCTTGTCACCCGGATGAATTTCGACGGCGCGCACCCAGCGGGTCCCATCAATCGGAACGGGCAGGATGAAATTCCAATATCGATCAATGCCCGTGGCGGGCAGCATGTAGGGCTTCGCAGCCTTCAGGATCACATCTGGCTGTCCCAGTTGCCATCCTTCCACAAACTTCGGCTTTGGCGGAAGGTCATTCGGCTTCCCCTCCAGCATCCCTTGCTCGACCCACTTCCGGATCGTGGCAATCTGGTCGTCTGACAATCGTCGCTCGTCAGCGAACTTCTGTTCTCCCGGCTCGGGCAGCCATGGCGGCATGAACCGTGTCTGGGTCACCGCAACGATCTGGTGTCCATGCTTCTTCACGTCCTGATACGTGAGCAGCGGGAACGGTCCCGCCTCACCCGGCCGATGGCAGGAGGAACAGTAGTGGTAAACGATGGGGGCGATGTCCCGATTGAAGGTGACTTTCTGCTTGTCCTTGTCTTGCCCCCAGCATTGGGTAGTGGTTACAACAGGACCGAGGAGAAGAGATGCGCATGCTCCCGCGATAGGTCCCCAAGCCCGATTGCGGCCCAACCATCTCATGGCAGGTCCGAAATGTAGCACCCCACGCCTCCCACAGACGCGGGCGCTGGGCCACCATTCATGGCAGCGTGGACGGCATCATCGAGTTCATGGGTCGTGGGAGCCGGACGCGCTCGCCCAAAGTCCTTGTACCAGTTGTCGATGCGGCCGTGGTAAATCAACTCGCCTTTGCCGCTGAATACCGCTGCCTCCGGCGTGATCTGCACTTCTCCCAGTTTCACCAGCGCATGGTGGGGGTCACGTAGCGCCGTATTCGCATAACCATACTCGCGCACGTGCGCCTCGATGTTTTTCGGCGTTTCCGTCGCGTCAGGATACACGAGATAGAACACCGCCTTGTCTGTGTACTTTTTGGTTAATGCACGAATCGTAGGCGCGTAGCGATTGGAAATTGGACAGTCAGTCCGCACGAACACCAGCACCGACACCTTGCCGGAAGCGCGCTCAACCGGATCTACCACCCTTCCCGACAGATCAAGCCCACTCGCTTTCGGGCGCGTTGCGGAGTCCCCTAGTATGGGCGGCAGCGCCGCCAGGACGCCCAATGACCTGGCCGAAGCACACAGCATGAAAACGGCCAGAACACCCGCAACCATGCCTGTAACTCGCCTTAACACTTTGCCCTCTGCGACCAGCCACCCGAGATCACCAATCGCCTCTTACTTGCTCACTTCCCCAATATAGACCGTGTATGGAGCCAGCATGAGGCCCGACATCGCCTGAGTGCTGCCTGCCTCGGTTGTCGCAAGCAGAGTCTTGGCTTGCTTTGCCCCAAAGCCCTGAACTGCCAAATCGAAACTGACCTTCTGCGGATTTGGGGACATGTTCAATACCACCAGCACGGCATGATTCTTATAGCGCCGGAGGTAGGAGTAAACGTTGGGGTCGTTCTGGTTGACCGCAACGTAATCTCCGTCGAGCAACGCCGCATTTGTGTGACGTAGCGCCAGCACATTTTTATAAAAGTTCAGGACCGAATTCGGGTCAGCCTTCTCGCTGGCAACATTGTGCGTTTGGTACGACGCCGGGACCGGCAGCCACGGGATTCCTTTGGTGAACCCGGCATTCGGCGTGTTGTCCCACTGCATGGGAGTGCGCTCACCGTCACGCCCTTTCTGCTCCGGCCAGCCTAGTTGGCCGATAGGGTCCTTCACGTCCTCTTTGCGCGTGGGATCGTTGTTCTGCATCCCGATCTCCTCTCCGTAGTACATGACGGGAGTGCCCGGCAGCAGCAGGTACATGGCCGCCATCACCTTGGCAATGTCGTCGTCATACTTGCCATCGGCGAAGCGGCTATAGGCACGCTTGATGTCGTGATTGCTCATCACCCATACCGGCCATTCGCCGGACGCGTAAACCCCGGCTACATGTTTGCGAAAAACATCGGCCGAAAGCGGCTTCAGCTCGGTGAACATCAGGTCCATCGGCATTTGCAGTTCATCGTGCTTGCTGCCGTAATAGTCTTTCAGCTCCGAGACATCAGTTGTCCAGGTTTCACCAATTAAGACCGCGTTGTACTGGTTTGCGGCACTGCGCAATCCCTTCATCACGTCGTGCACTTCCGGCAATTTCTTGGTGTACTTGTCGTCAATGATGGGGTCTCCGTACGCGTTCTTACCCGGCAGGATAGGGTTGTCAGTCAGGTTCGGGTCCTCGAACAGCGTGTCCACGGCGTCGAGCCGGAACCCCACCACGCCCCGCTTGTACCAAAAGCGCGTGGAATCATACATGGCGTTTGCGACCTTGGGGTTCCGCCAGTTCAAGTCAGGCTGCTGCGGATAAAAATAGTGATAGTAATACTGACCTCTCGTCCCCACGAACTGCCATGCCGACCCACCAAACGTAGACAGCCAGTTGTTTGGCGCCTGGTTCGTTCCCTTGCCGTCCTTCCAGATGTACCAGTCGGCATAAGGCCCGGTCTTCGACGAAGACGACTCGATGAACCACTTGTGTTTGTCGGAGGTGTGGTTAACCACGAAGTCAAACACGATGCCAATTCCGTTCTTCTTGCCGATCTTCTCCATTCGATCGAAGTCGCCGAGCGTTCCGTACATCGGATCGATGTTCTCGTAATCGGTCACGTCGTAGCCAAAGTCCACCTGGGGCGACGGGAAACACGGTGCGATCCAGATGGCATCGACGCCCAGCCACTGCAGGTATTCCATCTTCGACGCGATGCCGTTAAGGTCGCCGATGCCGTCATTGTTGCTGTCCATGTAGCTGCGCGGATAGATCTCCTGGAACACGGCGTGCTGCCACCATTGATGGCCTTCGGCGTCAACCGCCTTGCTCGATGACTGCGCTAGGGCAAGTGGCGCCGCCAGCAACAGGGCAATGAAGTAGGTAATCAGTCGCAATGACGTACCGCGCATCGGAAGGCCTCCTCGGGATCCATGCTCAGCGAGAGTCTGAACACGAGTGGCAGTCTAGCGCATCGCGGGCAGCGCGTGCCACTTGCCGGGTCTCGTGAGTCGACTTCTCACGGCTTCGGTCGTCGCGGCCTCTGTCTTGCCGACACGGACTTGATGACGAGCCGTCCGTGCGCTCCTCGATCGAGCGGCACTTTGGCGGTCTTCACCGCCTGCTTGAACAGTTCTCGAACGGAAGGCATGTCGAGGTCGTCGGCACTTTGCAGGACGATGTGCCGGGCCACGCTTCCGCTGCCCTGCAACAATCCCCTGGGATCGTCCAATCCCCTGGCCTGCAGAAAAAACAGGCTCACCCATCGCGGGTAAAGCGCGATGGAAACTATCGCATCCGATGCCTTCTCGGAGGGACCGTAACCGATTGCCAAGGCATTGTAGTTGTCGTAAACCAGCTCATTCGCACCCTGCAATCGGGCCCGCAGCGTCGCGCGCACCGCTTTGGCCACGGCCTCGATTTCCGGGGAGTATTTCGCCAGAAAACCGGCAAGTTCCGCCTCCGCGTCCGTCGTCATCTTGGAACCCGCCGCTTTGCTTCGGGCCTTCTTAGGAGTGGGCATGGAGCGGAACTTTAGCACACCACATCATTGCGGAAAAAGTCGCTTTCGGCCGGATGCGGTGCAAGCGAGCGCAGCGCGCTTGCAATCGCGCTGGCGACTCCAGCAGAATAAAACGCAGTCCCAGCGCGAGAGTCAGAAGGTACCGTTATTGTCACACTCACGGCGGAAATTTCTTAGATCGCTTTGTCGCTCCGCGCTCGTTCTTAGTCTCTCGGATGTGCTTTCCCTGGTCCGTCCGTTCCCTATTTTCGGACAAGAGGCTTCTCCCTCCTCAAGCACCGGCAACGATCTCGGCGTTACCTTTATCGACGTTGCCAAGGAAGCCGGACTCAACGCCAAGACCATCTTTGGCGGCGAGCACAAGAACAAGTACTTGCTCGAGACCACCGGCTGTGGTGTCGCTTTCTACGATTACGACAACGACGGCTGGCTCGACATCTTCCTGGTCAACGGCACCCGCCTGGAAGGCTTCCCTCCCGGTGAAGAACCGTTCAACCACCTCTTCAAAAACAACCGTGACGGCACCTTCACCGATGTGACCCTGAAAGCGGGTCTGAAACACACCGGCTGGGGACAGGGCGTCTGCATCGGCGACTACGATAACGACGGCTACGACGACCTCTTTGTCACCTACTTCGGTAAGAACGTGCTGTACCACAACAACGGCAACGGCACTTTCACCGACGTCAGTGAAAAGGCTGGGGTCGCCGGCACGCGCACCCGCTGGGCCACCGGCTGCGCTTTCCTCGATTACGACCGTGACGGCAAACTCGATCTGTTCGTCGCCAACTACATCGACATGGACCTGAAGACCGCGCCCGTGCCGGAGAGCGGTCCGTGCCTCTACAAGGCCGTCATGGTGGCCTGCGGCCCGCCGGGGCTGAACGGCGACACCAATATCCTCTACCACAACAACGGCGACGGCACTTTCACCGACATTTCCGAAAAGGCAGGAGTCACCAAGGTCAGCGGCACCTATGGCCTGGGCGTCTGCGTCGCCGACTTTGACAACGACGGCTTTCCCGACATCTACGTCGCCAACGATTCCACCAAGTCGCTGATGTACAAAAACCTGCACGACGGCAAGTTTGCCGAAGTCGGTCTCGAAGCCGGCTGCGTGCTCAGTGCCGACGGCAAGCCGCAGGCGGGCATGGGCGTCTCGGCCGCAGATTACGATTGCGACGGTAATCTCGACATCCTTAAAACCAACTTTGCCGGTGACACTCCGTCGCTCTACCGCAACATGGGCGGATGGAACTTCGAGGACGCAACCTTCCAAGCCGGTCTCGGCCTGCACACGCAGTACCTCGGATGGGGCTGCGGCTGGCTCGACTTCGACAACGACGGCTGGCCCGACATCCTCATCTGCAACGGCCACGTTTACCCTGAAGTCGAGCAGCTCACCACCGAAGCCGGCTATCCCCAGAAGAAACTGCTCTACCACAATCTTCGCAACGGACGCTTCAAAGAAGTCACGCAATATGCCGGGCCCGGCATTACTGTTCCCAATGCCAATCGCGGCTGCGCCTTCGGCGATTTCGATAACGACGGCGATGTCGATTTCGTCATCAACACGGTGAACGGTTTGCCGCAACTGGTTCGCTGCGATTCAAAGCTCGACCACAACTGGATCAAGATTAAGTGCATTGGCACGAAATCGAACCGCAGCGCCATCGGGGCCCGCGTGAAGTGCGTAACCACCGTCCCCGGCGACGCCAAACCCCACCA
>Ga0335071_10006142_pt1 | contig 12420 bp, 14 predicted proteins | sample Lox_Sample_15_FD_206724 | JGI IMG/M metagenome (GOLD analysis project Ga0335071, IMG submission 206724) | Soil microbial communities from Loxahatchee National Wildlife Refuge, Florida, United States - Lox_Sample_1.5 | ecosystem: Environmental > Terrestrial > Soil > Wetlands | place: USA...
AGTGCCGTTCGTGCTCATGGTATCCCCGGACGTCGGCGATCGTGCGCGGTCGTGCAATGGCGTTACAGGAAAAATGATCGAGAAAACGAATATGGCGCTCGTGCAAAGCAGCGCATACATTGGCCAGATAACCGTGCACGGCCCCAAAACACCAGGCGAAATCAAAGCGGTAGTGAAAGCCGAACTGGATGACCGCATCGACCTTTGCAGCCGCCATCTGATCAGCGCGTCTCTGGATCTTGTCGCACACGGAGCGGCTTGGCCACGCTAAATCGTCGATAGTGGACCACCAACTGACAACCCGTCGAGGACGCGATTGCTTTGAGGTGGAAGCGCTTGGGGGTTCGGGCATTGGTGCCTGTAAACCACCTGCAAAGAGCTTACTGGATCCGGATCCTATGACCGCTGTCACCGACTTTTTCATGAATCCTCGGCGAGTGGTTCCTTCCCCAACGGTACTTGCCCAATCCTTGCTCATGATCATTTCTCATCCCGTGGCTCTAGAACTTCTGTGAACCTGCGCAGGCAGAATATTCCTCCCCGCGTGCGGCTGCAAGTTCAGTCACTTTCTGCCGCTTGGCGAGCGGATTTGCAGATCGTTGTCTGCGAGACGATCCGGATATAATGGCAGGTTACACCGAGAGCGACAGATGATCCGGGAACGCTACCGAGACTGGATGCACGCGTGGGAAACGCGGCTGAATGCGCGCGATACGAACCGCGTGGTGCGTCCGTTGGAGTGGGGGCTGGACTGGACCAGCCGATGGCCGATTGGAAACGGGACCCGCGAAGCGGCACCCAGCAATCCTGCGGGCTACCTTGCGCAGCTCAATCAGGACATCGTTTGCCGCAGCGATGAGTTCTACGCCTACCGGACGCCCTCGGATTTTCGCCTGGATGGGGATTTTCTGCTTTTCACTTCGCCGGTCGAGACACCCTTCGCCATTAACAACACGGCGCGGGCGCGTTGGTTCCCGGCGAAAGGCCGCCGCGCGCTGGTGGTGCTGCCGCAGTGGAATTCTGACGCCGAGGGTCACAACGGGCTCTGCCGCGTCTTCAATTGGTTGGGGGTGGCCGCGCTACGCCTGAGCCTGCCGTATCATGACTATCGCAAGCCCGCGGAAACCGAGCGGGCGGATTACGCCGTCTCGGCGAACCTTGGCCGCACCGTTGATGCCGGCCGCCAAGCGGTGATCGACGCCCGCTGTTGCCTGGACTGGCTCGAGGGGCAGGGTTACACCGACTTAGGTATCGTCGGTACCAGTCTCGGTTCGTGTTACGCCTTCCTTGCCAGCGCCCACGATTCGCGGCTGCGGGTGAACATTTTCAACCACTTTTCGGTCACTTTTGGCGATGTCGTATGGACGGGCCAATCGACGTGGCATATTCGGCAGGGGCTGGAGGGCAACATCGATCAACGGATGCTGAGCTGCGCCACGATGGCCATCAGCCCGGTTGCCTACATTGATAAATACGCGCGCTGGCCCAAGCAGACGCTGCTTATTCACGCGAGCTACGACCTGACTTTCCTGCCCGAATATTCCCGGCAACTTCTCGACGAGTTCCGCCGCCGCCACCTGCCGCACCGCAGCGCGATCCTGCCTTGCGGTCACTACACCACTGCTGAGGCCCCGTTCAAGTATCTCGATGCGTACTACATGGCGTCCTTTCTGCGGCAGGCAGATAGGTGGTGGTAGGTTTGGGCTTGCGCGGCGGGCGTAGCCAGTGGAGTGGAGTGTGAGCGCAGGGTAAAGGGCAAAGACAACTCACCCTTTAGCCTTTCCAAGCCCCTAGTACTCGCCTCAGTAACACCGCTTGGCCAATGTGGTAGGCATTGTGGTCGGCGGCGAGCAATGCTTCGCGTAAGATCGTTTGCCCGTCGCCGTGCGGGATCTTCGCGAGCAGGTGCGTGGATTCGTCCTGCACCAGCGCCACCAGAGCGCGAAGGTCTTTACCGAACGATCGTATGCTGTTTTCCCAAGCCCTTTCGTCCGGGGGAGCAGCCGTGTGAGGCCAGTAGCCGCCGGGGAAATCGGGAGACTTGTGCTTCGCGTTGCGCGAGAACTCCAGCATATCCCACTGCGCGATGCGCAAATGCTCGAGAAGCTCCCACAGCGAGTGCTCGGCTCCAGGCGGCCGCTTGCCCCGAAGTTCGACCGGGACGTCCTTGAAAGCCGCGTCGAAGTCCGCGTGCGCCTCACTACCGGTCAATAGCTTGACCAGATGTTCACGAAGCACTTGATCGGTGGACATGAGTTCCTCCGCTTTAGAGCCGCACTTAGGGGCGGCATGATCGGGCGCACGGGGCTTCATTCGGTCCCGGGCGCTACTGATGTTCAACCCTACTGCATTGGATTCGCTTGAGCGCCCATCGTAGGCGCAGGGCCCGCCATTAATACTTCCATCGCCGCACTCGGCAGCGTGTGGGCGCTGGCGAGGAGCAAAGAGACCTGCCACATCTCGTCCTCGGACAGACTCTTATCGAATCCGGGCATGCCCGTAAGACGAATTCCGTTCGCCACTTTCCAGTAAGTCTCGCCGGGCGGGTCGTCAGTTACCCCCTTGCCTTCAAATAATGCTGGCGGTTTGGGAAATTCGCCCCGCGCGATTGCGGTTTGTGCTCTTCCCGGCGTACCGTGGCATACCGCACAATGGGTCAGATACAGATGCGCGCCGGCAAGCAAATTGGCTTCATTGGCTTCCATGGGTATACGGCGAGGCATTTCTTTCTTTATCTTCGCGTGCAGTGCCAGGTTTGCAAGCTTACCTTCAAGCGGCATGGGTCGTGCGGTCGTAGCCACGGGCGCCATTCCTTTGGCGAAGTAAAAGTAGACAGCGAGGCTAATGCCGGTTAGGGTGAGAATTACACCAACCAGACAGCCTTTCATAACGTCGCTCCTGTTGCAGATGCAGCGAGGTTGAAGTCATCCGGGCAACCGATGCACGTGTGTGCCGGCGGCAACTTGCGCCGGCGTGCTTCTTTATCAACCCTGGGGACGAATGACCTTCGATGATTGTACAGCAAAATCAGGCCGCCTTACATCCGGTGCGACTTGAAGTCGGCCTTTCCAAATGGCGCGCACCAGCCGGCTGGATCCCAAAAACGTACTTGCAACGGACGGGCGGGGTAAAGATGGGGTGATTCATTTCGCTAAAAAGGCAATTCTCATTTAGTGCGATAACTGCCCAGGGCTTGCCCAATCTCTGCCATCAGCTATATAACTACCGGGTGCTTAAGGGTGCTTTCACCCCGGCCCTCGTGCAGCGCTACACTCTGCCAGACCGGCGAGCCGGTAAGAACCCCAGTCCGTCGGTCACCAGACCCGTCTGCCGACCGGTCGACGGAGGCTCCTCCTGATTCGGAGAGGACCTTCGTTTCCCCGTGCGCTACCCGACGGTTCGTCTTATTAAGGGGGATCATATGCGTGTGTCCGCAATCTGCTTCAGTTTGCTGTTCATGGTAAGCGTGACGAGGGGGCAGGAGGCTCAAAATCCGTTGCACCCCATGAACCTGCGGTGTGAGTACCGCACGAATCCGCTGGGCATTGACGCCGCGTCGCCCCGGCTAAGTTGGGAACTGGAGTCTGCTGACGTAACCGCGCGCGGACTGGGACAATCCTCCTACCGGGTTCTGGTAGCCAGCAGTGAATCCGCGTTGCTCGAAGAGCGCGGCGATCTGTGGGACAGCGGCCGGGTAAACGACGACCGGTCAATTCAAATCCCCTACCATGGCAAGCCCCTGCACTCCGGCGAGCAGGTTTGGTGGAAGGTGCGAGTATGGGATCTCGACGGCAACCCGACGGGATGGAGCGCCCCGGCGCGTTGGTCCATGGGACTGCTGAACGCCAGTGATTGGAAAGCGAAGTGGGTTGGCCTCGACCAGGGCGCCGCGAAAGCTCGCGAGCTAGATGGCGCGCAGTGGATCAGCGCGGGTTCGGCATCGGGGGCAGCTTACTTCCGCTTCTCGTTCGATGTGTCGGCGGATAATCCTGTGTCTTCAGCCCTGCTATTAATCGTAGGCTCCGGCGCCAGTTCGCTGAGTGTGAACGGTGAGAAAGAGGTGCAATCCACGGGTCTCAAGTCTCCCCTTTCGAAAGTCATCACCGATTCCGTGCATCCTGGCGCCAATGTGGTGGCGGTTTCGGTGAGCCCGGAAGGCAACGGCCCCGCCGCGGTCATCGGTTCCGTTGAACTCGACTTGGCCGATGGCTCGCGGGTCATGCTCCATACCGGCAAGCAGTGGCGTGCGACCGGCGCCGAAACCGCGGGTTGGGAGGCAAAGGACTACAATGACTCCTCCTGGGAACCGGCCAAAGAATTGGGCGCCAATGGCACCGCGCCATGGGGAGAAGTGGGTTTTAGTTGGCGAACCGTGCTTCCCGCCCGCCTGCTGCGCAAGGACTTCTCCGTCCCTGCGCCGGTCCGCCGCGCCACCCTCTATATCTCGGGGCTGGGAGTTTCCGAGGCCTACCTCAACGGTGAGAAGGTCAGCCAGGATGTGCTGTCTCCGGCGCTGAGCGAATACAACAAGCGCGTGTTCTATCTCACTTACGATGTCACCCGGATGATTCGTCCGGGCGCGAATGCCGTCGGGGTGATGCTGGGCAACGGGCGCTACTTTGCCCCTCGTTCCGACGTGCCTACTAACACGCGCACGTTCGGTTATCCCAAACTGCTTTTGCAACTGGAAATGGAGAGAGCGGACGGGAAGGTCGAGCGGGTGTGCAGCGATGAAACATGGAAGCTAACCACCGAAGGACCCATCCGCGCCAACAACGAATACGACGGAGAGTATTACGACGCGCGTAAGGAGGTTGCGGGCTGGAGCCGGCCGGGCTTCGCGTCTACGGGCTGGCAGGCGGCGCAGGTGGTCGATGGGCCGACGGGAGTTCTATCCGCTCAGTCCATTGCGCCGATCCGGGTTCGAGAGACGCTTAAGCCTGTGGCCCTGCACGAGGTTCGGCCCGGCGTATTTGTCTATGATATGGGCCAGAACATGGTGGGTTGGTGCCGGTTGACCGTTACTGGGCCCCGCGGCACGCAGGTCACACTGCGCCATGCCGAACGATTGCAATCGAACGGTATGTTGTACACCGACAATTTGCGCTCGGCCGAAGCCAAGGATACCTACATCCTCAAAGGGCAGGGAATTGAAGTCTATGAGCCACGTTTCACTTACCACGGTTTTCGTTATGTAGAACTTAAAGGTTTCCCTGGCAAACCCGCGCTGGGGACAATCGAGGGGCTGGAGGTGCACGATAACCTGGAGTCCGCCTCGGAGTTTGCCACTTCGAACCCTCTGCTGAACCGAATCTACAAAGCGGTGCAGTGGGGAGCTAAGGACAATTACCGCAGCATCCCAACGGATTGCCCCCAGCGGGACGAGCGCCAAGGCTGGTTGGGGGACCGTTCCGGCGAAAGTCTGGGGGAGACTTATCTGTTTGGGCTGGCGAGTTTCTATGCCAATTGGGTCACCGACATGCGAGATGCGCAGGACGCGGACGGGCGCATCAGCGACGTCTCCCCCGCGTATTGGCCTCTCTACAACGACAATGTCACTTGGCCGGCCAGCTTCATAATGGTCACCAGCCACTTGTACGAACAATACGGCGACGTGCGCGTAATTGAGGAGAACTACCCGGCCATGCGCAAGTGGATGACCCACATGGAGACGTACCTGAAGGACGACTTGATGCCGCGCGATACGTACGGCGATTGGTGCATGCCGCCGGAATCGCCCGAGCTGATCCACTCCAATGACCCCAAGCGCAAGACGGACGCCACCGTATTGGGAACGACCTATTTCTACCGCTTGCTTCGGATAATGTCCGACTTTGCCAAGTTGTTGGGGAAAGCCGACGATGTCGAAGAGTATGAACTGCTTGCGGCCCGCATGAAAACGGCATTCACGAATACGTATTACCATGCCGAGACCAATCAGTACGCCAATGGCTCGGCCACGTCCAGCGTGCTCCCCCTGGCGTTTCGGATGACGCCGAATACGGACGGGCAGAAGATTGCCGATGCCATGGTACGAAAGATCGCGGAGGAGCACCAGAACCACGTTGCTACGGGATTGGTGGGCGGGCAATGGCTCATGCAAACGCTGACGGACTACGGCTACCCCGAGGTTGCGTATGATATTGCTTCCCAATCGAGTTATCCCAGTTGGGGCTACATGCTGGACCACGGCGCCACCACGATTTGGGAGCTTTGGAATGGGGACACCGCCAACCCGGCGATGAACTCCGGCAACCACTTGATGCTGGTGGGCGACCTGATCACTTGGCTCTACCAAAATGTGGCCGGGATTCGCACGGACCTGGCACAACCGGGTTACAAACATATTCTTATGCGGCCGACACCGGTGCGGGGCCTGAGCTGGGCAAAAGCTTCTTATCGTTCGTCCTACGGCAAGATTGTGAGCGACTGGAAGGTCACGGGCGGACGCTTCGCCTGGAACATCTCCGTGCCACCGAATGCCAAGGCAACCGTATACATCCCGGCGCAGGACCCGGCCCTGGTGACGGAAAGTGGCAATCCGGTGGAGAGCGCGAACGGAGTGAAGTTCGTACGCAGCCAAGAGGGCGCGGCCGTGTACGAGATCGGTTCGGGGAACTACCACTTTGAATCGCCCTTTGTGGCCACGAACAAACAGCCGTGACAGCGAAAACTTCTGATGGTAATCTTCAGCACTTGCTGGGATCTGAGCAGGCGCTAACGGGTACTGCGCCGGAGTAGCCGCCCCAGAGGTGGAGGCCATTTCATGTCGAGCATCAGTTTGGGAGTTGTGTTGGCGATCCTGGCGGGTATCCTGAACGGCAGTTTTGCCGCCCCGGTCAAGTACGCCAAGGTCTGGAAGTGGGAGAACCTGTGGTCCGTTTGGGCGGTATTTGGAATGGTGGTGTTCCCTTGGCTGGTCGTTTTGGCCACCATCCCTCATCCGCTGGCGGTTTATGAAGGCGGCGGCGCTCGTAACTTATTCATGTTGATTGCCTTTGGCATCGGCTTCGGATTGGCGCAGATTTTCTTCGGACTGGGTATCGCCGCGGTGGGCATGGCGCTGAATTTTGCCATCGCCATCGGGTTATCGACGGTGCTCGGCTCGTTGCTGCCCCTGTTGGTGCAACATCGCGAGCGCGTCTACACCCCGCAAGGTGGCATGATCTTTCTGGGCGTCTTTCTGGTGCTCGTAGGGATTGTGGGCTGCGCGGCGGCGGGTAAGTTCAAGGAGACTCACCTAGCCGCGTCGGATCCTCGCCCGCGCGAATCGTCTGCCGTGAAGATGAGTTTTGCGGCAGGCTTGGTTTTGGTAATCCTCGCCGGGATCGGCTCGCCCCTCACGAATTTTGGCCTGGCCTTCGGCGATGCACTCCGCGACGTCGCGGGCCGGCAGGGGGTAAGTCCCGCCAGTCAAGCTAACGTGATTTGGGCGCCATTAAACACCGCCGCGTTTATTCCTTACATCATTTACTGCCTCTATCTCTGGAAGAAGAACAACACCGCTAGTCTCTTCCGAGTGCCGGGTACCGGGCGGAATTGGCTCTTCGGGGCGCTCATGGCGATGTTCTGGTTCGCCAGCACCGTCATCTATGGTGCGGTCAGTGCGTCCTTGGGTAGGATGGGACCGATTGTCGGTTGGCCGTTGTTCATGTCCGCCATCATCATTACCTCTAATGTTTGGGGTTTGGCCACCGGAGAATGGAAGGGCGCCGGCCGCCCGGCTCTGAATACGATGTTCGGAAGTATCTTCTTTCTAATCTTGGGCTTTGGGGCGTTAGCTTATGCTAGTGCGCTGGGTTAGAGCAACCATCCCTTTGCCATCTGGATGTCGATGAAGATCGGCACGGAGAATCCGGGGCCAAGTTCACTCCAGCCCTGTCCCCTCAGGCCCTGCGCGGGATTATAGCGCCACCACCAGGTGCGCCTAATCGAAGAGTCGCAGAGGCTCAACGACAGAGACTCTCCGCTTGCGCTGCCCGCTCGCGGCCGTTCAGTAAAATCGCGATCCTTGGTAGCCGCAGTCAGTGATTTTCTGACTGCGGGCTTTTCCTTCGGCTGGCACCACGGTGGGATTGTCGCCACGCCTCCGTGCGCTGCCCCTGATACTGGACTCTTACGTATAACGAGTTTGCAAGTGGTAGGCGCCGAAAGCACAACGGAACGTATTTTCAACAACATGCAGAGCAGCGGATGACACTCAAGACCCACCGAAAACCACCCAAAACAGACAGACGGAGCGCGTTTCGAGCGCGGATTTTCACTCCTGAGTGCTGTAGTTTTCGTGCCTAAACATTGCACCATTTTTGTAGCAAAATGAGGGGAATATGAAGGCACTTTTCCCCCTCTTGGAGAGGCCAAATTTGCACTCATAGAGCGCAGAATAGAGGGCAGTTTTCTGACCTTCAAAACCGGGAGATCTCCTTCTCGAACGCGATTCGCTCGTAGCTGAGTGGCCTGCACCGGCGATCCAAAACCTATGCAGATATTGACATCTGCATAGTATTTGTATCATGCTTGGGAGCATGAACACGCTTATGGCCCGTGCCCAGAAACTCCTCACGCGGCGAGCCGTAATCCGATCGAAGGACTTCGACGCGCAAGGGATTCCACGCGCGTACCTGCGTCGGCTTGTCCAGGCCGGCCAACTGGAGCTCGTTTCCCGCGGAATCTACAACTCCGCACTTAGCGGTGCCACCGAACACCAGACCCTGCTTGAGGTCGGCCGCAAAGTTCCGCACGCCGTGATCTGTCTGTCGTCCGCGCTACGCTTCCACAACCTGACCACCGAGAATCCATTTGAGGTGTGGATCACCCTGCGGCGAGGAGCATGGGCGCCAAAATCCGCTTATCCTCCCGTTCGCGTTGTGTGGATGTCCGGTCCGGCGCTGGAATTCGGGATCGAAGAACGTAAGGTCAAAGGCGGCACGCTGCGTGTCTATTCGCCAGCCAAGACGGTTGCTGATTGCTTTAAGTTCCGCACCCGCGTGGGACTGGAAACAGCGATCCAAGCTCTTCGCGAGAGCTTCCGCGAAAAACGCGCGACGATGGATCAACTTTGGGAAGCCGCGAAGGTGTGCCGGGTTGCGAATGTCATGCGGCCCTACATGGAGTCTCTACAGTGAGCAAACCCGTGACAAACATGGCGGCGTCGGTGCGTCAGCGTTTGTTAAGTCTGGCGAGACAACGGAATGAAGAGTTCGGATTTTTGCTGACCCGCTATGCCTTGGAGAGGCTGCTCTACCGGATCAGCCAATCGGAACATCGCGAGAGCTTCATCCTCAAGGGAGCATTGCTGTTCGATCTCTGGATGAACGACACTCATCGCCCGACACGCGACGCGGATTTCCTCGCTCACGGCGAGAACGCTCCGGAAAGATTTGAAACGATCTTCCGCGGATTGTGCGTCCAATCAGTCGAAGATGACGGCTTGCTCTTTGATTCATCCACGGTTCAGGCAATAAAGATCAAAGAGGACGCCGACTATGAAGGAGTGCGTGTCACTTTCATCGCGACTCTCGCCAACGCACGCATTTCCGTCCAGATCGACATCGGTTTCGGAGACACCATTACTCCTGCGCCAGTAGAAACGGTATTTCCGACGCTGCTCGATTTGCCTAAACCCGTTCTGCTGATCTATTCCAAAGAGACCGTCGTGGCCGAAAAATTCGAGGCAATGGTGAAGCTTGCGATGGCCAACAGTAGGATGAAGGATTTTTATGACCTCGGAATGCTCGCGGCGACGTTCGACTTCGAGAGCGAACTGTTGGTAAGCGCCATCAAGCGAACATTCGAGCGGAGGAAAACTCCCATTCCCGTAGAGCGTCCGCCATTGGCGCTCACCTCTGAGTTCTCGCAAGACGAAGCGAAGAATCGCCAATGGAATGCGTTCATCATAAAGAACCGGCTCTACGTCAAACCCGTTTCGCTCGAACAAGCAATTTCTAAAATCCGAGAATTCCTCGATCCTCTACTTCGGCGGGAACACGATGACAGCACAACAGCGTTTGTATGGCGTGCCGGAGGGCCATGGAAGCCACAGGATTGATTTCTTCCTTTTTGCCGAGCAGTGCCGAAGAGGATTCGCGGACGTCAACCTCCAAAATGCACGATAACATTCGCAGTGTTAACGTGCGGGCCAATGTGACAAAGCAAGGGGAGCCGGCACAAAGCCATTCTGCCATCAATGTGGACATCGAGCTCTCGCGCCTGAATATCTTCTATTCATCGCTTTTTGCCAGCCCAGTAACGCCCGCGATGGGGGGAAAGGGGGCCAGGGAGGTAAAGGGGGCCAGGAACCTGTGAAGAAATACAACTTACTGATTTCGCCACTACGCATTTTCAATAGTTTACAGCATGGAAAACAGGCCGAAACTCCATTTGTTCACAGCTTCCAGGAGCCCTTATCGCTGCTCTTTCCGGGGCGCCACGGATTGTGGGTCGTGGATTCCAATCCCAATCGGGCTACCGCCTTTGTCACCCCCACATCCACTCGCCGCACTCTGGCCATACCGGAATCCTGCTGCCTAAGTAAAGGGGGCCCGACCCGGTTAATTCCTCTAGTTAACTGAAGCCGGAGACACGTCTGGTAACCGACCCTTAAATGTGCCGGGTTGCGGCACGGTCCAGTTTCTCTGCTGAATCGCTTCCAAAACGATCGCCTGCAGCAACGTTAAACCCGAATTTTCCACACCGGCTTTGCGTCGCTCCCGACCTCTGAGGACCTCCGCAGCCGTGTTCAAAATCGTGAGTAACTTGGGGGTTTCTCCGTCGGAATTCAGCGAATCAAGATCAAACTCGCTTGGGACTTTGTTGGAAAGGTCCTGTAGCAGAGTGCCACGCTCGAGACCGTCATAGATCTCGTCGAACGAGAATTTGGCACCGTGCCCAGCGTCAACCGCAGCGTTGACCTGGAAACCTAGAAATGTAATTGAACGCAGTCTTGGTAACGCAATCATTTGAATCTCCTTGTAGCGCTTTCCCCTCTAGACACTATATATAGTGGGCGAAGAAAAGGCGCAAGGCAACCAAAAATACCTGGGGTTCGTGCCAATTGGAAGTCCGTTCTTCTACCAAAAAATCGAGGGCACGCCATCACGCTTAAGGTGCTCGATGTCAGATCCCATGAACGCCAATTGAAACCAACGCAACCTACATCGCCAGTGTTGGTCAAATGGACCGACGAACAAGTCAGGCGGGAACGATACCCTTGCGTGGGGATTCTCGAACACGATGGTTCGAATCGTTCCCTTAAATGAATATCGAGGACCGCGTTCTTCCAGAATTTGCTGACAAAGAGCCATCTGGTTTCCGGGATGAGTTCTCTCCCCTCTCTGCTCCCTGGCCGCCATCTCGCACCACGCCTCTACCCATACGTGATTCAACTCATATTCTGCTAAGACTATGACCGCACTCACCGTCGTGTTCTGGTGCGCCGTAAGTGCTGCAATCCCGGAAAAATGGAAACTTCGCGGCTCACAGCCTGGGTCGATATAAATGTCGGGCTCGGTATTTATGCAGCGTCCAAATGCCGCAGGGAACACCACGGACTGGTGAGCCGTGCGGACAATGCTTTTGCTACCCCATAACACCACGGCACAGCATTGATCGCGATATCTTGAAAACTTCTCGGCGGCCCGCTTAATCTTGTGGCGTATCGGAGGAAGTGGGTCGAAGCCCCCGACCGGTCGCACCCCAGGTTCATCAAATTCTTTCACCTCGAAAACGCAAATAGTCTCGCCATGTTGCACGGAATAATCGGGCTGCTTTTGCGTTGACTCTGGGATACGAGTCCACGTTAGATGCTCAGTGGTAAGGTACCGCTCGAACTTGTCCTCCGACTCCGTTCTGAAAGACATTGGCGAATTCCCAGTGATCCCCACCTTCTGGCTATGGGCCGAGATTACCGACGGTTCAGAGCTACGTGCTACAAATCCTGCCCTTTCTCATCCATCTGGCATAACCGAGACGAGCCGCCCAATGCGACCTAACCGACAGCGCACAGCGGCAGTGCCAGTAGACCTCTGCCATCTCTCTTGCCTTCTTCTCCGGAAGGCCATAGTGCTTCATGCGACCCATTACGTCGTAGGCGTCCCGTCCCTTTCTCCGTATATGGGCTAGGACAACAAATCGGTAGAATCGATCCCAGTCAAATGGAGACGCCGCAACGTCACCGTGCCGGGCCTTCACGTACCTGAAGAGCGCTAGCTCAACGGGATCGGATGGTATCTCCATAATTTGTATGGTCGTCACTCAGCGTCGATTCATGCTAGGCCAAGCCGCCGCCAGAGTCTAACGCCAGATGTTAAACGACTCAAGACCATTAGCAGATCGGTTACCATGCCTGAGCGAGAGTACAGAAGAAAAGTCACACGACTGTAACGGCATGTCCGCGTGATGTTGGAGTGAACCCCAAAATTG
>Ga0335071_10006143_pt1 | contig 12419 bp, 12 predicted proteins | sample Lox_Sample_15_FD_206724 | JGI IMG/M metagenome (GOLD analysis project Ga0335071, IMG submission 206724) | Soil microbial communities from Loxahatchee National Wildlife Refuge, Florida, United States - Lox_Sample_1.5 | ecosystem: Environmental > Terrestrial > Soil > Wetlands | place: USA...
AAAAAGTGGTGTAGATTTATGCGGGGTGCCAGGGTAATGAGTGACGTGTGAAAAAAAGGGGGAACGCAGTATGCGTTCCCCCTTTTTTTTAAGTCACTTCTATTTTTTTGTTATCAGCTCTATGAGTGCATCAGCCTCGCGAAAACCGGGGGCAATCCTGCCGTCCGGCAGCACAAGCGCAGGCGTGCCTGATATGCCACTTTCAGCTGCTATCTTTGAATTCTCTTCAATTACCTTTGTGTCGCAGTCGACTTTAGGTATCTGTTTGCCCTCGAAGTTGTCTTCGAGGAGCTGCAGTGATTTCTTGCAGATTATGGTCTTTGCCTTCCACGCGGCGTCAGGATGCATCGGCAGCGGGAAAAGCTTGATGAAAAATGCGATGTCTTTTCTCTTTTCCACAACCTTCTTCAATTCCTGGTGCAGTTTTCCGCAGAACGGGCAGTCAGGGTCGCTGAATACGATCACTTTGTATTTAGCGTTCTTGTCTCCGAGGACCAGGGCATCATCCAGCGGTATCTTGGATACATCGACCTTATTCAGTTCCTCGAATTTTTCCTGGGTCAGGTTCTTCTTGGCCTTGATGTCGATAATTGCTCCACTGAAAAAGTTTTTCTTTGAGTAATCGACATAAACCACGGCCTTGCGTCCGCCGGCCTGGAGAAAAACCTCCCACAAGCCCTTGACCGGGGCCTGGCCTACATTCAATATTTTCAGGTCGGGGGCGATATCTTTCAGGACTGCAGCAGCCTCCTCATTGGTCAGCGTGTGACACTTTGCACAGTCATGGGCCTTCTGATCGTGGTCTTTTTCGGACAACGCACAGGCCTGATTGGCGAAAAGCATCACGGCTAAAATTAACAAACACAGCATCTTACGCATCTGGCACCTCCGGAGTTTATGGAACATGTGCAGCAATTTAAATCATAGCATATCAACTAAACGTCAGGCAAAAAAGCGCTCCGCGGGATTCCTGCGCATGCGAAGACTGACGCGTGAGACGACCAAGACAACCCATATTGCCCTGCCTTCCGCCGTATATCGGGGGAATGTCGGCAGCGACCCGGCCGGATGCAATAATTTTCTTGACAAAAAAAAACGGGTTACCATAAAATCAAAGGCTAAGGAGCGATTGCTCCTTCTTCAATTCTGAACTGACAGGAGGGTAGGAAATTGTATGCTTTAGGTACCCATCTATTGGTAGAGTTGAGGGACTGTAATCCCGAAATACTCAAGGACCTGAACAAAGTCAAGGGCGCTTTGGTCTCAGCCGCAAAAGAGGCTAAGGCAACTATTATCGATGTTTCATTCCATGAATTCAATCCTTTCGGAATCAGTGGAATGGTAGTAATAGCCGAATCGCATCTGTCCATTCATACCTGGCCCGAATATTCCTATGCTGCAGTCGACATATTCACCTGCGGAGACATTATCAAGCCGGAGGTTGCGGCCCAATACCTGATCAGCCGGTTTGAGAGCAAAACCCCTTCCGTAGTCGAGATGAAGAGGGGGATACTTTCGTTCGACAACGAAAGACTGCCCCACAAGGTGTGCGAAGGCGCAGTGGAAATGCTTTCCTGACCGCATAGCCGCCCGTTTTAACGGAACGGCACACAAACATAAAGACGATGCTGTCGTCCGGGTTACTGCGCTGCCCTGCATGTGCAACGCTGCTTCATTGCTGCATAAAAAAAGAGGAGAGCGGTATCACCGCCTCCTCCGGTTGTATGAACCCTCGCGAAAAGGGTTTGATGAATCAACCCCCCGCTACTCTTTTTTGTCGCTCAATGCTGCAATCCCCGGCAGGTCTTTGCCTTCAAGCAACTGGAGGGACGCCCCTCCACCAGTGGAGATGAAGCTGATCGCGTCGCTGACCCCGACCTTGTGCACCGCGTAATCCGTGTCGCCTCCGCCCACGATCGTCAACGCATAAGCGTCAGCGACCGAATGGGCAATCGCATAGGTGCCGCGTGAAAAAGCGTCGATTTCAAAAACTCCCATCGGCCCGTTCCATATGATGGTCTTGGCATCCTGTATCGCTTCAGAAAAAAGCTTAACCGAAGCAGGGCCGATGTCAAGGGCCTTCCATCCCTTTGGTATCTCCTGGGTTGTAACTATCTTCGTCTCCGCACCCGGTTCTATTGTCTGGGCCACGACGCTGTCGACCGGCAGATAGAATTTCACATTATTCTTTCTCAGCTGGGTTATTGTTTCCTTTGCGAAGCCCAGCATTTCCGGTTCCAGGAGCGAATCGCCGACTTCATAATCCATCGCCCTGATGAAGGTATAGGCCATGCCGCCCCCGACAATTACCTTATCGACTTTGTCGGCCAGATGCTGAAGTACACCTATTTTGCCGGAAACCTTGGAGCCTCCGAGTATCGCCACAAAAGGCCTTACCGGGTTTTCGACCGCACCCTTCAGGTATTCGATCTCTTTTTTCATCAGGAACCCGGCAGCCGACGGAAGGAATTTTGTTATCCCCACCGTAGACGCGTGTGCCCTATGGGCCGCTCCGAATGCATCATTCACGAAAAAATCTGCAAGATTGGATAGCGAATTTGCATAAGCTTCATCGTTTTTTTCCTCCTCTGCGTGGAAGCGGAGATTTTCGAGAAGGAGGACGTCTCCGTCCTTCATTTTGGAGACGATGTTCTCGACCTGCGGCCCGACGCAGTCCGAAGCAAACTGGACCTCCTTGTTAAGCAGCCGCTGAAGCCTTTTTGCAACCGGTGCCAGGCTGTAACGCGGATCGACCTTTCCCTTCGGCCTTCCAAGGTGGGACGCAAGTATGACCTTGGCACCCTCGTCGATTGCATAATTGATGGTCGGCAGGGTGGACCTTATCCTGCGGTCATCCGTGATGACCATGTTGCTGTCGAGCGGTACGTTGAAGTCGACCCTGATGAATATTCTTTTCCCCTTGATGGGAAGGTCTTCGATTGTCATTTTTCCGAGTATGTCGCCGACCTCGGGAGACATGCCGTTTTTCCTCGACATAATTAACTCCTCTTGCTTATATATATGGCAAGGTCTCTCAACCTGGAGCTGTAGCCCGATTCGTTGTCGTACCAGGAGATGATTTTAACGAGACGCTTGTCGATGACCTTCGTGCAGGCTGTATCGACTATGGACGAGTACCCGCTGCCGTTGAAGTCTATCGAGACCAGCGGCTCATCGCATATTGCGAGGATTCCCTTCATTGGTCCTTCGGACGCCTTCCTCAAAGCGGCGTTTATCTCATCGGCGGACGCATCCCTGCCTATCTCGGCGACCAGATCAATTACCGAGACATTGGGGGTGGGGACCCTTATCGACATTCCATCAAGCTTTCCCTTGAGCTCCGGCAGGACCAGCCCGACAGCCTTGGCAGCACCAGTGGTGGTCGGGATCATCGACAGGGCCGCAGCCCTCGCCCTTCTCAGGTCCTTGTGCGGCAGATCGAGGATCCTCTGGTCATTGGTGTATGAATGTATGGTGGTCATCAGGCCGTGTATAATGCCGAACTCATTGTTCAGCACTTTTGCGACCGGAGCGAGGCAATTCGTGGTGCAGGAGGCGTTGGAGATGATCTTGTGAGTTGCAGTGTCGATCTTCTCTTCGTTGACTCCCATGCAAACGGTTATATCCGGGTCTTTTGCCGGTGCAGAGATGATCACCGCTTTTGCACCCGCATCAAGGTGCCTGGACGCCCCGGCCTTGTCCGTAAACCTTCCGGTCGACTCGATCACGATATCTACTTTAAGTTCCTTCCACGGAAGCTTCTCCGGTGACGTTTCCGCCAGGACCTTGACCGATTTGCCGTCGACGATTATAGCACTGTCCCCTGCTTTAACATCTGCGTCGAAGGGGCAGTGGACCGAATCGTACTTCAACAGGTGCGCCAACGTCTGGGCATCGGTGAGGTCATTGACCGCGACAATTTCAAGGTCGCCGAATCCTTTGCACTTCCTGAAGAAAATCCTTCCTATCCTGCCGAACCCGTTGATTGCTACTCTTACAGGCATACTCTCCTCCTTAAACTTTTTCTTGGAATTTGTTGATGACCATCCCCGTCAGAAGCTTGGGATAAAAATAGGTCGATTTGGGGGGCATCCGCAGGCCTGCGGATGCGACCCGTTCGATATCTTCGACCGCCGTTGGATTGAGGAAAAAAAGCGCATCAAATTCTCCGCCGTCTACTTTTCCGACAGCCTCTCTGACGTCCATCTCATAAGCTACCTCGGTAACCCCAAGGTCCCGTTTGAGGATAAGCTCATGAAGCACGACGACATCCAGATTGTTCAGCGCGGGATGAATATCCTTCAGCTTCCCGCCGAGATATTTCAGTACGTGCCATTTGCGGTCCGCGTTCAGATAAAGACCAAAGGCGTGCTCCCCCCTGGCGAGGACTGCACTTCCGATGTCTGCGTCCGCCGGGCATTCAGTCAACTCGAAGTCGGACTCCAGTTTGTCCAGTACGGCATGCTTATCGGATATCCCTCTGATCAAGCGGTGTGTCGGAAGAATCGTGATGCCTTCATCCGACATGTTGGCGAGAAACATAAGCACATAGTCCCATGGCCGCGGTTTGTCATCCTTCCGCCCGGTCTTTAGGTCCATCTCTTTTTTGAATTCAAGCGCGACCTCGTAGCGGTGGTGTCCGTCGGCGATGAACACGGCTTTCTGTGACAGCTCTTTTGAGATCAGTTCCGTCTTCGCGGGGCCTGAGATCCTGAAAAGCTTATGTACCGCACCGTCCGCATCTTTTGCGGTCAGGTACGGATCGCCGCCAATAGCATCGAGAATGTCGGATGTGACACGCTCGCTGCTGCTGTAAATGCTGTAAATCGGGCTAATGTTGGCCTCGCAATGTCTCATCAGGTTCATCCGGTCGGCCTTTGGTTTGGAATGGGTCATTTCATGCGGATAGACGCCGCTGCCGAGTTCGACAAGCTCGACAAGCCCGAAAATCCCCTTGAGCATCCTCTTTTGGCCCATTACTGAATAATCCATTTCATAGGCATAGAAAACCGGTTCTGCATCCCGCACGAGTATTCCCTCGCGGGTCCATTCGTCGAGCAAGGCAGCAGCACGATGGTATTTGTTGCTGGTGTCCGAATCTTCCGGCAATTCCTTGCCGAAGTCGATGCGCACGATGTTGTATGGGCTCTTGTTGTATAGCAAATCCTTGCATTCAGGTGCTATTACGTCATACGGAGGCGCTATGACATCATCTCCCGAAACCTTTTCGCGATTAAACAGAAGTCCCTCGAATGGTATGACCTTAGGCATTTTGTAATGATTTTCCCTTGACTGGTAATAGTTTATACGCTAACCGTATAAATTAAAGAGATTTATTTTATCATGCCGGGTGGATTTATTCAAACTGACCTGTTGAACAAGTAATTGTGAGGCCCAAAACAGTTGATAATTGTTGCAAAGGAGAGAAAGGGATAGCGTCAACGGCTCGCCGATCTACAGTAATGCTTCAAAATTTTGCGGGTTTAGAATCTTGATGTTTTGATATTGCTTTAAACACATCCTCTTCGCTGATGAAGCCGAGCTTCTATTAAAAACAAGGTGAAATCGGAAGACATTATTTTAGATTTCTTCATGGCTATTTAAAGATAAGGTAAAATACCCGCTAGCGTTTCAGATAGAAAGGATATCGATAAATTGATTTTGTTTTCGATGTTGGTTCTCGGCTTAGTGCTCGGCTTTGTAGGCGCCGGGGGCGCAGGAATCGTTATAGCTGTTCTGACTGCAGCTTTTGACGTTCCTATTCATACCGCTCTTGGGACGTCACTGGCTGCGATGATATTTACCACTCTGTCAGGCATCTTCGGCCATTTCCGGGAAGAGAATGTCGCAATTAGAAGCGGACTGGCAGTAGGCGTTTTTGGGGCGGCGGGGGCCTTGCTCGGGGTCAGGATCGCCACGTTGCTGCCTTCAGATGATCTCAGGCAGCTTACAGGGTGGATGTTGTTCCTGTCGGCCGGCCTGCTTTGGCTGCGCATTATATATGCCGCAAGGGTGATAGACAGGCGCAAGGACGATGGGCCGGCGCCGGGTGGATCGCACTTCTGGATATGCGCGTTGGGCGTGGGGCTTGTTTCAGGTGTTTTATCGGGGACCTTCGGTATCGGCGCGGCACCGTTCATCCAAATCGGACTGCTCGTTTATTTTGGCCTGACACTGCCTCAGGTTGCAGGGACAACAATGCTGGTGACACTGCCGATTGCCTTGATGGGCGGCATAGGATATCTGACTGCCGGTTATCTTGATATGCACCTTTTCATCAAAGTGGTCGTCGGACTGATGACAGGATCATACGTCGGCTCGAAATTCACGAGGCGTCTGCCTCAGTCCGTTTTGAAAATCGCCATGATCTCTGTCCCTGTTATCGGCGGCATGCTGCTCGTGTTCGGTCACAGGTAAAAATAATATTTGTGATAGGTGAAGCCCGAAATGTTTATAATGAATACAAAGGACAGCATCGTCTCCAATATTGGAACTATCCCGGCAAGACACTTCAGGGGAGGGGCATAGATGAAAGAAAAAGAGCTGTGCATTGTTTGCGCCTGGAGGGCGACCTGTCAGAAGCAGTTTTCGATGAAGGCAGGCCAGAAGTGCCCCGAGTATTGCAAAGACCTGACGCTGAGAGACACTTCATCCGCGCAAGAGGATTCGCCGGAAGAGAAGTGATTCGTTAAATCAGGACGACCAGACCGTCTCCGGCCGGTCTCCGGATTTTCGGGTGACCGTGTGACGCTTCCAAAGCTCGCCCTTTGCCGGAAAGTCTGTGCGATAATGTGCGCCCACGCTGCCTTTCCTGAAGCCTGCCGCTGCCGTGATCATCAGCGCAGCGGTAAGCATGTTCTTCAACTCAAGGCCTGCCCTTGTCCCGAAACTCATCCCGAGAATGTCACTGAATTTTTCAAGCATGTTTTCAGCATCCGATAAAGATTCTTCGCTCCTGATTATTCCGACCTTGTCCCACATCGTCCTCCGTATGATAGTCCTCATCTCGCTGAGGTTCAGATCGTCCGCAACTGTTATGCGAGCAGCTTTCGGACTTTTGCGGGACTTGGCAATATTAAGCTGTGCGGCATATGCTGCGGCAGCCGCACCTGCCCTGTATCCGAATACAAGTCCTTCGAGGAGACTGTTGCTGGCCAGCCTGTTGGCGCCATGCACGCCCGTGCATGCCACCTCTCCCGCGGCAAAGAGCCCCGGAATGGAAGACATGCCGTCAAGCGCCGTCATGACGCCGCCCATTATATAATGAGCTGCAGGTGAAACAGGAATAAGGTCCTTCGTTATATCCAGGTCGTATTTCAGGCAGGTTTCATATATCCTTGGAAAGCGTTTCTTCACGAAGCCTGAATCAAGGTGTGTCAGATCGAGATAGACGCTGCTGCCTTTTGTCTCTTTGATGCGTGATATTATGGCCCTTGAAACCACGTCTCGCGGCGCCAGCTCGGCATCGGGATGATACTGCCGCATGAAAAGTTCACCGTTTGTGTCGCGCAGCAGCGCACCTTCGCCCCTCATCGCCTCGCTCAGCAGAAACTGGGGGGCTTTTGATATGAAGAGGGCGGTCGGATGAAACTGGACGAATTCCATATCCTGCAGTACTGCGCCAGCCCTGTAAGCCAGGGCCATGCCGTCTCCGGTGGCAACGCTCGGGTTGGTTGTTCTGGAAAAGACCTGGCCTGCGCCACCCGTCGTGAGTACCGTGGCCTTTGCATGGACCGTGATAAAATCGCTCCCGCGCAGGATGGACGCGCCGGTGCATATGCCATCCCTTGTGATCAGATCCACCGCTGTGCTGAAACGGGACGCCTTCACTCCCTTTGTGGCAAGCACCTTCTGCAGCAGGACACGCTCCATCTCCTTGCCCGTCGAATCGCCCTGCGCGTGCAGGACCCGCCTGCGCGAGTGGGCCGCCTCTCTCGTAAAGGCCAGCCTCGTGCCTTCCTTGTCGAATGCCGCGCCCCATTCGATTAGTTCGAGTATCCGTGCGGGACCTTCTTCAACAAGGATTGAGACCGCCTCTTCCCTGCACAGGCCGGCGCCGGCCTTGATCGTATCTTCAAAGTGTATGCCGACCTCATCCTCATCGCTAAGGGCGACTGCTACACCGCCCTGTGCATACTCTGTGCAACTTTCAGTTGGAATGTCCTTGGTGACTATCAGCACCCTGCCGTGGCGCGAAAGCTCTATTGCGGCCCTCAGGCCGGCAACGCCGCTTCCGATGACGAGAAAATCAGTATGGATGTTATTCACTCCGCAATCAGCTCCCAAGCATGGTTTCAGTCAGTTTACCACATAACCGGCCCATGACGTCAGAGCTTTCAGGAGTCCGTGATGCAATAAGATAAATGGGCTGCCAGCGCAGTGCAGTAGAGGGTATTTGTTATTAAAAGAGAATAGTCTTTGTGTAATTAATCGAACATTTATTTCAGGTGTTTCGTGAAGTTGTTGGCACATCGCTGCGAACCGGGCAACCCAGACTCTTTTAATGACAAATACCCTCCACTGCACTGTTAGTTCCCTTGACTGTCATGGAAGGGATTGAATAAAATCAAGCCACGTAAGCACAAATCGAAAACTGTGGGAGGAGATTTCTGATATGGGTGAAAAAGAAAAAGAATCGCTGGAGGCGTCGCTCGGGGGATACAAAGAAAAGATAGTCCCGGTCAACAAGGCGACCCTGACGTGGGACAAGGAGCTGATCTTTGTGGGCAGGACCCAGGAGGGATATGAGATCGAGTTCGACGCCCATGTCCAATGGGGCTGCAAGCCCACGGACGCCCTGCTGCTTGCTCTTGCAGGTTGCATGGGAATCGACGTGGTCATGTTCCTGCAGAAGATGCGGATGAAGCTCGCATCATTCAAGATCGACATCGTCGGTGAGAGGAACCCGACGCCTCCGCAATATTACAAGGCGATCGAGATGGTCCTTAACATTGCCGGCAAAGACCTTGATGCCAAAAAGATTGAGCGGGCAATCGCGCTGTCTCATGAGAAATACTGCTCGGTCTACAACTCCCTGAGGAAGGACATGGACGTCAAGGTGAGATATGTCCTTGAAGACAAAGAGCCGGAGTCCAAGAGCGGCGAATGAAGCCTGTCGGGATAATCATCCCTACGCAGATTGAAGCAGGCGTCCTTGTCCGTCGCATATCGGAGAGGAAAGAGACGGCCGCTCAGAGTAGATTATTTTACGAAGGCTTTATCAATAAAAAACCCGTGGTCTTCTGTCTTTGCGGTATCGGTAAAACCAACGCCGCCCACGGCGTGACCCTCCTTATCGAACGATTTGGTCCTTCAATCGTATATATGATCGGGGTTGCAGGCGCCTACCCTTCATCGGGGCTGGAGATCGGTGAAAGCGTGGTAGCGGAGAGGGAGGTTTACGGCGACGAGGGGCTTATGCTCGGGACTGAATTTAAGGGAATGGCCGGGCTCGGGCTGGCCCTTGCAGATGTAGGTGGCAAGCGGTATTACAATGAGTTCCCACTCCTTGTCCCGGATGCGCTGAAGGACTGCCGGCACAAAGGGACCTTTGTTACTGTTTCATCCTGCACAGGCACTCTGAGGCTCGGCAGGGAGATGGAGCAGCGATATGGCGCTATCTGCGAAAATATGGAAGGCGCAGCCATAGCGCACATCTGCCTGCTGAACGGCGTCCCCGCCGCTGAAATCAGGGGGATCAGCAATATCATTGGAGACCGAGAGGGCAAGCCGCTCGACAGGAGCGCAATCCTAAAGGCCTCGGAAAATGTACAGGAATACTTCCTTGAGAGACTCTTCAGACGGGACTGATAGCCAACCTTACATTACAGTTGCAATGTCGGGACAGGAGAAACGCCCCAAAGTCTTCCAAATGCGATGTTGAAACCGTATTCAGTCGCCAATTGCAACCCTGCACTAAATGTGCATACCTGTTTATGATCTGTTTGTTGCTATGAAAATCAGCTGAGGTATCGCTTGTAAGCCTTTGGGGCGTTTCTCCTGCCCCGACTTATGGATAATAGAGGCTAATTGTCCGATTTGCCCGCCTTGCTCTTCATCTGGGAAACGATCTTCTGCACGCCTTCTACATAATTGCGGTAGTTCTCGCCTGCGTGCTGAATGAAGCCTTCATAAGCCTTAACAGCTTCATCTGCAAGCCCCTTCTTGTTGTATGCTATTCCCAGGTTGTAGTAAGCCTCTGCAAGCTCAGGATTAAGGCTGATGGCGCTGTCAAGTTCGGCGATGGCTTCATCCACGAGGTCTTTGTTCAACAGCGCGAGGCCGAGGTTTGCATGCGCAAGGGCGAAATCCGGCGCGATGCGCAAAGCGGTCCGGTATTCGCTGACGGCATCGTCAAAACGGCTCAGATAAAAGAGTGCTAGCCCAAGGTTATTATAAGCTTCCGCAAAAGCAGGGTTTATTTTTACCGCTTCCCTGAACTCATCAACTGCAACTCCGTAACGGTTATCGCTCATAGCTGCATTGCCGAGATCGAAGTGGTCGACAACATTATCCTGATCGGTCATTTAACGCTCCTCTTGAATGATAAATTAATCATGCATTATATCATACATCGAGATCGGCAGCGGAAGTTTGTGCTCCCAGTCCATTGCTATCCTGAAAGGACTTTCTCCTCCCAGCGCACGGGGAAGTACATGCGGACCGTCGTCCCTTTCCCAGGGTTGCTTTCGACCGTGATCTCCCCCATGTGTTCGGTAATGATCTGCCGCACGAGGGGCAGTCCCATGCCGAATCCGTATTGCTTGGTGCTGAAAAAAGGATCGAATATCTGCCTGATAACCTCTGCTGGTATGCCCTTGCCGTCATCAGTCACGGTTACTATTATCTGATCATTAACCTTCGCTGCAGACAAGAAGATCGTACCTCCCGACGAGACGGATTCGATGGAATTCCTGAGAACATGAAAAAAGGCCGCCTTCAGGAGGTTTCTCTGCATATTTATAGGAAGCTTTTCGTCAGGCAGCGAGACCTTGATCCTGATGCCGCGTTCTTTGGTGTCGTATCCCATGGCGTCGACAACGTTGCTTATAACATCCTTGAGATCTTCGAACTTGAACATGCCGCGCTTGGCCTTGAAGAACGCCTCGAACTGGTCCACTATTGCTTCAAGCTTCTTGCACTCCTCTGCCATGTCGCGCACCGTCTCTTCGGCCTTGCCATCGACCTGGCCCTTTTCAATGAGGCGTCTGCAGGCACCTCCCATGAAGAAGGCCGGATTGCGCACCCTGTCCGCTACGGTCAAACCCATCAGCGCCATGGTCCTCTCCGCTACGAGGGTGCCGATGTCTTCATTGAGTTCCGTAAGGGTCGTGTTGATCCTTTCTATCTCTCGGCGCTGCTCTGCCATTTTCAGGTGCAACTGATACGCCCTGACAAAGAAGAGGGTTACGCCCCCCATGCCCAGGATGGCAGCGGTATTGCAGCTTCCGCTCAGGGGCTCAAGAAAGGCCCATAAGTCGGCCCTGTCAATCGATATCAACCCATGGCGAATTATCTGTCCGAAGGACCGGGATATGGAATAGATGAAGTAAGACCATGACAGGTAGACCATGTAGCTCCAAAGTGGATTGTCACGGTCCCTGAAAAAAAGCCGGTAAGTCGTGATCAGATTCAACGTGCCGAATATGATGAAAATGATGCTGCCCAACACATCGGAGAAGAGTATCGGCAGAATCGGGACAAATGATACGGCTGTGATTGATTTGTTCTCTTCGACCTTGAGGTGGGTCCTCAGGCCCCAGTAAGACAGTGCCATCGCGATATCCAGCACGAGCTGGTCCATGCGGGCTATTACGAAAAGCATGTCCCAGCCGCGGACAGAAATCATCTGGTCGAGATACTTGAGCCCTTCGGTATCTCCCACGATATCCAGATGCCCCATTCTTCCGACCATGACCATCATGTCCCAGAGGATAAAAACAAAAATGGAATAGAAAATCTGACGCCATCCCGGCAGCCTGTGGAGCTTGTTGTGGACCATCGCGTACAGGAGCACAAACTGGGAAACCAGGTAGACCGCTCTGCTCAACTGGTGAGTGTATAAAGCCGGGTAGTCCTGCGGTACGTATGCCCACGCGTTCTCAGGCAGGAAAAAAAAAGAGAGGAAAATAAAAAAATATTTCACGGTCCCTTCCGTTCGGACTTTAGTGCATATTATTATACCAATAAAGCTGTATCTGTCCAGTTTTGAAAGCAATTGCACTACCATTTAGCCTACTTTATTCATAAATATTTTTACAGCATAGCCCGAAGTGTTAGAATCGAAGCGCACTGTCTAAGTTTTCAGGGCCGCCAGCCCGAAAATGTAATTCTCTCCATAAACAGACTGTTCATTTCACGAGTGGACTGATTTATCCGCAACAATGTCTAATTCAGTGCGCCAGAGGCAAATACTTTAG
>Ga0335071_10006144_pt1 | contig 12417 bp, 7 predicted proteins | sample Lox_Sample_15_FD_206724 | JGI IMG/M metagenome (GOLD analysis project Ga0335071, IMG submission 206724) | Soil microbial communities from Loxahatchee National Wildlife Refuge, Florida, United States - Lox_Sample_1.5 | ecosystem: Environmental > Terrestrial > Soil > Wetlands | place: USA: Florida...
GACCGACGATGTGGCCGTCATCACCGAAGAGGACATCCTCGGCGACCGTCTGGTGCGGCCGCGCAGAGCGAGCCGCAAGGCGGACAATTTCATTGCGGAGATCACGAGCCTGTCAGCCGGCGATCTTGTCGTCCATGTCGAGCATGGCATCGGCCGCTTCGTTGGCTTGCAGACGCTGGATGTCGCCGGCGCGCCGCACGACTGTCTCGAATTGCATTATGCCGCCGACACCAAGCTGTTCCTGCCGGTGGAGAACATCGAGCTGCTGTCGCGCTACGGCTCGGAGGGCATGAATGTCGAGCTGGACAGGCTAGGGGGCACTGGCTGGCAGGCGCGCAAGGCGAAACTGAAGAACCGCATCCGCGAGATCGCGGGTGAGCTGATCAAGATCGCCGCCGAGCGCATGCTGCATGAGGCGCCGAGGCTGCCGGTGCAGCCGGGGATCTATGACGAGTTCTGCGCCCGCTTCCCCTATGACGAGACCGAGGACCAGCTCACCGCCATCCAGGCCACGCTCGGGGATCTCGAGGCGGGCCGCCCGATGGACCGCCTGATCTGCGGCGACGTCGGCTTTGGCAAGACCGAGGTGGCGCTGCGCGCCGCCTTTGCGGTCGCGCTCGACGGCAAGCAGGTTGCCGTGGTGGTGCCGACCACGCTGCTGGCACGCCAGCACGCAAAAACCTTCACTGAGCGATTCCGCGGCTTCCCGGTCAAGGTCGCGCAGGCCTCGCGCCTGGTCTCGACCAAGGAGCTCAACCAGGTCAAGAAGGGGCTGACCGACGGCTCCATCGACATCGTGGTCGGCACCCACGCGCTGCTGGGCAAATCCATCAAATTCCGCGACCTTGGGCTGTTGATCGTCGACGAGGAGCAGCACTTTGGCGTGAGCCACAAGGAGCGGCTGAAGCAGCTACGCGCCGAAGTGCATGTGCTGACGCTCACTGCGACGCCGATCCCGCGCACGCTGCAGCTGGCGCTCACCGGCGTGCGCGAGCTGTCCATCATCGCCTCGCCGCCAGTCGATCGCCTCGCGGTGCGCACCTTTGTCGCCCCGCACGATCCGCTGATGATCCGCGAGGCGCTGCTGCGCGAACGCTACCGCGGGGGGCAAGCCTTCTATGTCGTGCCGCGTATCGAGGACCTCGCCGAGGTCAAGGACTTCCTGGACAAGAACGTCCCGGAAATGAAAGTCGCCGTCGCCCATGGCCAGATGCCCGCGACCCAGATCGAGGACATCATGTCGGCCTTCTATGACGGCAAGTTCGACGTGCTGCTCTCGACCACCATCGTCGAATCCGGCCTCGACATCCCCAACGCCAATACGCTGATCGTGCACCGCGCCGACATGTTCGGCCTGGCGCAGCTCTATCAGCTCCGCGGTCGCGTCGGCCGTTCCAAGCTTCGGGCCTATGCGCTGTTCACGCTGCCGGCGCAGCAGAAGATAACCGCGCTCGCGGAAAAGCGCCTGACCGTGCTGCAATCGCTGGAGTCGCTTGGTGCCGGCTTCCAGCTGGCCTCGCATGACCTCGACATTCGCGGTGCCGGCAATCTGTTGGGCGAGGAGCAGTCCGGCCATATCAAGGAGGTCGGCTTCGAGCTCTATCAGCAGATGCTGGAGGAGGCGATCGTCAATCTCAAGGCCGGCATCACCGAGCCGGTGGCCGAGCGCTGGTCGCCGCAGATTACCATCGGCATGCCGGTCTTGATTCCGGAGGACTATGTCGCCGATCTCCCGGTGCGGCTGTCGCTGTACCGTCGGCTTGCCGATCTCGAGACCGAGGAGGAGATCGAGAATTTTGCCGCCGAAATGCGCGATCGCTTCGGCGTGCTGCCGGACGAGGCGCGCTATTTGTTCAAGGTCGCCGCCATCAAGGGCTATTGCCGCCGCGCCAATGTCGAGAAGGTCGATGCCGGTCCCAAGGGCGCGGTGATCTCCTTCCGCGACAATTCATTCGCCCAGCCCGATCGCCTGGTGTTCTTCATCAAGCAGCACGGCAAGGCTGCCAAGGTCAGGCCAGACATGAAGGTCGTGTTCCTACAGGATTGGGAGACGCCGGAGGAACGGCTCACCGGCACCACGGAAATTCTGCGGCAGCTGGCGAATCTGGCGGAGAACAAGAAGGCCGCGTAGGGGCGGCGATCGTCCGCGCTGTCATTGCGAGGAGCAAAGCGACGAAGCAATCCAGAGTCGCTTGCGTGGCTCTGGATTGCTTCGCTTCGCTTGCAATGACGGCTGATGCAGTGTCGCAATTCAGTGAAACCGGTCGCGCGGCCGCTCGGCCGGCCCTTTCGGACCGCCTTCGAGGTTCATCGTTTCCTTGATTTCGGCGGGAGTGACGCGGCAATCGCCATTCCTGTCGAAGCGCAGGATGAACGCACTCGGCTTCTCGACAAACTCCTTACGCGTGATCTTGCCGTCCTGATTTTCATCGAAATAGCCGAAATCCGCATCCGCCAACGCTGCATCGGCGTTCTGGACCGCTGCAAATTCCGATGGATCAAGCTTGCCATCATGGTTGCGATCGGCCGACGTGAAGATCCGGTCGGCAAAACCCTTCCATTCGTCGCAGGTGAAAACACCGTCATGATTGGCGTCCCAGACTGGCGGCCCGTTCCTGACCATGGCGTCATGCGGTGGCGGTGCGGTCTGGGCCAGAATTGCGAATTGGCCGGTCAGAAGCAGCCCCAAAACCGCACCGATCCCGCATACAGATTTTCCGAGACCCAAACTGTTTCTCCATGTTTTGCGCGTGCGTGGACACGTGAGGCAGTCTACGAGAAATCTGCTCTGGCATGGGCATAGCAAATCCATATCTATTTGGCGGGCTAGCATGTCGGACCAAATGGGGCCCGGCCGCGTCAACAAGATCGGGGCAGAGGTGTGGCGAGGCCCTGTGACATTGTGGAGCTTTTGCGTCGGGCCGCAGCCCGATAGAAGCTGACCCGAAAACGGTTTTGTCCATCGTTTGTCATGAATCTGTCCGGCCCCTTCGTCCGCCGTCCCGTTGCCACCATGCTGCTCTCGCTCGGGCTGGTGGTGGCCGGCGCGATTGCCTTTTTCAAGCTGCCGGTGTCGCCGCTGCCGGATGTCGATATTCCCACCATTTCGGTGCAGGCGACCTTGCCCGGCGCCAGCCCTGCCGACGTGGCCGCGACCGTTGCAAGCCCGCTCGAGCGGCATCTCGGCCAGATCGCCGACGTCACCGAGATGACATCGCAGAGTTTGCTCGGTTCGGCGCGCATCAATCTGCAGTTCGACATCGACCGCGACATCAACGGCGCCGCCCGCGACGTGCAGGCGGCCATCAATGCCGCGCGGGCCGACCTGCCGACCAGCCTGCGCAGCAATCCCACCTATCGCAAGTTCAATCCCGCCTCGGCCCCGATCCTGATCTATACCTTGACGTCGGATACGCTGATGCCGGCCGAACTCTATGATGCCGCCTCGACCGTGCTCGCCCAGAAGCTGGCGCAGGTCGAAGGCGTTGGCGAAGTCTCCGTCTCCGGCGGATCGCTGCCTGCCGTGCGCGTCGAGCTCATTCCCGCGGCGCTCTACAAATACGGCATCGGCCTCGAGGACGTCCGCGCCGCGCTCGGCAGCGCCAATGCCCACAGCCCCAAGGGCGGCATCGATGTCGCGAACCAGCGCTACCAGATCTATGCCAATGATCAGGCCCGGAAGGCGCAGGACTACAAGTCGCTGATCGTTGCCTACCGGAATGGCGCGCCGGTGCGGCTCACCGACGTCGGCGACGTCATCGATTCCGTGGAGAACGTCCGAACGCTCGGTCTTTCCAACGGCAAGCCGGCGGTCGTGATGATCGTGTACCGGCAGCCGGGCGCCAACATCATTCAGATGGTCGATCGCGTGAAGATGCTGATGCCGCAACTGAAGGCCTCGGTTTCGCCCGCCATGGACATCAATCTCGCCGTCGACCGTTCCAAGACCATCCGGGCCTCGCTGCGGGACGTCGAGATCACGCTTGTCATTGCGGTTGCGCTCGTCATTCTCGTGGTGTTCGCGTTCTTGCGCAACGCGCGGGCGACACTGGTGCCGGTGGTTGCGGTCTCGGTGTCGCTGGTTGCGACGTTCGCCGTCATGTATCTGCTCGGCTATAGCCTCGACATCTTTTCGCTGATGGCGCTGACGGTCGCGACAGGTTTTGTGGTCGACGACGCCATTGTGGTGCTTGAGAACATCACCCGCCACATGGATGCCGGACTGTCGCGGCTGGAGGCGACGCTGCTCGGCGCGCGCGAGGTCGGCTTCACCGTGTTGTCGATGAGCGTGTCGCTTGTCGCGGTCTTTGTCCCGATCCTGTTGATGGGCGGCCTGGTCGGGCGCCTGTTCCGCGAATTCGCCATGACCATCACGATCGCGATCGTGATTTCGCTGGTGGTCTCATTGACCACGACGCCCATGATGTGTGCCATCTTGCTGCGCGGACACCAGGGCGAGCGACATGGGCGCATCTATCGGGCGAGCGAACGCGTCTTCGCGCTCAGGCTGGGCTTCTATCGCTGGACGCTTGAGATCGCGCTGCGTCATCCCGGGTCGGTGATGCTGATCCTGGCGGCGACACTTGGCTTGAACTTCCATCTCTACCGGGTCGTCCCCAAGGGATTTGTCCCCCAGCAGGACACCGGATTGCTGATCGGATCGATTCAGGCGGATCAGCATACCTCGTTTCAATTGATGCGGCAGAAGCTCTCCCAGTTCATCGACATCGTCAAAAGCGATGCTGCCGTCGACACCGTCGTCGGCTTCACCGGTGGCAGCGGTCCGGGTCCGGGCTCCTCGGTCAACACCGGCACCGTGTTCGCTTCGCTAAAGCCGCTCGGGGAACGGAAATTGCCGGCCGACAAGGTGATCGAACGGCTGCGCGGCGAGCTTTCCGCCGTGGCCGGCGCCACGCTGTTCCTGCAATCGATCGGGGATCTCGGCGCCGGAGGACGGTCGGGCAATGCGGCCTATCAATACACGCTGCAGGGCTCGACATTGCAGGAGCTGAACGAATGGACGCCGAAGCTCGTCGCAGCCCTTCAAGCGCTGCCCGAGCTTGCCGACGTCTCGACCGACCAGCAGAACAAGGCGCTGCAATCCAATCTGCTCATCGATCGCGACACCGCTTCGCGTCTCGGGATTACGGTCAGCCAGATCGACAACACCCTCTATGATGCCTTCGGGCAGCGCCAGGTCTCGACCATCTATGTCGCGCGCAACCAGTATCACGTGATCATGGAGGTCGCGCCGCCTTATTGGCAGAATCCGCAGACATTGAAGGAGGTCTACGTCTCGACGTCCGCCGGAGCTGCCAGCGGTTCACAGACCACCAACGCCGTGGCCGGAACGGTCATCTCGCACGGGCAGGCGGCCTCCTATAGCTCCGTCGCAGCGAATGTCGTGCGCAATCTCGCGACCAACTCGATCGGTGCCACCGGGAAAGGCGCATCCTCCACCGGCACGGCTGTCTCGACCAGCGCCGAGACGATGATCCCGCTGTCCAGCGTCGCCAGCTTCACGCAAGGCGAGACGCCGCTGGTGGTCAATCACCAGGATCTGTTCGTCGCTTCGACCGTCTCCTTCAATCTGTCGCCCGGCGTGTCGCTGAGCACGGCGACGACCGCAATCGAAGCGACCATGACCCGGATCGGCATGCCCGCGAGCATTCATGGCGGGTTTGCCGGCGCCGCCAAGATCTTTCAGCAATCGCTGGCAAGCGAGCCGTTTCTCATCCTGGCGGCGCTGGCCACCATCTACATCTCACTCGGCATGCTCTATGAGAGCTATATTCATCCGCTCACGATCCTGTCCACGCTGCCATCGGCCGGCGTGGGCGCCGTGGCGGCCCTGATGCTGTCTCACACCCAGTTCGACATCATTGCCATGATCGGGGTGATTCTCCTGATCGGCATTGTGAAGAAGAACGCGATCATGATGATCGATTTTGCGCTCGAAGCCGAGCGTCAGCACGGCCGGTCGTCGAGCGAGGCGATCTCGGAGGCCTGTGTGATGCGCTTCCGGCCGATCATGATGACGACCATGGCCGCCTTGTTTGGCGCGGTGCCGTTGATGATCGGCATGGGCGAGGGCAGCGAGTTCCGCCAGCCGCTCGGGATCGCCATCTTCGGCGGCCTAATCCTCAGTCAGATCCTGACGCTCTACACCACGCCGGTCGTCTATCTCTATCTCGATCGGGCCAGACACTGGCGGCGGCGGCGCAGAGAGCGCCGCGCGCAACAATCGGCCTAACGAGCTCTCAGAGTGTGCAGCTGCGCTGCTCGCGCATCTTCAGCTGCACGGCCATGGCGTCCGTGAAGCGCGGGAACGGCTTGCTCACGACCTTGTAGTGGGAAGGCCATTCCCACGGCTTGTGCGTGAGGTCTTCATTCCAGATCTGGCAGATGCCGGTGTTCTCCCAACGAATCACATAATAGCCGGCGGCTTGTGCGGGCGCCGTGACGCCAGCCAATGCAGCGATGCCTGCGAAAGTGGATAGAATCGTGGTACGACGCATTGCCAATCTCCCCTGATATTGCGCCCAAAAAGGCGCATGCGGCGCGTCTGGCCGCGATGGTTCCGTAGTTCCGATGGCGTGCATTCTAATACTTTAGCCCGAGAAAGTGCGTGTCGCGGGCGCAACACTTAGTTCGTCTCTTCGTCTATCCGTAGTGATCACGGGTGGACGATTCCCGAATTACGAGCGAACTTGATCGCGGGGGTAGCGATCTGAAACGGAGCTGCGATGACCGACAGCATCGACATCACCAATGACACGGAAGTGTTCGACGCCATGCGCTTCGACGTCGTGTCCGGGGACATGATCTGGACAGGGCGCGTGGGAACCCGCGAGGCGATCCGCCGCGAGAAACTCGCCGTCGATCCCGGATCCTGGAACTTCTGCCCGCATCAATGGCTGGACGAGCGCGGCTTTGTCGACCGGGAGCTGTCGCGCAGGTATCCCTACGCTTGATCAGGAACTCGGTTACGGGACAGCGCACAGCTTAACAGCGCGATGAGCTTTTTGAACTTGCCCGCAGGACATGATGTTCCGCGGGCATTTTTGATTGCTCAGTGTCATGCCACAATGAACGAGCGTGCCCGTCATTTGCGGCCAGGAGTTTGTGGAAGCTCCGCTAACCCGCCGCGCGCCGCGAGTCCGCGTAGAGCCGCCCCAGAAGCGTTTTCGGCGTGTCGGCCGGCATCAGCGTTGCGACTGTCACGACCGCATCGGAGCGCGCACGCCGGCCATGGGAGGTGTGACGCATGACGCTGGAGAGGCGGCGCACGATCGCGTGGGCGTCACGCAGATCGGTGTCGGAGAAGACGACAAGCACTGAACCATCGTGATGGGCCGCGCCGAAATCGGTGCGGCGCTTGAGGCGGCTGATGATGCGGGCGCCATCGAGCTGCGCACGCTGGTTTCCGGGTTCGAAGGCAAAGCGCGCCACCGACAGGCCGCTGCCATCGCTCAAGCTCTGCGCCACGGCTTTGGAGAAATCGCGGGCGAAGGCGGAACTGGTCAACAGGCCCGTCTGCGGGTCGAGCAGTCCGCCGGCATCGAGCGCCTGCAGCGCGCGGTTCAGTTGCGCCTCGAATGCGTGCTGCCGGATCAAGGGCAGCGCAAAGGCGGCAATGTCGGCAGGCTTTCCGGAGATGATCTCGAGATTGGGCAGATCATACGCGCGCGCCTGTTGTCCCGCCGTCACCGTCACAGGCAGATTGCGGAAACGCGCATCCTCCGACAGGACGGTGAGGAAGGCCTCGACGACGCGCGGTGTGAAGCCTTCGCCGAGCACGATGCCGTCGATGTCGCGGTTGTTGAGATGGTTGGCCGCCGCTTCGATCGAGAGCGCGCCGACCACGCCCATGCGCTCGCCGAGCGCGACCGACAAGGCAGGGTAAGTACCGCCGCGGCCGATCAGGAGCGCGGTTGCATCGCGCGCCGGGTCGGTCTCGGGAAGGCTGTCCTGCGCCCGGTCGTCGGCGAGCCGGCGCAACACGATGGCGTGCAATGCGCGCACCCGCAAAGCCGTGCGCAGGCGTGCGACCAGCCGCTCGGAATTGGCCTCCGAGCGCCAGAGCGGCAGCGCATTGGCGGGCGGCGGGGTAGGCGGATCGATCGTGAGCATCGGAATATAGGGCTTGTGTGCCTTGATCTGGCCGGCGAGCGCAGCAAGATCGGCTCGCGGCAGCCCCGCTGCTGCAACCAGCACGGCCGCCGGCTGCATCGTGCTGACCGCGTCGGCGGCTTCGGCAAAACTGGCGTCGATCAGCGGAAACAGCTGCGCCTCGTCGAGCGCGCGGACGAACGCGGGTCGTCCCGCATTCGATACGATCAGGATCGGGCCTTGGGACATCGGCAGGCAAACTCGGATACTGGCGCGCTGGTAGCGCGCAAGCCTAGTTGGCCGGCGTTAACGCTGTGTCAACGAAGCCGCGGAGCGACAGCTGCTTCGATATGGGATCATCACCCGGACCACCCGTGAAGCGGCCTTCGCCCTCACGCCGAGGCGGAGCGATCGCGAAATGCTTCCACCATCAGCGGGTTGAGCCCGAGTTCGGTCAGCGCCTCGCGGGCGCGGGCATTGTCCTGGGCGCGGCCGGCGAGCCGGTGGCCGCTCAGGCGGTCGGGCAACGCCGTGAGCAGGGCGCCTTGGCCGAGCCGCTTCGACCATTCCTGAAGGTCGTGAGCGAGGAAGCGGTAGCCACCGACCGTCATGATCCCCGAGGGCGGGGCGGTGATGTTGATCGCGCCAGTCTGACGCTCGATCCGGGCAGCATATTCGGTATCGACATAGTCGCGCGGCGGCGGCTGCGGCGTCAGCGACTCGCCCGGCGGGGCAGGCGGCGCATAGGCGGCAACCGACACCATCGGTCCGCGGAGCCCGAGCGTTCCCTTCGGGGTCAGCAGGATTTCGCCTGAAATCGATGAGCCCGGCATTTCGCGGCGCGCGCCATGCGGCCCGGGCTTGACCCGCGCGGGCGCGCCGTCCGCGCCGCGGCGTGCGGCGAACAAGCCCGCCTCGCCGAACAGGTAGACATCGGTCATCCCGACATGCTGGGCTATCCAGGAGGGGCTGGAAGCGACCTGCTCAGGTGCTCGCCACAGGCCGATGACATTGCGCAGGCCCGGCAGGCGCGCAGCGAGATCAAGCTCGTCCAGGCGGAGCGCGAGCTGCGCCGGCGCGATCAGGGTATCACAGCGCTGGCTCGCGATCTCGCGCTCCAGGAGCTCCTCGTCGAAGGGGTGGTGCAGCACCAAGGTCCCTGCCGACAGCAGCCAAGTTACAAGAGAGGCGGCGAGGCCGGCAAAGGAGCCGGGTGCGAAGGCCGACATGATGGTGGCGCCCTGCGGCACGTCGGCTTCCAGCGAGATCGCAAGCCCGGCGGCAATCAGGCTGAGATGCGGGCGCGGCACGGCGCGGAAGCCATCGGCTGTCACGTCGAAGGAAATCAGCGACGCCTTGCGGCCGTCCTGCACGACGTGGCGCGCCGGTTGCGCGTCCCGCGCCATCATCTGATCGAGCGAGGCCATGCCTTCGGGCAGATCGCTGCCAAACCCGGCGACATGGCGGATCGAGAACACCTCCGCGGCGGCGTTCATGGCGAGGTCGGAATGCAGCACGCCGTCGATCTTGCTCGAGGTCACAATGGCGCGCGCGCTGGTGCGGTTGAGCGCAGACACCAGCTCCGCCTGACGCCAGAGTTGCGGCAGCACGGCGACCACGAGGCCGGCGCGATGCGCTGCGAGCACCGTCAGCATGAACTCGATGGTGTTCGGCAATTGTACTGCGATCACCGAGTGGCTCGGCAGGCCGGACTCGGTGAAGTGCGCGGCAAGCGCGGAAATCGCACGGTCGGCCTGGGCATAGGTCAGCTGTCGCGGGACCTGTCCGGTCACGCGCTGCTTGTTGGCCGGATCGACCAGCGCAAGCGCATTGGGTTTGCGCGCGAGGATGCGCTGGAACAGGACATCGAGGGTGGGTGAGGCGCTGATCTGATTCACGTGATCTTATTCACTTGAGCTTGGCTGACCCCGCCGGGCCGATCACTTCGCGGGTGCGTTCGAGCCTTGATTCGCACCCTGACTATAGCCTTGTCCTTGAGAGCCTTGTCCGTGAGATGCTTGTCCGTGCCACCATGTCTCCGGGAGAGCCCCGGTCAGGGCGGTCACCGCTGGCATTTGTATCCGATTCCAGCGCGCAATCCATTGCTCTCCAGCGTTGAGCACCGGAATTGCGTAGAAGCCCGACATCAGCGCCCGGTCCAGCGCCCGCACGGCCGAGACGAAGGCGTCGTGCCCCCGCGCCGCCAGCAGTGTTTCGATCATAGCATCAATCGCAGGATTCCTGGCCCCCATATAATTACGGGTGCCCTTGATGTCGGCCGCCTGGCTGCCCCAGTAGAATGATTGCTCATTGCCCGGCGACAGCGACTGGTCCCAACGGTTCTGGATCATGTCGAAATCGTAATCGAGCCGGCGCTGGTCGAACTGCACGGGATCGACCACACGCACGCGGGCCTCGATCCCCGCGCGCTTCACATTGCCTGCATAGGCAAGCGCGATCCGCTCCTGGTCGCGGGTCGACACCAGGATCTCAAAGCTGAGCGGCGTCCTCGTCGCGCGTTGCCGGAGCACCGTGCCGTCGAGCTCATAGCCGGCCTCGGCGAACAGCTTCAGGGCCGCACGCAAACTGTCGCGGTCGCGCCCCGAGCCGTCGGTGACCGGCAGGCGGTAGCTGCCGTCGAGAATGTCGGGCGCGATCTCGGCTGCATATGGCTGCAACAGCTCCCGCTCGCGCTGGTCGGCCGGGCGCGCATAGGCCGAAAGCTCCGAACCGGCAAAGAAACCCCCGCTGCGGGTATAGAGCCCGAAGAAATAATTGCGGTTGACCCACTCGAAATCGAACAGCAGCGTCAGCGCCCGGCGCACGCGGAGGTCGGCAAACACCGCGCGGCGGGTGTTGAAAACCAGAAATTCCGACGGATAGGGCATTCCGGTCTTGATGGTGTCGCGGATCACCTCGCCGTCCCTGGCGGCTGGAAAATCATAGCCGCCGTGCCAGCGCAACGCCTCGATCTCGTCGCGAAAATCGTAGAGCCCGCGTTTGAATGCCTCGAACGCGCCATTGGCCTCGCGATAGAAGTCGAACTTGATCTCGTCGAAATTCCACAGCCCTTGATTGACCGGCAGGTCGCGGCCCCAATAGTCGGGATTGCGCACGAAGGTGACGCTCACGCCGGGCTCTACCGCGGCGACACGATAGGGGCCGGAGCCAATCAAAGGTTTGAACGAGGTCTCCTCGAAGCGCGAGGCGTCGGTCGCATGGCGCGGCAGGACCGGCATCAGGCCGAGGATCAGCGGCAGCTCGCGATCGTTGGCGCCGGAAAGGTCGAAGCGCACAGTGAGCGGATCGGGCGCCTCGGCCTTTGTCACCTTGCTGTAATACTGCCGATGGTTCGGACGGCCGTGGTCGCGCAACAACGCCCACGAAAACAGCACGTCATCGGCGGTCACCGGCGTCCCGTCGGAGAAGCGCGCACGCGGATCGAGATGGAAGGTCACGAAATCTCGGGCGTCATCGGTCTCCACCGTCTTCGCGAGCAGGCCATAGAGCGTGAATGGCTCGTCGGCGCTCCGCGCCATCAGGCTTTCGACCGTATAACCTTCCTCGAAATTATAGGCCCTGATCTGCTGAACAGCGGGGATACCCTTGACGATCATTGGGTTGAGACTGTCGAAGGTGCCGAGCAGGCCCCAGGTCAGCCGCCCGCCCTTGGGCGCGTCGGGATTGGCATAGGGCATATGGGCGAAATCCGGCGGCAGGGCCGGGGCACCGTGCATGGCGAGGGCATGGCTCTCGGCCGCCGAACAGGATGGGACCTGGAGCCCAAGCTGGAGGCAAATGCCGAGCACGAAAGCGATCGCGCGCTTAGGTCCAAAGGCTAACACGGGAACAGGCACTCTTGATTCGCCGGATGTGTCTCATTGGCTCTAGCATAGCGTGCCACTTCCGTCGGATTACAGCCGTCAAAGGGGCTTGCCGGCATTGATCTTTTCGTTCGCCCCTGTATGAAGGCGGGCGATTTGAGAATGGCTAGTGAACTGTCACGTATCCGCCTCAATTCACCAGGAGACACGCCGCGCGAGACGGCGAGGTGCTAGCGCCTCCGGCGGTTTCAGCGCTCCCGTTCAGAAAGGGTTTTCCGCAATGAATTTCCGCATTTTGGCCGCGTCGGTCGGACCGCGTGGGCGCCTTATCGCCTTGTTGGCGGCAACTGCGCTTGCTGTTCCCTTCGCTTCCAGTGCCCAGGCCCAGACCGCGCCGGCACCCGCCGCGCCAAAGGCCGCTCCGAAAGCCGCTCCCAAGGCTGCCCCCAGAGCTCCGGCGCCCGCCGCCCAGGCGCCAGCC
>Ga0335071_10006145_pt1 | contig 12417 bp, 8 predicted proteins | sample Lox_Sample_15_FD_206724 | JGI IMG/M metagenome (GOLD analysis project Ga0335071, IMG submission 206724) | Soil microbial communities from Loxahatchee National Wildlife Refuge, Florida, United States - Lox_Sample_1.5 | ecosystem: Environmental > Terrestrial > Soil > Wetlands | place: USA: Florida...
TCCATTCGCGGCGATGCCGCCTGCTGTGCCAGCCGGCGGGCCTCCTGGAACCGGTGGGCCGCCTCGGCGAGATCGCCGGTGTTCATTGAAAACTCACCGGCACCCAACAGCAGCTTGATTCGGGCCCGCGGGGTTACCCGGGCGCGCTCTGCCAGCAGCCGCTCGTACCAGGCACCCGACTGCCCGAAATGGGAGTGGATGAACCAGAAGAAGGACAGATCGGCCGCGAGCAGCAGCGCGTTCTCGAGGTCACCCTCGGCGACGGACCGCTCGAGCACGGCTAGGAGGTTGTCGTGGTCGGCTTCAAGCGCGGCGAGCGCCTCCAACTGGCCCGGCGTCGAGAGCAGCTTGCTTTGGCGATGCGCCCAGTCAAGGAAGAACGCTCGATGACACTCAAGCATGCTTGCCGTCTCACCGGCCAGCTCGAGGCGTTCCCAGGCGTAGGCGTGAATCGTCTGCAGGAGTCCGAAGCGTCGATCCTGGTCGTGGGGCGTCACGGTCACCAACGACTTATCGACGAGCGATTGGAGCAGATCCAGCGCACTCGCGGCGGTGCTGTCGCCGGGTGACCACATCGCTCGGACGGCCTCAAGGGTGAAGCCCCCCCGAAACACCGCCAGGCGACGCAACAGTGCCTGCTCATCGGGGCTCAGCAGGTCATAACTCCAGTCGATCGCCGCGCGAAGGGTGCGCTGCCTGGCCACCGAAGTCCGGGCACCCCTGCTGAGCAGGCCCAAACCCTCACCCAGCCTCTCGGCGATGTCTCGAGGTGACAGTACGCTCAGCCGGGCGGCGGCCAGCTCGATGGCCAGCGGCAGGCCGTCTACGCCGCGGCAGATGGCCGCGCAGGCCGACGCGTTCTCGTCGGTGAGTGCAAACGCCCGATTCACCAGGCGGCCACGATCGACGAAGAGGCTGATCGCCTCGTTGTCGGCCAGCCCCTCCTGGTCGGCTTCGGGTAGCGCCATCGGGGCTATGGTCCACACCGTCTCACCCGGAATGCCCAGGGCTTCGCGACTCGTTGCCAGGATGCTGACGGTGGCTGTCGATCGCAAAATCTGCTCAACGCACGTGGCCGCGCCGTCGATCACATGCTCGCAGTTGTCGAGCAGCACCAGTGTTTCTTGCCCTTGGAGGCGGTCGAGCAGCGTGGATGTGATCGGACGGTCGGCCTGTTCCTGAACGCCCATGGCAAGGGCGATCTGCTTGGGAACCTGTGCCGGGTCGGCGATGCGGGCGAGGTCGACGAACCACACACCGTCGCGGTAGTGGTCGAGGACCTTGGCCGCAACCTGCACCGCAAGGCGGGTCTTGCCGACGCCACCAGCACCGGTCAGGGTCACCAGCCGATTACCCGGCACCAGCGCCATGAGCTCGCAGATTTCCCGTTGACGACCGATGAAGCGGGTGAGCTGTGGGGGGAGATTGTTGGGGATCGCGTCGAGGGTGCGAAGTGGTGGAAACTGCCCTTCGAGGGTCTTGCCGGTCACCTGAAAGATATGTTCGGGGATATCGAGATCCTTAAGCCGATGTTCGCCCAAATCCGAGAGGGTCACGCCGTCCGGGAGCTGATCGCCAACGAGACGGCCGGTCACTCCCGAAACCAGCACCTGCCCACCGTGGCCGGCCGCCATCAACCGGGCCGCCCGGTTCACCGCCGGACCGAAATAGTCTCCACCGCGCTCCTGCACCTCCCCGGTGTGCAAACCCATCCGCACCCGCACCCGCGCGGGCTCGGGCCATGTTTCGAGGGTGAGCGCTAGCTGGGTGTCGAGCGCTGCCCGCAGTGCATCACCGGCCCGCGCGAAAGCAGCCGCGAACCCATCCCCGCCCGTTGCAAAGATGTATCCGCCGTGCTCGGCGATCTTTGACCGCACGATCGAGTCGTGCCGCGCCAACGCCAAGCGCATCGCATCGGGCGCTGCTTGCCACAACCCCGTCGACCCCTCGACGTCGGTGAACAGGAACGTAACCGTCCCCGAGGGCACACCCATCGCTAGATTGTCCCACCCCGCCCCAGCCCCGAAGATCCCTGAACCACCCAGCCAGATAAGCCATCGGGGCACGACATGATGCTCGAACCAGGATGGGCCACGGTCGCTGAGCGCATTCACACCGAGCCCAGTGGCCCCGGGCGCTAGAGCTTCCAAGGCCGATCAACACGCCGTGTGACCCGTAAGCAGCCCTTGACGGGGTGGTTGATGGTGGTGACCGTGGGAACGGATGGTTGCGGCACCGGAAGTGGTTGGTTATGGATCCCCTGGTTTCAGTGCAGTGGCTCGCCGAGCACGTCAAAGACCCGCAGCTACGGGTTTTTGACGCGACGGTGCAGGTCCGTCGGCTGCTAATAGTGCCGACGGTACGCACTGGTGAACGGGAATGGCGGCGGGAACACATTCCGGGCAGCGCGTTCGCCAACCTGTTTGACCTGTCTGACCCTGACAAACCGCGACGCTCGCTGACGATGCCCTCGGCACAATGGTTCTCCGAACGAATCGGTGCCCTGGGCGTGAGCAATGACAGCCGGGTCGTGATCTACGACAGGCGCGAGAACATGTGGGCTGCGCGGTTGTGGTGGATGCTGCGGGTCTTCGGGTTCGATGAGGCCGCCGTGCTCGACGGGGGCTGGACCGCCTGGAAGGACGCCGGCTATCCGGTCTGCGCACCGCCGTGTCACTATCCGCCGGCGACGTTCCAGGCCGCGGAGCGCCCCGAGTTGGTCGTCGGCAAGCGGGAAGTCCTGGACGTGCTCGACGATCCCGACGTGTGCCTGATCGATGCGCTGGGCCGTCGTCAGCATCGCGGCGAGGTCAACGAGTACGGTCGCCGCGGACACATCCCGGGCTCGCGCAATGTGACCGCCTGGGAGATCCTCGACCGGCAGACCCAGTGTTATCGGCCGCTGCCGGAGCTGCGGCGCAAGGTCGGCACGGCATTGGAGGCGAAACGCATCATCACCTACTGCGGTGCCGGCGTGGCGGCGGCCAGCCTGGCGAATGTCTTGGTCCGCCTTGGCCATCCCCGGGTAGCCATGTACGACGGGGGTCTAATGGAGTGGTGCGCCGATCGAAGCCTGCCCCTAGAAACCGGTCCATAGCAGGCCGTGCGGGTAGTCACCCGAACTCGCCACCTGAATCCGAACAACAGCAGCAGCCGCGGTTCGAAAACAAATGGCGAACCGCGGTAGAGCGCCATAAGGCTCGCCACCTAATTCCGTAACGGACACTTACTGTCCGTTACGGAGTTAGTTGGCGGATTCCGGATCTCGTTGGCGCATGTTTGGCGAAGTTCGGAATTAGGTGGCGAGTCGCTGCACGGCTGGGGGTGCTGTGGCGGGCAGGATCGGCGCGTTACTGTCAGGTTCGACCACCGGCAGCTGGCTGAACGAGTGGGGTTTGAGGACGAATACGTGACGTCGGCGAGTGATCAGGCTTGCGTGCCGTCGGCGGACGCACCGTCGCGGTGAGCGTTCGGGGTTCGGAAGCCGTAACAGCGGCGATGGACGCCATCGGCGCGGGCGGCGTTCAGGCGGCGCGTCTACCTTGTGATTTCATAGCGGCTTGGGCCGCGAGCATCCCTGTCAGCATGGCTCCGGTGAAGCCTCCGGCCCCGCCGTAACTTGATGCCAGCCAGAGTCCCGGGACGGTTGTCGCGACGCCCCTTTCTGAGCCGAGAGTTGGCAGTCCCTTGGGCGGATCCTGGGCGAAGCCGTAGGTCGCCCCGTCGGGCGTATTCAGGTAGTGGCGCATCGTTACTGCGGTGGCCATTTCTCGCTGCTGGACCGCTTGGGCGAAGCCGGGGAATGATCGGTCGATCCCGGCCACGATTGCGTCGATCCATGCGTCCCGCTTGGCCCGGTACGCTTCGCCGTCCAGGCGATCCCAGTTGCTAAGCCGATCGACGCCGGCAACAGAGACCAGGTGTGGCCCGCCGGGATTGAGCCCACTGTCGATGGCGCTGTAGTCGACGAGGGTTATAGCGGGCATGCGGGTCCCGGGCGGATCGGCGAGGAGCCCGGCGCAGCGCGCATGGTCTGAAAGCGAATTGACCCACTCCGGTATCAGCACCGTGGAGTATTGGGTGAAGCCCAGCTCGCGCGGTGGCCGGCTCAGCCCGAGCGCGATCGAGAACAGTGAGGTCGACGGGCGCCGCCCGGCATAGCGGGCCGCAAACGCCGGCCGCACCTGTGGCGGGAGCGCCTCGGCGAGGACGCTGGGGGCGGCGTTGGCGAAGAGAACCCGAGCGCGGTCCACGACGCGGTCACCGCCGTCGGCCGCGGTATGGGCGACTCCCGCGGCGCGGCCTTGGTCATCAAGGATGATCTCGGTCACCGTGCGACCCGCGTGCGCCGCGCCGCCTTCCGCCTCGACCACACCGACGAGCCTTCGGCTCAGCGTGCCCGAGCCGCCCCGGATGTAGGTGCCGCCGCTGGCGAGATAGCCGCCCTGGGCGAGCGCGTAGAACAGCCACCACAACCGGTCGGGATCGTCGCCGTAGTAGCCGAGGTTCGCCGCGAGCGCGAGTTTGGGCCCCTCGTCGTTGCCGAACAGCTGGTCGAACGCCTCCGAAAGGCTGAGCCCTTTGTCATGCAGCAGCGGCCAGAGCTTCAGGGGCAGCACCGGCGCGTGCACGAACCACCAGAGGCTGTCGTGTTGCTCGCCGACCACCGACATCGCCTGTCGGACGGCTTGCAGCCGGGCGAAGTATCGGCGGAAGGCGGATCGTTGGTGCGGGAAACGGTCAGCCAGTGCCGCCTCGGCGGCGTCGAAGCCGTGCGGTAGCACGAACGGCGGATCGAACAACCGGCCGCGCACCTCGTAGAACGCGCCGACCGGCACGAATTCGAGGTCATCGAGGATACCGAGCGCCCCTAAGATGCGGGTCTTGGCGTCGAGCGGATCTAATGGGTCGGCGGTCTCATGTAATGAGGCTTCGACGGTCAGCGGTCCGTGCCGGTAAGTCGTTGCCGCCCCACCGAACTCAGCATTGCGCTCCAAGACCAGCACCCGATGCCCTGCCCTCGCGTAGAGCGCTGCCGCAGTCAGCCCGCCGAGACCCGAACCGATCGTGATGGCATCGTAAGCATCGGTCATGGCGAGCACCCTTCCACGGCAATTACTTTCGCGATCCCGAGCTCCTGGTCAAGGTCCGGTGGTGATATCCGATGTCGCAAGTCGCGACGCGTGTCGTCCACATGGCACGCATCGCGAATTGCCCAATCTTGTTGTGGCGTACAGTTTCCCGGCCTTACAAGTCCAGCGTTTCTTTTGGTTCGGCACCGCGGGCCAATGTCGGCCCGCGCGGTCAGCGTCGGAGGTTGCTCAGCTGAGTCCGGAGGCGTTGCACGGCGACGAACATCTTCTCCTCCCGGCTGCCGGAGGCGGGCAGGATTCCGAGCTGCCGCATCAGTAACGAGACGTCGTAATACGCCACATAATGAGCGATCTTGTGTTCCCGGAACGTATATACGTCGACCCCGTCGACGTATATACGGCGTCCGGTCGGGGCGAAGCCCGGCGGGTCAAAACGGTGGAGATATGTGCCGGTCATCTTCCACGGCACCATCGCCACCGGGGCGTCGTCGGCGAAGCACCGAGGGCCGATGACATCGAAGTGCAGGTCAGGCATCGCGCGCCAAGAGTTCTCCATAAACTGGCGGACCCCCTCGACGCCGCGGGCCGGCTCGACAACGATCGGGTCAATCCAGACCACGTCCTCGGCAACGAGGTCGGCCAGATCCATCGTGTCGTGCTGGTTCCAGACTGCGAACAGGCGCTCAGCGAACTGCTCGAAGAACCCACGATCTATCTGCATCGGGACCTCATGCGTACGGGCTTCGTTGATCTCCGACATGTCGAGGACTCCTTTCCCGCCTGCGGGGCTAAATTCCGGCCGCCATACTCAGCGTCCTCATCCGAGCACCCCGCGAACCCAGGTGGTAGAGGCCGAACACCCCGAGCATGAGGGACCAAGGTCTCTACCGGCGTTTGGCTTCCTGGATAACCTGACCGGCTCAATCCCCTGGCGGGCAGGAGCGAAGCGACCGGGAAACTAAAACCAATCGGTGGTTTGTAGGGTGCGGTGGTGCTCAACGCGCAACTCAATCGCTGGGAGCAGATCAACAGATTCGCGATCATCGACCGCGAGCTCTCCATCGAGGCCAGCGACCTGACACCGAGCCTGAAGCTGCGCCGCAAGGTGGTCGTCGAGAACTTCGCAGACCGCCTCTCGGCGCTGTACAAACGGATAACGGTCCGCAGGCCAGCCGGCGGTGGCTTGCCGTGCGGGGGCGGGAGGATGCGTGACAGGCCGGGGCAGCTGTGTCGGGCGCTTTGGGATAGTCTCGTCCGCGTGCGTGCGCCTGACGGACGCGATTACTACCGACGAAAACGAGCCGCCGGCAAGAGCCACCGAGAAGCATTACGCTGCCTCAAACGACGCCTATCCGATGCCGTCTACCGACAGCTCGTGCGCGATGCAGACACCTTGAAAGGGGCGGGCCCGGCGGGACACACGGGGGCGACTCCAACATCCTGCGCGGCTGGCTCACACCCCGTCACCAGCACTTCGGACAAGTCACTCACCGGGCCAGCCAAGGCCCACCCTACAACCGGCGACCGCACCGCTTGACACAGAGAGGCGCCGTCTAGTACCGCCCCAGGTTTGCTCTAGTTTTGTGGTTCGAACAGATCTGGAACGCCCGCGCCGAGCGCGGCGTGCTGCGCGGTTAGCCGGGCGGATCTTCACCAAGCAGGCGGAGATCGAACGGGTAGTCGCGCATGGTGCCGGTCAGCGGGACGCCAACGCATTATTCGAGCCACGCCGACCAACCAGGTGCTGTGACGAAGCGCCTTCAACCTGTCGCTAGTGGTGCATCTCGACGAGGCGCTGAATACGGTGCAACTCAACGCCTCGGCGCTCACCGACGACCGGACACTCGCTGATCCAACATCAAGCGACGGTTGCAAAAATCCAGGCAGCCGCCGAAACCGTCTGCGCAGCAGCGCTTCTTCTGCGGAGTTGACCGATGCGGGAACCGCCATCCGGCTGGCGTGTCGGGGACAAACAGGACAGGAAGTGGCCGAAGGCCGGACTACTCGTAGCCGCGTGCTAACTCCCATTGCCCGTCAGGGCGGCAACGCGTGCCCGCAGATCGCGACGGATGATCTTACCGGTGCTGCTACGGGGTAACTCGTCGAGAATCATGATGTCGCGCGGCACCTTATAGTTGGCCAAGTTCTCCCGCACATGCTGCTTCAGCGTGTCCAGCGTCGCCGATGCGCCCGGCTGGAGTACCACGAACGCGGCCAGCCGTTGGCCGTAGCGCTCGTCGTCTACGCCGATGACCGCCGCCTCGGCTACCTCGGGATGTGCCGCGAGCGTCGTCTCCACCTCGATCGGATAGACGTTCTCGCCGCCGGACACGATCATCTCGTCGTCGCGGCCGACCACGAACAGCCGGCCGGTGTTGTCGAGGTAGCCGACGTCGCCGGACGACATGAACCCGTCGTGGAACTTCGAGGCCTTGCCAGAGGTGTAGCCGTCGAACTGTGTGGAGCTGCGCACATAGATACCGCCGATCTCACCCGGGGAGAGCTCGTGGAATTCGCCGTCGAGGATCCGGATCTCAGCGTTCTCGGCTGGCGTGCCGGCAGTGTCTGGGGCGGCACGCAGGTCTGCCGGTGTGGCGGTTGCGATCATGCCTGCCTCGGTCGCGTTGTAGTTGTTGTAGATCACGGGACCGAACTCATCCATGAACCTGGAGACCACGTCGGGACGCATCCGTGACCCCGACGCGGCGGCGAACCGCAGCGAGCGGCAGCTGTATTTCTTCCGCACGTCGTCGGGTAGGTCCATGATCCGGTCGAACATCACTGGCACCACGGAAAGTCCCGTGGCGTGGTAGCGGTCGACGAGCTGCAGCGTCGCCTCTGGATCGAACTTGCGGCGGGTCACGATCGTGCACGCCAGCATCGCCGACAGAATCAGCTGGGAAAAGCCCCACGCGTGGAACATCGGTGCCACCACCACCGTAGTCTCCTCGGCGCGCCACGGGGTCCGGTCGAGCACCGCCTTCAGCTCCTTGGGGCCACCGCCGGAGCGCTTGGCGCCCTTGGGCGTACCCGTAGTGCCTGCGGTCAGCAGGATCAGCTTGCCCCTGCGGCGGGCGCGTCTCGGCCGCCGACCGGTGTGTGCGGTGATCAGCTTCTCGACGGTCATCTCATGGTCAGGCGGGTCATCCGTCCATGCGACGACCCTCCTGACACCGCGACAGTCGGCGAGGGCGCGGTCGACCGCAGGCTCGAATTCCTCGTCATAGACGACCACATCGATACCTTCACGTTTCACCACTTCGGTGAGCGCCGGCCCCGCGAAGGAGGTGTTCAACAGCACGACATCAGCGCCGATGCGGTGGACCGCAACTAGCGCCTCGACGAAACCGCGGTGGTTGCGGCACATGATGCCGACCTTTTCCGGAGTTCCTCCAGGTAGCGTCTGCAACGCGGCGGCCAAGGCGTCGGACCGCTCGTCTAGCTGGCGCCAGGTCAGCGTGCCGAGCTCGTCGATCAAACCCAGACGCTGCGGGCATCGCCGTGCCGCGATCGCGAAACCCAAGGTTTCGGTCGCACCCTCGCGCCGCGCCGCCGCGGCGATACGCACGTACTTGTCCGGCCGCAGCGTGGCGATGAACCTCGCCCGGCGCATCGTGGCGATCAGCTCGCGGGTCTTGCGTCCGCGGTCCAGCATCGAAGATTCCTAACCGAGGGGGGTGGCTTGCGACATCGCGTTGGCAACTTCCATCAGCGTCGCGGGAAAGCCCGCTGCCGAGCGGATGTCCGCGAACGCGTGGATCATTGCGTCGGTTGCCTCGTGGGTGTCTTGGAGTGTCTGGTCGTCGGAGAGTACCGAGATGTTGAGTTGGTCGACGTAGCTCCACACCGTGATGTTCAGCCCGACGCCCGCGGCCACCGGACCCACCGAGTAGATCTCGGTCACCACCGCACCGGCGATGCGGCCTCGCTGCCGCGGGCCTGCCACGCTGGACACGATCACGTTGATCAGCTGATTAGGCGCCCGCCGCCTCGACAGCCACCAGAACGTGGCCTGCTCGGCGACAGGCGGCACATACTCCAGCCAGTGCCCTATGGTGCTCGGGCCCAACAGCTTCTGGGTTTCCTTGGCGATCCGGGTAGCCTCACCGGTCAGCCGGACCCGTTCCAACGGATCACCAACGTGCACGGGCAGCGACACCAGCATGGAGCTCAGCGCGTTGCCGCTGATCCGATCCGGCGAGGTGTCGGTGGCGGCCGGCACCTCGGCGATGAGCGGTTGGTCGGCGCAGCCGTCGTAGCGCAGCAGCAATTCGCGCACGCCACCCGCGGCCGTCGCCAACGCCATGTCGTTGACGGTGACGCCGAGATGCTTGCTGGTCTCCTTGACCTCAGCCAGCGACAGGGTCGCGCTGGCGAAGGTCCGCCCTGGTGACAGCCGGTGATTGATGAAGGTCGGGGGCGGGCCGGCGTGGCGTGCCGACTCTGGGTCCCCACGGCGCTCCACCGCCCGCCGCCGCAGTCGGTAGATGCCGGTCGCACCCTCACGCACCACCCGCGGCAGTTTTGCGAAGTGGTCCAGATGGCTTCGCCCGGCCGCGCGGAGCAGCTCCGCCGTCGACGGCAGCGTGCGGGCAGCATTCAGCTCAGCCTCCTCCTGGAGGGAGTCGGGCCACTCCATTCCCCGCGCCATCAGGTGGGCCGACGCGACACCGTCAGCCAGCGCGTGGTGGATCTTGCCGATCACCGCGACCCGGTGGTTGGCCAGGCCTTCGGCGAAGTACATCTCCCACAGCGGACGGCGGCGGTCCAAGGGCGTGCTGGCGATCTCGCCGATTACCTGATCGAGTTCACGCCGACCGCCAGGGGCGGGCACCTCTATTCGCCGGACGTGATAGTCCAGGTCGATCTCGGCCTCTTCCAGCCACATCGGAGGATGCAGGTGTAACGGGATGCTTATCAGCTGATAGCGCAGTGGTTCCAGGACATGCAGGCGGCGGCGCAGTATGTGGCGGAAGGCATCGAAACTGGGCTCGCCCTCGAAGTCTGTGGTGTCGACCACGGCCACCTTCAACGTGTGCTGGTGGACGTTGGGTGTTTCGCTGTACAACAACAAGGCATCCCAACCGCTGAGTCGCTTCACCGCGCACCCCATCTACTTGACCCGCACGACTACGGCTGCAACCAGTTAACCGCGGTTGTGTTGTCCAGTTGAGTGCTTTGTCTCAATTCCGGTCGCGAGACATCAAGCCCCGGGGTTACTGCCCGTGAGAACGCGCCGAGGTCCGCTCGAGGAAATGGTCAGCGTCGTAAGTCGGGATTCGGCGGTGCACCGCACTGATCGCCTCATGTAGCCCTGGCACGAACTTGTCAGGTGCCAGCGTACAACCGGCATGCCCAGCGTCGACCGTAACTGTGTGGGCTTCGGGTATCCGGCTGGCCAGCCAGTGCTGCCGTCGGGCCGGAATGGCGTGGTCGCGCAGCGTGACCAGTACCGACGTCGGCACGTCGATATCCCCGACCCAGCGTGTCGAGTCGAACCGGGTGATCTCGGCGACGGCGCGGGTTATCGCACCCGGGCTGGTGCTGCGGAACTGGTTGAGCAACCATTGGGGAACGCCGAATATACACTCGGCTACCGAAGATGCCTGTTGATTCGCGGCCCACCTCGGTGGCGGACTGAACGCGTCGACAAGCGCCGCGAATATCCCGGTGGCCAGTCGCTCGTAGCTCGCGCGAGTGACCGCCGTTGTGGCTGCGCACAGCACCAGCCCGTCGACGAGCTCCCGGTGGCGCTTCCAGATCAATTGGGCGACCAGTGATCCCATTGAGTAGCCGACCGGCACGAAGGTTTCAATTCCCAGCGCGTCGGCCAACGCGACAACGTCGTCGGCGCAGTCTTCGAGCAAGAATCGCGGCGAGGAGATGCCTTGGCCATGCCAGCGCTGGTCGAACACCACCACCCGACCGAACCGCCTTACGACGTCCAGCGCCGGATACCAGGTCATTAGCCCGGTGCAGGCCAGCGAGTGCAGCAGCACATACGAGGGCCCATCCTGGGGCCCGGAGTCGATCACATACGTGCTGCCCCGCCCGGGCAGGTCGACGATCTGACCGACGGGCATGTGCCCAACAGCCGCAAGCGCCGGGACTCGGGGGAGCCTCAGTAGGGGCAAGCCTCGTGGGCGCCGATGGCCGTCGATGCCACGATTACAGCACACCACCATCGCGGTGCATGCAGATATCGCGAAATGACCAGCGCTGTGCAGCATCTGGCACTCTGGCCGCGCCTGTGCAGCCGCCCACCGTCGGCGCCGAATAACGCTGGTTAGCAGATCCCGCCCGAACAGGGCCGGCTACGGCTCAGAGGCTTCCGTAGATGAAGTCGAGGACTTGATGAGCGACGGCGAAGGCGCCGAGGTGGCGCTCCGTGGGACGCAAGGCAAGCTCTGCGTCGCGCAGATGCTCGACCGCTGGTTTGGCGTCGGTGAGGGTCACGATGTGGTCCGGCGTCGCCGTGCTACCACCGCACCGGCGTCGCCACATGGGCCAGCCGAGCCCCGTCCTGCGGGCAGGTTTTTTCGCGATGCCGCTAACTGATCGACGGCGCGGCTTCTGCGCGATAAGTGCGGGCGGTGCGCAACTTTGGGACCGCGATCTCCTTCTTGTGACCGTATTGGTTCTCACCCGATGACGGGGAACCGCCGCTCCCGAGCCAGCTCGTCTAGGGCGGCCTGCATCCGGGTGCGTATGGCGCGGTCCACCTCATCGATGTCGGGATTCGGCCCGAACTCTTCTTCGAGACAGATCGGCTCGAGCACCCGGGTGACGATCTTGGCCGGCAGCGGCAAGTTTGGCACATAGCCGGAGGTGAGCCCGAATGGAATGCCGACGATTATCGGGGCGATCTTCAACCGCAGCAACTTGTCGAGACGAAGCAGCTGGGCCAGCCGCTCGCCGCGGCTGAGGAACAGATACTGCTCCTGACCACCGATGCTGACCACGGGGACGATCGGCACGCCAGCGTCCAGCGCGGTGCGGACGTACCCCTTGCGGCCACCGAAGTCGACCCTGTTGGCGTCCTTCGTCGGCCGGAACACGTCGTAGTCCCCGCCGGGGAACACGATCGTTGTCGCGCCCGCCCGCAGCGCGGCAATGGCGTTCTCCCGGCTGGCCGGGAGAAAACCAGCTCGGCCGAGGACGTACTTCCCACCGGCCATCAGCAGCCCGTCATGGGCGAGAACATAGAAGGGGCGCTCGGCGCCGAAGTGGTCGTAGAAGGCTACAGCAACCACCGGAACATCCATTGGGACCAGTCCGCCGGAGTGGTTGGACACCAGAAGCGCGCCGCCTTCGGGGATCCTCT
>Ga0335071_10006146_pt1 | contig 12416 bp, 5 predicted proteins | sample Lox_Sample_15_FD_206724 | JGI IMG/M metagenome (GOLD analysis project Ga0335071, IMG submission 206724) | Soil microbial communities from Loxahatchee National Wildlife Refuge, Florida, United States - Lox_Sample_1.5 | ecosystem: Environmental > Terrestrial > Soil > Wetlands | place: USA: Florida...
ACTTCCCGAACTGGCAGTTGGAGCCTCGGTCCAAGCATGGTTTTTGGAGGTTCACGCGACTACGGCCCCGGAATCTTCTACGAAGCTGGAAAGATTTTGGAGGTGGGCGGCAGCGATCCTCCGACTGCGACCGCCGAGGTCATTGATCTCACGGCCGCAACTCCGGGATGGAAGTCGGCCGGCTCTATGCATTACGCGAGGCGCCAGCACAATGCAGTGGTGTTGCCGGATGGCAAAGTGCTCGTTGTTGGCGGGAGCAGCGGATCAGGTTTCGACAATTCTTCCACACCCGTTTATCCAACGGAGATGTGGGACCCTGCGACCGGGCAATGGACGGTGATGGCCAGCATCTCGGCATATCGCGGTTATCACTCAACAGCTTTCCTCTTGCCGGATGGAACAGTGTTCTCCGGTGGAGGTAATGTGGGCGGGCCCAACTATCAGATCTTTACGCCCCCATATTTGTCCGCCGGCCCCCGTCCAACCATCTCTTCTGCTCCAACCGTTGCCGGATACGGCCAGACGATCTTTATCGGCACGCCTGACGCAGCGAACATTACGAAGGTTTCGCTGGTGCGACTGCCCGCAGTGACCCACACGTTCGCACAGAGTCAGGGATTCCAGACGCTGAAGTTCACCCAGGCCACAGGAGGATTGAACGTTTCCACGCCCGCCAACGCCAACCTGGCAACGCCAGGAGACTACATGCTGTTCATCATGAACGGTTCGGGAGTTCCGTCAGTTGCCGCAATGATTCACATCGCCTCCGGCGCTGCGCCGACTACAGGAACGATTACCGGCCTAGTGACGACCACAAGCGGAACCGGGCTCGCCGGGGCGACGGTCAGCGGGGGCGGAGTGAAAACAACGACGTTCACCGACGGAAGCTACACGTTGAGCAATGTGCCTCCGGGAACGGTGACAATCACCGCCGCGCTCAACGGGTATAGCGGCGCATCCGAAAGCGTGACGGTTACAGCGGGTAGCAGTGTGAAGGCTGCGCCTCTCGTGCTTGCGGCAAGCTCAACGGGCTCTATTACCGGGCACGTCGTTTCGAGTACCGGGGCGGGCATACCGGGGGCGACCGTCTCCGCCGCCGGAGTTTCTACCACCACGGATTCCACCGGAACGTACACCCTGAACAATATTCCAACCGGCACTCAGGACGTGACAGCTTCTGCGACGAATTACAGTTCCGCGTCCACTACCGTCGTGGTTGCCGCGTCTACTACAGTCACCGCACCGAACATCACGCTTAGCTCAAGCGTTGGCAGCGTGACCGGAAAGGTCACAAACACGAGCGGAGCCGCCATTGTCGGTGCGAGCGTGGGTTTCGGGGGAGGAACGGCCACAACAGACTCCACTGGCGCGTATACGCTGAACAATCTGCCGACAGGAACAATTCAACTCGTGGCTTCAGCCGCTGGCTACAGCAGCCAGACCCAGAATGTAACGGTTGTTGCAGGTACTACTGTTGCAGCGAACTTTACACTTGCCGCGGCGGCCACAACCGGAAGCGTGTCGGGCAAGGTGACGAATATCTCCAACGGCGTAGCGTTGTCGGGCGCCACTGTAAGTTGGAGCGGAGGCACGACCACTACGAACAGCTCCGGAATTTACACGCTCAACGGAGTCGCAGCGGGAACGCAGTCGATCAGCGCTGTAGCTAACGGATATCTCAAGCGGACTCTCACCGTCAGCGTACCCTCGGGCGGCACGGCAACACTGAATCTGTCCCTGGCCACTGCCGGAAAGATCACCGCCGTCGTGAAGAACTCAAGCGGTGCAGCGATTAGCGGCGCAAGAATCACAATCAACGGGGGTGTGATCGCGACCACTGTGACCGGCACAACAAACACAAGCGGCACGTTTGCGACGAGTTGGATCCCCGTTGGAAGCTACACGATTACCGCAAGTGAGAGTGGACATACAACGCAGACAAAGAGCGCTTCGGTTACCGCGGGTGCAACCACGACTGTGACGTTCACAAGTTTCTAGGAGCGGAATGAATGAAGTGCATTCAATACACTGCTGTTACCGTGCTTCTGGGGATCATGTTCGTTTCCGCTCAGGCTGTGGCCCAGACGCAGTACACGATACGTGATCTGGGCGTGTTGCGCGGTGGAAGTGCGCGTGTGCACGGCATCAATAATAAAGGCCAGGTTGTAGGCGGTTCAGGGTTCGTGTATGGCGCGGATCGGCATGCCTTTCTGTTCTCCAATGGCCCACTTCGAGACCTTCAAAGGTTCAGTGGTGGCGACATAAGCGAAGCGTTCGCAATCAACGACGCGGGCACGGTGGTCGGCGCCTCCAATACTGCGGTCTCCACAGCTGCATTTACCTGGACCAGCGCGGCGGGTCTGCGAATGCTTCCGTTGCTGCCGGGAACGAATGCCAGTCAGGCGTTCGGAGAAAACCAACTTGGCGATGTTGTGGGCATCAGTGGCACGCATGCCGCGCTGTGGAGCGGTGCAACGGTAACGGACCTCGGTGTTCTCCCCGGCGGGGATTGGAGCGAAGCACACGGCATCAACGATCAGCACCAGATCGTCGGGTACTCGTCCTCCTCCGCTGGGAACCACGCGGTGCTGTGGAATCAAGGACAGATTCTAGATTTGGGCGTTCTCTCCGGCGACGACTCCAGTCGTGCAAATCTAATCAACGCTCAAGGCGTTGCGATCGGCGCAAGTGAAGGCGGGAACGGCGTGCATGCATTCATGTGGAGCGCAAGCGCCGGACTGCAGGCGCTTCCGTCACTCTCCGCCGACGATTACACCGAAGCTTTCGGAATCAACAGTTCCGGACAAATCGTCGGGATTTCAGGAGATTCACTTGGAACTCGCGCTGTCATCTGGCTGCCATCACAGGGAGCCGTAGATCTCAACAACTTGATACAAGACGGTCCGCCAACGCTGGTTTTGACCGGAGCTTTCGCGATCAACGACGCAGGACAGATCGTAGCCTTCGGCATCAACGAATCAGAAATAGGCAAGAATCAACTGACGCAAAGCGATCGCAACATGCACCACGCAGGCACCCGTGCTTTCCTGCTCACGCCACACTAGGCGCGCCAGCGGCACTTCGCGGTTCCGGCGAAACTCTATCGATGAAGAAAACGCCCGCTGGCTACGAAGAACTCGCGCCCGTCGAGTCGGTCGGCGACTGACGTCAATTCCGGCTGCTGTCGCTCATAAAAAAAGCCGCGCAGCTGCGCGGCCCAAAATCTCGTCCTTATTCCACTAGTTCCCCTTCGCGGTCTCGTCGCCATCGAACACGACCGCGCCCTTCAATTTCTCGATCTGAATTTCGCGCACCTGGGCGTTGCGCGACACCACAGCCGTGCTGGTAGAGAAGAATTTCCGCTCCTCAAAGCGAGCCGGCACCTGCACAACCGCAGTCTTGCCGCGCATCAGGCTGAATTTCACCGCATCCCCGGTGCGATCGATCTGCATCTTGTACTCGCCCGCAGGAACCGCGGTTCCGGCGATGGTGACGTTCTCATAGATATGAATACTGAGTGAACTGTTGGCACCGGCAAATGCCGCGCTTGCGGCAAACGCCAGCAGAAGAACTGCTGCGAGTTTCGCAAAGCTTTTCATCGTAGCTCTCCGCATTTGAATGTAAGTGGACCGCGCGCGCTGCCGGCGTGCTGCACTGCGCCCACTGCCCTTGACGACCTTATCGTCTCAGTTGCTAGAGATACGAAGCAGCTTTCAAAGTAGTTCCGAGAAGTTGAATTTTTCTGAGAGATTTATGACTGAGTTGATTGTGTGCGTAATACGATGCGCAACAACTCGCTGCGCTTCCATAGTCGCATGCGCGGGCCCCATGTTCCCGTTCCACGACACACGATCGCGGTCATTCTGTTCACGTAGAATTGTCCGGAGGTATGCGGAAACACAAGGTGAACGAGATACTTGAAAGGCCAGATCTGTCCATCGTGCGTATGTCCCGAGAGCATGAGATTCACTCCGAGCTGTGAAGCTTTCTCGCTCTGAATCGGTGTATGCGACAGGAACACTGATGCGCCTGTTGGACGCTGCCGCAAGGTCATCTCGACAGCCGTCGCGTGCTTCTGGCGTCCATGAAAAGCGAGGTCATCGACCCCGGTGAGCACGATCCCCGGGATCGGCTCTGCGCTCTCATTGCGCAAAACGCGAAATCCTGCGCGCTTGAAAAGCTCGATGATCTTCTGTGGTCCCGCATACAGTTCGTGGTTGCCGGTAACAACGTATACGCCGTACGGCGCATGAATGCGCTGCAGTACTGCCAGCCATCCTTCGTGCGTTGTCTCGTCGCCTTCGAAGATATCTCCGACAAGCAGGATGATGTCAGGCCTGAGGGATTCGAATTGCGCGGCGCGTTCCGTGGCCCAGCGATGTCCGAGCATGGAGCCGAGGTGCATGTCGCTCGCAACCACCAACACCGTACCATCAGCCTCTCGCGGCAGGTTCGGCATCTCGACTTCGTGCTCTGTTACCACCGGCGTCCGCCAGGCCTGCACGGCAGAGACGATTGAGAGCACCGCGGCGGCGGCAAGCGCGCAAGTACGCAGCATTGGCAGGTGCGTGCGGAACAGGAAACCGAAAGCAGTGAATACATCGACCGCGAACAGTGCGACGAAGATAAGGAAGAAGATGCCCACCCAGTTCGCGCCAATGTACTCGAGCACGTGCGAAGCACCGTCGATATCATAGTGCTCTAGCACGCGCGAAACGATATAGCTCGCACCGAGGAGAAGTCCACAACCGATCAAAATTGGCGTAGGCACGTGGTGCGCGATGAACGGAACAGAATGAAGGCGGAACAGAACATAGACGTGCAGCCCAGCCCACAAAAGTAGGAACACTGCAAAGAACACGTCTCGTCTCCCCGTTCAGGTCAGTTGATGTTGCTCCCCACACTTGCAAGAGCACCACGCAAATATGGGCACCACAGAGCTATTTTCGGTGCCAGCGCACGCCGTCTTTTGTGTTCTCCAGTACGATGCCTTGCGCAAGCAGTTCATCACGGATCTTGTCGCTGGTCTTGAAGTCGCGAGCCTTACGCGCAGCCGAGTGCTTTGCCACAAGCTCTTCCACTTGCGCATCGCTCAGCGCCGCAGATTTCGCGATGTCCAGCGCTGCTGGTGAGATCTTCTCCTGTAAGCCTTCAGCCTGCGCCCACTCCACAACCTGCTTCACGCGCGCGGGATCGTTATCGGTCAGCACGTCGAATATCGCGTCGAATTGCTGCAGTGCTTCGAGAAGTCCGGCGATATCCCCGTTTCGTACTTCGCCGCGATCGGCGGCAGCATTGGCATCGCGCACCAGATCGAAGATAGCGCCCAGCACCTGCGCGGTGTTCAGATCGTCGTCCATGCCTGCCCGCATCTGCTCTTTGGCAGTTGCGACCATCTGCGCAATCGCCTCGTTCGAGCCCTCTTCCCAGTGCGAGGTTTCCAAACGCAGCTTGAAATTCCGCAGGCGCTCGACTGAGGTCGCAGCCTGTGTCAGCCCATCAAATGTGAAATTCAACTGCTTGCGATATGGAACCGACGCGAGCAGGAATCGCAACGACGAAGGCTTGTGACCCATGAGCACCAGGTCGCGCAGCGTATAGAAGTTGCCGAGCGACTTCGACATTTTCTGACCTTCGACGAGCAAAAAACGCGCATGCATCCAGAAGCGCGCGAAGGTCTTGTGGGTGAGCGCTTCGCTCTGGGCAATTTCGTTTTCATGATGCGGGAACATCAGGTCTTCGCCGCCCGCGTGCAGGTCAAAGCTCTCGCCCAGGTACTTCATGCTCATTGCAGAGCACTCGATATGCCAGCCTGGACGTCCCGGCCCAATCTCCGTCTGCCACTCAGCCTCACCCGGTTTCGGAGCCTTCCACAGCGCGAAGTCGCGTGCGTTGTCTTTGTCGTATTCATCCACGTCTACGCGCGCGCCGTCGGTCATGCCGGCAAAGTCTTTTTTGCTCAGCTTGCCGTAGTCGGGGAATTTCGCGATGCGGAAATAATACGAGCCGTCGTCGGTCCGGTACGCTACACCGTCTCTTTCAAGCTCGTGGATCATGTGCGCCATCTCCGCGATGTGATCCGTCGCACGCACAATCAGTTCGGGCTGCTGAATCGCAACCGTCTGCATGTCATCGAGAAAAGCTTTGATGTATTTCTTCGTGTACTCGTCGATGGGCAAGCCGCGTTGGGTCGCGTTGCGAATAATCTTGTCGTCCACGTCGGTGATGTTCATGACGTGCAGCGTCTTGTAGCCGCTGGCGCGCAGGTGGCGTCGCAGAATATCGACAGCGACAAACGTGCGGAAATTGCCAATGTGGCCGTAGTCGTAAACGGTCGGCCCGCAGGCATAAAAACGAACTGTGTTGTCACGTTCCGGGCCAAACTGCTCCACGCGCCCGCTGAGAGTATTAAAGAGCTGTAGCGACATTGCCGTCCTTCGATGAATGCTTAATCCTTGATTCTATGGTTCCGGGCTCTGGAACGGCAACTCGCACCTCGGCTCCAAACGGACGGAGATGTACCGCCCGAACACGGTTTCGAGGTTCCGCAACCAAGCTGTTCAGGGTATACTCGACTCGAAATTGACATGAGAATTGTAGTGTTCTGCGTACCAGCTACTGGACACCACGATTCAGCAGTTCGGAGGCAAAATGACATGGCGCAAGAGGCTGTTCGCCGTGTTGGGAACGGCCGTCCTCGTGCTGTGTAGCTTTGTCCTTGGCTTCTATGCTTCTCTTCACCTGAAGCACACCACCGCCGCAGACGTCCGAGAGCGGTATCTTCGCCCTGAGGGCGATGCTCCCCCCGCTGTACGATCAGGTGTACGCATCGCGCTCAAGGCTTTCCAGGACGGATATAACAAACGCGATCCGAAACAACTGGATGCTTTCATGGCGCAGCTGTTCGCAAAAGATTCAGATGTCCTCCTATTAGGAACAGACTCAGACGAGTGGGCGCGCGGCTATTCCGCCGTTAGGCAGTTCATTGAAACCGATTGGACGCAGTGGGGGCAGTTCAAGTTCGAAGTCGATGACGCGATCATTTCCTCTGCAGGCGATGTCGCATGGGCCACCAGTGTTGGCGAAGTTGTCAGCGGTCCCTCCGCACACGCTGTTCGTTTTTCGGCGATTCTCGTACGGCGAGGAAACTCGTGGATTTTTCGCCAACTACAATTCCAATGGGATGAGCGCGATCCCGCCCCGGCCGAACTTTTGCGGGCCTCTACCCAGGTGCAAATTGTCAGGTTGTTTCTGAAGAAGGCCCAAGACATGGCACGAAGTACCGTCAAGGTCTTCGCAGTTCAGACGGCGGTGCCAACAGCTGCTCATCGGGTGCAGGTTTCAGATGCAGAGCCGACTTCCCCGGGCAAAGCATCAATGGGCGGTGCTGCACCTATGGATTGAAAAGGAGCGGCTGCAACCCGCTCAGGAAACTGGATGTCCCTCCAAGATCTGCTTGAAATTTTTCCGGGAACCGCATAGCACGCTTCCGCGGCGAAGACGTAGCACAATTTGACGGCACGGTGCAGTAAATCCGACGCTTCGAGCACAGTATTCGGAGCCCCGGACAGAGAGCTACGCAATGTTTGAATTTACGTCTGCCAAAACCAACTGCACTTTCTCGGCAAGGACCTGCACATTCGGCTCCTCGAAGATGGTGAGGTGCCAGCCTGGAACGTCATGGATCTCAAGCCCTTCAGGGGCTACTTTGTCCCAGCCCAATGCTGCGTCCTTGATAGTCGCGATGCCCTGCTTCAGGTCCACTGCGCGCATCAACGTGACTCTGCCTGAATATGCGCCCACTGTGTAATGCTTCAAAGCCCGGAAATGCGCCTCCTCAACTTTGAAGCTACGCAGTGTTGCAGGAAGACCTCTTCCCGCAACTTCGTAGATACGGCACGCAAGGTTTTTCGCGCGTCTCTGCGCGAGCCACCACCAATATTCAGCTTTTGAGAAAGATTTCTGTACCAGATATGCCGGGCCTTCTTTCAGCAGGTTTTGCCAATGTTGCTGCAACTGTTTCGTCGCGCCGATTCTCTGCACACCTATCGGAAGTACGACGTCAAACATGACGAGCGAACTGGGTTGCCTTCCGCGTGCACTGAGCTTGCGCGCCATTTCCAGCGCGATCATCCCTCCGAATGACCATCCCCCAAGCGCAAACGGTCCCTCGGGAAGGAACTCCTCCAATTCATTCACGTACATGGAAGCCAACTCTTCGATCGTGGTCTCTCGCAGCGCGGGATTCGATACCAATGGCGACTGCAGTGCGTAGAAGGGTTGGTCCTGCCCGAGATGCTTTGCAAGGGCCTGATAGAACATGACACTGGTGCCCACGGCGTGCACACAGAATATGGGCATCTTCGATCCATTCGGCTGGATCGGTACAAGAGACAACCATTTCCTCGCGTTCTGCTCGAGCGGCGGCTCTGGTCCGGCTGACTTACGAATCAGAGCGGCCAGGTGCCGTATCGTACGGGCCTCAAAGAGAACGGCAAGATTCAAGTCGACCTGGTATGTTTTTCTGATCTTCGCGACAAGACGAACCCCGACGAGAGAATGTCCTCCCAAATCGAAGAAATCGTCATCGGGACCAACCTTCTCGACCCCCAGCAATTCCTGCCACCAATCGCTCAAAACGCCTTCAATGCCGCCGCTGGATTTGGCCGCACTGGTCGTGCTTGTCATCGCAGGAGCCATCGTTGTCGTTGGAGCGGTCGTCGCAGGCTGTGAAATTCCGCCGCGCCTGACGATGATGCCAGTTCGCATTTCTGAAGCAAGCACCGCGTCAAATGCCTTGATCGCATCGGCGGTCGACATACCGTCGATTTCCGCGCCTTCTCTCTCATCGGCGTAATTAGCAACTGGTTGAGGTTCGGTGTTTTCACGGGCACTCTTCGCCATGTGACGCATCGAAAAGTTTTCAATCTCTGCTAACACCCGGCCACTACTATCGAGCAACGTGATATCGAATACCACCGCTTCCCGTTCTGTGTTGTTCTCCGCGTGCGAGCGTATATGGCTGAAGAACACCCCCGGCAGCGGATGGTGAACCGTGAGCTTCCCATACGACAATGGCAGATATAGCGCCTCCGATGTTTCATACTCGGGAATCAGGTACAAAGCCGAGCCCGTCGCCAGATCCAACAACGCCGGATGCAGCCACCACTTCCTGATGTCCGGAAGGAACTCACGATCGAGTTCCAGGTGCGCCAACGCCTCACCCTCTCCGATGCTGATGCTTCGCAGGTTCCGCCACCTCGGGCCGAAATCGAAATAGTGCTCCTGTTTCGTCCGGTGCTGCGCGTTGAATGCGATTTGCTTTTGTGTGCATCTCTTCCTGATCTCATCAATGCCTTGGTGAGCGGGTGCTCCGCGGTGATTGCGGGCGATATGTCCGGTTGCGTGCTCAATCCAGACGTTCTCCTTCGACAGCACTGAGAACTGATACCCCGCTCCCTGGTGAACCAAACGAACCCTGATGTCTTTCGCTCCCTCGCGCGGCACGAGAAGCGGAGCAACGAAGTACACGTCTTCCAGCACGACAGCATCGAACCTGTCCTTCATCAATGCCGCGGCGGCCAATTGCATGTATCCCGTTCCGGGTAACAGAGAATCGCTCTCTTTATACCGATGCTCCCGCACCAACCAGTCGTTTGTGCTCAGTTTTCCCGCGTACACAATTTCGGAAGAGCCCTGTACCAAACGGGTGCTCAGCTGTGGCAGTTCGTGTTTGTCGACAGCCAGACCGATCTCGGCCCACATACCCCAATTCACTGACGTAAATGGTTGCGCAGTGTCGCTCAGGGCGAAGGCGTCCAGAAATGCATTTGCCGCCGCGTAGTCTACTTGCCCTTCAGGTGCGGTAAAGGAGCTCACAGACGAGAACAGCATCACAAAATCAGGATTGCTATTTTGAAGAGCCTTTTCCAACGTCAGCGTTCCATTGATTTTTGGTGCCAATACGCGGGTCGCTGCTTCGCGACTCTTTGTCTGGATCAGAGCGTCATCGATCACGCCTGCTGCATGAATCACGCCGTCAATTTTCCCGAATCGCTTCTGCGCCTCTCGCACCGCATCTGCGGTTTGTTGCTCGCTCGTGATGTCGGCCGCAAGTGTTAGCACTTCGGCGCCGAGCGATTCAATCCTGCGCAGCTTTTCGATTTTTTGTTTCGTCACGCCTGCGGAGTCTGAACGTTCTAGCGTTTGTTGCCACTCCGGTCTCGGAGGCAGCGCGGTTCGTCCTATGAGCACTAGCCGCGCGTGCACGGTGCGCGCCAAATGCTCACCTAGTTCCAATCCAATTCCGCCCGTGCCGCCCGTGATGACATAAACTCCTTTTTCTTTGAGCCGCACCCCGGCGGCGCGCGGCTTCAGTGTCGTTGGTTCGAAGCTCTCAACCCAGCGCTTCGATTTGCGGTAAGCCACGCAATTTTCCGCGCCTCGGTGAACGCACTCCGAAACAATGGCAGCCGCCGTTTGCTTGCGATCATGAATGAGCCATTCGAAGTCGATGCTGCGGCACAGCGTACCTTCAAACTCTTTCGAAATCACTCGAACCGGGCCCATCATCGTTGCGCGCGCGGGTTGCATCACGCGCTCACCCATGACCGACTCCAGTCCGTTCGAGACACAGGAAATGTTGACCGGACCAAGGTCCCGATCGCCCCACGCCTGCGCGAAAAACATCAGGCTGTAGAAGCTCCGGTCGAGTGCCCGATCCACACATTGACAGCCACCCTCATCCGATACCGACCACAAATGCACGATCTGCGTCGGCATGTGCTCATGTTTAATAATGTCATCCACAAGAGCGTCGTAATCCTTGCGCTCACCCGGACGGATCAAGTACGAGTCCGACCATCGCCGCCCGAACTTGTTGCCTGCCACAACGGAAATCACTTGCTGGCCAAGCGCCTTTAATTGCTTGGCAATCTCCGCTCCGAGTCCGGTATCGTCCATGAAGAGCAGCCACGATTCATTCTGCGCAGGCTCTTGTCTTTCGATTGACGCTTCTTTCCAAACGCGTTGATGGAACCACTGCTCCTGACGTGGAGCTTCCGTCCCAATGACCGTTTTTGCGTGGGTGGTTTGTTTTCCCGGCTCAATCCAGTAGCGCTGTCGCTCGAAAGGATACGTCGGCAACGGAACGCGTCGCGGTTCTTGTCCTTCGTGCAGGGCGTTCCAATCGAGCGCCGTTCCGGCCACCCATGCCTGTCCCGCTGCCTTCAGCAGCGTCGCGATATCCGACATCGTATCGCGCGGCTGCCGCATGGAAGCTACAACTTTCGAGGACGCAGGCCGATCCGTACGCAACCGCGTCAGCGCCGTAAGCACCTGCCCGGGGCCAACTTCGAGATACAAACGTCCCGGCTCGCGGAATAACTCGGTCAGACCGTCCGCCCAGCGCACCGTGCCCCGTAAATGTCTCGCCCAATACTCCACGTCAGTTGCTTGTGCAGGCGTGATCCAAGTCCCAGTTACATTCGAAATGTAAGGAAGTTTCGGTGCCTGAAGTTTGATTTGGCGCAGCTCGGCCTGAAATTTCTCGAGCATCGGTTCCATCATCGCGGAGTGGAATGCGTGAGAGGCGTGCAGCAAACGGCAAGGAATTGAACGCGGCTCCAACTCGCGCGCAAAAGCATTGATCGCATCGGCCTCACCGGAAAGGACACACTGCTCGGGTCCGTTGATCGCGGCCATCGATAACTGCTGCGGAAGTGAAAGCGTTTCTGCCGTCGCGGCCACCGACAGCATCGCTCCGGTCGGCATCTCGCTCATCAGGCGTCCGCGCATCGCGCTCAGTCGCAGCCCATCTTGCAACGTGAACACACCCGCGAGACATGCTGCCACGTATTCGCCGATGCTGTGGCCGACCATCGACGATGGACGAACGCCATGCTCCATCCACCATTGCGCCAACGCGTATTCAATGCTGAACAACGCGGGCTGGGTGTAGCGAGTGTTCTCCAGGTCAGATTCCGCCGTTGCCGCGTCACTCTCGACTGGATACAGCAGCTTGCGTAAATCGCATTCGAGATACTGCGATAGCCCATCGGCGCATTCGTCCATCACATCGCGGAATTTGGGCTCGCTTTGGTACAGCTCGCGGCCCATGTTCACGTACTGCGAACCTTGGCCGGAGAACATGAACACCACACCGGGAGTGTTCGCGGAAGCCTGCCCGTCAATGCCCGATTCAGCCTCAAGGAGGTTGGCTGCTTCCTCTCGATTTGCGGCCACCACCGCGCGTCGATGTGCAAAATGTTTGCGTCCGACTTGCAGCGTGTATGCAACGTCATTCAGCGCTACTTCCGGGTGCTCCTGTAAATACGTGCTGAGGTTTTTGCCTGCCTGTGCCAGTGCCGCTGGAGTCCTGGCAGAGAGAACCAGCACCTGCGCTCGGTCCGCTGCAT
>Ga0335071_10006147_pt1 | contig 12414 bp, 12 predicted proteins | sample Lox_Sample_15_FD_206724 | JGI IMG/M metagenome (GOLD analysis project Ga0335071, IMG submission 206724) | Soil microbial communities from Loxahatchee National Wildlife Refuge, Florida, United States - Lox_Sample_1.5 | ecosystem: Environmental > Terrestrial > Soil > Wetlands | place: USA...
CAGTTCTCCTGGCCGGAATCCTGTCGGCCAAGGCACCTGAGTGTGCTGGTCTTCCTTCTATTCGCCTGTACAATTGCTTGACTTTGGGAGATGCAATGATCCGAAACGTCTTACCAGTGCTGTTGCTGGTGAATTACTTCGCTTTTGGGCAGGCCAACAATCAGGGGAAAAGCCCTAGTGTCGCCGATCTGAAGGCTACCTCCGAGCGTGGGACGATGCTCGCCGATTACGATATCGCGGCGTGGCACGCCACCGATGCAGTAGAAGCCCTGAAGCCCGATCACGCGGCCGCTCCCATGTATCTTGCGCACAAAGTGAATGACAAGTGGGAAGTGGTCTTTGGGCGCATGAGCCAGCAGGGCGATTCATTTTTGATTGTGTATCGCGCAACCGAGGGTGATTCGCCCGAACAATTCCGTGCAACGAAGTCGGAGCCTGCTTCAGAAGATCGCGGGTTTTATCTCGAGGCGGCCCGGGCGATCGGGACGGCGTCCAAGGATTTTGGGCGTCAGACACGGCCTTACAACAGTTATGTCCTTCCCAGCGCTCGCGGGGAGTTATACGTTTACTTTCTGCCGGCGCAGACAGCGGAAGGCGTGTACCCGCTGGGCGGCGATGTCCGCTATACCGTCACTCTTGACGGCAGTACGATCGTGGAAAAACATCAAATGCATACGAAAATCATCGAAAAGAAACAATCCCTGCAACCGGGACAGACGCTAGCGGGCGGCTATCACACTCACGTTCTGGACAACAATGTGGAAGACTCGGACGTATTTCACGTCTTGAGCCGGAATCCCCCAGTCCCTGAAATTGTTGGTACTCCGGACGGACACGTATACGAGATCGAGACGGACGGAAGCATCAAACGTGAGAAGTAGGTGGTGAAGGTTAAGATTTTGCTTTGGCTTTGAGCTTGGCTTGGCCGTCGGTAAATTCCACGCTGTATTCGACAGCGTCGCACTGATACTGCTTGCGAATTTCCTGGGTTTTTTTCTGCACGAAGGCGGCGAAGGAATCGATATTTCCTGTGACCTTTTCCCCGGCTTTCTTCTTAGCTGCTACCAGCGAGTTGTAAAGACGCTCGACCTGCTCCCGCTCCGCGGGATCCACATTGTGAAAAACGAAGTGTGGAGTTGCGGGGGCCCCGGCGGCCGCTGCGGCTGCTCGACTTACTCCGTATACCTGCTTCTGGGGCTTAAGGCTATCCTCTTCCGAGCGGACTCCCTGCACGGACAGCAGAGCGTCCTGCGGCCGGCGGTATCCCTCTTCCCGAATGCGGGACTTCTTCCGCCAGAGGTCGCTGTAGATGGCATAGCGTTGCGCCATCTCGTTGTAGCGAAAGCGCTGGGAGAAGTTCATGCGCCCGCCGTCGGAAAACTTCCGCAGCAAGGCCAGCACCTTCCACTCGATATCGGTAGGAGGCTTCTTCGTCGGATTGCTGAAGTAAATCTCGTACTCGATCTTTAGACGCCGCAGTTGCGTGTCGAGTACGTTTAGCTCCTCGTCGGTGGTCACGAAAATCTCCAAGCACAGTTTAATGAGGGAACAGAAGTCCGGCGAGGTACCCGACGGTCACCAAGGGGCATGGTACGAAAGTGCAATTGGGAGCTATCTGCTGTCAGCCATTAGCTCTCAGCTAAAGAGTGGTGTAATGCGACGAAGACCGCGCCCACTTCCCGGATGTAGATGTTTTTGGCGAAAAGCTGACGGCTGAAGGCTGAGAGCTATTTCCCGGAATTTGCCGCCATCTTCTTGACCATGGCGAGCACCAGCTTGCGGTCGCTGTCGTTGAGGTTGGTGGCGTAGCGGCGGATCTGGCTGAGGAAGCGGACTTCGTCGTCCGAGAGCTGGGGCAGGCCCTTGGAACCGTTGCTGTGCCCCGGTTCGGCGAAGAATTGGGACAGAGGCAGCTCCATGGCCCCGGCAATCTTGGACAGAGTATCGAGCGACGGAATCGTGTGTCCGTTTTCGACGCGCGACAGATAGCAACGTAACAGGCCCGTTCGCTTTTCGATGTCGCCCTGCGACATACCTTTCTGCAGCCGGTAGTTGCGGATGGTCTCGCCGATATTCATGGTAGGGAGCATTTCAGGAAGGGCCATAGTAACCACAGCGGCACCTTCTGGCAAGTGGGAAATTTGTGCCATGCGGCGGACGTTGGTGCCATAGCGGCCTGAGCTTCGTACAGGACAAAGCCGAACCGTAGCCCGATCTATCGTTATACAGCGTTCAAGGAATCACAGCGTGAAACGGCCGCCCAACAGGCGCTTTAAGGCTACGAGTGCAGTTACTTCTTCAGCGTAGTCGACAGGAAATCCGTTGTCCGTTTCCAGGCGTCCGCGGCATCCGCCGCGCGATAACCATCCTTGTTGTTGGGGTTTTCAAAAGCATGACCGGCATCATCGTAAATCTTGATGTCAATACTCTTGCCGAGTTGGTCAAGAGTCTCGCCAAATTTGCGCACGTCCTCAGGAGGAATGCCGCGATCTTGCGCTCCGAACAGGCCGAGAATGGGAGCGTTGATCTTTTTCAAAGCGTCGCGATCGGTAGCTAGGTGCCCATAGTTGATGACATCTGCGGCAAGTGCTGGCTCCTGCAGGGCTACATCCAGCGCATAGCCCCCACCCATACACCATCCGATTGCCCCTATGCGGCTCTTGTTAACGTTCGGCTGAGCCGCGAGGAACTCGAATGCGGCATGAAGATCGCGCTTCGCGCGGTCCTCCGGCACGCCGCGCATAATCTCGTGAGCCTCATCGGGAGTCTTCGCCACCTTGCCGCGGTAGAGGTCGATTGCGAGCGCGGCGTAGCCTTCGTCCGCGAACCTTGAGGCCTGCTCTTTCACCCAATCATTCAGCCCCCACCACTCGTGGATGACGATGAGCCCGGGCAATGGGCCTTTGCCTTCGGGTGCATAAAGAAGCGCCTGCACCGTTTCGTCGCCGCTTTTGTAGGATACGGTTTTGTGATCCGCGGCGTAGCTGGCAGAAGCGAACGCCAAGGCAAGGGATACAAGAGCAAAGATTTTTGTCATAGGGGAAATTACTTCCTACTCGCCGGCGCCCGATATTGTGGCTGAAGAGCGCGCGGGATTACAACTGCAGTTCCATGTAGAGGGCGCCGGGAATTGGATTGGAGCAGTAAGGCGGGATGTCTTTGAATCCGAGCTTACGATACATGGCAACCGCGTCTTGCATGACCGGCGCTACCGTGTCCAGACGCATCCGTTCATATCCAATCTTTCGCGCCTCGAGGATTATGTAGTGGGCGAGGTTGCGGCCGATACCTTTGCCGCGGAATGCTGGCCGCAGGTAGAGGCGCTTCATCTCGCAGATTTTGCCGCTGAGCTTGTGCACGGCAACACAGCCCGCGATCTCGCCTTGATATTCCGCCAGCACCAGACAGCCATAAGGCGGCGCATAGTCTCCCGGGAGGCTTGCGAGTTCCTTGTCGAAGTTCTGGAAGCATAGGCTGAAACCGAGCGAGTTGGCATACTCCAGGAAAAGTTCCCGTACCTGGTCGAGCTGAGGCAAGGATTCAGCCTGGATGATCTTCAACCCAGCGGCCGCAAAGAATGGTTTGGGATCTCCGGATTCAAGGCTCATGCATCGTCTGCGAACTCTGCACCCTGCGTATTGAGACTACCCCATCAGCATGCCGCCGTTCACGTTGAGCACGTGGCCAGTGATGTAGGACGCTCCGTCCGATGCCAAAAAAGTAACCGCGCTGGCGATGTCTTCCGGTGCACCTACGCGTCCGAGCGGGATTTGCTTTACCGCGTTCTGCTTGAATTCGTCTCCAAGCACCGCGGTCATGCTGGTTTCGATGAACCCGGGCGCAATGGCGTTACAAGTTATGTTGCGGGAGCCGACCTCGCGGGCAATGGCCATGGTGAGTCCGATCAACCCCGCCTTGGAAGCTGCGTAGTTGGCCTGCCCCGCCTGGCCCATCTGGCCGAAGACGCTGGTGATGTTGATGATGCGTCCCCACCGCTGCTTGAGCATCGAACTGATCGCCTGCTGTATGCAGATGTACGCAGAAGTCAGGTTGGTCTGCAGGACGGTGTCCCAGTCGGCGCGCTTCATGCGCAGCACGAGTTGATCGCGGGTAATCCCGGCGTTGTTCACAAGAATATCGATCTTGCCAAACTGGGCGATGACGGATTTCATGGTCGACTTGATTTGCTCTTCGTCGGCCACGTCGAGAGGGAACGCTGAGGCTTGTCCCCCGCACGCCGTGATTTCGGCAACCAGTTCGTTCAGCTTCTCCTGATTGCGGGCGGCAACGGCAACACTGGCTCCTTCTTTGGCCAATCGGATCGCACAAGCGCGTCCGATGCCCTGAGATGCACCCGTGACCAGCGCTACATGGCCTGAGAGGGACATAGCTGTACTCCTTCCTGAAACTGCCGCGGAACGCCGCATTATACGCGGGCTGAGATTGATGTTGCTTCATCCCCGGAAGTTCCCGCGGCATTATCTTCGGTGTAACTGCATTGCTAATTCACAACCGCGCCGAGTACCATGCGAGCACTCCCATGCGCAATGCAACCAACGTAGTGGCTATGCCTGATCCATCCAAGAAGACTTCTTCGGCGAATGATGCGACCGCAACCGGCGGCCACCGGTCCACACAGCGGGGACCATCTGTCGTCGAGAAAGGGAATGCCTCGGCCGCCACGGAGCCCTCCACCGAAGTCTTCGCCGTTTTCGGCGTCGAACCCGAGATCCAGGCCTATGCCATGGCCAAGTACTCGCGGTCGGCGCTATCGATGAAGGAGTCGCTGAAGGAGATCAGTTCCCAGAAAGCTGAGAAATTCCTAAACACGTTTTATTTCCAGTATGGGCATCGCTCGATTGCCGACCTGGCGCACATCGCACTGGCAGTGGAACGGCTTTCGATCCTGGCCGCAATTGAGCTTGCGGACGAGCAGCGCTGGGACGGTCAGGAACGGTCAACGCGCTATCAGGATTTCCGCAAGAGCGGGTACTACACTCCCGATTTTGGTGGTGATGAGGCCTCACGAAATCTCTATCGCGAGACACTGGATTTTTTGTTCGCCGAGTATGAAGCCCTTTCGGCTCACATGGCCGAGTATCTGATGAGCATCACGCCCCAGCCGGCGGACATGAAGCAGGAAACATACGAGCGCACGCTGAAAGCGCGGGCGTTCGATATCACGCGCTATCTGCTGCCGCTGGCGGCGAACACATCCCTGGGTGAGATCGTGAATGCGCGCACGCTGGAAACGCAGGTGGCGCATCTGCTCTCGCACACGCATAAAGAGGTGAGGCAGCTCGGAGAATCCCTGAAAAAAGCGGCGACGGGAGCGGCGTACAACGTCAACGCAGATTCGCTCCGTAAGCTGGTCGACGAAATACAAGCTCTGAACCCCGAGCTGGGTGCGCGCGCCGAGCAGGAACTGTTGCACGAGGTGAAGGCCGCGCCCACGCTGGTGAAGTATGCCGACCCAAACTCTTATGAGATGGAAACGCGGCGCGAGTTGCGGCAGGCTGCGCGGGAATTGATGGAGCACGAGGCGCTGGCTCCCTCAAAAGCGATTGTCGATCTGCTGGACGAGGAACCTCTCGAAATCGAGATCGCGACTACGTTGCTCTACGAGCACTGCCACCATTCCTACCGGCAGATTCGGCAGGCGGTCCAGGTGGCGGGGGAGCGGCGCCGCCGGGAGATTATCGACCTTGGGTTGCGCCATCGCGGCAAACACGATGAGATGTTACGGGCCTTCCGCGCCGGGCAGCAGTTCCGGTTCGACATCCTGATGGATACTGGCGGGTTCCGTGATATGCACCGGCACCGGCGCTGCATCCAGGTGATGCAGCCCTTCACCACCCAGCATGGCTACGAGATGTTGCTCGACCTGGAAGACGCCGGTGTACGCGGACGCTTCGATGCGGCCATGCTGCGGACTCAGGCCGCGATCGAAAAGCTGGCGCAGGGTAGCACTCCGGAAGCCGAAGAGAATTCACAGTACGCGATCCCCCTGGCCTTCCGTAAGCGGGCTCTATTCAAGATGGACTTCGCCGAGGCAGTTTATATATCCGAGCTTCGTACCACTCCGGCTGGACATATTTCCTACCGCAATGTTGCGTATGCGATGTATGAAGCCGTGGCGCGGAAATATCCGGCGCTTGCGAAGTATTTCCGGGTGCATGATGTGACCGCACCCGTGGATCTGCTGCAGAGATGAAGCGTTTTCGTTAAATGTTGTCCCCACGCAAGCGTTGTACCCTGAGAAAAGCGAAGGACCTCTGCAATTCGCCGCCATTGTCCGGGCTGCCCACTTTACATAGCTCCTTCGGCCCGAATTACGCATGTCAGGAGGACAAGCCAATTCCGGTCTCCCATTTCGGGACGGTTTCCACAGTAATTCTCTTGATTCGCCTTTTCTTCGCTTCACTATCTATGTATAATCCGGCCAGAATTAGAGAGCACTTATTATCTGAGCACTTCAAAGGAGCCACGCATGGCGGATGAACGCGGCAAGGCAATTGACCTGGCGATGTCACAAATTGAAAAGCAGTTCGGGAAGGGCTCCATCATGCGGCTGGGGTCAAAGGAAGCGATCGTCCCAATATCCGTGATCTCGACCGGATCGATCTCGTTTGATGCCGCTCTAGGCGTGGGCGGATTCCCGAGGGGCCGCGTAGTTGAAGTGTTCGGTCCGGAATCGTCCGGCAAAACGACTATCACGCTACAGGTGATCGCCGAGGCCCAGAAGGTGGGCGGCATGGCAGCCTTTGTCGATGCCGAGCACGCGCTCGATCCGGGCTATGCGAAAAAGCTGGGCGTCGATGTCGACAACCTCCTGGTTTCACAGCCAGACTATGGCGAGCAGGCGCTCGAGATCACCGAAGCGCTGGTGCGCTCCAATGCCATTGACGTTCTGGTCGTCGATTCGGTCGCAGCGTTGGTGCCCAAGGCAGAACTGGATGGCGAAATGGGCGACAGCCACGTCGGGCTGCAGGCGCGGTTGATGTCCCAGGCGCTACGGAAACTGACCGGTACGGTATCGAAGTCGCGCACTTGCTTGATTTTCATCAACCAGATCCGCGAGAAGATCGGCGTGATGTTCGGGAATCCGGAGACGACGACCGGCGGACGGGCCCTGAAATTCTACTCGTCTGTGCGTATCGATATACGGCGCATCGCCGCCATCAAGGAAGGGGAGATTGTCACTGGCTCGCGGACGCGAGTGAAGGTGGTCAAGAACAAGGTCGCCGCACCCTTCCGCGAGGCCGAATTCGATATTCTGTATGGCGAAGGCATCTCCCGCGAAGGCGATTTGCTCGATCTTGCAGCAAACAACAACATCATCGAGAAATCAGGTTCGTGGTACAGCTACAAGAGCGAGCGTATCGGACAGGGCCGTGAAAATGCACGCCAGTTCCTAAAGGACAACAAGGACATCTCGGCCAAGCTGGACGTGGAAGTTCGCAAGGCTCTGGGTTTGATCGCAGCTCCACCACAGGCCGCAGCCGCCGCGCAGGGCTCAAGCGGGAAAGTGGCCACAATGCCTACCGGCACGGAATCCGTAAAACCCCCGATTGTGGCGGCCAAGCGTTAGTTCCTCTCGCTGGCGCGGCGACTCTCACCGCCGCGCCGGCTCTTTCACCACAACGAATCCATTGCTTGCGGCTTAAGGACGTAGCGAACTGCGTCTCTTAAGCCGATTGCTATTCTTCGGCCCGGCCGCATAAAATCTCTGCAGCCGAAAACTCCTGACCTGCGGTCCCAAAGCACTGCGAGGATCATTGAATAAGGGCATCGCCATCTATCCGGGTTCCTTTGACCCACCCACCAATGGGCACCTCGACCTCATTCAGCGGGGCAGCAAGATCTTCGAGGAACTGGTGGTGGCGATTCTGCGCAATTCAGAAAAGACCCCGATGTTCAGTCTTCCCGAGCGCTTGGATATGCTCCAGCAGCTGACAGCCGATTTGAACAACGTGCGCATCGACACATTCGACGGGCTGATGGTGGAATACGCCAAGTCCATAGATGCGACATGCGTGTTGCGCGGCATCCGGGCGGTCAGCGACTATGAGTACGAACTTCAGATGGCCCTCATGAACCGTAAAATCGAGCCCACGCTGGAAACCGTATTCATGATGCCGGCTGACAAGTACTCGTATGTAAGTTCACGGCTGGTGCGGGAAGTGGCCCAGGCGGGCGGGCCGGTGAAGGGCCTGGTCCCGGAGATTGTGGAGCAGAAGTTGCGCGAAAAGCTCGATCCTGCCTACAAGTTGCAGAGTGCGGAATTGATTGAAGTCCCACGGAGACGAAAAAGGAAAGCATGACGACTGCGACGGTAGAAGTGCTGAAACTGACGGACCGCATCAATCGAATTGAACCATCCGCCACGATGGCTGTCGTAGCCGAGGCGGATAAGCTGCGTACGCAGGGAATCGACGTGGTGGATTTCGGCGCCGGCGAACCGCATTTCCCAACTCCCCAGCACATCAAAGACGCCGCGATTGCCGCGATCAACGGCAATTTCACGAAGTACACTGCCGTCGGGGGCACCGCCGAACTGCGCGATGCGATTGCGCATCGTCACAATATCGATTTCGATTCCGATTACCGGCGCGAAGAGGTGATAGCCTCCGTGGGTGGCAAGCATGCCCTGTTCAATGCCATCCAGGTGCTCGTCGACCATGGAGATGAGGTAATTCTGCCTGTCCCCTACTGGGTATCGTTCAAGGACATCGTCCGGTATGCGGGAGGCAATTGCGTTCTGCTTGAGGCTGACGAAGCCCAGGGATTCCGCGTCACGGCGGAGATGGTGGCGCGACTGATTACCCCGCGAACGAAGGCCATCATTCTTAACTCGCCTTCGAATCCGTCCGGCGCCGTGATGAATCCAGATGACATGACCGAGGTGATCCGCCTGGCGCACCAGCGTGGAATCTGGGTGCTATCGGACGAGTGCTACGTATACCTGAATTACAGCGGAAGGAATTTCTCGGTGGGTTCGCTGCGTGACTATAAAGACCGCTTCGTCGTCTTAGGGTCCCTGTCCAAGACGTATTCGATGACGGGATGGCGTTTGGGATACAGCATGGCCCCTGCCGCGGTGACAAGCGCCATGGCGAAACTGCAGAGCCAGTCGACGTCGAATCCGACTTCGATTGTGCAGAAGGCCGCAGTGGCGGCACTGAAAGGCCCGCAGGAGTGCGTCGAGCAGATGCGCCAGGAGTACATCCAACTTCGCGACCACGTGGTGAAGGGGCTGCGCGCCATTCCCGGAGTAACTTGCACCTTACCCGAGGGCGCGTTTTATGCTTATCCAAATATCTCGGCATTCTTCGGACGGGGTAGCCTGAAATCAGCTTCCGACGTCGCCGGACGACTGCTGCGCGAGGCCCATGTGGCCACAGTTCCGGGAGAAGGCTTCGGAACAAGGGAACATATCCGTATTTCCTACGCGACCTCAAAGGCGGAATTGGATCGCGGACTGGAGCGGATGCGGAAGTTTTTGGCCGCACTCTGAGCCTGGCAACGCATCTATAGAATTTCAGCCAAGGCCGTTCGACTTGCGAGCGGTCTTTTTTGTGTACGTCGACTATGGGAACCCTGTATCCACTTTTGATGTCCCCCGGTTTCGACCCGCGTCCGTGGGGAACGCTGGATTTATCACCGATCTATCCAAATCACAAATTTCAGGAAAAAATCGGGGAGGCGTGGCTCACGGGCGACGATTGCAGAGTTTCGAACGGTCCTTTTTCCGGAAGCACCCTGACGGAACTCAGCCGGCGGTTTGAACGGGAGCTGGTGGGGGAAGCCGCGCGGGATCCCAAACGTTTTCCCCTGCTGCTTAAGTTTCTTTTCCCGCACGAGAAACTCTCAGTGCAGGTTCATCCCGATGACGAGCAGGCGCTCCGGGTGGGCGAACCCTGGGGGAAGACTGAATGCTGGTACGTCGCCCACGCCAAGCCCGGCTCGCAAATCGCACTTGGTCTGAAACCCGGGTTTACTGCGGCGCAACTGGAGCATGCCATCCACGAAAATCGCGCCGAGGAATTACTCAACTGGATCAATGTCTACGCTGGCGACATGATCTACGTCGCCGGAGGAACCGTGCATACCTTGGGCCCGGGATCGGTGATTGTCGAGACGCAGCAACAATCGGACATGACGTATCGCCTGTATGACTATGGGCGGCCTCGTGAATTGCACCTGAAAGACGGCATGGCTGCGGTAAGGGAAAATGCCGCCTCCGGCAAAGTGATCCGTCCGGCGCCGTCGCAGGTAGACGGCAGTGCGAATCGACGCGCCCCGCTGGTCGCCGCGCCTTATTTCGTGGTGGATATGTTCGACGCCAGGGAGCCTCTGACCCTTTCAACCCGGGAAGATTCGGGAATGACGTCGGTGCACATTCTTGTCGCAGTGGAAGGCTGCGGAATCATCGAATCTCACGGCGCGGATCCCACGACGTTTGCCAAGGGAGATGCCGTGGTCGTCCCGGCTTGTGTCGGCGAGTATCGCCTTCGTCCGCAATGGTCAGGAGAGTTTCTGCGGGCCTACGTGCCCGGAAAGCCACTCCCCGAGCCAGAAACAAGGATGTGAAGCTAGTCCAGAATCCGGCGGAGTCTGCGGACCCGCAATATTCAATCTGAGATTTTGTCCTTCATTCCAAATCGGTGACTACGAAACGTAATTTCTATCCCGTGATTCTTGCCGGAGGGCGTGGAACGCGCTTCTGGCCTTTGAGCCGCAAGAAGCGAGCCAAACAGCTACTGCCGCTTGACGGCAAACAGACTATGATTCAGCAGACGGTGGCGCGCCTTCTGCCCTTAGCGCCAGCCAAGCGCGTTTGGATCATTACAAATGACGACTTGCGTCCGGCGATCGTCAAGCAATTGCCACGGCTTCCCAAAGCGCAAATTATCGCGGAACCGGTGGGAAGAAATACCGCCCCCGCCATCGGCCTTGCTGCTTTCTTGTTGCTGCGAAGCGATCCTGATGCCGTACTGGGTCTTTTTCCGTCAGATCACGTGATTGCTGACGAACAACGCTACCGTGAGACGATTGAGGCAGGAACCGCAATTGCGGCCGCTGGACAGAACATTGTAGTGCTCGGAATTCAGCCAACGCGTCCGGAGACGGGATACGGCTATATCGAGGCGGGAAGTGCGTTGCAAGAGGGAGTATTGCGTGTTCGCCGGTTTACTGAGAAGCCGGACAACGTCAAAGCACGGGAGTTCCTGGCCGCGGGCAATTATTTCTGGAACAGTGGGATGTTCTTATGGAGTGCACGCACTTTGACCGAGGCATTGCGAGAACATCTGCCGAAAACAGCCGCTGTGCTGGAAGAGATCGCGGCGGCATTTGGCACACGCAAGTTTCCGGCCGTTTTCCGTAAGCTGTACGCCCGGTGCGAGAACATCAGCGTGGATTATGCGGTGCTTGAACCGCGCTCGGCCAAGGGGGAGCACAGTTCCAACATCTTTTGCATTCCCGCCGACTTCGGCTGGAATGATCTGGGCTCCTGGACAGCTCTTCATGAGCATCACGCGGCGCGCAGCAACCCTCCAGAAAACAATCTGGTGGCCGGCTCGGGCACGTTCTTGCTGAACGCTCGTGGTAATTACGTGTATGCGCCCGGCAAGTTCGTGGCTGCCGTAGGAGTGCAGGACCTGGTCGTGGTGGTAACTCCGGATGCTTTGCTCATCACAACCCGGCAGCATGCGCAAGATGTGGGCAAGGTAGTAAAGCATCTGGATGAGAAGAAGTTGCATAAGCTGGTGTGAATGAAGGAGCTGTCGGCGGGGAGAGTAGGGATTATATCGACGTTGCGGCACCTGGGTACGAACGACTGAGTACGCACTACTTTCTATGGGCCAACAAATCAAGTTCGGCACCGATGGATGGCGCGGCATTATCGCGGACGATTTCACCTTTGAAAACGTTCGACGAGTTGCCGGAGCGATTGCCTCCTATGTCTTGAAACATGAAGAACCGCGAGGCGGCGTCATGGTCGGATACGACGCCCGCTTCGCTTCCCCAAATGCCGCGAAGATTGTGGCAGAAGTCATTGCGGCGGCGGGGATCCCTGTAAGACTCGCGAACGACTACACGCCAACGCCGGCTATTTCGTACGCCGTGAAGCACCAGGGAGCGGCCGGGGGAGTGATGGTGACGTCGAGTCATAACCCGTGGAACTGGAACGGGATCAAGTTCAAAGGCAAGTTCGGCGGCTCAGCCACCCCGGCAATCATGAAAAAAATTGAAGAGGAACTGGCTGCCGACGCCATGCCCAATGGCAACAAAGGCGCGATCGAAGAGGTCGATTTCAAGAAGCCGTACATTGCCGCCGTCTGCCAGTTTGTTGATATGGCACGGATCGCCGGAAGTAAGCGAAGATTCGTGGTCGACGCCATGTACGGC
>Ga0335071_10006148_pt1 | contig 12411 bp, 10 predicted proteins | sample Lox_Sample_15_FD_206724 | JGI IMG/M metagenome (GOLD analysis project Ga0335071, IMG submission 206724) | Soil microbial communities from Loxahatchee National Wildlife Refuge, Florida, United States - Lox_Sample_1.5 | ecosystem: Environmental > Terrestrial > Soil > Wetlands | place: USA...
ACAGACAAAATGCCCTATCCAAAGCACCAGGAAACCGTAAATCAATATGTCCATCCGGGCGTTTTTCAAGGTGGCGCCGAATTGATGGTAGTCAATGCCCCTAAAAACATATAAGAACAAAAGGGCAGTGATGGCTATCTTGGCAAAGGCGAATAATTTGGCTTTCATGAAGTCGCACGATCTCCGGCAGATCCGATGAGTTCGGCCGGCCGGTTCGATATTAAGAGAAGCTCTTCTTCCTGTGCATACCGCGTATTCAAAAATGCATCCATGCGCATCGAAAACCGTGGTTGACGCGCGAGGATATAGATTCCATCTGGACTATCCGAAATAAGACTATCATAGGATTTCCGCGACAAGATGCAGAATACGCGCTTTCCGGAGCGAAGCCTGCGGCGCATTTCGATCGCATTGCTTTCCTCGAAAATCGGGCGGCGCAGGTAAAATGCCATACTCGGCACTGCCGTACGAAAATATCCCGCTTCTGCGTCTGCGTCCCGCTGCGCTTCGATCAGTCGGCACAATCCTTTAACGGGCCGATACCGCTCCAGACCGGGCAAGTAAACCGTCACACACATCAAGTACATGATCCAGAGCAGCGCGGTCAGGATTATCAGGGAAGGCGCAAGCCGTCTGCGCGCGATGCTCCAGACAAAAGCGCCGCATCCTGCCACAAGGACCAGAGACGCGATATTGTGATATAAGGGGGCAATCTCAGGCATGAAAAATCGAAAGATATAAAAAGTCGAAAGCGAGAATACGGAAAGAAGCAGGGCCTGCAAGCCGAGGCCCCAGAAGCACCAGGACAGCGGCGCCTGCTGGAAAGTACGGGGCGCGGTGCCGGATTTGGCGGTCTGCCTTTCAATCATCTTATCCAGAACACCTGCCATCAGGACGGCTGCAACCGGATAGATCGGAGCGATATAGTATTCCTGTTTGTTTTTCGAGAGAGAAAAAAGCAGAAAAGTAAAAGCGCACCAGAGGATAGGCAATCCGTATTCCAGGCTCCTGAACGGGTGCTCGGTTTTCCTGCAGCGCCAGAGAACGCCGCATGCACATAGGGCGAGAATGGACCATGGGAAGAAATCGGAAATGCCGACGCCGAAATAATAAAGCAAGCCGCGGGAAGGCCCGAAATCCTCCGATGCAAAACGCCCCAGGTTGTCTCTGAGAAAGAAAGGAGCGATATAGGTCCAACCGTGCCTGTAATAGACAAGCAGATACCACGGAAGCACTACCGCGGCGAACACGGCCGCTCCCGGCAAAAAACGGAAATCGGCAGCCTTTAGCCTGCGTCCGATGAATGCCCAGGCAATCACAGCGACCGCGGGAATAATCACTGCGACAGGCCCTTTCGTTAAAAACCCGAGCGCCGCGAAGAAATACGCCGCGATCCACCAGTGTGTTTTTTGCAGGCGAATCGCATGGACCAGGAAGAACAGCGTTCCGATCAGAAAAAACAGGAGGAAGATGTCGATCGGAAGTCGTCGCGCCAGAATAAAAATGCGGGCCGTGGTAGCAGTCATCGCCGCAGCCATCAAAGCGGCGCGCGGACTATACAGCAGCCGGGCGATGCCGTAAGTAAAAAGAATGACCCCGATTCCGGCCAGCGCTCCCGGGAGGCGGACGGCAAATTCGCCGATGCCGAACAGCTGATAGGACAGGGCGATGATCCAATAGGCGAGCGGCGGTTTCTGCACGCGCGGCGCGAAATTAAAATGAGGCGCCACGTAGTCGCCTGAAGCCAGCATCTCCCGGGGTGTCTCCGCGTAAAACGCCTCACTGGCATCCCAGAGGGAAGACGTGCCGAGATTGACGAAGTACGGCAGTGAAATCGCCAGGAGGAGAAAGGCGTGCATCCATGGAATCTGAAGTCGCATGTAAAATCCCGAATGCGCCGGCGATTGCGCTAAAAAAGCGATTTTTGCATTTCTTCGAGAACTTCGTCCGTCGATCGTCTGCGCGCGTGGCCTGTGAGATCTATCTCTTTCCGTTCCAATCGCTCCAATATTTCATTAGCCCTCTGCAGCACTTCTCGTGGCATTCCCGCCAGCCGGGCCACCTCGATCCCATAGCTTTTGTCGGCGACGCCCGGCGTTACCTTACGCAAAAATATGATTTCCTTGCCTGCCTCCTGGATCGCCATACAGTAGTTTTTGACCCCCGCATGCAGCTTGGCCATTTTGGTCAATTCGTGATAGTGCGTGGCGAAAAGGGTCTTTGCGTGCGGGAAAGGGTTTTGCACCAGGTATTCGGCAATCGCCCAGGCCAGGGAAAGGCCGTCAAACGTGGCCGTGCCGCGGCCCACTTCATCCAGCAGGATCAGGCTCCGGTCCGTAGCCGTGTTCAGAATGTTGGCCGTTTCAATCATCTCGACCATAAAAGTCGATCTTCCGCGGGCCAGATTATCGGAGGCGCCTACCCTGGTATAGATGCGGTCGACGCATCCGAGGCGGGCTTCCTTCGCGGGCACAAACGAGCCCATCTGCGCCAGAATGACAATCAGCGCGGTCTGCCTCAAATATGTGGATTTGCCGCCCATATTCGGACCCGTCAGAATCGTGAGCTGGTCGGTCGTATTGTTCAAAAACAGGTCATTGGGAATAAACGGCTGGCTCTGTAATTCGACGACCGGATGCCTTCCTTGCCGGATATAGATTTCATCGCTGTCGGTAAGAACGGGACGAACATAGTTATTTTTGGCGGCGACCTCGGCCAGCGACACAAATGCGTCCAACTCTCCCAGAAGCCGGGCTGTCGTCTGCACGCGCAGTCCCTGAGCTCCGACTGCCTTGCGGATTTGTGCGTACAGTTCTTTTTCCATCACCGCAATGCGTTCTTCCGCCCCAAGCACCTTCTCTTCGTATTGCTGCAGTTCTTCCGTAACGAAGCGCTCGCAGTTCACCAGGGTCTGCTTGCGGACATAATTCGCGGGAACGAGATGCAAGTTCGAATTCGTAACCTCGATAAAATATCCGAACACCTGGTTGAATTTGACCTTCAGCGAGGAAATGCCCGTTTTCTGGCGCTCGCGAGCCTCCAGGGAGGCAATGAATCCTTTCCCGCTATGCCGGATGGCGCGCAATTCATCCAGTTCCGGCGAATAGCCCGGACGGATGATTCCGGGATCACCGGCCGAGGCCGGGGGATCGTCCGCGATAGACGTCTCGATCAAACCCACGACATCCTCGAGGTCATCCAGCTGCCCGCGGATTTCAGAGATGCGGGCAGCTGGAAGCTCTTGCAGGAGAAGCCGGATGGCCGGAACGACGCGCAGGGAGTCGCGCAGGGCGAGAAGTTCGCGCGGCCCGGCAACCGCTACCGTGACGCGGCTGATCAGCCGCTCCAGGTCGTGTATTTCTGCCAGCCTCGAGCCAAGGCGACCGTGCGTCTGCACGTTCATAGTAAGAGTATGGACTGCGCTCTGACGCTTTTCGAGTTCCTGAAGATCTAATAGCGGGAGCAGGAGCCAGGATTTCAACAGGCGCGCCCCCATGCCGGTTCGTGTCTGGTCGAGAAAAGAAAGCAACGATCCTTTCGGAGAGCCATCCAGCGTGCGCACAAGCTCGAGGTTGGCAATCGTGGACGCGTCCAGCTTCATGAAGTCGGATGGCTCAAAAAAGCGCAGCGTTGCCACTTTGCCGAGCGAGGTGAGCTGAGAATCGCGTAAATAGTGGATAAGCGCGCCGGCAGCGCAGACGGAAAGGGACTGACTCGTAGCCCCAAGGCCGTCGAGGCTCGCCAGGCCAAAGTGATCTAGAAGCATCCGCTGGGCATAGTCGATATTGAAGGCCCAGTCATCCACGGGACTTGCGACCCATTCTTCCGACCAATCCTGCACGATTTTAGGGCGCCAGGCCGAGCAGGATTCCTCCTGAAGCACGATCTCTCTGGGAGAGAACCGCGTCAATTCGTCGACGGTTTTTTGCCAGGAGTTCTCCCCGAGGAACTGTGTAGCCATGAAATCCGCTGTCGAAAGATCCATGAAGGCCAGGCCGGTGCCCTGATCCGTGAAACAAAGGCAGCCGAGATAATTGTGATCCTTCGGCTCGAGCAGCATTTCTTCGACGACAGTGCCCGGGGTCAGAATCCTGGTGACTTCGCGGCGTACCAGGTTTTTTGTCGTGCGTGGATCCTCGACCTGCTCGCAGATGGCAATTTTGAATCCCTTCTTCATGAGGCGGGCGATATAGCCGTCCACCGAGTGGTAGGGGACACCGCACATGGGAATTGGGACGCCGGTTTTGTCTTTGTGTCGCGAAGTGAGAGTGATCTCGAGCTCCCGGGAAGCAAGGACGGCATCTTCATAAAACATCTCGTAAAAATCACCCAATCGAAAGAACACGAGCTTGCCGGGAAAGCGGCGCTTGACTTCGTGGTACTGCTTCATCATTGGGGTGAGATCTTCCATCGCGCTCTTTCTACTTCTTCGTGCACATGCCGAGGGCTATTGCAAGCAGCCTTTGCGACCAGATCAAATTCGAGGGAGATGATCCAACGTCAAACGGTTGAAACCGGAACCCACCGATCACTTCTTCCCAGGTGGCGCCCGGGCATAAGTCCTTGTATATAAAGAAGCTGCAATATATAATGCGTTTCCTGCTATTGTCAATGATGATGCCATTAAGTTTTGCTCCCAGAATTCTTGCTTTCGACACCTCAACCGTGCGCGGCAGTGTCGCTTTGCTGGAAGGCAGTAAAATGCAGGCCGAATTCCGCCTGCAGTCCGTTCAGACGCATTCGAGGCAACTCCTGAATTCGGTCGATTTCCTGCTCGGTCGAATCGGGTGGAATCTCGGTGATGTGAACCTCGTGTCTGTTGGAAACGGTCCCGGCTCGTTCACCGGCATTCGAATCGGCATCGCCACCGCTTTGGGAATTGCACACTCGCTTAGCATCCCGTTCGTGGAAATCTCCGGATTGGATGCCCTGGCGCACAAGGTTTGCCATTTGGACGGCCGCATCGGTGCCGTTATGGACGCACACCGGTCCCAGGCGTTCTATGGGGAATATGAGGCGAAAAACGGGCGAATTCGGCAGACACAGAAACCGGTGCTTCTGGACATTTCTTCTCTTGAACATCATCTCCGGGGCAGGCATTTATATTTAGTAGGGGATCCGGATATTTGCGAATCGGTGGGATCGCCCGCGACGTCTTTGATGTGGCCGCGTCAGGTTGCCGTGGACCTGTTCCTGGCTGTGGAAATCGGAAAACTGGCGTTTATTTCCAGGCGAAAATGGCGGTCCGGCGAATCCATCGCCGCCGAACCCATGTATATCAGGCCTCCGGATGCTCTCAAAAAAAAGACTCAGTGACGTTCTTATGGATTCTAACTGCTATCTCGCACGACTTACGGCGGAGGATGCCGCGTTACTCCAACCATTGGAGGAGAAGGTACAGCTGTCTTTCTGGGGCGTTGAGAATTATCAGCGGTTTCTCGGAGAGTTGCAGGAGTACTTCGGCTGCAAGGCCGTCATGATCACGGATTTGGGGAAAGAGACATTCGCGGGATTTTTTTTGGCGCGGTCTATCTACGAAAATCTGGAAATCCTGAAGATTGGAGTCATGCCGGACTGCCAGCGAAGGGGAATCGGCAGCCATCTGATGGAGCATGCGTACGCCGAAGGAATTCGCCGCGGCTGCAGCCGCTGCTTTCTGGAAGTCCGCAAGTCCAATCAGAGCGCGATTCAGTTTTACTACAGCCACAATTTTCGGATTGCCGGAACAAGGCTCAACTACTACACGGATCCCATCGAGGATGCATGGATCATGGAAAGAGCTCTCTCCTGACGCCGCAAAGCAGTTCAAAACAAACGCCAATTGTGAATCGTATGAATGAGTGATAGTATCGCGCTGTTTTTGCGCGGGACGCGATCCCCAAAGGAGTGCTGTGATATGAAAGATGAACACGATGCCCCAAGCGAAAGCACGGTAACACCGGAGCCCCAGGCCGGGTGGCCGTCCTATACTATGGTGGAAGAACGAATGAAGAAGATTTACTTCGACTTCTACCAGGAGACATATAAAAAATCAAAGATTGATCGAAAAACCAAGGAGCTTATCGCGATTGCAGCTTCCCTGGGATTCAAGTGCCAGGGTTGTCTGAACGGGCATCTCAAAAAAGCCAAAAAATTCGGTGCGACGCCCGAGGAAATCAGCGAAGCGATTGCCATTGCCATGGGGGTAGCCGCCGCATCCGTTGTTGATCAGACCGATATCGCGGCGGAGCATCTTCAAATCAAGCACTTCGAGTAACGCTCGGATGCAATCAAGATCCAGGGAAGAAATACGAGTCGTCGCCTGCCTCTTTCTGGTGCTTTTTCTGGGCGTTGCCGACAACCAGATCCTCAGCCCTCTCCTTCCTGCCATCCGCGATCAGTTTGCGAAATCACCCTCCGACATGGGCTATCTTTTTATGGGCTACTCGTTTTGTGCGGGGCTGTCGGTTCTCATCTGGGGACCGCTCTCGGATGCTTTTGGCCGCAAGCAGGGGTTAATCTGCGGATTGATGGTGTTTGCCGCCGGTTCATTTGTCGCTTTTACTTCCAAAGGATTTTCGATTCTTCTTGCGGGCCGGATCGTCGCCGGCATGGGCGCAAGCATGCTCAGCCTCAATGCGATTGCTTACGCCGCAGACTTTTTCCCCTACGAAAATCGCGGATGGGCCATGGGCTCTATCATGTCTTCCTATTTCGCCGCATTAATATTGGGCGTGCCTCTCGGCGCCTGGCTGGGGGATGCCTTCGGTTGGAGGATGGTTTTTGGCGTGATCGGCACCGGATCGCTTTGTCTGTTGATTCTAAGCTGCTACCTGATCCCCGCGGGCCGAAGGAAGGACGGGGAAATCGTGCGCAAGCCGATACTGGAATATATCCGGCAATATGCCGTTTTTTTGCGGTCGCAAAGCTCTCTCGCCGGTCTGTTTTGTTCCTTCTTCGCTTCTGCCAGCATGATGGGATTCCTGGCATACCTGGTATTGTGGCTTCACGATGCGTATGGAATTTCGATCAGTAAAATCAGCCTTGTATTTATAGCGGCGGGCTCCGCTGCCGTTCTGGCTTCACCCCTGGCGGGGTCCATCGCGGACAGGATTGGCAAACGCCTGCAGTTCCTTTTGAGCAGCCTTTCACTGGCCGTGTTTCTTATTATCCTGCCCCGATTGTCATGGGGCGCTTCGCTGTTCGTCGTGCTCGGTGCCATCAGCCTCTCGGCCGCTTTCAGGCAGGGCCCCATGGAAGCCGTGCTTACCGAAATCGTGGGTTCGGCCTCCCGGGGGACCTTTGTTGCCCTGAAGAACTCGTTTTCGCAGCTTGGTATCGGCGTGGCAACCATGCTCTCGGGAATTCTCTTTGAAGCATCCGGATACAGGGCAGTTTGCATGCTCAGTGCCGCATCTGGGGTACTGGCTGCCGTCAGCATGCTTTGCACATATAAAGAGCGCCACTTGTAACGGAACGCCGCCGGCTCGGCGAATGACCGGGAAAATGGAAAAAAGCTTTGGCGGCGGTTGTAATTTGGCTAAAATACACAATGCTCTGATATATATGTATTTAAGTTCATGTTTTCCTCCAAGGAGGTTCGATTTGAGAGCTGCAAAATATTTTCTGTTGATGGTCGGCGTATTACTGACATTGGCCGGATGCGGCGAGAAGAAAAAGGAAATCAAGACCGCCGCTGAAAGCATGGAAAAAAACAAGGTTGTGCGTATTGTGACCGATGCTGTAAACGCTCCGTTCGAATTCGGATCGGGAACGGGCGTTCAGGGATACGATGTGGATCTCGGGAATGAAATTGCCAAGGATCTCGGCATCGAACCGAAATGGGTCAAGGCGACCGGCTACGATCATTTGTTTGAATTGCTGAAGGGCGGGGAAGCCGAAATGATCATATCGGCGATTGCAGAGGATCCGGCGAAATCAAAGGATTTCTCCTTCTCGACCCCCTATTACCAAAGCGGCGATGCCATCGCCCTTCAGCGCAGCACATTTGATATAAAAGATCTCGCCAGCCTCTCGGGGAAAAAGGTCGGCGTTGCCACGGGACGTCCGGGCGACACCTTTATGGCTCAACAAAAAACGGCGAAGAATGTTACGATCAAGAAATATCCCACCATGGACGACGCGCTGGGGGCTTTGAACCGTGCGGAAATCGGCGCGGTGGTCGGCGATGAGCCATTCATCACCTACAGCAGCTATAAGAGCTACTCCAACACGACCACCCTGCCGATTCTGATCAACAAATTCAAGTATGCCGTGGTTGTGCGCAGCAGCGAACCGGAGCTTCTGGCAAAGATCAATGCCACCATCGCCCGTCTGCAAGCGGCCGGCGAATTTAAAAAATACGAAGAGACGTGGTTCGGCAACGTTCGAAAAGAAGCTCAGGGGCAGCGCGAAAAGGATGTTGAAGAGGAACGACTCAAAAAGGCTCCGAAAGCCATTAGCGTCAGCATCCAGAAAATCAGCGGCGCGTTCAGCATGGATCGCCTGGATGGATTTGTGCTGGTGCTCGATAGTCCTCAAGGGAAATACCAATCCACGCCTATCCTGACGGATGGCAACAGGGGCAACTGCAAGTTCACGCAGCCGGTGCCTCCCGGAGAATACAGGCTGAACATGAGCATCTTCAAAATGGTGACGACCGTGAAGGTTCCGGATCTTTCGAAGAGCGCTCTGGCAATGGATATGAAAGTTTCTACAGGCGGTATATCCATCACGCTAAAGTAGCAAGCGCCGCTTTTGCGGGCATGTACGCAGAGAGGGAGTGAAGCAACGATGCAGAGGCATCCCGTACGTATTTTGATGATAGCTGTACTGCTGTCGATCGCTGCAACCGTTGTTGCTCTGCGCTGGGATGTGGTTCCGGGTCTCAGCAGGAAAGAAGTGCCCGAGCCGGCGTTCGCTTCAGCGCCGGCCGGGCAGCCTGCATTGAGTGCCGATGAAGAGACTAATGTCCGCGTTTACAAGTTGGTCAGCCCCGGGGTCGTAAATATCACCTCGACAGTCGTTGAATACGACTATTTTTTTCAACCCTACGCGACCGAGGGAAGCACGGGCAGCGGATGCGTCCTCGATACGGATGGTAATATCCTTACCAATTACCACGTGATTCAATCCGCGGACAGCCTGGAGGTAACGCTTCCGGATCAGACGAAGTATCACGCCAAAGTGGTCGGGTACGATCGACAAAACGACCTGGCCGTCATCAGTATTTCAGGAGCTCCCAAGGAGCGGCTGCACCCGATTGCCCTTGGGGATTCCAACGCGTTGAACGTCGGGCAAAAAGTACTGGCAATCGGAAATCCCCTGGGACTTCAAAACACGCTTACCACCGGGATCGTGAGTTCTCTGGGCAGGAGAATAAAAACCGAAAACGGCGACCTTATCGACAACGTCATTCAAACGGATGCGGCAATCAATCCTGGCAATTCCGGAGGCCCGCTGTTGAACACGGCGGGCGAAATGATCGGGATCAACACTTTAATTTTCTCCATTCGAGGAGGCGGAAACATCGGGATCGGTTTCGCGATTCCGGTCAACGCGATCCGGCGCGTGGCATCGGAACTGATCCGCGAAAAGCGTGTCGTGCGTCCGTGGTTCGGCGTCGAGGGGTATTCGTTGAGCGAGGATCTTGCGGATGGGCTCAATCTGCCGGTGAAGCACGGGATCCTGGTTGCGCGCGTCTATCGCGGGAGCTCGGCGGACGGGGCGGGAATTCAGGGGGCGAATGAGATTGCGGTTCTTTATAATCAACGCTTCCTGGTCGGGGGCGATATCATTACCGAAATCGATGGGAAGCCCGTCGCCTCACTTGAAGAGCTGCGATTGATGCTGGAAGCGAAGCGTCCCGGCAGCACGGTGAATATCACCCTGTACAGAGGCCGCTCCAAAGTTCAAAAATCGGTTCTTTTGGTGGAAGCGCCACGGCAGCGCGCATTGAGTTTTTAGGCGCCGAGGGGTTTGCGATTCCGCCTGCCATCAAGATGATAATCCGAACTGTCTTTTCACTACTGGCAATCACTTGTTTGATTTGCGCCGTCTCTGCAGCCAGGGACACTACCGAACTTACGAAGCTTGCAGATGGTGTGTATGCGAGAGTCGTGAGCGCTGACGGAGAGGCAGTCGCGAACGTCGGTGTGGCCATTCTAGACCAGGGAGTGCTGGTATTCGACACACACTTCACGCCGGAAGGTGGAGAATCCCTGCTTTCAGCAATCCGGGCCGTCACGCCAAAACCGGTGCGCTATGTCGTGAACAGCCACTGGCATTCCGACCACACACACGGAAACCAGGTGTTTGCAGGGGCACAGGTGATCAGCAGCTCGAACGCCCGGCGCGACATGCTGCAACTCGATCTGCCCTCATGGAACCGGACGATCAAGATCAGCCAGGCGCAGATCGAAAAACTGCGAAAGGATGCGCTCAAGGAGACGGATTCTGCGCTGCGTCAGAGCTTGCGCGAACAAATCAAGAGCCGCGAGGATTACCTGCAAACCATGGCGCGACTTAAGATCACGATTCCGGTCGTTACCGCAGACGAGAGTTTTTCGATCAAAGATGGAAAGCAGGAAGTCCGAATTTTGTTTCTGGGCAAAGGCCATACGGACGGAGATATCGTTCTGTATCTTCCTGCGCAGAAGGTCGTGTTTGCGGGAGACTTGTTTTTTAACAACGCGATCCCGAATGTGCAGGATGCAAATATTCTGGCCTGGATCGGAACTGTGAGCGCGCTTGTCAAACTGGACGCAGACAAATTCGTGCCCGGACATGGTGCGGTCGGATCGAAGAAAGATGTGGAAGCGTTTTTGCAATACCTCGAGGATCTGAAAGCCCTGGTCCAGCCGGCCGTTGACCGCGGCGACAACCTAGAGCTAGCCACGCGGGATCTTCAGATCCCTGCAAAATATGCCTCCTACCAGTTCCAGAACTTTTTCCCGTCGAATGTGCAAAAAATGTATGCGGAACTGAAGGCGAAGCAGCTTGAGTCGCCTCCTCCGGAAGACGCCACCAAGGCTGGACCGCGTCAACCTTGAGGCTAATAGCATTGGGTTGAGGCAACGATGCGCGTTTTCGAGCGCGATTAAGAAATGGCCTTTGGAATTTCCCATCTTGTGCTAATCTGATCTTCCCATGAGCACGCAATCGTCAATCCCGGAGATATGCCCCAAATGCAGCGGATCCGGCTGGGAGCCGGCGGAAAATGGCGCGAAAGTGCGCCGCTGCAGCTGTATTGGATCGGCACGAGTGGAACGGCTCCTTTCCGAAGCCAGAATTCCCAAACGGTATGAGCACTGTGATCTGGACTCCTATCTGCCGAATCATGAGTCGCAGAAGAATGCCAAAATTTACGTCCAGCGCTTTCTGGACAAGTATCCGCAGATTGATGTCGGCTTGCTGTTCCTCGGCAACTGTGGTGTCGGAAAAACGCACCTGGCTGTTGCGCTGCTGAAACAGGTGGTCATGGAAAAAGGAGACGGAGGCCTTTTCTATGATTTCCGCGATCTCTTGAGGGAAATACAGGCGAGCTGGAATTCCGTTTCGCAGACGTCCGAGTTGGAAGTTTTGAGGCCCGTTCTGGAAGCGCGGGTCCTGGTCCTTGACGAGCTCGGTGCCAACAAGCCGACGGAATGGGTACGGGACACGATCGCCCACATCATTAACTGCCGCTACAACGATAAGAAGCTGACGATCTTCACGTCCAACTACCTGGATACTCCTTCGAAACAGGGAGAGGAATCTCTGACAGACCGCATCGGCACGCGCTTGCGTTCGCGCCTGTATGAAATGTGCAGGGAAGTGGAAATTCGCGGCCTGGATTTCCGCAAAGAGATCAAAAAGGCCACCTTCCGATATTGAGGCAACTCCAGGCGCCGCCCCCATGCCTCAATCTGTGAAATCTGTGGATATTTTTGTCTTTGAGGCCTTTGAGTGAATCTAATTCACACCGACTAAATGTCAAGGGATCAATGACGCACTATACGAGCGAACGGAAATGACCGGGGAGCCTTTGCCCACGACTTCACCAACCCCTGACTTGACCGGATTTTTGGGGAAATCTCGGTATTAATTCACAAATTGCTGATAAATGGCCGGGGCTGATCGGAGTATCCGGCAAAAAATGTGGTTACTTGTTCAGTCAAATCAGGTTCTATCGCTGGATGTCTACACGGAATATCCTGTTCCTATCCGCTACAAAGAGGTCGTGCTCGATTGTGGATATCGGGCCGATTTCCTGGTTGATGAATGCATACTCGTCGAAAACAAAACTGTCGATGCGATCCATCCTGTCCATCGAGCCCAGTTGCTTACCTATCTCAAGCTGAGCGGGCGTTCCATCGACTTCCTGATTAGCTGGAAGGTCCCGCGCATCAGGGATGGAATCCAGCGCATAATCTGGCGTGAACGACAAGTACG
>Ga0335071_10006149_pt1 | contig 12408 bp, 8 predicted proteins | sample Lox_Sample_15_FD_206724 | JGI IMG/M metagenome (GOLD analysis project Ga0335071, IMG submission 206724) | Soil microbial communities from Loxahatchee National Wildlife Refuge, Florida, United States - Lox_Sample_1.5 | ecosystem: Environmental > Terrestrial > Soil > Wetlands | place: USA: Florida...
CGCGCGACATGAAGGTCGAGGCGCTGGAAGTCTTCGCGCCGGTCGTGACGCTCTCGGCCTACGACTCGTGGGAGGAAGCGCTCTCCCGGGTGAACGACTCGAAGTACGGCCTGCAGGCCGGGATCTTCACGCGGGACCTCGGCCGCATCCAGCGCGCGTTCGACGTGCTCGAGGTGGGCGCGGTCCTCGTCAACGACGTCCCGACGTGGCGCGCCGACCGGATGCCGTACGGCGGCGTCAAGGAATCGGGGATCGGGCGAGAGGGTCCCGCGTACGCGATGGAAGAGTTCACGGAGCCCCGGCTCCTCGTTCTCCGGCCGTGACGGCCCGAAAGGAAGACGATGGACGGCGTCGCGACGTTCTCGATTTCGGCGACCTGGGACCCTTCCGTGAAGGAGGGCCGCCTCGCGAACGGCGACGGCTCTTTCTCGACGATGCACGCGGGCGCGGCCGCGCTGGACGGCAAGGCCGGCGTCGTCAACCCCGAGGAGCTTCTCCTCGCCGGCGTCGCCGCGTGCTTCGTCCAGACGTGGGCGATCTTCGTCGAGAAGCTGAAGCTCCCGGTCCCCGCTCCGCGCGTCGACGCGACGTGCGCCCTGGAGAAGGACCCCGCGGGCGGCTTCCGGATCACGCGGATCGACCTTTACGCACGCGTCCCGGCCGGGCTCCTCGAGGAGCGCAAGGGCGACGTCGACAAGACTCTCTCCCTCGCCGAGAAGTACTGCATCGTCTCGAAGGCCGTGCGGGGCTCGGTCGTCGTCACGGCCTCGCCAAGGGCGGCGTGAGCGCCCGTCACGGCGCGAGGAGGTTCTCTTCGAACCACTCGGCGAGGCGCTGGTTCGTGTAGAGGGCCGCCTCCGCGCGCGGCCCGTGCATCTGGCGCGGGAGCGGCACGAAGACGAAGTCCTTGCGGGCCTTCATGAGCTCGTCGATGAACTTCATCGTGTTCTGCATGTGGACGTTGTCGTCGGACGTCCCGTGCAGGATCAGGAGCTTCGTCCCGAGGTCCTTCGCGGCGAGGAACGGAGAGGACGACTTGTAGCCGTCGGGATTTTCCTTCGGCGTCTTCATGTAGCGCTCGGTGTAGATCGAGTCGTAGAGCGTCCAGTCGACGACGGGCGCGCCGGCGGCGGCGCACTTGAACGTCGCGCCCGCGTGCGTCGCGGCGTAGAGCGTCATGTATCCGCCGTATGACCAGCCCGTGATCCCGACCCGCGCCGCGTCGACGTACGGCCGCTTCGCGAGCTCCGCGACGCCCTCGAGCTGGTCCTTCAGCTCCTGCGCGCCCAGGTTCTTCAGGACGGCCGCCTCGAACGCGTGGCCGCGTCCCCACGAGCCGCGGTTGTCCATCGACCAGACGAGGAAGCCCCGCGACGCGAGATAGGCGTCGAAGCCGGAGGTCCAGGCGTTCTGGACGAGCTGGGCGTGCGGCCCCCCGTAGACGACAACGACGACGGGGTACTTCCGCGCGGCGTCGAAGTTCGACGGTTTCGCGAGCCGCGTGTAGAAGACCGTCCCGTCCGCTCCGGTGAACGAGCCGAGCTCGACCGTGCCGGTGTCGTACTCGGCGAGCGGGTGCGGCTTGTCCGTGAGGACGGCCGCGACGGATCCCGAGACGGAGCGGACGACGGACTTCGGCGGCGCCGCGGCGCTCGAGAACGTGTCGACGAAGAAGGCGTTCCCCGGCGAGAAGGACGGAGAGTGGACGCCCGGCTCGCCCGTCACCTGGACCATGGACGAGCCGTCCAGCTTCGCGACGAAGACCTGGCGTTCGCGCGGGTCCTTCGTCGTCGCCCGGAACCACACGGTCGCCATCTTCTCGTCGACGGTGAACGGGCCGTCCACCATCCAGTCGCCCTTCGTGATCGCGTTCTTCACCGAACCGTTCGCGGCGTGCCGATAGAGGTGGAGAAACCCGCTCCGCTCGGAGCGGAAGACGAACGAGCCGTCCTTCAGGAAGTGCGGCGGCTCGATCGAGTTGATCCAGGCGGGGTCGCTCTCCTCGAGGAGCTTCTTCGGCTCGCCGCCGGCGCGCGGGAGGAGGAAGACGCCGAGGTGAGTCTGCGAGCGGTCGAGGAGAAGGAAGCACAGGCTCTTCCCGTCCTGCGTCCAGGACATCTCCGGCGTGACGTAGACGTCCTCCGGCGGCGGCGCGAAGGCAGCCGTCTCGTTCCCGGCGAGGTCCACGACGTGAACGGAAGGGATCGAGGCCGGATCGCCCGGTTGCGGGTATTTCTCGGCTTCGACGGCCCCGTGGAGCGGCGTGAAATCGACGATCGGGTACGTCGGGACGCGCGCCTGGTCGAGCGATAGATACGCGATCGCGGCCGAGTCCGGCGACCAGAAGAAGGAGCGGTTGTGGCCGCGGCCGGCGAGCTCCTCGCCGTAGACCCAGTCGAGGACGCCGTTCAGCACGGCATCGGTCCCCGTCTTCGTGAGACGCGTCTCCTTGCGTGACGCGGCGTCCACGACCCAGAGGTCGTGCTTCTTCACGTACGCGAGGCGCGTCCCGTCGGGCGACCACGTCGCGAGCGTCTCGTCCTCGGCGTCGTCCGTGAGGCGCTTCGCCTCGCCGGACAGGCCCACGAGCCAGAGGTCGTGGTCGAAGGGGACGGCGAACGCGTCGCCCTTTGGCGTCCAGACGGCGCCGCGCAGGGGAAGCTTCTTCTCCTTTCCGTCACGGTCCTTCACTGCGGGGGCGTCGAGGAGCTTCGTCCTCTTCCCGGTCGCCACCTCCGCCTGCCAGAGAGCGACGGACGCGTCGGCGCCCTGGCCTTCCGTCTCCGTCCATACGACGTGCGACGCGTCGCGCCAGGCATAGACGGTGGCGGGCATCCGCGATTCGGCCACCTTCTCGAGCGTGAGCGGCTTTTTCGCGGGAGCGGGCGCCGAGACCGCGGGCGCGGCGGCGAGGACGGCGGCGAGGACGGGCGCGAGAAGGATCACTTTGTCTCTCCCTTTGCGGCCTTCGGCAGCGGCTGCATCGTGAGCGGGTCGCGCAGCGGCACCTCGGTGAATCTCCCGCCCGTGAGGTCGCGGAATTGCACGGCGTGCTTCGGGTCGGGGTTCAGGAGCTCCGACTCGCGCCCGACGACGAGGATCGTCGCCGATTCGGGCTTGAGGAGGCGTTTCGCGACACGCGCGACGTCCGCCTTCGTGACCTTCTCGACCTTCCCCTGGTACGTCGCCCAGAAGTTCGGGTCGGACTTGTAGCGGCCCGTGAACTCCTCGTCCGCGAGGGCGTCCGCCACCTGCACGGGCGTCGCGAAGCGGCGGGGCAGCGTGTCGACGAACGAGCGCTTCGCGGTCTCGAGCTCCTCGTCCGTGACGCCGCCGTCGCGCAGGCCCTTCATCTCCTCGAGGACGATCTGCGAAGCGTACGCGGACGTGCGGACCTTCGACTGGAAGACGGCGGCGAACCGGCCGGGATACCAGACGCCGCCCGTCAGGATGGAGCCGGCGGAATACGCGAGGCCCTCGTCGGAACGGACGCGATTCGTGATGCGGCTCGTGAAGCCGCCGCCCCCGAGGACGTCGTTCATGACGGAAGCGGCGACGAAGTCCGGGTCCGACCGCTCGAGGCCGGGGAGGAGAATCGAGACGCGGCCCTGGTTCACGTCCTTGTCGACGAGGAACGTGCCGGGCGTGAGCGCGTGCGCCGGCTTCGGGACCGGCGGCGCGGCTTCGCCCCGGAACGGCCAGTTCGCGAAGAGCGCGTCGAGCTTCACGGCCATCTCGGCCTTCCGGAAGTCGCCGGCGGCCGAGACGATCATGTTGCGCGGGGCGATCCATTTCTCGTGAAAGGCGGCGAGGTCGGCCCGCGAGAGGGACTCGATCGAGGCCTTCGTCTCCCAGCGGTTCACGTAGAAGTTTTCGCCGTAGAGGAGGACGGATCGCTCGCGGGCCTCGATCGAGGCCGATGAGTCGTTGCGCTGCTTGAGGCTGGCGAGGACCTGGTCCCGGCGGAGGTTGAGCCGGTCCTCCTGGAACGCGGGCTCCGTGAGGACCTCGCGCAGGATCGCGAGGCCCTCGTCGAGGTCCTTCGCGAGGAGGTTCAGGGAGACGATGCCCCGGTCGTCGAAATAGCCCGAGGCCTGCCCGCCGCCCGGCCGTCCGAACGACCGCTCGGGATTGAGCACGGCCGCGAGGAACGCGAGGCGCTCCTCGAGGTCCTCGGCCTTGCGCTTCTTCGTCCCGCCGCGGGAGAGGAGCCAGCCCGTCATCTCGGCGAGCCCCTCCTTGCCCGGCGGGTTCAGGTACGTGCCGCCCTTGAGGAGGATCTGGACGTTCACGAGCGGCAGATCGTGGTTCTCGGCGAGGTACGCGACGACGCCGGACTTCGGGAGGACGACGCGGTAGTCCTTGGCGGCCGGGGGCGCCCAGACGAAGGGCCTCGCGGCGATCTGTTCGGGCCGCGCAGGGATCGCGTCGGATGCGGCGGCGAGGGAGACGGCCGCCGCCGCGGCGGCGGCGAGGGCGGCGGACGGCAGGAGGATTCTCATTTTCACTTCGCCTCCTTGCCCGCGGGAGCCGCACCGGGAGGCGGCCCGCCGGGGCGCCCGGGCCGCCGCGGCGGGGCGCCACCCTTGCGCGTGTACGTCGCGACGCCGCGGTTCTCCTTCGTGAAGTACGTCTGCGCGACGCGGCGCACGTCCTCGGCGGTGACGGTCTGGATCTTCGCCGGCCCGGCGCGGAACTCCTTCCAGTCGCCGCGGCCCTCGTTGCCCATGAGGCTGTAGAGGATTCCCATGTTCGTCTGCAGCGAGCGGAACACCTGCGCGGCGGAGTTGTTCTTGACCTTCTGGAGCTCGTCGGGCGGGACGAGGTCCTTCTTCAGCTTCTCGATCTCGGCATAGATCGCGCGCTCGGCCTCGTCCGGGGTGCGCCCCTCCCGGACCTGCGCCTCGACGCCGAACGAGCCCGCGTACTTGCGCGCGTCCACGCTCGCCTGCGCGCTCGTCGCGACCGGGTTCGCGCCGGCGACGAGAGCCTTGTAAAGGCGGCCCGTGTTCCCGTTCAGGATCTGGGCAAGCACCTGGAGCGCGTACGAGTCCTTGTTCTGGAACGGCACCGCGTGCCAGTCGATCTCGACACTCGGGTTCGTGTCGGCCTCGCCGTTCAGCCGCATCTCCGCTTCCCACTTCGGGGGAAGGAGCGTCATCTCGGGCGGCGGATTCTTCCCGCGGGGGATCCGGCCGAAATACTTCGTGGCGAGATCGAGCGCCTCCTTCGGATCGAAGTCGCCCACGAGGACGGCCGTGATGTTGTTCGGCGCGTAAAAGAGTGCGTAATACGCGTCGGCCTCGGCCTTCGTGATCGCGGGGATGTCCGAGGCGTATCCGACGACCGGCCATGTGTACGGGTGGCCGTGCCAGAACATTTCCTCGAACGCCTCGTCGAGACGCCCCGTCGGCGTCGACTCGGTCCTCAGGCGCCTTTCCTCGAAGACGACGTCCCGCTCGGCGTAGAACTCGCGGAAGACGGGCGCGGCGAGGCGGTCGGACTCCATCCAGAACCAGAGCTCGAGCCGGTTCTTCGGGACGACGACGAAATACTGGGTGTAGTCCGTGTTCGTCGAGGCGTTCATTCCCGAGGCCCCGCTTCTCGTGTAGATCCGGTCGAACTCGTTCTTCACGAGGAGATCTCGCTGCTCCTTCACGAGCGCGTCGAACTCCTTTTCGAGCTCCCGGTAGCGGGCGGTCTTGTTTTCGGGCTTCGTGACGTCGTCGATCTCGCCGCGCCGGAGAGCGGCGCGCATCCCCGCCTCCTCGTCGCGCATGAGTCCGCGCACGCGCTCCTGCTCCTCGATGAGCTTCCGGTCGCGCGCGGCGTCCTTCGTCCCGATCGCCTCGGTCCCCTTGAACATCATGTGCTCGAAGAGGTGGCTGATTCCCGTGATCCCGGGCCGCTCGTTCGCGCTTCCGACGTGGGCGACCCAGCCGGCGGCGACGGTCGGCTCGTCGTGGCGCGGGACGAGGACGATCTTCATCCCGTTCGGGAGGACGTGATCCTCGGCCCTGAGCTCCTGCGCGTGGGCGGGCATCGCCAGGGCGGCGAGCGCCGCCGCGAGAACGATTCTGTGTCTCATGGAGTCTCCTGTGGGCACGGCGTGAAGACCGATCCTACGCCGGGCGGCGCGCCTCGGAACTCAGCGGCGCGTCGGATCCCGCCGCCAGACGGTCCGGCCTTTCCGGACCTCCTCGACGACCTTCAGCGTCTCGCGGCGGGCCGGGTCCGCGGCGGCGGGGTCGCCGGACAGGACGGACATATCCGCCGGGCGGCCCACGTCGAGGGTCGCCTTTCCGGAGAGGACGTCCGCGAGGAGCGCGGCGAGGGCCTCGGAGCCGGCATCGCGCGGGGCGGGCGGGAGCGGAAGCGAGACCGCGGCCACCGCGGGGGCGGGCGTCGGCGCGGGAGTGGGAGCCGGCGCGGGAGTGGGAGCCGGCGCCGCCTCGGCGACCGCGCGAGCCGTCTCGGGCGCCTCGGGCGTGTTCAGGCGGACGCTCGCCTCCTCGAGGCGCCAGCGCTCGGCGTCGTCGAGAGCCGGGACGAGCCGAGCGAACGCAGCCGCGTGCGCGGAGCCTTCGAGGACGCCGTTCGGTTCCTGGATGCGGCCCTGCCGGCGGATCACGCCGCCGGGAGGGTCCTTCGTGCGCCACGAGATCCCCGCCTTCTGGAGCGCGATCGTGTTGTACGCGCCCATGTCGCCCGTTTTCGAGACGACGATGACGGGCATCGTGGCGGAGACGGTGTCGAGCTCCTCGCGCGTGGGCGGCCGGCGCTCTTCGAGCTTCGTCACGTCGAAGCCGAAGCCGAGGACGATGCGGTGCCTCTTCGGAAGGCTCGAGCGGAGGATCCACATCCGGAGCGCGTCGCGGAGAGACGCGATCGTGTACGGAAGCCCCTCCGGCGGCGGCGCGACGTCGGCCGAAAGCGACGCGAGCGCGGGGCCGGGCGCGCGCGGGGCGGGCGGAGGCGGCGGGGTCCTTCTCGGAGGCGGTGAAGGCGCTTTGCGGCTCGTGGACGCCTTCTCGACCCTTTTCACGGCCGGGGGCGGCGGCGGAGCGGACGGCGGAGCAGGAGGCGCGACGACCCCCGCGACGAGCGCCTGGCCGTTGAGGTCGATCGGAAGGGTCGATCGGCCTTTCCACTTCTTCTCGACGTCGGCCCGCGCGCCGAGCGCGGCGATCCGGCCGTCCTTCACGGCGAGGGCCTCGGGCCGCGCGTCCTTGCCCGCGAGGATGGGCCCGCCGAACCAGATGAAGTCCGCGTTCTGCGCGCGGCAGGGCGCGGCGACGGCGGCTGCAAGAGCGGCGGCGGCGAGTGCGGTGCGGCGCGTCATCGGAGCGCCGATCGTACGCCGCGGGGCAACAGGGGGGCGAAGGCCCGTCGGACACCGAAGTGAGAGAATTGGATACAGGTGACATTGTTTCGTTCGGGCGAGGAGCTGTCTCTTCCCGAGCTGGCGCGAGCGCAGGGACTCTCTTCCGACACGTTCACGGTGGTCGACGTCATCCGTGGCGGGATGGGAGTCTGCGCGAAGGTGCGGCAGGGGCAGGGCCCCGCGTTCGCGGTCAAGGCACTCCCGGCCGGCGGCAAGCAGGGCGAGGCGTTCGAGCGGTTCCTGTCCGAAATGCAGACGTGGCTCAAGCTGTCGGTCTGCGACGGGATCGTCGAGGCGCTCTGCGTCTTCCCGTTCCGCGGCACGCCGGTCGTCTGCTCGCGCTGGATGTCGGGCGGAAACCTGCGCCCTCACATGGAGGACAAGGACCCCGAGTATTTCTACAGGACGATCGTCCGGATCGCGGGCGCACTGGACTGGGCGCACCGCGAGCACGGGACCCTTCACCACGACCTGAAACCCGAGAACATCCTCATCGACGACCTGAGCCGGCCCGCCGTCTCGGACTGGGGGATCTCCGGAACGCTCGCGCAGGAGGAGGCGGGGACCGGCGCGACGATGATGGTCTACGGGACGGCGGCGTATGCCTCGCCCGAGCAGCTTCTCGGCGGCGTCCCGCTCGACGTGAGGTCGGACATCTACGCCCTGTCGTGCGTGATGTACGAGTGGGAGGTCGGGCGCGTTCCCTTCACGGGCGACTTCCACGAGATCCGGGGCGCGAAGATCCGGACCGACCCGCCGAAGCTCACGGCGGGGCTCTTCCGCCGCTCGAACTTCGGGGCCGACGACGTCATCTCGCGCGGCCTCCAGCGCGAGCGCCACGGCCGCTACGCGGACTGGAGCTCCTTCGTCACGGACGTCGTGAACGCCGCCCAGCGGCGCGAGCTCAGGATCGGACGCTTCATCCCGAAAATGCGCTATGCGGCGCGGGAGGTCCGCGGCGAGGTCCTCCGCGCGAAGGTCGCCAAAGGGGCGGTCGTCACGGGGCGCGGCGGCCCGGCGGTGGACGTCAGGGGAGCGAAGAAGGAGCTCGACGAGGCGCTCCGGCTCGCCGGGGAGGGGGACTGGGCCGCCGCCGTCGCGATCCTCTCCCGCGTCGTCCTTCCCTCGGTCGTGCGCGAGCTCCCGGACGACCCGCTTCAGCAGACGTCGGCGATCACGCTCGCGCGCGGCCTCCTGAAGCTCGACCGTCCGGCGGAAGCGGTCGCGGTGCTCGACGCTCTGTCGGCCGCGACCGAGAAGCCGTCCGAAATGTTCGAGCTCCTCGCGAACGCGCACCTCAAGCTCGGCAACCCCGGCCTTGCCGAGCGCGCGGCCAGCACGGGTCTTCTCGTGCACAAGACGGACCCGGCTCTCCTCGACCTCCTTCTCACGGCGCAAAGCCTCCAGGGCCAGGTCTCGAATGCGGTCGCGACGGCGCGCCGGCGCCTCGCGCTGCAGCGGGACGCCGGCACGCTTCTGGACGCGGCCAAACATCTCCTCCGGCACGCGGCCTCGGTGCCGGAGAGCCGCCTCCCGGAGGCTCTCGCGAACATCCACGAGGCGCTCGCTTTCGCATCCGAGGCGCGGGCGGCGGCGCCCGAGGACGACCGGGCGCGGGTCGTGCGCGCCCGCGCCCTCCTCGCTCTCGAGCGCTGGCAGGACGCGAAGGCGGAGCTCGCGGACTTCCCCGACACCGCCGGTGTGGCCCGGCGGCGCGAGGCGGCCGAGCTCGTGGCGCGCGCCCTGCTGCACCTGAAGGTGTACGCGGGTTGCCTCGCCCACTGCAACACGGCGCTCGCGGCATTTCCGCGCAGCACGAACCTCGCAAGGACCCGCGCACGCGCGTTCGCGGATGGCTTCATCCTCGGCGTCGAGACGGGCGGCCGCCGCGCCGTGGACGATGCCGCGATGAGCTTCTTCGAGAAGATGGTCGCGGACCCGGCCGCCCGCGAGCCGGGCGACTTCGTGACGCTCGCGCGTTACCGCGAGTGGACGGGGCGCGCCGACGACGGGATCGCCGTTCTTCGGGAGGGCCGCGCCGCGCTCCCGAAGTCATGGGAGATCGCGGTCGCGCTCGCCGGCTTCCTCGAGCGCAAGGGAGACTTCGAGGACGCGCTCGAGGTCGCACAGGACGCGGTGCGACTCGCCCCCTTCCGTCCGGAAGTCTGGCGTGCGCTCGCGGCGGTCAAGGGAATCGTCGGGCCGAAGGCCGAGGCGGACGAGGCGCGGCAAAAGGCGGCGCAGGCCGACAAGCGGATCCGGGAGCTGCGCGCGAAATCCGCCTGACGCGCTTCAGAGGAAGCGGCGGATGTGCTCCTTCCAGAAGGGCCAGTCGTGGCCGAACACGCCCGGCCAGAACTCGGCCGTGACGCGCTGCCCCTTCCGCGCGAGGAGGTCCGCGAACGCACGGTTCTGGGTGACGAGCGAGTCTTGTTCGCCCGTCGCGACGACCCACTCGACCTTCCGGAGGCGCTCGAGCCACTCGCCGTCCATGTTCGCGATGTAGGCCTGCGGCGTGTGGTAGTAGACGAGGTCGTCCCAGTAGCCGTCGAGGAACTGATCGACATCGTAGAGACCGGAAAAGCAGATCGCCTTCGTGACGCGCCCCGGGGTGCGGCCCGCGAGATTCGCGGCGTGATACGCGCCGAAGCTCGCGCCCACCGTCACGACGTTGCCGCCCGTGCGGCCTTCGATGTACGGGAGCATCTCGTCGCGCAGGTAGCGGTCGTAATCGTCGTGGCGCCGCGCCCGGTCCCGCGGGAGCGCCTTCTTGTTGTACCAGCTCTCCTCGTCCACGGAGTCGACGCAGATCAGCTGGAGGAATCCGGCGTCCACCTTGTCGGCGAGCGCGCCCGTGAGGCCGAAGTCCTCGTTCTGGTAGAAGCGGCCCATCGACGTCGGGAACATGAGGACCGGCCGCCCGCGGTCGCCGAACCAGAGGTACTCCATCGGGCGGGAGAGGGCGGAGCTTCGCCAGGAGCCGTATTCGCGTTTCATGGCCGCGGAGTCTAGCGCGGCGCAATTGCGGCGTTTCGCGCGCGTCCGCTAGGATGCGCGCGCGACGCGAGGGGGGGCTGCATGGCCAGGAAACGGATCGGCGTCCTGTTCGGGATGGAAGACACCTTCCCGTGGGCGCTCATGAACGAGATCAACGAGATCGCCCGGCGGAACGGCGACGACATCGAGGCCGGGCCGGTCAAGCTCTCGGTCCTCGTCCAGGAGCAGTCGTTCGAGGACGCCGTGATCCTCGACCGGATCAGCCACGAGGTCCCGTTCTACCGGACGTTCCTCAAGTGCGCGGTCGCGCGCGGTGCCCAGGTCGTGAACAACCCGATCTGGTGGTGCGCGGACGACAAGTACTTCGACAACATCGTCGCGCTCGCGGCCGGCGTCGCGGTCCCGAAGACCGTGCTCCTCCCGCACAAGGAGAACCCGCCGAACACGACCGCGACGTCCTTCCGCAACCTCGACTTCGTGGACTGGGACCGCGTGTTCGCGTACCTCGGCTTCCCGATCTTCATGAAGCCCGCGAACGGGGGCGGCTGGAAGGACGTCTACAAGTGCGACACGCGCGAGGAGTTCTTCGCGGCGTACGACAAGACGCGCGACCTCGAGATGATGGCGCAGGAAGCCATCGAGTTCACGGACTACTACCGCTGCTACGTCGTGGGCCGCTCGAGCGTGAAGATCATGCCGTACGCCCCGAAGGAGCCCCACGCGATGCGGTACGCCGCCGCGGCGGGGAAGGTCGTCCCGGCCGCGATGGCCGAGCGCGTGACGAAGGACGCCCTCGCGCTCTGCCGGGCCCTCGGCTACGACCTGAACACGGTCGAGTTCGCCGTTCGCGACGGGATCCCGTACGCGATCGACTTCATGAACTGCGCCCCGGACGCGGATCGGGCGTCCGTCGGTGAGGAGAACTTCCAGTGGATCGTGCGGGAGATGGCGGCGTACCTCGTCGACCGCGCGAAGAACCCGCGGCCCTTCGAGGCGACCGGCGCGTGGCCGGCCCTCCTCGGCCTCGTGAAGTGACGTCCGGCGGCGCGCTCTTCACCGCGGAAGACGTGGCGCGCGCGACGGGCGCGGGCGCGCCCGCAGACGCGCCCGCGGAATTCCCGGCCGTCTCGACGGACACGCGTTCGATCCCGGCGGGCGCCCTCTTCGTCGCGCTGAAGGGCGAACGTTTCGATGCGCACGGGTTCCTCGGCGAGGCGCGGGAGAAGGCGGCGGGCGCGGCCGTCGTGCGGAGGGGGACGCCGGCCGTCACCGGCCTGCCGCTCTTCGAGGTGGACGACACGCTCTCCGCCCTCGGCGCGCTCGCGGCGTTCCACCGGCGACGTTTCGCGATCCCCGTCGCAGCCGTCGCCGGCTCGAACGGCAAGACGACGACGAAGGAGATGCTTGCGTCGATCCTCCGGGCCCGCGGCCCCGCGCTTGCGACGGAGGGCAACCTCAACAACGAGATCGGCGTCCCTCTCACCCTCCTCAAACTCGCGACGGAGCACACGGCGGCCGCCGTCGAGGTCGGGATGAACCACCCCGGCGAGCTCGCGCGGCTCACGGAGATCGTCCGGCCCGACGCGGGCGTCGTGACGCTCGTCGGAGCCGAGCACCTCGAGTTCCTGAAGGACCTCGACGGCGTCGCGGACGCGGAAGGGGAGCTCTACCGGGGCCTCGTGCCCGGCGCCGTCGCCGTCGTCAACGCGGACGACCCGCGCTGCGTGGCGCAGGCGGAGCGTGTCGCGACCGGCGTAAGGAGGATTTTCTTTGGTAAGAGTCCTCTGGCGGACGTCCGGCTTTCGGAGGTGACGGCCCTCGGGATGGAGGGTCAGAAGATCTGCTTAGAAGGGGAAGAGTGGGAAGGTGGATCTGGTCGTTCGCGGCTCGACGCCAAGCTACAGCTCCGCAGGTGCGAGGTCACGCTGGGGTTCGTGGGGGAGCACAACGCGATGAACGCGGCCGCGGCGGCCGCGGTTGCGCGTGGTCTCTCTTACACCTTCGAAGAAATCTCCCGCGGCCTCTCT
>Ga0335071_10006150_pt1 | contig 12408 bp, 12 predicted proteins | sample Lox_Sample_15_FD_206724 | JGI IMG/M metagenome (GOLD analysis project Ga0335071, IMG submission 206724) | Soil microbial communities from Loxahatchee National Wildlife Refuge, Florida, United States - Lox_Sample_1.5 | ecosystem: Environmental > Terrestrial > Soil > Wetlands | place: USA...
CTCGGCCGCCCTTGCCTACATCCAAGGTTGGGTCATGACCAACGTGGCCATCAACATCACCTATCGGTTCCGCAAGGATATTTCCGAGAAGATCAACCGCATGCCGTTCAAATACTTCGACGGCACCAACCACGGCGAAATCCTCTCGCGCATCACCAATGACGTGGACACGGTCAGCCAGACCCTCAACCAGAGCCTGACCCAGATCATCACTTCGGTCACGACCGTGGTGGGCGTCCTGGTAATGATGCTGACCATCAGTTGGCAGATGACGTTGGTGGCGATCGCCATGCTGCCAATTTCCTTCGGGATCATCGGCTTCATCATCAACAAGTCACAGGTGTTCTTCAAGCGCCAGCAGGACTACCTGGGTCACATCAACGGCCATGTGGAAGAGATGTACGGCAGTCACATGGTGGTGAAGGCCTTCAATGGAGAGGCCAAGAGCATCGAGCAATTCGACCAGATCAACGGCGTCTTGTATGACTCGGCCTGGAAATCCCAATTCCTGACCGGGCTGATGTTCCCAATCATGAACTTCGTTGGCAACCTGGGCTATGTAGCCATCTGCATCCTGGGCGGCTACCTGGCCATCAAGGGCACCATCACCATCGGCGACATCCAGGCTTTCATTCAGTACGTCCGCAACTTCACCCAGCCGATCACCCAGATCGCCAACATTTCCAATGTCCTCCAGCAGACCATGGCCGCGGCGGAACGTGTCTTCCAGTTCCTGGCCGAGGAAGAAGAAATCCCCGATACCGAGAGCCTGCTCACCGCAGAGCACATCGAGGGCCGGGTGGATTTCAAGGATGTGCACTTCGGCTACAACCCGGACAAGATCATCATCAACGACTTCTCGTTCTACGCCGAACCCGGCCAGAAGATCGCCATCGTCGGGCCCACCGGAGCCGGCAAGACCACCATGGTCAAGCTGTTGATGCGCTTCTACGATGTCAACGGCGGGTGCATCACCGTGGACAACCATGACGTCAAGGAATACAAGCGGAACGACCTGCGCTGCTCATTCGGCATGGTCCTCCAGGACACCTGGCTGTTCAACGGCACCATCATGGAGAACATCCGCTACGGACGGGCGACTGCCACTGACGAGGAAGTCATTGCGGCTGCCAAGGCCGCCCACGCCGACCACTTCATCCGGGCCCTGCCGGGCGGGTACGACTTCGTGCTCAATGAAGAAACCAGCAACATTTCCCAAGGCCAGATGCAGTTGCTGACCATCGCCCGGGCCATTCTGCTCGACCCGGCCATGCTGATCCTGGATGAGGCGACCAGTTCGGTGGATACACATACAGAGGTGTTGATCCAGAATGCCATGCTCGATTTGATGAAGGATCGGACCAGCTTTGTCATCGCCCACCGCCTTTCCACGATCCGTGAAGCAGATTGGATCCTGGTGATGAAGGATGGCGACATCGTCGAGCAGGGCAAGCACGAAAAATTGCTCTCAAAGAAGGGTTTCTACGCCGAGCTTTACAACAGCCAGTTTGAAGGCAAGGAAATCTAGGAAAGCAGTGAACAAAAAACAGCCGGAGACATTCCTGTCTTTGGCTGTTTTTGATTCATGCAAGCATTCAATTTGGAGTAAAATCATCCGAATGATCAAGCCATACGAATGTACCCAATGCGGCTCCACCGATTTCGAAGACGCCGGGCCGGACCGGGTCCGCTGTGCTCATTGCGGCAGTCTCTTCGAAGTGGTCACCCGGGAACCGACCCTGACCATCGATGAAGGTGCGGACGTGGTCTTTGGCAAAAACGCGGACGTGGAAATCCACGGGGAGGTGGATATCAAGCGAGGTGCGAAGGTGGATATCGAGGGCAGGCTCGAAGTCGATCAGGATTCTACGAAAAAGAAATTCGACCTAAGGCGGATCAGGCCTGAATAACCGTCCTGAGATCAATGAGCGGCCAGATAATCCGAAATGGCCGTATCGTAGTGGGCGGTCATTTTGAACCCTTTGACAGCCAGGCGCTTGCGCATCTCATCCGGCACGGCCCCCGCCTTCAGCGCGGCTGACACCCCGGTGTAATCGGATGGATCGCAGACCAGCGTGACCCGCTCATGGTTCTTGGCGGCCGCCCGGATAAGCGTCACCCCGCCGATGTCGATATTCTCGATCACCTCGGCGTAATCCACGCCCGGCTTGGCGATCGTCTCCTCGAACGGATACAGGTTGACCGCCACCAAGTCGATGTAATCCCAGCCCAAATTGAGCAGTTGTTTGTGATCCTCAACCGTCGGGCGAGCCAGCAGGCCGCCGTGTACGGCCGGATGGAGGGTCTTGACCCGTCCCCCCAGGATCTCGGGAGACTTTGTGTATTCGGCTACCTCAATGGCATCCAAGCCACTCTCGTGAAGGAGTCTGGCCGTTCCGCCCGAGGCAAGCAGCGTCCAACCGAGGTCCGCCAGGCCTTTGGCAAAGTCGACCAGCCCGGTTTTGTCGAAAACTGAAAGAATGGCTTTTGGCATTATTTTTCCTTTCACGAAACGGATGAATTCAAAGCTTTGACTAATAGGGAGTGCTCAACGGTATGTACGCGCTGCTCGAATTGCTCCAGGGATTCTCCCGCCCGGAAAAGAATCGCTTCTTTCGCCAGCACCGGTCCCACATCCACGCCCTCGTCCGGGACCAGGTGTACCATCACACCTGAGCGGTCGATCTCTCCTTTTTGCCAAGCTTCATATGCCCGCTCGATGGCGTGCGTGCCCGGGAAGGTGCCGGGCAGGGCCGGGTGCAGGTTGATGACACGTCCCGGAAACCGGTCCAGGAAAGCCGAAGTAAGGATGCGCATCCAGCCCGCCAGGACGATCCAATCCGGCGCAAACGCGGCGACTCTATCTGCCAGCACAGCATCGTAGGCGCGCCGGTCCTGGTCCTTGGATTTCTCCAGCACGACCGCCGGCGTCCCGGCCCGCTGAGCCCGGGCCAATCCAAAGGCATCCGGTTTGTTGGCGACCACTGCAACCACCTGGGCGGACAGTTCGCCCTCCCGGCAGGCATCCAAGATGGCCTGGAGGTTGCCGCCGTTTCCGGAGATCAGCACAGCCAGGCGGGACTTATTTTCCATGTGTCATTCTCTATCTCGTGGCAGTCCGAATCAATGGTGAAACAGCCGCACCCCAGAAAACACCATCGTCATCCCGTATTCGTCTGCAGCCTGGATGACGGCGTCATCCCGGTTCGATCCGCCGGGCTCGAGGACATACTTCACACCGCTCATTACCGCCCGATCGATCGAGTCGCGGAACGGGAAGAAAGCGTCCGAGCCAAGCGTAACTCCTTTGAGCTTATCCAGCCAGGCCCGCCGCTCGTCAGGCGAGAACTGCTCTGGGATCTTGGCGAAGACATCCCCCCACCCGGCCTTCTCGGCGGCAGTCACGTCAGGCTGGAGGAACTGGTCGATGGCATTATCCCGGTCGGGGCGCTTGACTCCCGGCTTGAAAGCCAGGTCCAGGACGCGTGGATTCTGACGCAGGTACCACAGGTCTGCCTTGAGGCCAGCCAGCCTGACGCAGTGCACGCGGGACTGCTGCCCCGCCCCGACGCCAATCACCTGTCCATCCAAGGTATAACAAACCGAGTTGGACTGGGTGTATTTAAGAGTGACCCAGGAGATCAGCATATCCCGGACAGCACTTTCAGGTAAGTCTTTGTTCACTGTCACGATGTTCTTCAGATCTTCGGCCGTGACCTGCCGATCGTTGCGGCGCTGCTCAAAAGTGATCCCGAAGACTTCCCGGCTTTCCAACGGACCCGGTTCGTAGGATGGATCGATCTGGATGACGACGTATTTTCCCTGCTTCTTTTTGGCCAGGATTTCCAGCGCCTCCGGGTCGTAGGCCGGGGCGATCATCCCATCCGAGACCTCCCTGGCGATCAGCTTCGCCGTCGGGACGTCGACTTCGTCGGAGAGGGCGATCCAATCGCCAAACGAGGACATCCGGTCGACGCCGCGCGCCCGGGCATAGGCCGTCGCCAGGGGGGACAACTCCAGGTCGTCGACGAAGTATGCCTTCTTCAAGGCGTCCGGCAATGGGATCGCAACCGCCGCCCCGGAGGGACTGACATGCTTGAACGATGCAGCCGCCGGCAACCTGGTGGCCTGCTTGAGCTCCCGGACAAGCTGCCAGGAGTTCATGGCATCCAGCAAGTTGATGTAGCCGGGTGCGCCCGAAAGGACCCGGATGGGAAGCTCGCCACTTTTCATATAGACCCGGGCGGGCGTTTGTTGGGGATTGGCTCCGTAACGGAGGAGGATCTCTTTTGTCATTTTCGGTCCTTTATTTCAGAATCACTTTCCGCTGGCCTTCGACAAGTTCGCCGACGATGAATATTTCCTCGGGGATGGCCTTCCGGAGGGCATCGACTTCTTTTTTATCCACGATCGCAACCATCCCGATGCCCATGTTGAAGACCTGGTACATTTCTTCCGGGGCAATCTCACCCTGCACCTGGATCAGCCTGAACAGCGCCGGGACGGTCCAGGCGTTTGTGTGAATGACCACATCGACATTCCCTGGCAGCACGCGCGGGATATTCTCGACGAAACCGCCTCCAGTCAGGTGCGCCAGGGCCTTGATCGGGGAGCCGGGCAGGTCGAGCGCCGCCTTCAGGACCGGGAGGTAGGAACGGTGCGGCACGAGCAGGGCGTCCACAAGCGATCTCCCCAGTTCCGGGTTGATCGCCTCGATGGAGACATTCTCGAAGATCCTGCGGATCAGCGAATAGCCGTTGGTATGCGGTCCGCTGGACGCCAGACCGACCACCACATCCCCGGGATGCAGGTCTGTCCGAGGCAGGATCCGGTCCCGCTCCAAGACCCCGACGATCGTCCCGGCAAGGTCGAATTCACCGGGCATGTAGACCCCGGGCATTTCGGCAGTCTCGCCGCCCAGCAGGGCGCAGCCGGCTTCCCGGCAGGCCTCGGAAATCCCGGTCACGACCTCGGCGCAGATTTCCGGATCCAGGTGGGAGGTGGCGAAGTAATCCAGGAAGAACAGCGGCCGGGCGCCCTGGACCAGGATGTCGTCGATGCAGTGGTTGACGATGTCGTGGCCGATGGAGCGGTATCGCCCCGCCCTGGCGGCCAGCTTGACTTTCGTCCCCACCCCGTCGGTGGAGGCCACCAGGACCGGCGCCTTCAGCGACTGCAAAACCCCGGCATCGTACAACCCCCCGAACGCCCCGATCCCGGCCAACACTTCCGATCCATAGGTGGATTGGACAGCTTCTTTCATCAATTCTACAGCCCGGTTTCCGGCATCGATGTCGACGCCCGAGGCCGCATAATCCGACTTTGCCATTATTTTTCTCCTAGAACGCGCCAGCCGATGTCCGTCCGGAAATGCATCGATTCGAATCGGATGGTCCGGATGCGCTCATATGCTGCGGCCAGCGCGGACGGAATATCCGCGCCCCGACCGGTCACGCACAAGACCCGTCCGCCCGCAGTCAGGACCTTCCCATCGGCCGCCTTCGTACCGGCGTGGAAGACAAAAGCGTTCGGACTCTCTTCTTCCAATCCGGAGATCGGATAGCCGGATTGATAGCTTCCCGGATACCCGCCCGATGCCAGGACCACGCAGGCTGCCGCCCCCTTTTTCCAGCGGACGTCTGCCTCGTTCAAACGGCCTTCGGCACACGCCAGGGCGATCTCGAGCAGGTCCGAGTCCAGCAGGGGCAGCACCACCTGGGCCTCTGGATCACCAAAGCGGCAGTTGAACTCGATCACCCGGGGTCCATCCGCGGTGAGCATGAAACCACCGTAAAGCACGCCGACGAATGGCCGCCCTTCCGCTCGCAATCCGTCCACGGTCGGCTGGAGGGCGATCCGCACCAGCTCGTCCGCCATTTCCGGTGGACAGACCGGCACCGGCGCGTAGGCGCCCATCCCGCCGGTGTTCGATCCAAGGTCGCCGTCCAAGGCCCGCTTGTGATCCTGCGAAGGGATCATTGGCTTGACTGTCTTGCCGTCGCAAAATGCCAGCAGCGTGACCTCCGGTCCGTTCAGGCGCTCTTCGATCACCACTTCATTCCCGGCCTCGCCAAACGCCCGGCCAGTTAAGATGGATTCGAGGGCAGATTTCGCTTCCTGAGGGCTTTCCGGGAGGATGACGCCTTTCCCGGCCGCCAGACCGGAAGCCTTGAGCACGACGGGATAGTTACACCCCTCGAGATAGGTCAGCGCAGCGGGTAATTGCGAAAAGGTGGAGTAAGCAGCCGTCGGAATGCCATGCCGTTGCATGAAATCCTTCGAGAAGACCTTGGAGGCTTCGATCTGGGCGGCAGCCTTGCTTGGCCCGAAAACCCTGATCCCTGCCGCCGACAGGTCGTCTGCCAGGCCGGCCGCGAGCGGGATTTCCGGCCCGACGATGACCAGATCGATATGGTTCTCCCGGCAACACTGTACGACCGCCGCATGGTCTGCCACCCGAACGGCGACGTTCTTGCCCAGGGCCGCCGTGCCAGGGTTGCCTGGTGCGATGAAAAGGTTTGTCAATTTTGGGGATTGGGCGACTTTCCAGGCAATCGCATGTTCCCGCCCGCCCGATCCGATGAGGAGGACATTCATCGCTTCTTCATTTCCTCAGTGTACCATTGCCGTCCCTGTGGTTGGGTGACATGCCGGTACAAAATCCCGGGCGGGGTTTGGTAAACCGTTTCGATGATTGCGCGCTTTCGAGGCGGGAGCATTGCCGGCAAATCGTTCGGGGCGAAGAAATGCACATCGTCCGATTCATCCGTAGTCGTCATTTTCCCGCCGGTCGGGCGACACAGGTATACAAACCCAAGCAATTGCTCTGGCGCCACACCGACGATCAACAGGCGCTCCACTTCCACCTTCAGGCCGGTTTCTTCTTTCGCTTCCCGCGCCACAGCTTCGGTTGGCAGTTCCCCGGCATCCATGCCGCCCCCAGGCAGATCCCACAGGTCTATATCCCGGCGATGGGTCAGCAAGATCCGATTTTGGTCATCGAAAATAACGGCAGAAACACCCACCTCGAATTTTGCCATTCCACTTCTCCGCTCTTGAATCCAAATTTTCTCCGTACTCTCAGCGCTCTCTGCGGCCTACGTGGCCCTCTTTATGAGATCGCCTTCTCGAACCCGGTTTTGGCATAGACGGGGTTGACCTCGATCGGATATTTCCCGGTGAAGCAAGCCCGGCAATACCCCTCCGTCCGGCCAACTGCCCGCATCATCCCTTCCAGGGACAAATAATGGAGACTGTCCGCCCCGACGAACTGGCGAATCTCCTCCACCGTCCGTTTATGGGCGATCAGATCGTCATAGGTTCCCATGTCCACGCCCATGAAACAAGGATGGGTGATGGGCGGACAGGTGATCGCCAAGTGAACTTCGGCCGCGCCGGCATCCCGCAATAGCTTGATGAGCGGACCCATCGTGTTGCCGCGGACGATCGAATCGTCCACCAGGATGACTTTTTTGTCCAGGATGTTCTCATTGACGACGTTGTATTTCAACGCCACGCCGCGCTTGCGCAGGGAATCAGTGGGCTCGATGAACGTCCTGCCGACGTAGCGGTTTTTGATGAAGCCGTCGTTGTAAGGAATGCCCGACTCGGCCGCAAAGCCGATCGCCGCCGGGACCGACGAGTCCGGCACAGGGATGACCACGTCCGCGGCGACCTTCATCTCCCTGGCTATCTCCCGGCCCAGGTTCTGGCGAACCTGGTGGACGGAGCGCCCGTCCCAGACCGCGTCCGGGCGGGAGAAGTAGATCATTTCGAACACGCAGCGCGCCAGCGGTTTCATCGGCTTGAGCGCCTGGGTCACCACCAACGCCCCGTTGCGCAGGCTAACGATCTCGCCGGGCTTGATCTCCCGGATGGCCTGGCAGCCCAGCGTCCGCAGGGCCCCCGTCTCGGAAGCGGCCGCATACCCGCCGCCCGGGAGCAACCCCACGCTCAACGGCCGGAAACCCCACGGGTCGCGGGCCGCATAGACGCCGTCCCGGGTCAGGATGACCAGACAGTAAGCTCCTTTCCATTCCTTCATGCAGGTTTTCAGGCGCTCCTCCCAGGTCGCGCCGCGCGCCCGGGCCAGCATCATCGTCAGGACCTCGCTGTCCGAGGAGGCCGATAAACCCACCCCACCTTCGAGCAGGCGCTGACGCAGATCGGCCGAGTTGACCAGGTTGCCGTTGTGGCCCACGGCCAGGGGGCCGTACATCGTTTCGATCATGAACGGCTGGGCGTTGCGGATCGAGCTCGAGCCGGTAGTCGAATAGCGGGTATGCCCGATGGCATATTTGCCCTGCAGTTTCTCCAGGCTGGTAGGATTGAAGACCTGGGCGATCAGGCCGACGTCCTTATGCAGGCTCATCGTCGAGCCGTCCGAAACGGCGATGCCAGCCGCCTCCTGGCCGCGGTGCTGGAGGGCGAACAACCCAAAGTAAGCCATGGTGGCAACGTCTTCGTTCGGGGCGAAGACTCCGATCAGGCCGCATTCCTCCTGGGGATGGTCATCGGGTAGGAAGTTCATTGCATTCCCCGGTCGTCCTGGATGATTTTCTCCGCCGCCCGCTCCCGGGACCCGGCTACGGCTTTCCTCACCCTGGCGTCCACAAGACCGAGAATCTTCGCCGCCAGCAGGGCCGCGTTGGACGGCTCCAACACCACTGCCGGGGCGATCCCGGACGGCATTCGCAAAGACGAGAAGAGGTCCGCCCCGCCAAAAGCATCCGACGACGGCGGGCAGGCGATGACCGGCGCGCTGACGGCCCCATCCGTGAACCCGGAGAGGGCATTGCTGCGTCCGGCGACGGTAATGTAAACCTTCGGGCGAGGATCGGCCTCGTATTCCTTCAACAGGTCTGCGACATGCCCGGGCGTCTTGTGCGCCGAGCCGATTCGCATGACGGCCTCGAGGCCGTAGCTCTCACAAGCCTCGCCAATTCTTTGACAGTGTTCCAGGTCCCCTTTGGAACCCATCAGGATGACGACAAGCGGTTTAGCCATAATCGCTCCATTGCCGGGACATGAACTTCGCGCCGCAGCGGTAGCACACTGCCAGCGGTCGTTTGCGCCGGTACTCCCGGAACGTCGCGGCCTTATCGCTGTTCCAAAGCTGCTCGATGCTGGCCTCCTTGACATTCCCAAAGGAATAATCGATGAAATCCACGCAGAAATTGGCCGAGCCGTCCGGCTGGATGTCGATCAGCTTTTCGACGTTCTGGCAGTGAACCGGACCGACCTGCCCTTGCGGATCAGTGAACCAGGTTTGGAACTGGTTCTCGTCGAGCGGCAGGTAGGGATAGTTGGTAACTTCTCCAAGCGATGCCAGATACTGGCGGAGCTGGACCTGGAACTCGGCAAAATCCACGCCCGAAACCTCATGATGGAAACCGATCCAGGAATACGCCTGGCAGCCCAGGCTGCGCAGTTCCTGTTCGTATTTCCGCCCAACCGATTCGGGGAAGTAATAATAAGGAACGATGGCGATCGAACCCAGGCCCAGGCTCCGGGCAACGTTGGGCATGACGCCCAAGCTGTGGTAATTGTATTGACTGATGGTGAAGCAGATCGAGCGGCTGATCTTGTTTCCGCCCTTCGCTTCCAGCTCGGCGATCCTGGCTACGCCAGCCTTGAGCTTCTGGAAAGTACCCGGCACCCCACGCACCTCGTCGTGGACAGTCTCGGGCCCGTCGACCGAGACCGTCAAGTGCATATTGCCGATCCGAACGATGTCTGCGGCATACTGTTCGAGCATCGTTCCGTTGGTATCGACCGAGATGTACATGCCTTTAGCGTGAATGTAATCCAGCAGCTCGATGATCCCTGGAAACATAAAGACTTCCCCGCCACGCAGCAGCACGGATGGGATGTTGTGAGCGGCGATCTCGTCGACGAGGCGTTTCCAGTCAGCCAGGGTCAGTTCATTCTTCAGAATTTCATTGTGGTTACGGACGTAGCCTTCCCGGCTCCACTGTCCGCACATCTGGCAACGCAGGTTGCAGTGATTGGTGATGGTGAGAGAGACGCTTTCGGGGAAATTCATTTCTTCCATCGGATTACTTTACTATATTGGCTACGCGCAAGTTGTTCTCGATGCGCGGCTCCACGGGATAGGCGCCCGGCTCAAAGGTGCACCTGGTCAACATTTCATAGATTGCAATATATCTCTGGCTCGCCGCCACCCACAGGTCCGCAGGCATCTGCGGGATCTCGCCGTCGCCGCGATAGCCCTTGTCGGCATAGGCAATGCGGACGAACTCCTTGTCGAAATTCTCCGGCTCCTCGCCCTTGGCTAACCGGCCAGCGTAAGTATCGGCCTTCCAAAAACGGGACGAGTCGGGCGTGTTGACCTCGTCGATCAGGACAACCTTCCTGTCCGGCGTGCGGCCAAATTCGTACTTGGTATCCACCAGGATCAAACCGGCTTTGGCAGCAAGATCCTGGCCCCGCTCGAAGATCGCCAGCGCAGCCGCCTGGACCTGGTCCCAGGTCTGTTTGTCCAACAGACCTTTTTCAGTCACCTCGGCGCAGGTCAGGCGCTCGTCGTGGGCGCCTGCCACGCCCTTGGTCGTCGGCGTGATGATCGGCTCGGGCAGCCGGCTGTTCTTCTTCAAGCCTTCCGGGAAACGGTATCCGTAAATGTCCCGCTCACCCAGCGAATAGCGATACCAAAGTGCCGTGGACGTCACGCCGGTAATGTAACCGCGCACGATCACCTCCACGAGGAAGGGCTCGGCCAGGTTCGCCACCACCGCGTTCGGGTCGGGGACGGAAACTTTGTGATTGGGAACGATATCGGCCGTCTGGTCGAACCACCAGTTGGTGAGCTGATTGAGCACCTGGCCCTTGTACGGGACGCGCGCCAGGATGCGGTCGAAGGCCGACAGCCGGTCGGTGGTCACCAGCAGGCGTTTCCCGTCCGGGAGGTCGTACCAGTCCCGGACTTTCCCGCTTGTATTTCCCGGCAGGGGCAGATTCGTCTTATCCAAAGCCAGGGGCAGAAGATCGTGCAATTTCTGTTCGGAAATCATAATTCCTCCGCATATTTCACACCATTCATGAACAATACCAGCCCGCTCCCCCGCTCCACCCCGCGCGTCCACTGCGGATGCTGCCAGGGATGGATGTGGTTTTCGGGGTGCGGCATCAAACCCAGGACGTTCCCGGCCGGATTGGTGATCCCGGCAATGTCGAGAATGGACCCGTTCGGATTAGCCGGATAGGAGTCGCTTGCCGCCGATCCGTCTGCGCGAACATATGCCAGGGCGATCAGGTCGGCTGGCAGGGATCTGTCGACGGTCTGGAAGTTACCTTCCCCGTGGGCGATCGGACACTCGATCAACGCTTCCAGTCCCTTCGTCCAGACGCACTTTTCGGAAACCGGTTTGAGAGTCACCCAGCGGCACTCGAAGTGACCCTCGGCGTTGAACGTAAGGGTGGCTTCCCCTTCTCTTCCGTTTCCCAGTATCCCGGATTTGACCAATGCCTGGAACCCGTTGCAAATGCCGATGACGGGTTTCCAGGCCTCGACGAACCGATGGATCTCCTCGGCAAAATAGGCCTGCAGGTCGATCGCCACCAGCTTGCCGGCGCCCAGGGCATCCGCATAGGAAAAGCCGCCCGGCAGGACCAGCATCTGGAAATCGGTCCAGCGTCTTTCGCCGGAGCGGAGCTCGTTCAATGGGACGATCTCCGGCTCGGCACCGGCCAGGGCCAGGGCCTCGGCGACATCCCGGTCGCGGTTGGTGCCATAGGAAAGAAGGACAAGGGCTTTTGGTTTCATGGGCATCACGCAGGTTGAAGCGGCGTATTCCAGGCCGCATGGAGCGCAGAAATAGGGATACAGAATGAAGAATTTGGCAAGGATGTCACTGAGAAGGTCTGTTCAGCGGTCACTGTGCCCAACTTGACAAGAGGAGCGCCAACCAGGGCGGTTTCGAAGGCGGTCGCATCCGCCGGAGCGACCTCGACCAGCAGACAGCCGGCAGTCTCACCGAACAGGCTGCGGACCGGATCATCGGAGTTCAGCTCGATCGACAATCCCAGCCGCCCAGCGAGACACATCTCGGCGGCCGCGACGGCTAGCCCACCCTCGGACAGGTCATGGCAGGCCCGCACCAGCTTTTTGGAGATCGCCTGGAAGACGGCCCGATACAATGCAGGCGTTCCGGGCAACACATCCGGGACCGGCTCGCCGGAATCGCGGCCGGTCAGCAGGTCGAAATGCGAGCCGCCGAAGACCGGCTGGAATTCCCCAACCAGGTAGAGGGCGTCCCCGGCTTCCTTCAGGTCCATCGTCACCGCAGCCATCACGTCGGGCATCACCCCGATGGAGGAGATCAGCAGCGTGGGCGGGATGGCGTGGCGCTGGCCGTCGGTGCCGAGGTACTCGTTATTGAGTGAGTC
>Ga0335071_10006151_pt1 | contig 12407 bp, 11 predicted proteins | sample Lox_Sample_15_FD_206724 | JGI IMG/M metagenome (GOLD analysis project Ga0335071, IMG submission 206724) | Soil microbial communities from Loxahatchee National Wildlife Refuge, Florida, United States - Lox_Sample_1.5 | ecosystem: Environmental > Terrestrial > Soil > Wetlands | place: USA...
CCAGAAGCAGAATCGATTCGGGACCGTACGCATCTTCAGCCTTGCTGTCGACGGCAAGCACAGCGACCGGCAAACCTCCGTCCTCCGCCATCGGATAAAAAACGGGGACGCTGACGAACGACCGGATTTCCTGCAAACTCGTATAGTAAGGGACGATATCCCGTTCCGCCCCCGTTGCGATCTGGGCAACGACCTCCGGGACGCCCGAGAGCGCCACCCGGCTCGCGATGTCAATTCCCAGGGGGAGTTTTCGCGATCCCGAAAACGCCTCACTCTCGGAGAGCTTCGACTCCAGCACAAGTTGTCGCGATTCCCGGTTGATCCAGTAGAACGCAACCGTGTGTGCGAAGAGGACCTCTTTTACGACGGCAAGGACTTTTTGAAGAAGAAAGTTGAACTCCGTCTTCGTCTCAAGCTGGCCTCCCGCCGTTGTGCCCGGAACATCATCGACGAAATCGACGCGCGAGTAAGTCCGGATTTCTTCCCGCCTCTCGGCAGGTTCGTCGAACTGAACTGTCCGCCCGGCCGCAGGGGGCTCTTCAGCGGAAAGCGGAACAAACGGTTCTGGTTCAGTCTCAGTCGGCTCCCTTCGCTCCTCGTCAACCCGAAAGGGGGCAATTGGCTCTGGTCGCGTGGCTTCCCGCTCCTCATCCTCAGGTGCACCTTCTTCCTCTTCGGCCTCTTGATCGGAGATGGCCCGGAAAGCGTCAACAATATAGTACGCGGCTACTCCCGCGATCGCGAAGCAGAATATCTTCGTAAGAAGGGAGTTTGACCACAGTCCCAGAAAAAACAACAGGACCCCTATGCCCGCAATTACGCCTTCATGAATCGACAACCTGGAAAAGAATCTCTTGAAGGCGATTCCCTGCGATTTTTGCGGCATTATGAGTCCTGGATTAGGAGAAATCGCGTAAAGTGTCACAATTTATTGATTTTTGCCGCTAAAGTCAAGAAAATTAGGAAGATACGACCACTCTTCGGGCCGATACCATCCCGGTTCTTCCGGCCACTCCGGCCCTGTTGTGCCCAATATTGATCGTGCAGACAAAGTGATCTTGCAGCCTGCATCGCCGGCGTCGCCAGAACTGGAATGGAGAAATGCTTCTGCCGCCCAGCGGGAGTGCGTGCGGCCTGTTCTTCTCATCTGAGCGGCCCCCGCATCCGGGCCTAACGCCGGGAATATATCTACCGGGTGATGTCAGAAATCTCCGGAGACACTCGCCTGTGGATCGCCTCCTCCCACCTTCCCGAAGGCATCTGTGTCTAGGCCGATTGCTGGTTGATGCGATCTGTTTTTTTTTGTACTATGGCTTTAGAATGCGTTGTTCCCTCTTCACCAAACCTTGCTCTCGCCAATGAAAGCAGTCATCATGTCAGGGGGATTCGGCACACGGTTGCGGCCTCTCACCTGCAATATCCCGAAGCCGATGGTTCCGATGATGAACAAACCGATGATGCAACATATCGTGAGCCTCCTCAAGGATCACGGCATCAAGGATATCGTCTCCACCCTTTTCTACCAGCCGGAGATCATTACGTCGTACTTCGGGGACGGCAGTCGGTTCGGAGTAACGATGCAGTACCGAAAGGCGGAGGCGGACTACGGCACCGCCGGGAGCGTCCGGAACGCCTCCGATTTTCTTGACGAGCGCTTCATCATCATCAGCGGAGATGTGCTGACCGATTTCGACCTCACGAAGGCAATCGAGTTCCACGAGAGGAAGAAAGCGAAAGCCACGCTGGTTCTCACCCACTCGAAGAATCCGCTCCAGTTCGGCGTCGTCATCTCGAACAACGAAGGGAAGATTACGCGCTTTCTGGAGAAGCCGTCGTGGGGAGAAGTCTTCAGCGACACGATCAACACCGGAATCTACATCCTCGAGCCTGAAGTCCTCGAGCTCATCCCGTTCCAGCAGGAGTTCGATTTCAGCAAGAATCTCTTCCCTCTCCTTCTCGAGCGCGATGCGGGACTCTTCGGCTACATTTCAGACGGGTACTGGCGCGACGTTGGGAACCTGAACGAGTACCAGGAGGCTCATCTCGATGCCCTCGACGGTCAGGTTCACGTGGAGTATGAAGGGACGAAAAGCGGGAGATGCTACACCGGTGAGAACACGAAGATCCTCACCAACCCGGAGAAAATTCAGGGGAACGTGCTGATCGGGAAGGGATGCACGATCGGCAAGGACGTGACGCTCATCAAGTCGGTGATCGGGGACGAATGCGTCGTGGAGGATGGTGCGGTGATCCGGAATTCCATCATCTGGTCGAAGAGCCGGATCGGAAGGTATGCCGAGCTCTCCTCGTGCGTCCTGGGCAACCAAACCTACGTCGGCGATTATGCAAGGATCGAGGACAATGTCTTTGTCGGCGACAAGTGCCTGGTGGGCAAAGAGAGCAGGCTCGCTTCGAACATCAAATTGTGGCCAGAGAAAGTCGTCGAAGAAGGAGCCGTTCTCACACGGAGTCTCGTCTGGGAGGACAAATGGCTCCGCGAGCTCTTCAGCGATTCCCGCGTGACCGGGATCTCGAACATCGAGATGAACCCCGAGTTCGGCGCGAAGCTCGGCGCCGCGTTCGGCGCATTCGTCGGAAAAGGGAAAACGGTACTGACGAGCCGCGATTCCGACAATGTCTCGCGGATGATCAATCGTTCGTTCATGTGCGGGTTGATGTCGGCGGGGGTCAACACGAGCGACCTCCGGGCGACCTCCATCCCGATCCTTCGCCACGAGCTTCGGGGCGGAAAGGACGCGGGAGGGATCCATGTCCGAAAGTCTCCATACGACAAGAACCTTACCGACATCATCTTCTTCGATCACACCGGAAAGGATCTCCCGGCGAGTAAGACAAAGTCGGTCGAGAGACTCTTTTTCGGGGAGGATTTTCCCCGGGCAAGTTACAAAAACGTCGGGGGGATCAGCTTCCCTGAACGTGCCCAGGAGAGCTACATTGAGGGGTTCCTCTCGAGCCTGAACACCGAAGCGATTTCCCAGGCCAAGTTCAAGCTTGTCGTCGACTATTCGAACGGCATTGCATCGACGATTTTCCCGAACATTCTCGGGTCTCTCCAGTGTCAGGTTCTCGCCCTCAATGCCTACCTTGACAGGAAAAGGTTGACGAGGAATTCAGTCGAGTTCGACGCGGCGGTCGTCCAGTTGAGCCACATCGTCACTTCGCTCGGGTACGATGTCGGGTTCCTCGTCGACGCAGGGGCGGAGCGTATTTTCGTCGTCGACGAGAGCGGCAATTTCATCCAGAATGACAGGCTCCTGACGCTTGTGACCCACCTCTTCCTCTCGGTGAACCCGAACACCACAAAGATCGCGGTACCGATCACCGCCTCCGCGGAGATCGACATGATCACCCGCGGGTTCGGCGTCGAGACGTTGAAGACCCGGGACAGCCACCTCGCCCTCATGGAGGCCTCCGCTGCGAAGGACGTACGGTTCATCGGCGGGACAAAAGGAGGCTTTATTTTCCCGGAATTCCTGTTCGCCAGCGACGGCATGTACAGCGTCGCCAAGATTCTCGAGATGATGGCCGTGACCGGGAAAAGGTTCGGCGCTCTCGACAAGGAGGTCCCCCGTCTGCATCTTTTGAAGCGAAGCGTCCACTGTCCATGGGAACGCAAAGGAAGAGTCATGCGCTTCATGATGCACGAGACGGAGGGAATGGAGCGAACGCTTGTGGACGGCATCAAAGTCTTCGTCGACAAAAACTCTCCCTCGACGTCGGTGCTCATGTGGCCGGACAAGGCAAAACCGTTGTTTCACATTCATGCCGAGTCCGATCGCAAGGAAACGGCGGCGGCTCTTCTTGCCCAGTTCGAGGAAAAGATCCTTGGGTGGAGAGATTCGGACGGCGCGTGACAAGAACGCGCGATTCGATGACGCAAGGGTACCCCCTGAGCCGAGACGACCGGGGTACCCTTTCTATTTACATTTCAACCTCAAAACCGTATATTAGCTGGCACGTTTGACGAACTAGGAGAATGGCTGGAACATGAAAATCAGCGATATCCTCGACGAATCGTTAGTGAAAACGGATCTCCCCGGGAAGACCAAGGACGAGGTACTATCGCAGATGGTCGACCTCGTAAGCACATCCAAAAAGGTGATCGACAAAGAGAAGGTGAAGGAAGCGATCTTCGACCGCGAGAAGATCATGTCGACCGGGGTTGGAAACGGATTCGCCATCCCGCACGGAAAAACCGAGGCCGTCTCGGATATCGTCGCTGCATTCGCCATCACCGCCGAACCGATCGATTACCAATCGCTCGACGAGCAACCTGTCCGGCTCGTCTTCCTCCTCGTCGGCAAAGACAGCATGGTGGGACCTCACATCAAGCTCCTCAGCCGCATCTCGCGCCTGATGAACAAGGAGGAGTTCAGAAAGAAACTTCTCACTTCCGGATCCTCGAAGGAAGTCCTCGAGATTTTCCGCGCCGAAGAGGCGACGTATTTCGACAATTGATACGACCGAGGCTCCCATCATATCCCCCGTCAGATATCCGTCGGGCCTTCGATTTTTGCCGCGACCAGCAGACGCGGTCAGCCTGAGACACTTCCCCATCCAAGCAACGCTCGCGATCCCTCAAAGGGAGAACCATGGTCTTTAAGTCCATCCGTGGAACGAAGGACATTCTTCCGGGAGAATCGGATCGCTGGCTTGAAGTCGAGTCGACGGTACGCAGGGTCTTCCGCCGCTTCAACTACAAGGAAATACGGACCCCCCTCTTCGAACAGACCGCACTCTTCTCCCGCAGCATCGGAGCGCTGACGGACATTGTCGGGAAGGAAATGTACACCTTCACCGACCGGGGCGAGGAGAGTCTGACTCTCCGGCCCGAAGGGACGGCATCGGTCATCCGCTCATACATCCAGAACAACCTCGGCGAAGCACAGCCACTCGTCAAAGTCTATTATCTCGGGCCCATGTTCCGGCAGGAGCGGCCCCAGGCGGGACGGCTGCGGCAATTTCACCAATTTGGAGCCGAGGCGATCGGATCGCCCAGACCGGAGACCGACGCGGAGATCATCGCTTTGACGATCCAGATCTACCGTGAACTGTCGATCACCCGCTACGATCTGAAGATCAATTCGGTCGGGTGCGAGCGCTGCCGCCCCCGGTACAGGGAAGTCCTCACGAGTGAACTCCGGAAGATCGCCGGGTCGCTTTCACCCGACAGCCAGCGCCGGATCGCCGAGAATCCGATGCGCGTCCTCGACTCAAAGGATGAAAAGGATCAGAGTCTCACGGCCCAGCTCCCCCTCATCACAGACTACCTGTGCGAGGAATGCCGGAGCCACTTTGAAGGGCTGAAATCGGCCCTCGCCGCTCTCCGGATTCCCTTCCGGATTGACGGCAGGCTCGTCCGCGGACTCGACTATTACACAAAAACCGCCTTCGAGCTGACAAGTACGGAACTCGGTTCGCAGGATGCCCTTGCCGGCGGCGGCCGATACGACCTGCTCACGGCCGAGTTGGGAGGGAAACAAACCCCGGCCGTCGGATTCGCCGCAGGGATTGAACGGCTTCTCATGGTTCTCGAAAAGATCAAGGGGGCGGGGGATACCGGCGGACAACCGGCCCTCTATCTTGCCGCCGCCGACGCCGAGTCGCGTGAATGGGTCCTCGCCCAGACAATGGAACTACGAGGGGAAGGCGTTTGGGTGGAATCCGACCTGCTCGGGCGAAGCCTGAAAGCGCAAATGCGCGATGCGGACCGACAGGGAGTCCGGGCCGTTCTTGTCGTCGGTCAGAAGGAACTTCAATCGGGAAAAGGGAGTCTCAAAAACATGATGAACGGCGAATCGAAAGAGGTTCAACTCTCGGCCCTCCAGCAGCTTTTCGCGAAGGCCCTCTGATGGCGAAGAAAAAATATAAGGGAATCGAATACCGGATGCTTATTCTGCCTTTCTACGACGAAACGCTGAAGAAGCACGGGACGGCCTTTCTCATCGAAACGGTGAAGCAGTTCAGCAACTTCAGCTACGAAATCGTCGTCGAGGAGAGCCGGTCGGAAGGGCACCTCACATGGGCTCTTCACGGTCTCAGAGCGCCCGAGCTCCTCATGCCCTCGTTCGGAGGAGCCCAATACCGCAAAGTCTATTTCGACTTGAAGGGGACCGTCGGCTTCACGTTGAAAAAGATCGACGGTGAGCTCAACGAATTCAAGCTGAAGGTTCTTCCGACCTCCGTCGTGACGAAAGATTTCGCCGGCATCCCGTTCGTCTCAGTCTATACCTCCGAAGCGCTCTTCGAAGAAAAACGGCCGGAGGAGATGGAGATACCCGTTCACAAGCCCGACATCAAACGCTCGGCGGACCAGTCTCCGAGGCCCAAGAAATAACAATGTGCCCACGTCTCTTCTATATCGGACCGTTCCCGGTCTACAGTTTCGGATTGATGCTCGGCATTTCGTTCATCGTCGCGAGCCTGTTGCTGACCAGTGAGCTGAAACGGAAAAAACTTGACCCGGAACTCGGAAGCACGATCACGCTCATCGCTCTCTTCGGGGGCGTGGCGGGCTCGAAGATTCTCTTCCTTATCGAAGAGTGGCGGTATTTCCTCAGCGACCCGATCGGCATGGCGTTTTCGCCGGGAGGGCTGACATGGTACGGGGGATTTCTTCTCGTGGCAGTCCTTCTTCTCTATCTCGCGAAGAAAAAGAAGATTGCCTTCCTGACCATCGCCGACGCAACCTCACCCGGCCTTCTCTGGGCGTACGGCATCGCGCGGATCGGCTGCCACCTCTCCGGCGACGGGGACTACGGTTTCCCGACGACGCTCCCCTGGGGAACAAACTATTCGAACGGAACCTATCCTCCGTCTCTCGCCTTACGCGGCTTCCCCGAAATTACGTCGAAGTTTCCGAACGGGATCGTCCCGGACACCACGCCGTGCCATCCGACGCCGATCTACGAGTTCATCATCTGCACCATCCTCTTTTTTATTCTCTGGAAGAATCGGAGGCGCATCATAGGCACGGGACGGATGTTTTTGTGGTACCTCGTCGCCGCGGGATCGGAGCGCTTCGCCATCGAATTCCTCCGACTCAATCCGAGGCTTCTTCTCGGTCTTTCGGAGGCCCAGCTCATTGCCATCGTCCTCATCGTCTCAGGAATCGTGGGGCTCAGGATTATACCGACGGGGAAAACCGGCGCTTCCTCATGAAGATCGTCACGCTCATCTCCAAGGAGGAGTGCCATCTGTGCGACGCAGCGAAGGAGGTTCTTGCGCGAACCCGGCTCGACATTCCTTTTGAGCTCCGCGAGAAGAAGATCGTTCCAGGCGATGCAGAGTTCGAGCTCTACCGCGAGCGTATCCCGGTCATCCTCATCGACGGAGAATTTGCGTTTCAATTCCGGGTCCCGGAGAGGGAGCTCCGCGACCGGTTGTTGGGAGCTCGTTAGGGTAAAGTCCAGATGAGAATCGTCGCAAAGACCCTCGAGGCAATCGGCATCGCGTCCCTCATGATCGGGCTCGTCGACGGCATGATGGGGAGCATGTGGCTCGAGCTCTACCTTCTTATCATCGGCCTTATCGTCTTCTTCGCAGGCTGGGGGATCGAAAAGTCGCTCAAAAAGAAGCAGAAAGAGTCGTCGCAGTGACCATCATCGGCGGAAGAAAGCCAGTCCTCGAGGCCCTGAACTCGGGGGTGCTCATCGAGAGGATCTACCTCCTTCGGGGTGTTCATGGGGGATCGGTCGACGCCATTCGTCAGCTCGCCCGCTCGAAAAATGTCCTCGTCACGGAGGCCGAGAAAGCGTCATTCGACAAGCTCTCGCACGGGACAAACTCTCAGGGTGTGGTGGCCCTTGTCGGTGAAAAGGAGTACATCGAGATCGACGACCTTCTTGCGATCCCCTCCGGAAAGAACGAGAAGGCCTTCTTCCTCGTCTTCGACGAAATCGAGGACCCTCACAATCTCGGCGCGCTGATCCGCACGGCGGTCTGTTTCGGCGCCCACGGGGGAATCATTCCAAAGCACCACGCGTCGCCGGTCAACGAGACGGTCTCGAAAGCATCGGCGGGAGCCAGCGCCCGCTTCCCACTCGCGAAGGTCACGAACATCGTCGCGGCGGTCGAAGAACTGAAAAAACACGGGATCTGGGTCGTCGGCACCGACGCGGAATCCACGAAGAACTTCACCGACATCGACTACACGCTCCCGGTCGCCATCGTCATGGGGAATGAAGGGAAAGGGATACGAAGACTCGTGAAGGAGAAATGCGATTTTGTCGTTTCGATTCCGATGAGCGGCGCGTTCGAGTCGCTCAATGTGTCGGTCGCTGGGGGCCTGATAATGCATGAAGTCTACCGGAAACGCATGAAGACGTGATGATGAGGCCCCATCGTTCGGAGTCGATCGGACACCACGATTGACCACTACCATCGAAGGAGGATGTCATGTTCATACTCCTGCTCCTTGTCAACCTGCTCGTCGCACTCTCCGTCTGCTACCTCATAGCCCGGATTTTCAGGAAACCCGTCCAAAAGATTCTTGAAAGGCTCGTCGGCGAAGAGATCTACACCGCCTGGAGCAACTATCTTATCTTCGCCGTCTATGTTGTAGGAATTTCGAGCGGCGTGCGCCTGTGGGATCTTGGGAAATACATTGAACCTGGCTCGGCGGGTGCTCCTCCAATGCAGCTCAATGCGGACCGGTGGGTCCTGGAGGTCTACCGGACAATCGTCGGCGCCCTGGAAGGGGACGCCTGGATGCTCCTCGTCTTCTTCATTTTCGCACTCATGGCCTTTGTCATCGTAAAGGGTCTCGAGCTGCGGAGACAGCCCGTCCCATCCCCGGAAGCTCCCAAAAAGAAGGGGAAGCCCTAACAGGGTCAGAGAACGGGGGGAACCGACGAAACCGCGCGGGTGTTTTTGAGTCCAAGGGGGACGGAGGTCTTCAGCATCCTGTGGGGTTCGCAGGCCTTCGGACGGAATATTCCGCGTGTCTCGGGTGTCTATGTTAAGGAGGGCGTTCATCGCCCGCCCCTCGGTGACTTCCCCCTCTTCTTCACGGCGAAAGGAATCACGGACTCGACCTGAATTGATACTGGCTTCCGTCGCGTAACAAACACATTCATCGAGATCCAGGTGGTTTCTTTCCAGACTTCTTGCTCCTCCTTCGTAAGGTCGGTGAAACGCTGCCCGGTCCGGGCAGGGCTCATCCTCTTCCTCTTGATGACAGGAGCCGGCGCTTCATTTGCCCAGACATCCTACACAATCAGCGGATCAATCAAGGACAAAGAGACCGGCGAAGACCTCATCGGCGCTTCCGTCGTCATCGGAGATGTCAGGAACCTCGGCGTGTCCTCTAACTCGTACGGGTTCTATTCTCTGGCGGTCCCGGAGGGAACCCATATCGTGCTCGTCGAATTCATCGGCTACCGGACCACGGTTGACACGCTTCAATTTTCGAAAGACACGACCATCAACTTTGCCCTCTCTTCCGAGGCGGTAAAGATCAAGGAGGTCGTTGTCTCGGGAGAGAGATCCAACAAGAATGTCACCTCAACCGAGATGAGCACGAACAAGCTGGACGTCCACGAGATCAACACCATTCCGGTGCTCCTCGGCGAGAAAGATATCCTCAAGACCATCCAGCTCCTTCCGGGGATTGAAGCCGCCGGAGAAGGAAGCACCGGATTTTATGCCCGGGGTGGCGGCATCGACCAGAATCTCATCATGCTCGACGAGGCCACCGTCTATAACTCTTCCCACCTCCTCGGTTTTCTCTCCGTTTTCAACTCGGATGCCGTGAAAGACGTCAAGATCATGACGGGAGGTATCCCCGCGGAGTACGGAGGGCGCCTTTCTTCGGTGCTCGACATCCGGACGAACGACGGGAACATGAAGGAGTACACCGGCTCCGGCGGCGTCGGCCTTCTTGCCTCGAGGCTCACGTTCGGCGGACCGATCGTCACTGACGAAGGATCATTCAATATCTCGGCGAGAAGGACCTATGCCGACCTCTTCCTGAGACTTTCAACCGATACCACGATCAACAGGGCGAGCCTCTATTTTTACGACCTGAACGCGAAGGCAAACTACACGCTCGGCGTGAGAGACCGGGTCTACATCTCCGGGTACTTCGGAAGGGACAATTTTGCCTACCCGAACTTTTTCGGGTTCAACTGGGGAAACGAGACCGCCACGCTCAGGTGGAACCACATTTTTGCCGACCACCTCTTCTCGAACACCTCGCTCATTTACAGTAACTACGAATACAGCAACAATGTCACCTCGGGGACGAGCCAGTTCAGCATCACCTCAGGCATTCAGGACGTGAATTTCAAGACTGACTTTCAGTACTTTGTCAACGCTCAAAACACCGTGAAATTCGGGGCCAACGCGATCTACCACACCTTTCTTCCCGGAACGGTGACGGCGACCGCCGGGAGCACCTTCAACGGTATCACGATCCCGAATCGGTATGCTTCTGAAAACGCGGCGTACGTCTCGCACGAAGCGGATCTTTCTTCCCGGTTCAAGCTCGACTACGGCCTCCGCTTTTCCGTCTTCAGCCTCCTCGGTCCCGCTCAGGTGAAAACGTACGACTCGGCGGGGGATATCCTTTCGACGGCGTCTTACGGCTCGGGGGAATTCATCAAGACGTACACCGGACTCGAGCCCCGCGTATCATTGAACTTCCTCATCGACGAGACCAGCTCAATGAAGGCTTCCTACACGCGCACCTCGCAGTATCTCCACCTCCTCTCGAATTCGGTCACCTCGAACCCGAGCGATCTCTGGGTACCAAGCAGCAACAACGTCAAGCCGCAGTACGCGGATCAGGTAGCGGTCGGATATTTCCGGAACTTCGCGGACAACGGGTACGAGGCCTCCGTCGAACTCTACTACAAAAACATGCAGAATGAGATCGACTACAAAAACGGGGCAGACCTTCAGCTGAACCCCGATGTCGAGGCGCTTCTGACGTACGGCCGGGGATGGAGCTACGGATCGGAGTGGCTCATCCGGAAAAAGTATGGGAAGATCACGGGCTGGATCGGCTACACACTCTCACGGACGGACGAGCAATTCCCGGACATCAATAACGGCCAGCCCTTTCCCGCGAGGCAGGACCGGACACACGATATTTCGGTCGTCGCAATCTATGAGTACAGCGAGGCATGGACCTTCTCTGCCACCTGGGTCTACAACACCGGCAATGCCGTCACCTTCCCGAGCGGGAACTACCTCCTCGAGGGAGTACGCCTCGTTCCGTACTACACGGAGCGGAACGGCTACAGGATGCCGGCGTACCACAGGCTCGACCTGTCGGCGACGTGGACTCTCGGACCTCATTCTAACATCAACTTTTCGATCTACAACGCTTATGATCGCTGGAATGCCTATTCGATTTACTTCCAACGCGACCCGGTGAATCCGAACCTGACTCAGGCAGTGCAGACGACTTTTTTCCCGCTTATTCCATCGGCGACGTACAACTTTAGTTTCTGAGGCAAGACATGATGATGGCAAAGGGCAGAGGGGTTGGGATGTGGGGAGGGATGATTGCAGCGATCTTCGCGGCGATGGCCGTCACCGGCTGTCAGCAGGTGGTTTCGGTCGACCTCAACACGGCCAACCCGCACATGGTGATCGAAGGGAATGTGACAGACCAGCCCGGCCCGTACACCGTCCTCCTGAGCAAAACGGGCGACTACTTCGAGCAGTCGCTCGTCTTCCCCACGGTGACCGGAGCCCTCGTCACGGTCACCGACGATATGGGGCAGGCGGATACGCTAAAGGAAACGGTTCCCGGAACGTATCAATCGTCGAAGCTCGCCGGTATCCCGGGGAGGACGTACGAGCTGACCGTGTCGACGGGTGGAACGACCTACACCGCGACCTCATCGATGCCTCCGAAAGTGACTATCGACTCGTTGTACGCCCTTCAACGCCCGGCAGGCCGGGGTGAGCCCGGATACGACGTCTACATCACGTTCAAAGATCCGCCTCAACCCGGAAACTACTATCGCATCAACGCAACCGCCAGCAACCTGCCGTTGGCCGACTCCATCGACGGCCGGCGATACCGGCTCTACACGGACAAGCTGACGAACGGAAACGAAATGCAGGAGAGAATCCGGGCAGGGAGAAATATCGCCCAAGGGGACACGATCACGATACAGCTCCTTTCGATCGACAAAGCGTCGTACGATTTCTTCAACACTCTCAGCGACATCCTCCAATCGGACCAGGCGGCGACCTCTCTGGCCCCGGCAAACCCGAACTCGAACATCTCGAACGGATCGCTCGGCTACTTTGCCGCCTATACCGTCGACACGCGGCAGATTATTATACAATAGCCGGCACGACCCGGAGTCGACGATGAACCTCCGCGACGAGCCATAACGACCCGGCTCTGAGCAACAAACTATTACTTC
>Ga0335071_10006152_pt1 | contig 12407 bp, 5 predicted proteins | sample Lox_Sample_15_FD_206724 | JGI IMG/M metagenome (GOLD analysis project Ga0335071, IMG submission 206724) | Soil microbial communities from Loxahatchee National Wildlife Refuge, Florida, United States - Lox_Sample_1.5 | ecosystem: Environmental > Terrestrial > Soil > Wetlands | place: USA: Florida...
AACCAGATCATCCCCACCGATGAGCAGCTGCAGTCCCTGGGCGTCGTCAAGCCGGTGTTCGCCCATTACAACTACAACACGTCGGCCACCATCGGCGGCCCGATCTTCAAGGACAAGCTCTGGTTCTTCGCGAGCTTCAGGTACATGTCGGCCAGCAACCAGGTGAATTTCATCCCCACGACGATCAACGGGGTCTACTACGGCCCCTACAATCAGGTGGAGACGAATCCCGGGTATTTCGGCAAGCTGACGTGGCAGATCTCCGAGAAGCTGAAGATCTTCTCGACGTTCTCCTACGTGCCCGACAAGATCCCCCATTACTATACGGGGGCCTATCTGACGGCCTCGGCCAGCGCCATCAACCAGCCCATCCAGTATCAGACCAGCAACGCGCTCACCTGGGTCCTGAACCCCGACACGATCCTCGACGTCCGGGCCGGGCTCTACATCCAGGATTGGACGGGGAGCTACACGCCGGAAGCCGTCCCCGGGCCCAAGTTCACGGATTCCTACACGGGCTACGTCTGGGGCAACCGGGGGATGCAGGAATACACCTACAAAGAGAACGACGAATTCAGCGTCAAGCTCATGCGGTACCTGGACAATTTCCTCGGCGGCAACCACGAGTTCCAGGCCGGCCTCGAGTTCGTCCGGACCGACGGAGAATGGGGCTATTGGCGGGACAACCCGATCGACTGGACTTACTACAACGGGAATCCCTATTACTACCGCGGACTCTACAATTTGACCGCGGCGCATCCCCTCTACGGAGACGGGCTGCTGACCTTCAACACCTATGGCACCTCCCGCGGGGATTCCCAGAACGTCGGCTTCGGCTACCGCTACGGGGCCTTCGTCCAGGATACGTTCACGTTCAATAACCGCCTGACGGTCAACGTCGGCCTCCGCTACGACAAGATCCAAACCGACATTCCCGACCAGACCAAGGGCGCCGCGGGCGGATCCCTCGCCGCGGCGATCGGCGACTATTACCTCAAGCCCGTCTACGGCTTCAACCCCTATCTCTCCCTGACCTACGCGGGCTGGAACAACGCCTACCCCTACAGCGCCCTGGCTCCGACGATCGGCATCAGCTACGACTTGACGGGCAAAGGGACGACGGCCATCAAGCTCCACTACGGGACCTATTACGATCCGGCGGCGACCGGCACGTGGTCCGGCCTGCAGCCGAGCAGCCCCGTCGGGTTCAACTTCTACTGGTGGGACACCAACGGCAACGGTCAGCCCGACGTCCCCGGCGTCGACAACTATGTCCTCCAGCCGGGCCAGAATCCTCTGACGATGCTCAGCACGACCTTCAAGCAGCAGATCGACGCCAACCTCAAGGATCCCTATACCCGGGAGTTCACGGCCGCGATCGAGCACGAGCTCTTCCCCTACCTGAAGGTCAGCGCGACGTACATCTATCGCGATCACCAGAACATGACGGCCAATCTCCTGTACGACACGAGCTCCAGCACGTATTGGAACCTCCTGTCGGAGCATCCCGAGTGGTGGGTGCCGTTCACGACCACGGTCCCCGCGTACAAGAACTTCCCGGCCGAGACGGTGACCGTGTACTACCGGAGCAACAACGCCCCGGCCACGTTCAACGTCCTGACCAACGCCCCCCAGATGAAATCCACCTATTCGGGGCTCGAGCTCGCCTTCGACAAGCGGATGCACGACGGCTGGTCGTTCGGGGCCAATTTCAACTACGCCTACCAATGGGCCAACGGCGCCTTCACCAACCCGAACGTCCGGATCAACGCCTCGGGCCGGCAAGGGACCGTTCCCTGGTGGCTCAAGCTGTACGGGACGTTCGACGTCCCCTTCGGGTTCGTGGCCTCCTTCATCTACCTCCACACGGAAGGCACCTACTGGGGCCGGACGGTGAGCGTCTCCGCCCCGACGGCCTGGATCCAGGCCAACAACGTCAACTCCGGATCGGTGAGCTGCACCATCGAGGCTCCCGACGCCCGGCAGAACGTCCAGAGCGACACCATGTCGTTCCGCCTGGAGAAGTATTTCCAGCTCAAGGGCATCGGACGGCTGGGCGTCTTTGCGGACGTCTTCAACCTGTTCGGCGCGATGTACGTCACCGTCCCGGTGAATCCGGCCGGCACGTGGAAGCCGCTGGACAACAACACCGACCAGGGGACCTACACGGCCGCCAACATGGCGGTCTCGGGCATCAGCGCCGGAGTCCGCACGTTCCGCCTGTCCGCGCGCTTCAGCTTCTAATCGCCGGAGGGGGGAAGGCCCGTCCTTCCCCCCTCCTTTCTCGACAGACCTCCCCGGCCGCCCGAGCAGGGCGGGGGGCGGATTCGTTTCCTTGTCCCAAGAGCCCAGACCTTCCCTCCCCGCCGGCCGCCGCCGCGCTTGATTTTCGGCGAGGTTGGGCCTATTTTATGAATTCCGAGAAGATGCGACCGCGATGAGAAAAGCCCTGATGAGAGGAACCTCGGTAGCCGTCGCCGCCCTCCTGAGCGGGATTCTGGTCCTCGCCGGCGCGGCGCCCCAGAAGTCCGCCCTCCCCGAAAATTACCGGAAATGGCTCGAGGAGGATGTCGTCTACATCATCACCCCCCTCGAGCGGGACGTCTTCTTGAAGCTCCAGACGGACCGCGAGCGCGACCTGTTCATCGAGGCCTTCTGGAAGCATCGCGACCCGAGCCACGGCGCGGGCGCGAATACGTTCAAATCCGACCATTACAAGCGCATCGAATACGCCAACCGCTATTTCGGACGGACCGCGCCCATGCCCGGCTGGAAGACCGATCGGGGCCGGATCTACATCATCCTGGGCGAGCCGGGCGAAATCCAACGGTTCCCCTCCGAACAGGGACTCTATCCGATCGAGGTCTGGTTCTACCAGAACAAAGCCAATCTCGGCCTGGATACCGGCTTCTACGTCGTCTTCTTCCAGGAGCACGGGCAGGGGGACCTCCGGCTCTACAGCCCGTCCAACGACGGGCCGCAGGCGCTCCTGGCGGGATATGCCGGCGATCCGTCCGACTATATGACCGCCTACCAGAAGATCAAGGATCTCCAGCCTTCGCTGGCGGACGTGTCCCTGTCGCTCATCCCGGGCGAGGGGAATCCCAGCCTCGGCCGTCCCACTCTCGCGTCGGACATGCTGATCCAGAGGATCGAGAACGTCCCCCGAAGCCAGGTCGAGGAGAAATACGCCCAGAAGTTCCTCGAATTCAAGGACTCGGTCGAGGTCGAATACTCGGCCAACTACGTGGACAGCGACTCGCTGATGAGCGTCCTCCGGGATCCCTCGGGCGTCTATTTCGTCCACTACGCCGTCGAGCCCAAGCGCCTCTCGGTCAACGGGGTCAACGACAAGTACTACGCGAACCTCCGGATCAACGGCACCGTCTCCGACCTCGCCGGGAAGCTCATCTTCCAGTTCGACCGGACGGCCAACCTCGCCCTCGACGCGTCCCAAGTGCGGTCCGCGGACAGGATGCCGTTCGACTTCCACGACATGTTCCCCCTCATCCCCGGCTCGTACAAGATCTCGATCCTGCTCAAGAATGACGCGTCCAAGGAGTTCACCTCGGTCGAGCGGACCGTCGTCATCCCCGGCGCCTCGCCGGCGGTCCAGATGACCGCGCCGATCCTCGGCTACCGGACCGCGCCGGCCGACGCCGGCCGGCGGCGCCTCAAGCCGTTCCAACTCGGCGCGACCCAGATCTACTGCCAGCCGGGCCGCATCTTCAGCCATAAGGACACGCTCGCCGTCGGATTCCAGCTCTTCGGCCTCGCGCCCGCCCAGGCGGCCGCGGCCGCGGTCCGATACGTCTTCAGCCGGGCCGCGCTGCCGGGCCAGCAGGCCTTCCCTCCGATCGAGAAGACGCGCCCCTGGGCCGAGTATGGGGAGGCCCCCAATATCCTGGAATCGTTCCCGCTCGCCGATTTCCCCGCGGCGCACTACACCCTCAAGGTCATCGTCGCCGTGGCCGGCCGGGACGTCGTCTCGGCCGTCGACGAGTTCGACGTATCGCACCAGCCCGACCTGCCCCGGCCGTGGTTCTATTCGCGGCTCGAGCCCGAGGCGACGGATCCGGTGTTCGATCGGATCATCGGAACGCAGCTCCTGAATTCCGGCCGACCCCAAGAGGCCCGGGGGCCCCTGGAGCGGGCTCTCCAGTGGAAACCCGACGCGGACGACGCGGCCCTGCCCTTGGCCCAGACGTACCTGGCCCTCGGCGAGATCGCTCGAATCCCCCGGCTCCTGGCGCCCTTCCTGGCGGCGACCAAGACCCCGAAGTACGAGGCGTTCGAGCTGACCGGACAAGCCTACGCGAAGCTCGGCGAATACGTCAAGGCGGTCGGCGTCCTGGAACAGGCCGTTTCCCGCTTCGGCGTCAACGCCGCCCTGCTCAACGCAATCGGGGACGGCTATCTCCATCTCGAGAAGCCCAAAGAGGCCCTGGCCGCGCTCGAGAAGTCCCTGGAGCTCAATCCCCAGCAGCCCGACATCCGGGCGAAAGTGGCCGCGCTGAAGGAGAAGAAATGAGACCTCCCTGCCGATTCGGCGCCGTCCTGGCTCTCGCGGCCGCGCTCGCCGCGGGCGCCGCCTGCCACTACTACAACCTGGAGCGCCAGCTCGATCCGGTCAACGCCGAGTTCCTGAGCAAAGTCCGCTACATCATCAGCAGCTCCGAGCGCCACGCCTTCCTCGAGCTCCCGGAGTCCGAGAAGCCGAGGTTCATCGAGGAGTTCTGGGCGAAGCGAAACCCCGATCCGACCTCGCCGGAGAACGCGTTCAAGACCGAGTACTTCAAGCGCATCGACCAGTCGAACAAGCTCTTCCAGGGCGAGGGCCTCCCGGGCTGGCTGACCGACCGGGGGCGGATCCTCATCCTCTTCGGCCCGCCCATGGAGCGCATCACCCAGCCCTACCGCGAAGCCACCAACGCCCGCTGCCAGGAGGTCTGGTACTACGGCGACTATCCCATCATTTTCATCGACGCGACCTGCACGGGCGTGTACAAGCTCGCCACCTATGATCTCGGTCCGCTGCGGGACTACAGCTTGGAATACGCCCACGATCTCAACCGGGCCCAGGACGAGGCCCAGAGGGTCTTCGCCCAGGAGGAAGGCGTCAAGCCGGCGAGCTTCGACGCGGACCTGACGGTCAAGGCCCGCACCCCGGACCGCGTCGAGGCCGTCCTGGGGATCGATTGGCCTTACGAGCGCATCTGGTTCCGGTCCGAAGGCGCGACGATGGCCGCCACGCTCGAAGCCGAGGTCGAGGTCCGGGACGCGCAGAAGGCGGTGATTTGGCAGAGCCAGACCCGCCGCGACATCCGGATGCCGGACGCCGAAGTCAACCGCATGACGGGGAAGAAATACCGGGTCGAGATTCCGATCGTCATCGAGGGCGGCGACAAAGTGGGACGGGTCGGCGAGGGCAAAGACGCCCTCCTCATCACCCTGACCTTCTCCACCGGCCACGAAATCTACAAGAAGACGATGGACTTTAAATAGGCGGTTTTCCGGACCGAAACGCCGTCGTCTCGAGGAGAAACCCATGCCACGTCGCACGAGCCTCATCCGCCTCGGGCGGGCGGCCCTGGCCCTCGCCCTGGGCGCGGTCGTCGTCTTCGTCTCGCCGGTCCGCCCCCAGGACAACCTGGGCCGGGGCCGGATCTCGGGCAACGTCGCCGACGAGAAAGGCAACGCCGTCGAGGGCGTGAACGTCGCCGTCCAGTGCCTGACGGCCCCGACGCTGATGAAGGCCGTGACCGACGCGAAGGGCCATTTCGCCGTCGGCGGGCTGGGGTCCGGCGCCTGGAAGATCACGGCTACCAAGGACGGCTACGCGCCTTCCTCCCTCGAGATCAATGTCAGCCAGCTGAGGGCGAACCCGCCTTCGGTCATCACCCTCAAGAAGCTCGCCGGCGTGGAAGCGCTCAAGGCGGACAAGGACTCCTCGGCCCTCTTCGACAAAGGCAACCAGCTCTTCGCCCAAGGCGACTACGACGGGGCGATCCGGATCTTCGAGGAGATCCAATCCAAGTACCCCGAGATCTACCAGGTCCATCTCAACCTGGGCTCCAATTACCTGAGGAAAGGGGATCTGGACAAGGCCGAATCCGAGTACCAGCTCGTCCTGGACAAGACGCTCCAGGCCTTCGGCTCCTACCAGAAGGACCCCAAGGCCTCGTTCCGCGGCTTCTCGGGGCTGGGCGAGGTCGCCATCAAGCGGAACGATCTCGACACCGCCCAGAAGCGCTTCCAGCAGGCCCTCGAGATCTCCCCGCTCGACCAGACCGCGGCCTACAACGTGGGCGAGATCTTCTTCTCCAACCAGAAGATCGACGAGGCGATCAAGTATTTCGAGCTGGCGATCCAGATCAAGAAGGACTGGTCGAAGCCCTACCAGCGCCTGGGCATGGTCTATCTCAACAAGGGCGACTATGCCAAGGCCTTGGACTACCTCAACGCGTTCATCACGATGGACCCGACGAACGCGGAGGCCCCGAACGCCAAGTCGATGATCTCGGCCATCGAGAAGATCAAGAAATGACGCCCGGCCGGGCCGCCGCCGGCCCGGCGACTCAAAGGGCTCCGAGCCCCTTCAAGGCCGCCTCCGCGGCCCGCTTGATCATATTCTGCCGCGACGGGGTCTCGGCGGCCTTCTTCAGGAACGGGACCGCGGCCTTGTCGCCGGTCTTGCCCAGGGCCCGGACGGCTTCGGCCCGCACCCGGACGCTGGCGTCCTTGGCGAAGAGCTCCTCGTAGAACCCGGCCTGGCTCCGGTCCTTGAGGTCGCCCAGGGCCAGGACGGCGGCCGACCGGACCGAAGAGTTCGCGTCCTTGCAGGCCAGCTTGAGGATCGCGGGGAGCTCCTTGCCCCCGAGCTTGGCCAGGGCTTCGAGAGCCGCGCGGCGGACGGCCCAGAACGGGTCGGCCTGGGCGCTTGCGGCCAGGGCGGCGGCGACCGCCGGCTCGTCCTTGTAGCGGACGATCTCGCCCGCGGCGGCGATCCGCCCGATCACGTCGTCCTTGCGGAGCTGGTAGAGGAGCTCGTCGCGGTCCTTGGCGAAGGTCACTTCCTTGATGAGGACGTTGCCCTCGTCGAAGCGGACGAGCAGGGGCTTGGTCTCGGCCGGGAATTCGAACGTCTCGGCTTTCTCTTTGATCCAGACCGAGGTCGTGGCCGCGCCCTTCGCCGTGACGATCTTGATCGCCACCGGGACGCGGAAGACGGGAATGCCCCGGGAGAAATCCTGGACCTGGGCCACGGTCAGGGCCACGACTTTGCGCTTCGGGTCCCACTGGCAGCCGATGTCGAAGACGGGATGCCCGGGCTTGAACAGCCACTGGTCGAAGAACCAGTCCAGCGTCTGGCCGGTGGTCTCCCGGACGGTCCGGATGAAGTCGTAGGTGTCGACGGGCTCGAAGGCGTAGCGGTGGAGGAAGACGCTCAGCGTCTTGAAGAACGCCTCCTCGCCCAGGAGGGAGCGGAGCATGTGGAGGACGAGCGCCCCCTTGGGATAGGAGTGGGAGTCGAAGACGTCGCCCGGCTTGTCGTAGCGGTCGCAGACGATCGGCCGGACGTAGCGGGTCCTGGCCTCGCGAAGATAGGCGGCCTGCTTGTTGGCGAGATTGACCGCGCCCTCGTCCTCGCCCATGTCATAGCGCCAGTAGAGGTAGTCGGAATAGGTCCCGAAGCTCTCGTTCATCCAGGCGTGCGTCCAGCTCCGGAGGGTGATGAGGTCGCCCCACCACTGATGGGCCAGCTCGTGGGAGACGATGCCGATGGTCGGGAAGTCGGCGAGGTCCGCCTCGTCGACCATGGTCCGCTGGGTCATGGCCGTGGCCGAGGTGCTCTCGGCCCCGCCGCCCGACGGGACGGAGATCTGGTCGTACTTCTGCCAGGGATAGTCGTAGCCGAAGGTCCGGCTGAAGAACTCGATCATCTTGGGCGTCTTGCCGTACGTCGGGATCGCCTTCTTCTCGTCCTGGGGGTAGACCCAGTAGTTCACGGGCAGCGTCTTGTAGGCGTCGTGGACGACGACGTAGGGCGCGGCGGCGAAGAAGATGAGGTAGGTCGAATGGGGCAGGTCCTGCGACCAGTCATAGGTCACCGTCCCCGCGGCCTTGTCCTCCGTCACGCCCACCAGCCGGCCGTTGGCCGCGACCTTGTTCCCGGCCGGGACGGTCACGACGAGTTCGTCGGTGACCTTGTCGTTCGGGTAGTCGTAGCAGGGGAACCAGTGGTGGACGTTGGCCGGCCACGAGTCGGAGAAGACGAGCTTGGGATTGTCCGGCGTCGCCTCGGCGAAGCGCAGGCCGATCTTGGGGTCGCGGCCGGCGTAGGCGACCGTGAACGTCACCCGCTCGCCCCATTTGGCCGGCTTGGGCAGCGTCACGAGGAGCTCGGTGTCCGATTGGGTGAAGGCCAGCGCGTCGCCGTAATCGCTCCGGACCGAGGTCACCTTGAACTCCTCGGCGTCGAGGGCGACGGCCGCGAGCCCGTCGCGGAGCGAGGCCAGGGTCACGGTCGTCTCGCCTTCGAAGGCCTTGCGATCCAGGTCGATCTTGAGCTTGATCAGATAATGGAGGGCGTCGTAGGTCCGGGTGCGCTCGGGCTGGACCGGCTTCTTGGAGAAGTCGACCGCCTGCCCGGGCGCGGACAGAGCGAGCGCCAGGAGGAGGGCGGCGAGCCCCAGGGATGCCTTTTTCACTGCGTTTCTCCTTTTCCGGGCCGCGGGGCCCGCGGTCAATCGAGACCCAGCTTCTTGAGGGTCTGGAGGATGCCGTCGGTTTTCTTCATGTCCTCGACCTCGCGGACTGTCCGGGGAACGCCGTGGGAGAGGTTCTCGCATCCGTTGTCCGTGATGGCGATCGTGTCCTCGAGCCGGATGCCGATCCCCTCGTCGAGGCGGGACAGCTGGATGTCGCAGGCGAAGACCATGCCGGGGGCGAGGACCTCGGCCGCCCCGGCGAACGTGCCGGTGACGTCGTGCGTGGCCATCCCGATCATGTGGTTGTAGCCCCCGAGGCGGACGATACCCCGGAAGTCTCCGGCGTAGCGGTCGAGCCCTTTCTCCTTGAGCATCGCCCCGACCTTCTCCCCGACCTGGCCGAAGGTGACCCCCGGCCGGTAGTTCGCCTGGCAGGTGTCGCGGACGGCCAGGGCGACCTCGTACAGCTCCTTCTGGCGGGGCGTGAACGAGTCCGAGGCGGGGAAGGTCGTGGAAATGTCGACGTGGTAATCGGCGTAGTCGGGGGCGGCGTCCAGGATGACGAAGTCCCCCGCCTTCAGCACCCGGTCATAGATGTGGTAGTGGCCGTAGGCGAGGTTCTTGCCGGACATGATGATCGGCTCGTAGGCCATGTCCTGGCCCCCCGCCTCGCGGCAGACGAACTCGAACACGGCTTCGAGGGCCTTCTCGGCGACGCCCGGCCGCGCCGATCGGATCAGGGCGTTGTGGGCCTTGACCCCGATCTGGCCGGCCCGGCGCATGACGGCCAGCTCCGCCGGCGACTTGATCTTGCGCATGTCCCAGACCAGGGGGGCGCAGTCGCGGACGTCGACCTGGGGGAACTTGTCGCGGAGCTGCCGGACGAACTGGAGCTCGCGGGTCAGCCGGCCGTCCCAGGGGCTCAGGGTCATGGATTTCTGGAGGGCGTTGAGCTTCTCGTTGGAGTTCTCGGGGCCGAGCTCCTCGGGCTTGAACTCCGTGTAGAGGGCGCGCGTCCGCTGGCTCAGGGCGGCCAGGGCGGAGGCGAACTGCTCGGCGGGCAGGACCCGCTCGATCCCGGTGACGTCCTGGGGATGCCGGACGAGCTCCACCGGCAGCCCCTCGCCGTCCGCCTGGCTCTCGGTCATGGTGAAGAAGAGCGTGCTCTCCTTCCGGAGGCCGTCGATGACGAGGAACGCGTCGGGGATCCGGACCCCCGTGAAATAGAGGACGTCGTGGCCCTGGCGGAACGGGACGTCGGAGGCCGGGGTCGGCGCGCCGAGGAAGATCGCCGCCCCGTCCGGGATCTTCTCCATGAGCCGGGCCCGGCGCGCGGCGTATTCGGCCTTGTCGAAGAGCAGGGCCCCGCCCTCCTCCGCGGCGAGGCGGAGAGGCAAGGCCGCCGCCAAGGCCGCAGCGGCTAGGACGACGGCCGGCGCTTTTTTCAGGATTCCTCTCATCGGCGATTTCCTCCTCCGCGCCCGACGGGGCGCGCTCGTCCCGCCGGCCTGCGGACCGGCGGACCTATCTCGACGCGTCCGCGGGCGCGACGACGATCCGGACGGGAACGGACGATTCCAGGCGGATCCAGAGCACGAGGTCGTCGCGCTCGAGGCCCGGGACGCGGCCGGCCCGCACGTCGCGGCCGAGCGGCGCCGGCCGGCCGTCGATCTCGATCCGCGGCTCCGCCCCGCCCCAGCCCTTGATCCGGATGGCCGGATTGAAGAGGGGCGCGTCGCGGTCGGCCCGGAGCGTCGCCGTCAGGGGCGCGGCCGCCGCCCCTTCGCGGCGGGCGGCGACGAACGTCCGCTCCGTGGGATCGTAGCCCTCGCTCCGGAAGGCGTCGCCGGCGATGTCCATCCGGGGCGGCGAGAGCCAGGATTTCGCGAGGGGCACGAGCCCCTCCGCCGGCCGGCCGCTCAATCCGTTGAGCATGAGCATGGTCAGGCCGTTCGCATGCTCCTCGTAGGGCCGCCACGCCTGAATGTGGGCCAGGGAGCTGTGCGAGACGCGGTCCGGGGCGACGGCCCAGCGGCCGTTGGACCGGATCTGTTGCGAGACGGGCCAATGGTTCCACCAGGGGAACATCGAGCGCTCGGGGATGATTTCGCCCGCGTAGCAGTCCACGGCCGCGTTCCGCGGATCGACGATGGCGTAGGGGCTGGTCGGGGCCTTGAGGTTGACCCGGAGGATGTTGCCGCGGGGCGGCGCCGTGAGCCATTTGTGGGCGGCGGTGTCTTGGTCGCTGATCCGATGGAGCAGCCGCAGCGTCTCCGCGTCGTAGTCGGCCTGGAATCCGGGAGCGCCCTTGGCCCAGGAATAGGTATGGGTCGCGCCCGCCATGTTGGCCAGGGTCAGGGCGTCGGCCTGGATGTTGTCCTCGGGCCGCGTGCCCGGGGGGTTGATGATGATGGCCTCGTGGAACTGGCGGAAGTTCTCCAGGCCTTTTCCCTCGGCCGGCGCGACGACCGGATCCGACGACCAGGTGCGGATCTTGCGGACGCAGGTGCGGTCCGGATAGACGACGTACGTCTCCTCGACCCAGTCGCTCCACCCGGTCAGGGGGTCGGGGTAGACGAGCCCGTAGTCGACGCTCACCGGCGCGTAGCGCCAGAGCACGACCGCCCGGGCGTCGTTGGACTCCAGGACGCGGACCTGGGAGAAGCGGGCCTGCTTGTCGGCCATGGGCTCGGCGCTCGTGGCCATCGTCCCGATCTGGGTCTCGTAGAACTCGTTGGTGTACCAGATCCCGTTCTCGGTCACCCAGGCCGGGATGTAGCTCGTGCCGCGCCAGAAGACGAGGCGCTCGCCGCTCTCGTCGAAGCGGACGACGACGTCGGCGGCGTCTCCGACGCGCCACGGGTTTTCCCATTCCTCGGCGTAGCGCAGGCGGGTGTAATAGGCGCCGAAGCGGCCCGGGCCGGGCGGCCCGGCGGGCAGGACGGGCGGGCGCAGGGGCGCCGCCCCGGCCGGCGCCAGGCGGACGCAGTCGGCGCGGACCTCGTCGGCGCCGAGAGCGCGGTCGTGGATGCGGACCTCGTCGAGGATCCCGTCGAAGGAGAACGCGACCGGCGCCACGACCTTGACTTCCTCGCTCAGGCCGAGCGGCGTCTGGTTCCGGCCGATCACGAGGTCGGCGGCGGGGGCGTAGGCGGGCTCGCCCTTGAGCGGCGCTTCGCCCGCGGGCTTCCCGTTCCAATAAAGGCGGACCCCCGACGCGGCGTCGAACGTCGCCGCGAGGTGGTTCCAGGCATAGAGCGGGAGCTTCGTCTCGGAGCGGACCTCCCGCCAGCGGCCGTCGACGGCGAGCTGAAGGCCGAACCGGCCCTCTGGATCGAGGCCGAAGAAGTAGCCGGCCTTGCGGTCCTGCTCCTGGTTGACGAGGGCGCACCACGTCCAGGGGTAGGTCTGGATGGCGACCCAAGCTTCAACGGTGAACGCGTCGCCGAGACGCGGCGCCCGGGCCGCGGAGCGAACGACGGATGTGGTCTGGCCGTCGAAGCGCAGGGCCTTGCCCGAGACGCCGGGGACGAATTTTGAGAAGCCGCGGACGGCATCGCCGTCTTTCCCCCCCTCGAAGGACCAGGAGGCCGCGGGCGGCCGGGACGCGGCCGAAGCCAAACTTACCAAAAGGACCGTAAATAAGATCCCCTGAAAATCGGTTCGTCGGAAGGTATTCACTAGCCCCTCCGTTTT
>Ga0335071_10006153_pt1 | contig 12405 bp, 13 predicted proteins | sample Lox_Sample_15_FD_206724 | JGI IMG/M metagenome (GOLD analysis project Ga0335071, IMG submission 206724) | Soil microbial communities from Loxahatchee National Wildlife Refuge, Florida, United States - Lox_Sample_1.5 | ecosystem: Environmental > Terrestrial > Soil > Wetlands | place: USA...
TGCAGGGCCACCACGCAGCTGCCTCTCCGGCAGAATCACCCCCCTCATGAATGATCCGGGCTAGGGACTCACAGCCGCCGGTGCTTGAGCGCCGGCAGTTCCCGGCGCACACGCTCCAGCCGCTCGCGCCGCACCGGCGCCACGCACACTCCCTCGCCGTCGGGGCAGCGCGCCAGCACCACGCCCCAGGGGTCGACGACCATCGCGTTGCCGTAGGTCTCCCGGCGCGGCCCGTGCTTGCCCACCTGCGCCGGGGCAAGTACGTAGGCCAGGTTCTCGATGGCCCGCGCCCGGACCAGCACTTCCCAATGGTCCTTGCCGGTGAAGAGGGTGAAGGCGCTGGGGATGGCCAGGAGCTCCGCCCCGAGCTGGGAGAGGCGGCGGTACAGCTCGGGAAAGCGCAGGTCGTAGCAGATGGACATCCCGATTCGCCCGAGCGCGGTCGGGGCCACCACCACCTCGTCCCCGGCGCGGATACCCTCCGACTCGGCGTAACGGGCGCCGTCGGGGATGGCCACGTCGAAGAGGTGGATCTTGCGGTAGACGGCGACGATCGAGCCGTCGTCGCCCACGAGGGCGCTGGTGTTGGCAGTGCGGTGCGGGTCGTCGATGCGCTCGCTGATCGAGCCCGCCACCACGAACACCCGCCGGCTCCGCGCCAGCTCCCGCACCGCCGAGAGGGTCGGCCCCTCCAGAGTCTCAGCCCCGGCCAGCCGTGCCTCCTGCGAGCCCATGAAGGCGAAGTTCTCCGGCAGCCCGATGAGACGTGCCCCCAGGTCGGCCGCCTCCCCGACCAGCCGCAGGGCCGCCTGGCGGTTGCGCGCCCGATCCTCGGTGGAGGTCATCTGCACGGCGCCAACGAGGTAGACGGCCTGGGTCATCCACTCCATCTTGCCAGCCTCCGCCCGCTGCCGCTCCTTCGCGCCCGCCCGACGCGGCCCCGTCGGGGCCGCCGTGCCCGGACGGGTGCCCGGGGCAGCTCGCGATCGGGTAAGAACTGTTCGGGATGCATCCCTTCTACACAACCTATGAGGCGGCCCGCCTCCTGGGGGTCTCGCTTCCCACGGTGGTCAACTGGATCAAGGCTCGCCGGCTCAAGGCGCACCGTACGCCCGGCGGCCACCGGCGCATCGCCAGGGAGGATCTGGCCGGCTTCATGCTCCGCCACGGCATGCCCTTGCCGGACGAGCTGGCCGATGCCGCCCCGGGCCGTCGCAAGGTGCTGGTGGTAGCCCAGCCGGGGCCGGCGCGGGAAGGGACGGCGCGGCAGCTCGTGGCAGCAGGGTACGCGGTCGAGCAGGCCTCCCCCGGCTTCCCGGCAGGCGCTGCTGCCGCCCGCTATGAGCCCGATGTCGTGCTCCTCCACGCCAGCGCTCCCGACGGAGGCGAGACCTTGCGCGACCTCAATACCGACCGGGAACTGAACGCCGTCCCGGTGGTGGCGGTGGGGTCGGCCGAGTGGCAAGACCAGCTCACCGAGGCCGGCGCTGCGCTGGCCCTGCGGTGGCCAACCACCGATGGTGCCCTGGCCGACGCTGTCCGGTGTGCGCTCGATGCCTCCGACGCCCGCGCAGGACGCGCTCCCCGCCGCCGCCGAGGCGGGCGCCACCCGGGCGATTGAACCCCCGCCCTCCCGCCCGCTATGATCGACTGGCCGCCTTCCCGGAGAGGCGCCGTGCGCGCCCTGCTCTTCGCCCTCGTCGCCACCCCCCTCGCTGTCGCCCGCGGCGGAGATCGGGCCGTGTCGCGCCCGCACGTCGACCCCGAGGCCATGCGCGAGGTCCGGGGCGACCTCCCCGGCGCGTCGGCGCGGGCCATCGCCCACTATCTCGAGGGGCGGCGCTGCCAGGACGAGGCAGACCTGCGCTGCGCCACCGCCGAGCTCGACCTGGCAGTGACCTACGACGAGCGGAGCCCGGACCTGCACGCTGCCTTCGCCGAGGTACTGGCCCTAGGCGGCCAGCTCGAGCGGGCCGAGGTCGAGGCGCGGCGGGCGATCGAGCTGGCGGGCGGCGCGGGGCCGGCAGCGACCCGTGGGCACCTGCTCCTGGGCCAGCTCCTGTCCGGCAGCGAACCGGAAGCGGCGGTACTGGAGCTGCGCGAGGCCGTCCGCGGCGAGGTGGCCCGGGCCGCCGTTGGCGAGCCTCCCGATCCCGACCCGTGGCGGCTTCTTTCGGTGCAGTACCTGGACATGGGCGACGAGCCCGCGGCCGAGCGCACCCTGGAAGATCTGGAAGCACGAGCTCCGGGCCAGGGCGCCGCGTTCCGAGAAGTGGGGCGCTGGTACCTGGATCGACACCGGCCAGGCGCGGCCGAGGGCCATCTCCGGCGCGCGGTCGCTGCAGCGCGGAGCGACCTGCAGGCCTGGCGCCTGCTGGCGCGGGTTCATGCGGAGCTGGGTCGATCGCTCGAGGTGAGAAGCGACCTAGAGTCCATCCTCGAGCTCGCCCCCGAGGACCCCGAGGCGCTGTTCGGCCTGGGGACGGCGGCGCTGGAGGAGGACGACCTCACCGAGGCCCACGATCTGCTCGGGCGGTACCAGCGGAGCTCGCCCGACCGCCCCGGAGCCGCGGCGCGCGCAGCGGAAGAGTGGCTAGCCTTCGGTCGGGCGGAGGAGGCGCTGGCCTGCGCGCGGGGCGCGCTGGAAGAGGCGGCCGCCGATGCGCGGCTCCGCCTGGTGGAGGGCCTGGCGCTCGTTCGTCTGCGCCGGTTCGCCGAGGCGGCCACTGCGCTGCGCCAGGTGGGCGGGGACGACGGGGACACCTGGATCCGGGCCCGGGTGGCCCTGGCCGAGGCGCTCTCGCGATCCGGGCACCTGGTCGAGGCCGGCCGGGCCCTCGAGGCTCCGCTGCGCCATGAGCCTGGCGATGTCCGCCTCGCAATGGCCCAGGCAGCGGTTCTGGAACGGTCGGGGCGAGTGGCGGAAGCGGCGGCAGCCCTGGAACAGGCGGCGCTACTGCGGCCGGGCGGTGCGGAACCAGAGGAGGCGGCCGCCCTCCGCGCCGCGCGGAGTGACCTGCTCTGCCGCGCTGGCCGGCCGCGCGAGGCCCTCTCCGATCTGGAGCAGGCGCTCTCGGCGCAGCCGCGCTCGACATCGCTGCGGCTCGCACTGGCCTCGGCCCTCATGGCCGCCGGCGCGCCGGAGCGCGCGGCGGCCGAACTCCGGGCCCTCTTGGCGCTCGAGCCGGGCCAGCCGCAAGCCCAGGCCCGGCTGGCCCGGTTCCTGGCCGATGAAGCACCCATCGGGGAGCGGGATATCGATGAGGCCGAGCGCCTGGCCGATCGGGCGGTCGTCGAGAGGCCGAGGTCGCCGGAGGCGCTCGAGGCCCTCGGCCGGGTCCGATCGCTTCGCGGCGACCACGAAGGCGCCGTGGCCGCCCTGGAGCGGGCTGCATTGCTCTCCGGTGGCGAGGCCCGATATCTGGACGATCTGGGCGAGGCATACCGGGCCGCCGGGCGCCGCCGCGATGCTGCCGCCGCCTGGCGGAGGGCCCTGGCCAGCGCTGCCGACGAGCCCCCGGCCGTGGCCGCGCGGGTCCGGGCCGCTTTGCAGCGGAAGCTGCGCGCGCCCGCGTCGTCTCGCGGGGCGAGGTCGGCGATCATCACCCCGGAGTCGAGCGCCGAAGGTGGTGAGGCGGGGGACAAGGGCCGGCGCGCCCCCCGATGACCCGGCCGCGCGCGGTCGCCTCCGCCCGTTTGCTTGACCGTGGGCACACCCGTCGCTAGCGTCCGGCCCGATGCCCGTTCCTTCCTTCCCGAGCGAGGCCGCAGCGCGGCACGAGGAGGGCTTTCTCAACTCCGCCGACCACCTCCGGCTCTACTGGCAGCGCTACACGCCCCCCTCGGCACGCGCCACCGTGGCGGTACTCCACGGCGCGGGTGATCACTCGGGGCGATATCCCGCTATCACCACCGCGCTCACCAGGGCGGGATTCCAGGTGGCGCTGCTCGACTTCCGCGGGCACGGCCAGTCGGACGGGCGGCGTTGGTACGTCGACGCCTTCTCCGACTACCTCTCCGACCTGGATGCCTTCGTGGCCAAGCTGTCGCAGGACGGCGTGGCTGGCGATCAGCTCTTCGTCGTCGGACACAGCCAGGGGGCGCTCATCGCCGCCACCTGGGGCCTGTCGAGGGGACGCCTCGTCTCCGGCTTCGTCCTCGTCTCACCGTATTTCAGGCTGGCCATGCGCCCGTCCGCGGCCAAGGTTCTCGGCGCCAGGCTGATCGGCAGGGTCCTGCCCTGGCTGCCGATCGCCAGCAACCTCAGGCCCGAGGATCTGACCGCCGATCCGGACCACCAGCGCTGGACGGCCCGGGACCCGCTGTACGGTCGCGCCACCACGCCTCGCTGGTTCGAGGAGTCGAGCCGCGCCCAGCGGGACCTCCTGCGCCGGGCGGGGGAGTGGCGGGCCCCGCTGCTGGTGCTGGCGGCGGGCGACGACCGCGTGGCCGATACCTCCGCCGCCCGCGCGTTCGTCGACGGTGCGTCGGCAGAGGACAAGGAGATGCGGGTGTACGCCGGCTTCCGACACGAGATCTTCAACGAGGTCGAGCGCGACCGGCCCATCGGCGACGCCGTCGAGTGGCTCACGCAACGCACCCGGCGGCCAGGTTGACGCCCCCCTGAGGGGCCCTCTATCCTGCCTCTGTTTTCCATCTCCACGCAGCGTCTGGCGGCGCGAAACCCCGGTCGTGAGGGAGGAGAAGAGCGAATGGCTGGCATCGAGAAGGTCCCGGCGCCTCGCGCCGGTGCACACACGGTCATCGGCAGCACGATCGTGATCGACGGTGAGATCTCCGGCGACGAGGACCTGGTCATCCAGGGCACCGTCAAGGGCCGCATCAGCCTGCGCGAGAGTCTCTTCGTCGAGTCCTCGGGGGTGATCGAGGCGGACATCGAGACCGCCAACGTCGAGGTCTCCGGTCAGGTGACCGGGAACATGGTGGCCTCCGACAAGGTGGAGCTCAAGGCGGACTGCAAGGTGGTGGGGGATATCCGCGCACCGCGCATCCTCATCGCCGATGGCGCTCTCTTCAAGGGCAACGTCGACATGGACGTCAAGGAACTGAAGGGGAAGTGACCCGTGGCCACCTCTGACGGCAGCACCATCATCGGCGAATCGATCCTCATCAGCGGCTCCCTCAACGGCGACGAGGACCTGACCGTCCGCGGACGCGTGGAGGGAACGCTCACCCTCACCAAGACCCTGCTGGTCGAGCCGACCGGCATCGTCAAGGCCGAGGTCCAAGTCAAGAACTGCGTGATCGCCGGCGTGGTGGTCGGCAACGTGACCGCCACCGAGTCGGTGGAGATCACGAACCAAGGCCGGATGGTCGGCGACATCACCGCCCCGCGGGTGATCATCGTCGACGGCGCCAGCTTCCGCGGCCGCATCGACATGGGCGAAGTGGACGTCGAGGGCGAGCGGGCCGGTCGCGCGGCCCGTGTGGCCCCGGCCCCGGCGCGCCCGGCGCTGCGCTCCCCCCCCCGCCCGGCTGCCCCGGCGCAGCCCAAGGCCGAGACCCGCAAGGTGGAGGAGGCCCCCGTTCCGGCCAAGCCGCCGGCGCCTCCCGCCCCAGTGGCCATGGGCGCCGTGAAGCGCAAGGTGATCGTCAAGCGGAAGTAGGACCGGCCCGCGCGCACTCGCTCGCCCCCCGGCAGGCCAGGGGGCGGGCGGGACATTGTCGTCCCCACGACGTGGCGGGTCGTCCAGGTGGTGCGCCTGTCGATCGCTGGCTGGCGTGGGGACCCGGGGCGGGCGGTGGGCACGGCGGAGGCAGACGCGGAGGCAGACATGGAACTCGAGCCCCGCACCTCCGCCCCCGCCCATGCCACCGGCGCGGTGGAGTTCGTCCCCCTCGAGGCCATCGCCGAAGATGCCACCTTCCGGCTCCGCGAGGAGGGCGACGTCTCCGTCCTGGCTGCCTCCCTGGGTCGCCTCGGCCAGCTGGTGCCGCTAGAGGTGCGCCCCCTCCCGGGCGTGGTCGGGCCCGCGCGCTTCCAGGTGGTGGCCGGGTTCCGGCGGGTGGCGGCGCTGCGGCTGCTGCGCCGCGAGCGGGCCCTGGCCCGGGTGCACTCCCAGCTGTCCGATGACGACGCCTGGGGCCTGGCGCTATCGCTGGCCCTGCTTACCGAGCCGCTCGACCGGCTCGACCTGGAGTCGCTGCGAGAGCGGCTCGCGGCCATCGCGCCCTGGGCCACGGACGCCGTCGACGAGGCGCTGGTGCACGCCCCGGTCGACGCGGCGCTGCGCGATCGGTTCCGCGCATTCATCGAGGCGAAGAAGTGCGGTGAACCACCGGCGCCGGCGGACGAGGTAGGCCTCGAGGAGAGGCCGCTGGCTGACGACGAGCGCGAGCTCTCCGCCCTGGATGGGCACTCCGGCCCGCTCGCCGGCGACGCCGCGGGCGAAGGCGGCAGCCCGGGCGAGGCGGAGGGGGAGGAACCCGTGGAGATGACCCCCGAGGAGCTGGCGGTCGACTTGGCGGCCCGGCTCTATGAGGTGAATCAGGATCTGGCCGTGGCCTACGAATCCTGGGAGGACCTTCCGGCGGACGGGCGGAGCGCCATCATCGAGCAGGCGCGCTGGATCGCCGACCTCTTGCCCAGGCTGGAGGCGGAGGACAAGGGGTGAGCGACCGAGACCGCGCGCGCTTGCTGGAGCTGCTGCGGACGCTCTCCTTCGAGCGGCGCCGGGTGATCCTCGCCTCGGGGCGGGAGAGCGACTTCTACATCGACTGCAAGCGGACTGCGCTCACCGCCGAGGGGCACGTGCTCATCGGCCGGCTCCTCCTCGAGCGAGTCCGCCGGCTGGCCCCGCCGGTACACGGCGTGGGCGGCCTCACCTTGGGCGCCGATCCCATCGCCAGCGCGGTGGCCACGGCCAGCTTCTTGGAGCTCGAGCGGTGGCGAGCCGAGGAGCACTCTGCGCCCCGGCCAGCCGAGGCGCCACCGCCCACCTATGATGCCTTCGTGGTTCGCAAGGAGGCCAAGGGCCACGGTACCGGGCAGTGGATCGAAGGACGCCGGTCGTTGCCGGACGGCAGCCGGGTGGTGGTCATCGAGGACGTGGTCACGACCGGCGGAAGTGCCCTCAAGGCCATCGAGCGCTGCCGCCTGGAGCAGCTCGTCCCGGTGGCCTGCCTGGCCCTGGTCGACCGGGAGGAGGGGGGGCGGGAGGCGATCGAGGCCCAAGGTGTGCCGCTCCAGTCCCTGTTCATGAGGAAGGACTTCCTTTCATGAGCCCCGTCCGGACCGACGGGCTGTTCCGGGTGGCGCTCCTCTCCCTTCTCGGCGCCGCCCTGGGGTGCGGGCAGGTCAACGCCTACCGCACCAAGGCGCCCGAGCCCGGCAAGAACGAAGGCAATTGGGCGGCGCTCCGCGACGCCAGCACCCGCCGGGCCCAGCTCTACGACCAGTTCTCCCACCGGGCCACCATCACCGCCACCTACCTGAGCCCGGAGGTGCGCGAGGCGCGGGCGCGGCGGCTGGGCGAGTGGCTGGGGTGGACCGACCAGGAGCTCTCGGCTCGGCTCGCCGCCGAGGCGGCCGAGGCGACCAAGTACGACGACTTCATGCTGGCCCTCTATACCGCCGACCGGCACGACAACGACCTGGACGCCCACCAGAGCATCTGGCGACTGTCACTGCGGCTCGACGGCGATCAGCTGGTCTCCCATGAGGTGAGGTTCGTCGACCCGAACGCCACCGTCCAGAACCTCTTCCCCTACGTGAGCCCGTTCGACAACGTCTACCGGGCCCGGTTCGACCACGTCACCGGGAAGCCGCTCGCCGAACGCACCTTCGTCCTCGAGATCTCCAGCGCGCTGGGCAAGATGGAACTCACCTTTGGTGACGGAAAGCTGGGACCGGACCGGCCGGAGGGCACGCCCATCCCTTAGCCTTAGCGCCCCGGGGGAGAGCCCCGTGGAGCCTACTCCAGGTCGCCGCGGGTGAGGACGGTGTCCCGCGCCCGCTCGTCCGCCTGGGGGTGGTCGAGCAGGTAGTGCAGGCCACGCGACTCCCGGCGGCGGCGGGCCGACTCGACGATGAGCATGGCCACGTCGGCCAGGTTTCGGAGCTCGACGAGATCCGGGGTGATCCGGTACTGCCAGTAGTACTCACGGATCTCGCCGCGCAGGAGGGCCAGCCGGGTCCGGGCCCGCTCCAGCCGCTTTACCGTCCGTACGATGCCGACATAATTCCACATCAGCCGGCGCACCTCGTCCCAGTTGTGCGCCACCACCACTCCCTCCTCGGGCGCCAGCGCGTCGCCGGGGTTCCAGTCCGGCACCTCGGGCGGGGACGGCGCGTCTCCCGGGTCCGCCGCCGCCTGGAGGGCGGCCCGGCGCCCGAAGACCAGCCCCTCGAGCAGCGAGTTGGAGGCCAGCCGGTTGGCGCCGTGCAGTCCGGTGCAGGCCACCTCCCCGATCGCGTACAGACCGGGTAGGGAGGTCCGGCCGGAGAGATCGGTCACCACCCCACCGCACAAGTAGTGCGCAGCCGGGACCACCGGGATCGGCTGTACCGCCATGTCGATGCCGTACTCCCGGCAGGTGGCGTAGATGTGCGGGAAGTGCTCGAGGAGGAACCCACGGGGCAGGTGGGTCATGTCCAGGAGCACGTTGTCGTCCCCGCGCCGCTTCATCTCCGCGTCCATGGACCGCGCCACGATGTCGCGCGGGGCCAGTTCCTTGCGCGGGTCGTAGCGGACCATGAACCGTTCCCCAGCGCTGTTGCGCAGGATTCCTCCCTCGCCGCGGCAGGCCTCGGAGATGAGGAAGCTCTTCGCCTGCGGGTGAAAAAGGCAGGTGGGGTGGAACTGGAAGAACTCGAGGTTGGCCACCGCCGCCCCGGCCCGGTAGGCCATGGCCACCCCATCGCCGGTGGAGACATCGGGATTGGTGGTGTAGAGGTAGACCTTGCCGGCGCCGCCGGTGGCCAGGACCGTGACCCGGGCCATGACCGTGGCCACCTGGCCAGTGGATCGGTCGAGCACGTAGGCCCCCAGCACCTGGTTGGGCCCGCCCACGCCCAGTTTGCCGGTGGTGATGAGGTCCACCGCCACCTGGTCGTCCAGAATGCGAATCCCCCGCGCATCACAGGCCTCGAGCAAGGCCCGTTCCACCTCGCGGCCGGTGGCATCCTTGGAATGGGCCACCCGGCGCCGCGAGTGCCCGCCCTCGCGTGTCAGGTGGAACCGGCCGCCCTCTCGATCGAACTCCGCCCCCAGCGCAGAGAGCCAGCGGATTCGCTCCGGCGCCTCCCGGACCGTGACCTCCACTGCCTCCTGCTTGCACAGCCCGGCGCCGGCCACCAGGGTGTCCTGGACGTGGAGGGAGGGGTCGTCGTCCGGCCCGAGGGCGCCGGCGATGCCACCCTGGGCGTGATAGGTCGAGCCCTCCTGCCGCTGTCGCTTGGTGAGGACCAGTACCGAGCCCCGCTCGGCAGCCTCGAGCGCGAAGGTGAGACCAGCGATGCCGCTTCCCAGGACCAGGAAATCGACGCGCGAACGCGCCGGGAGGGCGCTCATGTGTTCCATGTAGCACACGCCCGGGAATAAAGTTGTCGACGCGAGCGTGCTGCTGGTAGCTTTTCCCTGCGAATGCGCGTCCTTCCCCTCCTCGTCACCTGCGCCCTGCTCGGGTCGTTTGCCGCACTGCCGGCCCGCGCGGGGGAGCTCTACTCCTACGTGGACGACGATGGCGTGCAGCACTTCTCAAACGCGCCAAGCGACTCTCGCTACCATAGGGTGCACGGCCACGTGACACCGGGCGGGGTCTACCGCAGCGACACCCCCGACCCGGGACGGGCGAAGGCCGTGGCCCGGACGGGCGCTCCCTCGCTGGAACGGTACCGCGAGCACATCAAGTCCGCGGCCAAGAAGTACCAGATCCCCGAGGAACTCCTTCTCGCCGTCATGGCGGTCGAGTCGAACTTCGACCCGCTGGCCCTGTCCGAGAAGGGGGCGGTCGGGTTGATGCAGCTCATGCCCGACACCGCCCGAGACATGTACGCCGCCGACGCCTGGTCGCCGGAGCAGAACATCGAGGCCGGGGCGCGCTACCTGCGCATCCTCGCCAACCAGTACAACGGCGATCTCATCAAGACCCTGGCCGCCTACAACGCCGGGCCGGAGGCGGTGCGCCGGGCGGGCGAGGCGGTGCCGGACATCCCGGAGACGCGGGAGTACGTGAGCAAGGTGCTGGCGCTCTACAAGGCGTACAAGGCAGGGCGGTGACCCGTGCCGCGCGCCGAAGGTGAAGAGGACCAGGTCGAAACGCTCGACGAGGAGTTCCTCTTCCACCTCAACCGTGGCTCGCAGCTCCTGGCCGGCGGTGACGCCGACGGGGCGCGCGGCGCCCTGGAGCGCGCGCTGGAGCTCCGCCCCCGCGACGCCAAGGTGCTGGGGCTGCTCGGCCAGGCCTGCTACCGGCTGGGAAGGTATGACGACGCCATCGTGGCCTGGCAGCGGCTCGTGGACGAGAACCCGGCCGAGCCCGCCGCCCGGGTCAACCTGGGGCTGGCCTTCCTCCGTGCCCAGCGGCAGTCTCAGGCCACCCGCCAGCTGGAGATCGCCCTCGACCTGAATCCCGACCACAAGAAGGCCATGGGCTACCTGGGCCTGGCCCTGCTCGAGTCCGGGGATCCGCTGCGCGCCCGCGAGTGGTTCCGGAAGGCAGGCAGCGACCAGATGGTCGCCCGCTGCGACGAGGTCTTGGCCCGGGCGGCCATCGACCCCGGCCAGGCGACCGAGCCCGGGCCGGCGGCAGGCGCGGCGGACGGAGCGCTGCCGGTGGACATCGACGTGGACGACACCGGCCCCCTCCCCACCCCTCTCCCGGAGATGGCCGCACCCGATCCCCTCACCTCTCCGGCGCCAGCCTCCGCTCGCGGCGCCTGGCCCCGCATACCCGTGGTGAACGTCCCCGAGGATGCCACCTTCGGCGTTGCGGGCGGGGTGCTGGCGGTTCGGGTCCGGTCGGCGGTTCGCCTGCGGCTCACCGGGCTTGTGGCCGTGCGCGGCACGGTTCGGGCCGCACCGGAGGTGAAGCACTTCCGTGGCCGGCCCACCGAGAAGCCGTTCGGGGAGGGGACCGACCGGCTCCACCGGGTGGAGGGGGACGGAGCCCTGCTCTTCGCCGCCGAGGAGCGCCGCTTCACGCCCCTGCAGGTGGACGGGGCGGCATTCGTGCGCGAAGAGTCGCTCTTCGGGCTGGAGGACGCGCTGGCGTTCGAGAACGGGCGCGTGCCCTCGCCGGTCGCCGGTGCGCTGAACCTCGTGCACCTGCGCGGGCAGGGGGCGGCGCTGGTGCAGAGCGCCGGTCCGCTGAAGGCGGTGGAGGTGCAGGAGGGCGGACCCCTGCGGTTACCGCTGGTGGCGCTGGCTGGGTGGATCGGGGAGCTGACGCCGCGGCTCACCGCCCTGCTCGAGACCGGGACGGCCGAGGAAATCGCCGTAGAGCTGAACGGGGAGGGGCGGGTGCTCGTCGATCCCGCCGCGGTGGAGCCGGGGGGGACGGCGCGTGCCGGAGAGCGAGAGACCGCGTGAAACGCTCCCTCCGCCGCGAGCTGCTCAATCTGCCGAACGCGATCACCTTCGCGCGAATCGCCCTGATCCCCGTGTTCCTCTGGTTCACCTACTACGAGTCACGGCTGGACAGCTTCATCGCCGCCCTGGTGTACGCGGTGACGAGCGCCACCGACTTCGTCGACGGTTGGGTTGCGCGGCGCAAGAACCTGGTGACGGTGATCGGGAAGTTCCTCGACCCGCTGGCGGACAAGCTGATCGTCATGGCCGCCCTGGTGATGCTGGTGCACCTCGGCCGGGTGGCTGCCTGGGTGGTGATCGCGATCATGGCCCGGGAGTTCATCGTCACCGGGCTCAGGACCATCGCCATGAGCGAGGGGCTCGTCATCCCCGCCGGGCAGGAAGGAAAGTACAAGACCGCGCTGCAACTGGCCGGGATTACCTTTCTCCTTCTGCACTACACCTATCCCATCGACGCCTGGGCGTTCACCTTCGACCTCGACGCCAACCGGGTCGGGACCTGGCTGCTCTACATCTCGCTGGTGTTCTCGGTTTTGTCCGCCGTTGTCTACTTCCGGGACTTCGTGAGGGCCGTGTACCGCCAGGAAGCCCGGCTCGAGCGGGCTCGGGAGGAGGCCGCCACTCCCGCGCCGCCTCGTCCGGTGCCCGCAGCCGCGGAGATCCCGCCCTCCCCGGCAGCGCGGAGCGCGTCCCCGACGGGCTCGGAAGACCCTTGACACCCCCCCTCCGCGCCTTCTATAAAGCGCGCCTTCGCAGGAGTTCTGCGGGAATAGCTCAGTGGTAGAGCATCGCCTTGCCAAGGCGAGGGTCGAGGGTTCAAATCCCTTTTCCCGCTCATCTGTAACCCCGACGA
>Ga0335071_10006154_pt1 | contig 12403 bp, 11 predicted proteins | sample Lox_Sample_15_FD_206724 | JGI IMG/M metagenome (GOLD analysis project Ga0335071, IMG submission 206724) | Soil microbial communities from Loxahatchee National Wildlife Refuge, Florida, United States - Lox_Sample_1.5 | ecosystem: Environmental > Terrestrial > Soil > Wetlands | place: USA...
CCTTTTCCAGACCTTCCAATATGGCGAAGCGGGGCGGCAAATCTATGAATTCTTCTGGTCCGACTTCGCAGATTGGTATGTGGAAATTGCCAAGGAGCAGATGAAGAAAGACGATACTCGATCTTCGACGGTTGGAATGTTGGCCCGTGTGATGGATGTATCGTTGCGGTTATTGCACCCCTTCACCCCGTTCGTGACCGAAGAGCTATGGGGTCATCTTCGCACGGTCCTTCTTGAATCTCCGTTGTCGGGTCTCGCAAAGGATTGGCCGGCTGCCTTGATCATGGCACGCTGGCCCGAGCCACAGCAGACAACCGACGGGGTGGAATCCCTGCTGGTCGATTTTGCATTGATCCAGGATATTGTCCGTTCCGTCCGCAACCTGCGTGCGGAAAAATCGGTCCCGCCTTCCAAGCGAATCTCGGCGATTGTTGCGGCAGGGGAGAAGGCCGGACTTTTGCAGTCGCAGAAACGAGTCGTGGCATCCTTGGCCGGCCTGGAGGAGGCCCAGTTTACGATCCAGAAGTCGCTTTCCGAAAAACCGGAGGACAGCATTGCCCTGGTCATCGGGACCGTCGAGGTGTATGTGCCGCTGGCAGGGATGTTGGATGCCGCCGACGAGAAATCACGGTTGGAAAAAGAATTAAAAGAGACGCAATCCCAGATCGAGCGGCTGGAAAAACTGCTCTCGGGCGATTTTGCAAACAAAGCACCCGCTGCGGTAGTTGGCAAGGAACGTGAGAAGTTGTCTGTTTTCAAGGAAACGGCTGAAAAGATCAAGGCACAATTGAAGTGACGATTGCATGGTTGCTCGGGAGGTCCATAGGGATGCCGACCCTGGAACAACCCCCTGGCAGGGCCGACCAATCGAATCGTCAAAACATGCTCATTTATACAATTGCATCGATTGTGATTGTCCTTTGCCTGTGTGGCGCTGTTTTCCTCCCGGCGGCCGTGCTTAATCGACATCAGGCATGTAAGTTTGGCGGTTAAAATAAAAAAGGATGCAGTGAATGCATCCTTTTTTATTTAATGACAAAATCATCCAAATATTGGACATTCGTCATTTGACGGCGTTCACGAGATGAATTAACTTATATACCAAATCCTGTCAAATTGGAGAATATTTTATGTCCATGAAAATCAATGAAGAATGCATCGCCTGCGGCGCATGCATCCCTGAATGCCCGACCGAATCGATCACCGAGGGTGATGGCGTCTTGTATGTAATCGATCAAGCCACCTGTGTGGAATGCGAAGGCCATTACGATTCACCGAAGTGCGTCTCGGTCTGCCCGGTGGATTGCATCGTCAAAGCCGCGTAATCAAGACAATTATCAGTTTATAGTCGAATTCTCTGCTGGTTGTGCAGGGCAGAGACTGCTATTTCCTTTTGGCAGATTGCTTCGACGTTTTAGGCCGCTTGCCATTGGATGAAACCAGGGCAGGCGGTTCTTTTTTAACCAGGGAGGGGAGCGCAACGGTCAACCAGCCCGGCTCGCGCACGCGCTCCTCATGCAGACGGCGCAAACGCGCTTCCATGACGGCGGAACGGCCAAGGTAGCCGATCAATTTTTGGGGGTCCTGACGATCCACAACCGGCAGACGGCCGATGTCATGGTGCAGCATCTTGAGCAGCGCATCATATACCAATTCATCGGGATACTCGACCACCGGCGAGTCGTTTCCGGCCTCCAGCACCGTCTTGTCATCGGCAATTCCTTCGGCGACGGTCTGCGTAATATCACCCCAAGTGATGATGCCGGCCAGGCGTCCCCCTTGATCCACGATCGGAAAACCCTGATGGCGCGTCAGTTGCCTGTCACCCCGGGCAATGTGGTCAGCCAATTCGCTGACTTTCATGGTGCTGGGCACGGAAGTTGGATCCCGGTCCATCACTTCGCTCACCCGGACCAGTTCAAGGGGGTCCACGCTATATTCCCGTGTGAGATGGACCCCACGCCGGGCGACCTTTTCGGTCAGGATGGAGCGACGCATCAACAGGACGGTTACCGCGTCTGCGGCAACACAGGCGATGAGCAGCCCCGGTGCCAGGTTGATGTCATGCGTTAATTCCAGGACAAAGACGATGGACGTGAAGGGCGATCGCATGGTCCCGCCCATCATGGCGGCCATGCTGATCATTACCCATAAACCGGCATCTCCCGCCGGGATCAGGCGCGCTTCCAGTGCGCCCAGGGCTCCTCCAATGATCAGAAGGGGCGCCAACACGCCGCCGGACGTCCCTGAACCCAGTGCGATGGACCAGCTCAGGGTCTTTACGATCAACAGCGTAATTAAGGCAACCCCAACCACGTTGTCGCTCAAGAGGGAACGAATGGTATCGTAGCCGACCCCGAGTGTGTGGGGATTGATTAATCCGCCCAGGCCGATGAAGAATCCCCCGATCACCGGCCAATACATCCAGTGAATTGGAAGCTTGCGGAACATATCTTCAAACATATAAACCAGGATGGTGAGCAGACTCGAGCCAAGGCCGCCCAGAATTCCCACCCCCAGGCAATAAAGCATCTCCGTAAAAGATAAGAGGGCGTGGGGCGGAACAAGGAAAATCGGGCCGCTGCCAAGCAGGGGGATTCGCAGGATCGAGGCTGTAATTGCCGAAAAAGCTGCAGGGATGAAGCTCCGTGGTTTCCATTCGAAAAGAAGAAGCTCCACTGCAATCAAAACGGCTGCAAGGGGTGCGGCGAAGATCGCAGCCATGCCTCCGGCCGCCCCTGCAACCAGCAGGGTCTTGCGCTCGGCGGCGGAAAGTTTGAAGGCCTGGGCAAAGAGCGAGCCGAACGCACCGCCGGTCATGATGATCGGGCCTTCTGCGCCAAAAGGGCCGCCGGTGCCGATGGACAAGGCCGAAGACAACGGTTTCAACACCGCCACCTTAAAGCCGATCCGGCTTCGCCCGATGAGAATTGCCTCCAGCGCCTCCGGAATTCCATGTCCGCGGATTTGTTCTGAACCGTAACGGGCCATCAAGCCGATGACCAGGCCGCCGAGCATGGGTACGATGATTACAAAAACGCCCAGGTGATTATTGGCCGGGGAAATAAAATCGGCCGAGAGGCGCTGATAGAAGGCCAGGTTTGTGATCAGCCCGATCAACCAGACCAGGGCATAGGCAATCAAGGCACTGATAACGCCGATGAATATCGCCATCAAGGAAAGCAGCAGGATGCGCTGGTCGCGGTTGAAGTCCGACAAATTATCCTGAACCTTGGGAGCGGATGCGTCCCGTTGTGAATTGGGAAACCGCTGGACCCCTAAATCTTTATTGAACATATACGCTACCTCACCAGTAAAATATCCCTCCATTATATATCGTTGTACGATATAATTCAATGGCAGTGGCAGGGACGTTTTTACCCCAGGCCTGGATGCGGCACCCCCGGAGATGAAATGACTCCCATCAAACAGTCGGACTATGAGATATTGGCTGCCTTCCGCTATTCGCTCAGACAGTTTTTGCGATTTAGCGAGGAGGCGGCTCATGCGCTTGGCCTGACACCCCATCAACATCAAGCCTTGCTGACGATCAAGGGCTCCCCCGGCCGCCAGCGGCTCACCATCGGCGAACTGGCCGAGCGATTGCAAATCCGGCACCATAGCGCCGTCGAACTGGTCAACCGCCTGGTTTCGGATGACCTGGTGGAACGGCAAAATTCGGAGGAAGACCGCCGCCGGGTCTATGTGACATTGACCCAACACGGTGAGGCCCTTTTGGAAAAACTATCCGCCGTCCACAAGCAGGAACTGCGCCGCGTGGGTCCACAGTTGAATCAGATGATCGAGGTATTATCGAACGACAAATGACCCCGGGATTTTCGAATTGACATTGCGGCATGTGCCCGTTATAATCTTTTCAACAAACAATCAACCTTCGGGGCAGGGTGACCTGGCACCCCAAGTGCCATGAATTCCCGATCGGCGGTAAAGCCCGCGAGCAATGTGTAATGACTTAGGTCGTTACCACGGAGCATGAATTGGTGAAATCCCAATGCCGACAGTATAGTCTGGATAGGAGAAGGATTCTTCGTCAGGCCGATGCAGGTCTGATCGCGATTTGATGTCCCGAAAACGCACCTTGTTTTCGGGATTTGATTCGGGTCAGGCTGTGAGGTCTGGCTGTTTCTGCGCCCCGCATTTTGATTTTGCGAGGCGTTTTTGTTTGCAGGAAAGTGAGAGCCATGAACCTGGATTTTATTCGTAATCTTCCCCGGAACGCGCAGAGCGGTTATCGCTGGCTCGGCCTGGTTTCCCTCGCCGCCGGCCTGGCGGCATGGTGGGCCGTGGCGCGCTTCGGCGGACTGCCTGCATTTGTATTGCCGTCCCCGCAGCAGGTCTGGCAACGTTTCCTGCTGTCCATTGCCGACGGGGAGCTGGCGCAAAATACGGGCGTGACGTTGGTTGAGATCCTGCTGGGATTATTGTGGGGCGTGGTCTTTGCGGTTGTGCTGGGTTATCTGCTTTCCCAATCGCAACTTCTTGAAAAGATATTATCGCCCTATCTGGTTGCAAGCCAGGCGGTGCCGCTGGTTGCGATCGCCCCGTTGCTGGTCATCTGGTTCGGGCCCGGCATGTTTTCCAAGGTGCTTATTTGTGCGCTGATCGTTTTCTTTCCTGTTTTGGTGAATACCATTGTCGGCCTGAGGGCGGTGCCGGCGGCCCTGTATGATCTGATGCATTCCCTGCGGGCCTCCCCCCGGCAAATTCTTTTGCACCTGGAAATCCCGGCGGCATTGCCCATCTTCCTCGGAGGACTTCGCATCGGTGCAACCTTATCGGTGATCGGCGCGGTGATCGGTGAACTCGTCGGGGCGGACCACGGACTGGGCGTGCTCATCAACATTGGCCGCGGTACCTATGATACGCCGATGGTCTTCGTGGCCGTCTTCACGCTGATCGCGCTGGCGTTGTCGCTTTATGGGATCGTGGCCTGGATGGAACGCAAATTCCTGGCCTGGCAACAATCTGCAATAGTTTAGGAGAAGGTATGTTCAAAAGGATGGCTGTTCTGGTTTTGCTTGGAACGTTGATCGCATCATGCAGCAGTGCGCCCGTTTCCAATACGGGAGCGAACGCATTGGTTCATGTCAAATTGCCGGTGGGCTATGTGGCCAACATCCAATTTGCGCCGTTGTATGTTGCAATTGACAGGGGATATTACAGGGATGCCGGCATCGAGCTCGAGTTCGATTACTCGCTCGAGACCGATGCGGTCTCGTTGGTCGGTGCGAACAATCTGCAATTCGCGGTGGTCTCCGGCGAGCAGGTCTTGTTGGCGCGTGCACAGGGATTGCCGATCACGTATGTGATGGCCTGGTATCAAAAGTACCCGGTAAGTGTGGCCTCGAAGGCTTCGCAAAATATTCAAGCGCCTGCCGATTTGAAGGGCAGGAAGATCGGCCTGCCCGGACGCTTTGGCGCAAATTACATCGGCCTGGATGCCCTGCTTTATTCGGCGGGCTTGAGCGAGAAGGACGTCACGCTCGATTCGATCGGATTCAATCAGGTGGCGGCCTTGAGCGCGGACCGTGAACAGGCGGTCTCGGTGTACACCACCAATGAGCCGATTCAGCTGCGTGCCGAAGGCTATCCGGTCAATGAACTGCGCGTGGCGGATTATGTCCAGTTGGCGTCGAACGGGTTGATCACAAACGAAAAAACCCTCTCGGGCAATCCGGATTTGGTGAAGCGCATGGTCGGTGCCACGCTGAAAGGCCTGGCGGATACGATTGCAAATCCCGATGAGGCCTATACCATCAGCAAAAAGTATATTCCGAACCTGGCACAGGCCGATGCAGCGACGCAAAAGCAGGTCCTATCCGCCTCGATTGCCTTATGGAAAACGGACCGGCTCGGCTATTCCGACCCGCAATCATGGCAGAACATGCAGGACACCCTGCTGAAGATGGGTTTGCTGAAGCAGGCTTTGGATTTATCCAAAGCATTTACGAATCAATTCATTCCGTAAATCTTAAACACAAAGGGCACAAAGGTTCATAAACCTTATCCTTCGTGTACTTGGTGTCCTTTGTGGTGGAAAAAACATGTCGAACGCACCTATTCTCACCGTCCACGATTTGAGCGTGACCTTCCCCGACACCAACGGCGGACTGCACGCCCTCAGCGATGTCTCGTTCGAGGTCTGCCCGCGTGAATTCATCGCGGTGCTGGGACCCTCGGGGAGCGGCAAGTCAACGCTCTTGAGGATCCTGGCGGGATTGTTAAGACCGACGGGGGGCTCGGTGAGCTTTGCGGGCGGTGAAGCGCCGCGCATCGGCATGGTCTTTCAACAGGCCAATCTCATGCCGTGGCGGACCGTGATCGAGAACATCGAGCTGCCGTTGGAATTGGACGGCTTGAACAGGGAACTGGCGCGTTCCAAGGCACAGGAATTGATCGAATTGGTCGGCTTGCAGGGCTTTGAAAAGAACTGGCCGCGTGACCTTTCAGGCGGCATGGCCCAGCGTGTGGCGATCGCACGTGCCTTGATCCACGATCCCGACATTCTTTTGCTGGATGAACCCTTCGGTTCGCTGGACGCCTTGACCCGCGAGCGCATGTGGACCGAGCTCTCGCGTATCTGGCAGGCACGGCAGAAGACCGTCATCATGGTGACGCATTCCATCAATGAATCCCTGTTCCTGGCGGATCGTGTGCTGGTGTTGACCCAGCGCCCGGGCACGGTCAAATTGGATTTCAAAGTGGATTTGCCGCGTCCACGAGACGATGAGATGCGCTATACCGCACATTTTGGAAAGCTGGCGAGGAAGTTGAAAGAAGCGATCGGATGAAATACAAGAAGACCCTAAAGGTCTCATAGACCTTTAGGGTCTCAGTACCATGAAGTTGAAAGCAGTGAAGGGGAAAATCCTGTTTACATTCAATCCGTTCTCAGGCTCTTTGCGTTACCAGCTCATTTCGGAGCTTTTGCCCGAAATTGTGCTTCCAGCGCCTCCTGCTTTTTACGGTAGGCCTGCCAGATATCCCTGGTCTTCTGTTCGGAGGCTGAAAGGGTCGGTTGAACCTGCCGCGTAGCCCCGGTCGATATCAGTGTTGCTTTGCTGCGCTCGACGGGAGAGGCTGATTTTCCGGACTGTGTAACGGCTTTGATGATCCAGACTATGAGATGGAAGAGGATGTCCATTGGATGCCTATTGGTTGAATCCTACCACGGCCATTCGAGTCGTTGCCAGTTTCCCCGGCTGGCCGCCGGGTATCCGCCGAACGTATACCACATCTCGCCCGAACCCGGACAAGCCACGTTGGCATACACGGTGCTGAATTCCCGCCTGCGCCGCTCCACCTGGTCATCGGCGAGGATCATGACCAGGTCGTCAGGCAGGACGGGAGCAGCGGAGGATGCAATCAAGGTTCGAATCAACTCTTCCATGCGGCGATAGCGGTTCAATGTGCTCCGGGAGCCTTCATCATCGCCCAAGGTTGGATCCTCGCACGCACAATAATGGTTGGTGCCGACGATCCAGCCGTCGGACGGGTCGCGCCGAAAATGCTTCGAGCACAGGCAGTCGAACAGGGCAAATTCGTTGCTTTTCCCGTCCACCGCAAATAACAGCATTCCGCCATCCCGGTCCGTTTCATTGAGATACTCTTCCACATCGTGGATGGTCCTGCAGCGTTCCAATGCTTCGGTGAGAAATACATAGGCGGGGAGATGAGGCTTGCCGGAGGCGGGCCGGTCCCAGACCGGGAGGAAGTTGTAGTGCAGCCACAACCGTTCCCGGTTGATGCCGGTCGGTGTAAAGACATCCCCCTCCATCGAAAAGCTGATGGTCGGGATTCTCCCTTCGACTTCCCGTATGGTCGCATAGCCCCATAATTCCGGTACATACGTGTCATTGTTGCGCGCCACCCAGGCTTGCTGGTTGACAAGGATCACCGCACCGCTGCATTGTTTCTTTTCACATTCTTCGATGTACATCCACTCGGCATACCGCTGCAGGGAAATCTCCGCCCCATCCACGATGCCTTGAATTTCCTCCTGGTACCGTTTCGGCAACCTGCCCAGCCACGGTAATGCGCCTGCCTGTAATTTTTCGAGGTCGCTGGAATCGTTCAGGCTGTTTATGTAGTAATCGATGGTTTGTTCAAGCTTCCCCCCAAGCAGACGCCCGGCCGCAAGCCCGATTTGATACGGGCCGCCTTTGAAACGATGGATCCGGTCGAGGTAACTGTTCATTGAAATCATCCCTCTGGAAAGTAATTCCGGAAATCAATTTGATAGGAGGAAGGTTTGATCCATCCAGCCTCAAACCGAGATGCGTCCGCGGCCGTTATTTTTGGAACTGTAAACCCTCTGGTCTGCGATTTTCAAAAGGGCCTCAGGAGTGTCCCCGTCTTCCGGGAAGTTTGCGATTCCCACGCTGAAGGAAATATAAAGCGGCGGCTCACCCTTGACCGCTTCGGTACGCATGTTGTCCAAAAGGCGTTGGAGCATGGCCTGGCTGCGGGCCGGGTTCGTTCCCTGCAATACCAGGACGAACTCATCTCCTCCGTAGCGGAAGAGCAGGTCGGTCGTGCGCAGTTCCGATGTCACGCGTTGGACGAAACTGACCAGGACTTCATCGCCGCGCGCATGGCCGTAATGATCGTTCACATCCTTGAACTGGTCGAGGTCCAGAAAAGAGAGCGAAAAGCCGTAGTTATACAACCGGGCACGCTTGATGACCTCCTTCAACCGCTCGTCCAGCGTCTGCCGCGAAAGGGCGCCGGTCAGATGGTCGAACAGGCCGGCACTGTATTCCGCAGGCTGTATCTCCCGCAGGCGGGCGCTCAACAATCGCATGATCTCGATACCCACCCCCGGAGAGCGGCGCAGCAATTCCCGGAATTCGTAACGGGTCAACATCTTCAATTGCGTCGGCACCACCGCCACCACACAAGCCGTGCGAGGGATGTCCTCCAACAGGGCAATCTCGCCCACCAGCTGTCCCGGGCGCCGGAATGTCAGCAGGCGCGGACTTTCCAGATCCCCTTGAAGGACGGCCAGCACGCCATTTTCGATCCAATATACGCTGTCGGCGGCGGCGTCTTCGTGGAAAAGAATCTCCCCGGCTTTCAATTGGCATTCGGCGCCGGACGACTCGATCAATCGTTGAAGCGTGCTTGCGAAGGGCTGGGTGTCCTGCAGCTCCCAATTCCCCTCCAGGATGTGATCATAAATGTTCTGTATCTTTTTGAAGGCCCGCACGGGTAGAAACGTTGGGTCCTGTTCAACAGAGGTCATCGACTCACCATGTCTCCGGCAAGATGGTTCAACAGCTTTTGTGTGGACTGAGCAATTTCCTGCACGGCTGCCTCAAAGGCCTGCTGGTTGAGGCGGGAAGGCTTGCGATATCCACTCACTTTTCTCACGAACTGCAGGGCGGCTTCTTGAACCTCCTGCTCGGTGGCGGGTCGATCCGGCATACGTAGTGGTTTGATGCTTCGACACATGGTTGGCTCCTTGGCGGCTAAGCCATTATACCCGCTGGCTGAAGCCGGGCAAACGCTTTACGAATCCCGGATGCATTGACCATGCGCACCGGTCGCAGAGCGGCGGAAAAGAAAGGTGCGGCACCTTTCGAGGGATGCCGCACCCTTTCCTTTTTTACTTTCCGGTGGGATTGGGGTTCGAAACTGTATCCCGCTCTATTTTGACCAGCACTGCCCCCACCAACACACGGTGTGCATAGGTGTTCGCGCTGGCGTTGTAATCCTTGCAGGTCAACAAGGTGAGCCATGGAAGGTCTTCATGCTTGATGGCGGATACCTCCTGCGGCAGCACAACCTTGTTCTCAGCCACCTGATAGATGTATTTCTGCCCATCGAGATGCACAATGATCTGGTCGCCCCATTTCAGGGTGCCAAGGTTTACAAATGGACCGGGTTGACCGTTGGCCATGTAAACATGAGCCGTGAGCACGGAATTGCCTGCATGGGTAGGATAGGCAGTGCCATTTAGGTAGCCGGCCTGGTCGCCGAGCCAGGTCAAATCCCATGAACCGTCTTTGTTGAAGGGAATACCGACGATCGGCATCTTTACTTTCAGGCGCGGGATTTCGAGCCACAGGTTGCCAAGGTCCGTATAGGCTTGCGAGCCGGGCTGGGAAGGAATATGGGTGACCCTGCCGGGAGCAAAACCGGTCCCGGGCAGCTCGCCTGGCTGGATACCGGCAAACCCGACCCCTCCTCCGTTGTATCTCTGGCCGGGAGGACCGATGGTTGCAGAGGCGGACCCGCCGTAACTATCTCCGTTTCCCGAACCCGTGTTGAAATAACGCACTGTTGAGTCGGTGTCATAGGCGGATAGCGGAGGACTGGTCCGCGGGTCGATTGCCAAACTCATCCATTCCACCGTGGCAGTGTTGGTGGCCGACCCCGGTCCAAGGTAGGCCGCTTGGAAGGTGATATGGGCGGTGTCGTTGAGGGGGAATGAGTCCCACCTCAACTGTAAGGTATTCGTGGCGGGATCGAAGGTGGATGTCGTGAGCGTGGCTGTGCCTGTCACATTGAGGCTGGCCGGGTCGTAGGTGAGCCCGTCCGGAATATGATCGTTCAGGACCACATCGAAGGCGCCCGCCTGACTTTCGGAGGAATGGGCGATATCGATCGTGTATGTGACGATGCTGGGCGTGGTCACAGTGGTGGGGTTGGCATTCTTGGTGACGGTCAGCTTTGGCTCGACGATCTTGACCGGTGGTGCATTGGTGGTGTAGGTGGTCGTGGCGGGCGCGGTCCCATAGGTCCAGGTGACATGATTGGTCCGGGTGCCGCCGTTTTGATTCGCCAGCGTATCCAGGACGACCAGCGAGTATTGGACCTGCATCAGCTGGGCGGTGCCATTCGCGTTCGTGATGGTCCCGAAATCGAAGGCGATATTGCTGCCGGAATTCGTGATCAGCGGGTTGCTGCTTCCCACAGTCGTGCCGTCTTTCGTATTGCACGGACCGCTTGAGTATGTGCTGCTGGAGACCCCTGCAGGCATGCTGACGGACACACAATCCGCAAACGCCAAGCCCGCATCCGGGACATCCACCAGCACCGTGTTGGGCATCGATGCCAATGGGGGGATGGTCATGTCGACTTCATAGGTGATGATCTCGCCGATCGTTACGTCGGTGCCGGTCGTGCTGGCCGCGCTGGTCGACACGATCTTTTTCCCGAGGGAGGTCAGATAACCAAAATCAACGGTTGGGTTGTAGGTGGTGCCCGTGGAATTGGTGATGACGTTGTTCGACGCCGCACCATGTGATCCGGGGGTTAATGTGACAACATTGCTTGAGACCGTGCCGGAACCGGTTCCCACGCCGTTGTCGTTGTTGTCGATGTTGTTGTTGGGATTTGCAGTGTCGGCTGCACTGGCCGTATCCACGGTACTCGGGTAGCCGGTGGGCAGGACCTTTACGACGTAATCCCCGGCCGGCATTCCGCTGAATTGATAGGTGCCGCCGGCATTGGTCGTGACGCCACCCGCGGCATCGTCCGCGGTTCCAAGGATCCCGTCCGGTCCGACGTTGATCTCGGTGGTGCCATTGCTGGCAAATAATTCCACCGTGGCACCCGGGATCGGTGAATCGGTGCCGCTGTTATACGTCCCGTTTGCATTGAGATCCGCGAAGACCTGGTTGCCCAGTTGCAGGCGATAGAAGCCGAAGTCCACCGTCAGATTGCTTTGGTTGTCGACGGCCTCGCCCGCCGGGTTGGGACTCGGGATATCTGTCTCACCGGTCGGTTCAACGCCGCCCGGTCCGAGCGTGACGGCCCTCGAAGAAACATAGTCTTCGGTCATGCCGTTGAAGGTGCTCACGCCGTTATCGTCGCTGTCCACATCGTCATTCGGGCTGGGGCCGATGCTGTCGGTGACCGTGGCGCCTGTCATACTCGTGCCGCTGCTCAGATAGCCTGCCAGGGGCGCGGCACCGCTGCTGAAGTTGGAGTGCGGGATCACTACCACATAATCCCCGGCCCCCAAATCATCGAAACGATAATAACCGTTGGCATCGGTGGTTTTGGCGCCGACCAGCGTGTCGCTCGAATCCCACACGCCCGGCGTGCTGCCATTATCCTTGTAGAGATCCACGGTCACGCCGCTGACGCCGACTTCCCCGGTATCGATGACGCCGTTGTTATTCGTGTCATACCAGACGCGGTTCCCCAGGCTGTAGGGCGTCAGGGTCAATGTGGCGCTGGCGTCTTCCCGGACTTCGGGATGCTCGGCTGAAGTCAGGTTGGCAGCCGGGATCGTATTTGTGTAATCTCCCGGAGTTGCACCCGTGACCGGGATCGTCATGGAACAACTGGCGAATCCCAACGTCAGGGAGCCGCCTGAGAGTTGGATGACGGTGCCTGTGGCAGGAGCCGAGAGAGTCCCACCGCACGCATT
>Ga0335071_10006155_pt1 | contig 12400 bp, 11 predicted proteins | sample Lox_Sample_15_FD_206724 | JGI IMG/M metagenome (GOLD analysis project Ga0335071, IMG submission 206724) | Soil microbial communities from Loxahatchee National Wildlife Refuge, Florida, United States - Lox_Sample_1.5 | ecosystem: Environmental > Terrestrial > Soil > Wetlands | place: USA...
CTGCGCGTGCTGCGGCTGTGCGGCGGCCCGGAGTGGCGCTGCGTGAAAGCGGTCTGCGTGCCGGTGCGCCTGTCGAACGGGTGCCTTGCCGTTCGCGGCGAATGGGCGGGCCTGACCGAGGGCGAGTTCGCCGCCGGCTGCCGCCAGAACGGCGGGCCGTTGCGCCTCGTGATGGCCCACGACCTCGGCGGCGGGCCGTGATGGGCGAGCCGGTGGCTTTAAAACTCAGACGGCCTGTGCCGCAATGCGCACGTGCGCTCCAGCCGGAATGGTCGGCGGTGCTTTATTGAGAGTCTCGATCGCGAAGCCGGCGGCGGCCTTGTAGGCCGCCATGAACTCTGCGCGCTCGTGGGACGGGATGACGTCTTCGATATTGTCGAACGTACCGCCGCATCGTTCGTCCACGATGTTGAGAAGACCGAACGGCCCGGCGCCACGATTGCGCAGGATGAGCTGTGAGATCGGACCGCACAGCTTCGCGTCATAGGCGGCGAGCGCCTCCGGCGTGACCCCATGCTCGATGAAGCTGCGCCCCAGCATTCGGGCATCGACGATGGCCTGGCTTCCGCCGTTCGAGCCGGTCGGATACATGGCGTGTGCGGCGTCGCCCAGCAGCAGCACGGGTCCGTCCTGCCAGGTATGAACCGGATCGCGGTCGATCATGGGATTTTCAAAGATGCTGTCCGCCTGCGAAATCAAGGCGGGGACATCGAGCCAATCCCAGACCCATTTGTCGAAATGATGGGCGAAGTCGGACGCACTCACCTGCCGGAACCAGCCGGTCTGCTTCCACCCCTCGCTGTTGTCCATCGTGACCTCGGCGATCCAGTTGATCATCGACAGGCCGGTCTGCGGGTCGGGATGGGAGATCGGATAGAAGACGACGCGCTGGCGATGCGTGCCAAGGCCGACGAACGACGATCCGCTGCGGATGGGCTTTCCCCAGGTTGTGCCGCGCCACATGACAGCGCCGCCCCAGTGGATCGGCGGCTGATCCGGATGCATCTGCGCCCGGACGGCGGAGTTGATGCCGTCGCAGCCGATGAGGAGAGCGCCGTCGATGTCCGAGGCCGAACCGTTGGCATGTTCGATCAACGCGGTCACGCCGCCGTTGGGCTTTTTCCGGTAGCCGGTCACCCGGCAGCCCAGCCTGACCGCCCCGGCACCGAGCCGCTCCACCGTCTTGTCGAAGAGCAGCATGTGAAAGCGGCCGCGATGGACCGCGTATTGCGGCCATTTGTAGCCGGCCAGGGTTCCCCTCGGCTCGGAATAGACATCGTTGCCATTGAGCCCGACCAGCGCCCATTCCTGTGCCGGCAGGCCCACGCGGTCGAGGTCTTGCGCGGTGATGCCGATGTCGTAGAGCTCGCGCACGGCATTGGGTTGCATATTGATGCCGACGCCGAGCGGCCGCATCTCCCGCACCGCTTCGAGAACGATACAGGGCACGCCGATCTGATGGAGCGTCAGGGCGGCTGCAAGCCCGCCGATGCCGCCGCCGGCTATGATGACCGGATGATTCACGCGTTAAGTTAGGTCCGCAGCCCGATGACCGGAATGAGATTGATCCCCCGGCCGAACTTGACGCAACACGCCCTCGCGGGCAATCGATTTTGAGCGCAAGGCCGGGTGTCCTGTCACAAACCTGGTCGACGCGCGTAGGGGCCTCGCGCGTTGTCGCGGATCATCTCACCCGACCCATTCGGACCGCAGCGGGCCGAGTCTTGGGCGGCGCCGACAGGCAGCGGGCCACCCCGTGTCGCGGCGAACTAGACCTCTCTCGTGGACACGTTGCGTGAGATCGCCTCCTTCGGTTGGAGCATGCCGCGGTCTGGCGCAACAAGCATCGGTAACGCCTGCAGGGTGGCGGCGCGGAGGCTCTCGAACGCGCGGGCCAACTTCATGCTCCTGTCATGGAGCCATCGACGCCGCGCTGCGAGCACCGGCAGGACCAAGCTCGCCAGCATCAACCACGAAATATCGATCGCCGCCGTCCGGTAATCGACGCTGGTGATGATGAGCGGCCCCAGCACCGCTCCGGCGCTCCACGCCGTCAACATGGCTCCGTAGATCGCGCCGGCATGCTTGCTGCCGAAATTGTCGGCGGTGAAGGCCGGCATCGTCGCGAAGCCAGCCCCCAAACACATGCCGATGATCGCCGCCAACGCAAGCAGCATCGCAAAATCCGTGACCTGACCCAGGGCGCGGAACGCGACGAACTGGAGCGCAAAGAGCGCGAGGAAGGTGACGGGCCGGCCGATCTTGTCCGAGGCCCAGCCCCAGAACGGGCGGCCGAACCCGTTGGCGGCCGAGATCGCGCCGACGACGAGCGCTGCCGTCGCAGCGTCGACGCCGCAGAACGACTGCGCCAGGGGAGCCGCGACGCAGACGAGGGCCGTGCCGGCCGTGACGTTCAGCGCCAGAATCAGCCACAGCAGGTACCAGCTCGACGACCTGAGCGCCTGCGACAAGGTCTTCTCACGACGATCATGCTTCGCCACCTGTGCAACCAGCGGCGCACAGCCCGCCGGGGCATAGCCCTCGGGAGCCGCGCGGAACAATTGCGCCGCCGCCACGATGACCAGCAGATAGGCGACACCCAAGACGACCAGCGTTTGATGCAAGCCGGCCGTCGCGAGAAGCTGGGTGGCGACAGGGCTCGCCACCATGGCCCCCCCGCCAAAGCCCGCGACGGCAAGCCCGCTGATCAGTCCGCGCTTGTCCGGAAACCAGCGCAGCAGCATGGCGACCGGCACGATGTAGCCGAGCCCCAGGCCAATGCCCGCGATAACGCCGAACCCGAGATAAAAGACCAAGAGGTTCGGCGCAACCCCGGCCAGGCACAGGCCGCCGCCATAAAGGATGCCGCTGGCCGTCGCCGTAACACGCGGCCCGAACCGGCGCTGAAAGGCGCCACCAAATCCGGCGGTGATGCCGAGGGCGACGATACTGATGGTGAAAGCCAGCGTCGCGGCGGTGTTCGAGACGGAATATTCGTGCATGACGGCGCCCAGCAGCACGCTCGCGGCGTAGACCGTGCCCAGCGACAGCTGAACAAGGCAACTCGCCGCCGCTATGGTCCAGCGGCCACCCGGGAACAGGCGCAATGGCATCTCGTCGGGCAATGTGGCTGCCGTGGTCGCGAGCGTCGCTGGCGAGCTCGTTGATGGGATCTTCGTCATCCGGCCGGGTCTCCGTCTTTTTTGTCGGCGCGGAGATTAGGCGCGCATCCTTAAGAAGCTGCGAATTAATGTCACGAACTCATCGGACGGTTTGGTTAGCGAAACCTAAGTTTCTCGTCCCTTTATCACAGCCGTGCGTGGCCGTTCGCGGCGAGCCGACCACGGCGGACGCCACCGTCGCGAGGTGGGATCGTCCACCAACGTCCTTCACTGGCTCAGGAAAAACCGCTATCCGCCGGGATTTCAGGTCCTGTGCACGAACTGCAATACCGGCCGCCACCGCAACGGCGGCGTCTGCCCGCACAAGGACCCGGCGCGGAAGCCGCGTCGGCGATAACCCTCAGCCCTGGGTACGTGCGGCGGTCATGTGCTGGTCCCATCGCGCCTGCATGTCCGCGTGCTTCTTGATCAGGTCCTGGCGCGTGGCCTGCCACAGGCTCGCGGCACTGTCGTCTGCGATGACGTGCTCCTGGCCCGTGCGTATCCCCTCGATCGTCTTCGCCACGACCTGTTGCGGCGAGGTCTTCGGGCCGCTCGACAGGGCCGCCCCCATCTCCGTATCGATCAGGCCCGCATAGACCGCGATCACGCGGGTTCCCTGGGCCCTGAGCTGGATGCGCAGCCCGTCGGTGATGGCGAGGGCTGCGTGCTTGGTGGCGCCGTACGTCCCGTTGAACGGGTAGACGTACCAGCTCACGACCGAGAGCATGTTGACGAGGGCCCCGCCGCCATTGCGCGCGAGCACCGGCGCAAATGCCTTGGCCATCGCGAGCGTGCCGAACACGTTCACCTCCATTTCGCGGCGGAGGACGTCGTCCGAGTTGGGCGCGAGGACCGGTGTGGCGAACATGGCGCCCGCGTTGTTGATCAGGATCTCGACATCGGCGCAGGATTCGGCCGCCACGGCGATGTCGCGCGCCGAGGTGACGTCGAGGCGGACCGGCATCAGGTGCGGATCGTCGATGCTCGACGGATCGCGCGCGCCGGCATAGACCCGGCTTGCCCCGGCCGCGAGCAGCGCCTGGGCGAACACGCGCCCGAGCCCCCGGTTGGCACCGGTCACCAGCGCGGCCCTGCCACGAATATCCATGGTTCCGTGACCTCCGTGTCTCTGTGGGTTGCGTCTGGATGCCGGCGTTCGCCGGCAGGACGGAGCGCCCGCTCCGCGCAAGCCGGCCAGGCTAACGGCTCGTCACCTTGATCTCGATGCGGCGGTTGCGGCGCCAGCCGACCTCGTCGTTGCGCGGGTCGATGGGCTCGAACTCGCCGAACCCGGCCGCGGCCAGGCGGTCGGCGGGGATGCCACGCGAGGTGAGATACTTCACGACCGAGATCGCGCGCGCCGCCGACAGCTCCCAGTTGGAGGGGAATTGCGGCGTCGAGATCGGCCGGTTGTCGGTGTGCCCGTCGACTTGCAGGATCCACGGCAGGTCCTGGGGCATCTCCTTGGCGATGGTGGCGAGCGCGTCGGCCACGCCGTCGAGCTGCTGCTTGCCCTCGGGCTGGAGCTCGGCCGAGCCCGAGGGGAACAGCACCTCGGACTGGAACACGAAGCGGTCGCCGACCACGCGCACGTCGGGCCGGTCGCCCAGCACCTGGCGCAGCCGGCCGAAGAACTCCGAGCGGAACTTCGTCAGCTCCTCGACCCGCCCGGCGAGCGCCGCGTTCAGCCGCTTGCCGAGATCGGCGATCTGCACCTGGTCCGCCTTGGCCTTGTCCTCGCTGATGCCGAGGGCTGCGTTCAGGCTCGCGAGCTGCTGCTGGAGGGCCGCGATCTGGCGCGTGAGCAGGTCGGCGCGCGCCTGCGCGTCCTTCGTCAGGTCCTTCTGGGCGGTGAGGTCGCTGCCCTGCTGGTTGACCGTCTTCTGCAGCTCGTCGCGCAACGCGGTCAGAGTCTCTATATTCTTCCGTAAGGCGTCGAGCTGGCCGAGCTGGGCGTCGATCTTCTCCTTGTCCGCCTGGATCACCTTGTTGGCGTCCTCGAGGTCGGCCGAGACCTTGTCGGCCCGCCCCTTGGCCTCGTCCGCCTCCTGCTGCAGCCGCTCGCGCGTCGTGAGCGAGGCCTGCAGCTCGTCGTTGAGCGCGCCGATGCGCGTGTTGAGGTCGGCGTTGGCCTTCTTCTCGAGGGCGAGCTGGTCGGCGAGGTCGCCGAGCTGGCTCGACAGCCGGGCCAGCGCCTGGTCGCGCCCGGAGATCACGTCCTTCAGGTAGAACTGGAAGAGCGTGAACACCATCAGCACGAAGACGATGACCAGGATCAACGTCGCGAGCGCGTCGACGAAGCCCGGCCAGATATCGACGGTGCGCGCGGTGCGGCGGCCCGCCGGCATGGCCTATTTGGCCTCTTCGGCGAGCGCTGCAATCGTGCGAGCCAAAAGCCGGATCTCGCTGCGCACGTCCTGGATGATCTGCGCGCGGCCGGTGGCGTTGTCCTCGACCAGGCGCCCCATCAAGCTGTCGAGGTTGCGGATGTGGTCGCGCGTCGTGTCGTCGAGCGCCGTTCCGCCGGCCCCGCCGCCGCGTCCGATCACGTCGGACAGCTTGGTCAGCGCCGGCTTGAGCTCGATCTGCGCCTCGGCGAAGCGAGCGAGCAGCGCCTGCTGGGCGCGCAGCTGGTCGGTGAACTGCGTGAGCCGCTCGGCCAGGGTCGCAAGCGTCGCCGTGCCCGAGGCGCGGCCCTCCTCGACGCGGGTCAAGGTGCGCTGGAACGCTTCGAGGTTGTCGGCGGTCTGCTCGAGGAGGGCCTGGATATAGGCCGGGACCGGCTGCTCGCCGTCGGCCGCCGGGCCGCCGCTCGACAGGCGCGTGAGCCCCGACAGCCATTCCTCGAGCTCGTTGTAGAAGCGGTTCTGCGCCTGGCTCGCCTGCAAATCCAGGAAGCCCAGCACGAGCGACCCCGCAAGGCCGAAGAGCGAGGTGCCGAACGCCGTGCCCATCCCCGACAGCGGCGCTTTGAGGCCGGCCTGCAGGTCGTTGAACAGGGTGGTCACGTCGGTCTGGGTCGACAGGCCGGCGATCACGCCGCTGACCGAGGCGATGGTCTCGAGCAGGCCCCAGAACGTGCCGAGCAGGCCCAGGAAGATCTCGAGCCCCACCAGGTAGCGCGAGATATCGCGCGATTCATCGAGCCGCGAGCCGAGCCCATCGAGCAGGGTGCGCATCGACACCGGCGACAGGGTGATCCGGCCCTCGCGCCGGCCGAGCATCGTCGCCATGGGGGCGAGCAGGCGCGGCGGCGTCTGGATCGACAGGCCCGGCTGGTCGGTGCGGAAGCGCTCGATCCACGCGACCTCGGGGAACAGCCGGATGACCTGGCGGAAATCGTAGATGATGCCGAGCAGCAGCACGCCCAGGATGACGCCGTTGAGGCCCGGGTTCGACATGAACGCGAATTGGAGGCGCGGTGCCAGCACGGCGCCGAGGCCGCCCACGACGACGAGCAGCACCACCATGCGCAGAAGATAGAGATGAGGCCGGGCCATCAGTGCCGCCAGTTTACCCCGTGACGCCGCCTGCCGTCCCGGCAGTGCTGCGAAGCCTTAGCGATGGACCATGAGGATGTCGACGCGGTCGGCCGGGCCGTCGGGCGACTTGTTGCCCAAGGCGCGGACGTCCATGCGCGTGCTGCGCACACCCTGATCGATGAGGTAGCTGCGCACGGCCAGCGCCCTGCTGAGGCTGAGCCGGCGGGCCTGGCTGCCGGCGTCGTCGCCGCCGCTCGCGTAGGCCACGATCTGCAGCCGGGCTTCGTCATCCCGTTTCAACTGGGCGGCCGCCTGGTCGAGGACCGACTTGCTGTCCGCCGGCAGATCCGCAGCCCCGCTGGCAAAGGGGATCGCGCCGACGCGGCCCTGGACGGGCGTCGAGGGCGGGGGCAGGGCCGCGACCCGGGGCGCGGGTGCGGGTGCGCCCTCCGCGGCCGGCGGTGCCGCGGGCGCCGAGGCGGCCGGCGGCGCTGGGGCCGGTGCGGGCGCCGGTGCCGACGCCTGGGCCTTTGGTGCTGGCGCGGGAGGCTCTGCCGGCGTGGCGGCCGGCGGGGCCGAGGACATGGTCGACGGCGGCCTCGAGAACGGCGAGGCGCTCGGAGGTGGCGTCACCTCGGCCGGCGCCGCGTTGCCGACCGCGGGCGGGGCCGGCGGCGTGGAGATCGTGGGCGGCGGAGGGGCTCCGGTCTCGCTCGACGGCCGGTTCGCCGTGCGCGAGGGCGTCGGCGGCTTGTCCGTGAACACGGGCGGGGCCGGCGGCGGGGTAAAGGTCGGTGCGGATCCTTGCGGCGCTGGCGCGGCGGCGCTCGCGGCCGGTGCTGTCGTTGGGGCCGCTTCGTTCGCGGGCGTCTCGCTCGCCGGTGGTTGGGCCGGAGCGGGCGCTGCTGCGGCGGTGCGCGTCGACGGTGCTGGCGGCGCGGAGTTCTTCGCAGACGTTTTCTTCGTCGGCTCTTTCTTCGCCGCGGCGCGGGCGGCCGGCGCTGCCGGCTTCGCCTGGGCAACCGGCGGGCGCGCGGACCTGGCGGGCGCGCTGCTGCGGCGTTCGGGCGCGCGCAGGCTGGGGCGCTTGGCAGCACCGCCCGGCGCGCTTTGCGGCCCGAGCTCCTCGAGGAGCCCCCAGTCGACTTCAACGCTGGTGTTCGGCTGACGCAGCTGTTCCTGGGCCGCCGCACTGCCAGCGCAGGCGACCACTGCCAGCCCGATCGCGCAAGCCAGCCCCCTAATGCGTCTCATCCCCACTCCGCGCGTTCACAAGAACTGCCCCGGGGTCGCCCAAGCAACACGGCGAGATCTGCAAGCCCCAGGGCAAAAGATTAGCCTACACAAGCCTATAGGAACAGTAGATTTAGGCGCAATTGTGGTGGCCGTGTCCGGCACTTAAGGCAAATGCTGCGCCTCAGGAGCGGGGAGCCGCACCGCGCAGCAGCTTGCCCAAGGGGTCGAACAGCCGGTCGTTGGCGGCGACAATGTCGCCGCTGGCGAGCACGTCGCGGCCGCCGGCGAGATCGCTGACATAGCCGCCCGCCTCGCGCACCAGGACGACCCCGGCGGCGATGTCCCAGGGCGACAGGCCCATCTCGAAGAACCCGTCGTAACGCCCGGCCGCGACATAGGCCAAGTCAAGGCTGGCCGATCCCATGCGGCGCACGCCGGCCGTCTCGCCCATCACGCCCTCCAGGAGCTTGAGGTAGTAGGGATGATCCCCTCGTTGGCGAAACGGAATGCCCGTCGCGACCACGGCCTCGGCCATGTTCTGCCGGGCGGAGACGCGCAGCCGGCGGTCGTTGACGAAGGCGCCGACCCCTTTCTCGGCGTAGAACATCTCGTCGCGCATCGGGTCGTAGATGACGCCGGCGATGAGCTCGCCCTCGCGCTCGAGCGCGATCGAGATGGCGAAGTGCGGGATGCCGTGGAGGAAGTTGGTCGTCCCGTCGAGCGGATCGACGATCCAGCGGTGCGGGCCGCTGCCCGCCGTCGCCCCGCTTTCCTCCATCAGGAACCCGTAATCCGGCCGCGCCTTCGACAGCTCGGTCTTGAGCGTGCGCTCGGCCTGAAGGTCGGCGGTCGAGACGAAATCCGCCGGGCCCTTGAGCGACACCTGCAGGTGCTCGACCTCGCCGAAATCGTGGATGAGGCCGCGCGCCGCCCGGCGGGCGGCCCGCTCCATCACGTTGTAGAGCGCCGAACGCGCGGCCATGGTGTCAACTTCCGGAAAAAGTCCGAACGGCGCTCAGTCCTTGGCGCGTTCGACGTAGGTGCGCTCGTGGATGTTGACCACGATGCGCTCGCCCACGCTGATGAACGGCGGCACCATGACGCGCGCGCCGTTGTCGAGAATGGCCGGCTTGTACGAGGACGCCGCCGTCTGGCCCTTCACGACCGCGTCGGCCTCGACCACGGTGCCGACCGAGTTCTGCGGCAGCTCGACGCCGACCACCTGGCCCTCGATGAACTGCATCGACACCTTCATGCCGTCCAGGAGGAAGTCGGCCGCATCGCCGATCATGTCCTTGTTGACCGTGACCTGCTCGTAGTTCTCCTGGTCCATGAAGGTGTACTGGTCGCCGTCGGCGAACAGGAACTGCAGCTCCTTCTCCTCGACGCGCAGCTGCTCGACGGTGTCGTCGGAGCGCACCTTCATGTTCGACTTGTTGCCCGACTTGACGTCGCGGATCTCGATCTGGTTGAACGCGCCGCCTTTGCCCGGGCTGACCAGGTTGTGCTTGATGACGCGCCAGATGCGCCCATCGGCTTCGATGACGTTGCCCGCGCGGATGGCGCTGCCGTTGATCTTCATGGATGCGGCCCAATTGCTGAAATGAGGGGTGAATTAAGGCGCGGAACCTATCAGCTTGGGCTTCCGGCTTCAATCACCTGGAATGCCGGGAAATTGCCGAATTGAACGCCTTGACACCCGCCGCGGGACCCTCCGGATAGGCCCAAACGCCTGCCACCACGGCCAGAAAATCGGCCCCGGCCTCGACCAGGGGGCCGCAATTGTCGGCCGTGATACCGCCGATCGCCACGACAGGGACGGTCATGATCTCGCTCCACCAGCGCAGCAGCTCGATCTCGGCCTTGCCTTTGGGGGCGTCCTTGGTCGCCGTCGGGAAGAAGGCGCCGAAGGCCACGTAGTCGGCCCCGGCGTCCGCTGCCTCGATCGCGAGGTGGCGCGAGGCGTGGCAGGTGACGCCCACAATGCGCTCGGGGCCGAGGGCCGCGCGCGCCTGGGCGTAGCTTGCGTCCTCCTGGCCGACATGCACGCCATCGCACCCGAGTTCGGCCGCGAGGTCCGGCCGGTCGTTCATCAGGAACGCGACCCCGCGCGCCTGTGCGACCGGCAGCAACACCTCGCAGGCGCGCCGGATCACGTCGTCGCCGACGTCCTTGAGGCGCAGCTGCACGCAGCCGACATCGCCGGCGTCGAGGGCGGCCGCGAGCTGGTCCTTGAAGGCCCGGGCGTCGAGTGCTGGCGGGGTGATCAGGTAGAGCCGGCAGCGCGGCGCGTTCGTCTTGGAAGAAGACTCCGCCCGCGCGTCCGTCACGCCTTGGCCTTGTAGATCTGGATGATCTTGTCGAGGAGGACGAGCGCCTTCTCGCGCGGGCGCTGGAAGGTGTTGCGGCCGATGATCGAGCCGTTGGCCCCGCCTTCGGCGAGCCCGCGCACCTCGGTGAAGATGCCTTCGTCGTCCTTGGCCTCGCCGCCCGAGAATACGACGATGCGCCGGCCATTGAACGCCGACTGCATCACGTGGCGGATGCGCGCCGGCAGGGAGGAGATGTCGATCTTCTCCTTCTCGTAGACCTTCTTGGCCGCGTCCTGGAACAGCACGCCCGTCGGCGGCTTCACCTTGATGATATGGGCGCCCAGCAGGGCCGCGAGGTGGCAGGCATAGGCGCAGACGTCCATCGCCGTCTCGCCTTCCTTGGTGAGGTCGCCGCCGCGCGGATAGGACCACAGCACCACGGCCAAGCCCGCGTCCTTCGCCTCTGCGGCGAGCTCGCGGAACTCCTCCATCATCTCGAACTGGTCGTCCGAGCCCGGATAGATGGTGAAGCCGACCGCCGCACAGCCGAGCCGCAGCGCGTCCTTCACCGTGCCGTGCACCGCCTGGTCCTTGTTGCGGGCGAGCGAGTTGGCGCTGTTCACCTTGAGGATGGTCGGGATCTGCCCCGCGAACTCGTCCGCCCCGGCCTCGAGCATGCCCAGGACCGAAGCGTAGGCGGAGAGCCCGGCGTCGATCGCGAGCTGGAAGTGATAGCGCGGGTCGTACGCGGCGGGGTTGGGCGCGAAGCTGCGCGCCGGGCCGTGCTCGAAGCCCTGGTCGACCGGCAGGATCACCATCTTGCCGGTGCCGCCGAGCTTGCCCTGCATCAGGAGCCGGGCGAGGTTGGCCTTCGTCCCGGGGTTGTCGCTCTCGTACCAGGACAGGATTTCTTTGACCTTCGGCGTCATCGTCGTCACGGCGACATCTCCCTTAACGAATCCATCAATGCGAGCGGCCTTCTAGCCCGCGGTACCGGGTTTGGCAACCGCGGGCGGGACAGGGGCGGGGGCGCCCGAGTAGGCGTGCAGTTTGCCACGCCAATCCGCCACTTGGTCGTGACCAAGATAAGTCGGCCCGATCGGCACCTTGCCGTGTCCGCCCGGAATGTCGAGCACGTACTCGGGCTGGCACAAGCCCGACACCCGGCCACGCAGGTGGCGCATCAGGCGCTGGCCCTCGCCGATCGTGGTGCGCAGATGTGCCGTGCCCGGCGCAAGGTCGCCGTGATGCAGGTAATAGGGCTTGATGCGGCGGCGGACGAAGCCGCGCATCAGCGCCTCCAAGGTCGCCGGGTCGTCGTTCACACCCTTGAGCAGCACGCTCTGCGCCAGCATCGGAATACCGGCATCGATGATGCGGCGGCAGGCCGCGGTCGCGGCTGCGGTCAGCTCGCGCGGATGGTTGGCGTGCAGGACCACGTACACGGCCTTTTCGGCGTGCAACGCGCTTAGGAGATCGCTTGTTATGCGTGAAGGCGAAACCACAGGCACGCGGGTGTGGAGACGGATCACGCCCAGATGCGGAATGCGATCCAGTGCCGCCACGATCTCCGACAGGCGCCGCGGCGACAGCAGCAGCGGATCGCCGCCGGTCAGGATCACCTCCCAGATCTCCGGATGCTCGCGGATATAGGCGATTGCCGCGTTCAACTCCGCCTCGGTCAGCGCCTCGCCGCCCGGGCCCACCACCTCGCGCCGGAAGCAGAAGCGGCAATAGACCGGGCAGGTGTGCAAGGGCTTCAGCAGCACGCGGTCGGGATAGCGGTGCACGATGCCCTTCACCGGCGACAGGCGCCGATCGCCGATCGGGTCGGAGCGTTCTTCGGGTGCTGTCGCAAGCTCGGCCGCCTCGGGCACGAACTGGCGCGCGATCGGATCGTGCGGATCGGCCGGGTCGATGAGCTCGATCATCTCCGGGGTCACGGCCATGGCGTAACGGGCGGCCACGCGCTCGATCTCGCCGATGCGCTCCGCGCCGATCACGCCCGCTGCGGCGAGATCGGCGCCGCTGCGCAACGTCTTACGCCCCTCGCCCGCCCGGGTTTGCAAGGGGCTTCGCCCTTTGCGCGGAATTGGGCGGGAGAGGGAGGGGCCCGTCGCGCCAGCGACGGGAGGGTGTGGGTCGTACCGATGGTGCGTCTGCGGCGACAATGCGCCGTCGACCCCCCTCACCCCGACCCTCTCCC
>Ga0335071_10006156_pt1 | contig 12399 bp, 12 predicted proteins | sample Lox_Sample_15_FD_206724 | JGI IMG/M metagenome (GOLD analysis project Ga0335071, IMG submission 206724) | Soil microbial communities from Loxahatchee National Wildlife Refuge, Florida, United States - Lox_Sample_1.5 | ecosystem: Environmental > Terrestrial > Soil > Wetlands | place: USA...
GCGGCGGGATAGCCGGACACCGTCGACTGGACGAGTGCGCCCGGAGTCTCCGACGGCTGCGTCGAGACGCTGAGGCCGAGCAGCGGCGTCGGGCCGATGTGCACCGTGAGGCTCGCGCGGCCCGCGACGATCTGCTTCGCGAGCGTGACCGCGCGGTTGATCGGGATCGCGTAGCCCTCGGTGCCGTTCTGGAACGCGAAGCCCTGCGACGCTGCGGTGTCGATGCCGATCACCCTGTTCGCGGCGTTCAGCAGCGGGCCGCCGGAGTCGCCCGGCTGGAGATTCGCGTTCGTCCTGATCAGCCCGACGAGCTGCTCCGAGAGCCCCGACTCGTCGGACGCGGTGATCGTCGCGTTGACGGCCGTGACGAGGCCGGCCGCGTGGCTCGGCGTGCCGCCGACGCCGCCCGCGTTGCCGACGGCCGTCACCTTCTGCCCGACCTTCACCGTCGACGAGTTGCCGAGCGTGACGGTCTTGAGGTTCTTCGCCTTGATCTGGATGACCGCGATGTCGTTCGTGACGCTGTAGCCGACGACCGTTCCCGGGTAGCGCCTGCCGGTGCTCGGGTCGACGACCGTCACCGTCGACGCGCCGCGGATCACGTGGTTGTTCGTGAGGATCTCGCCGGTCGAGGTGAGCGCGATCCCGGTGCCCGCGGCCGCTCCCTGGTCGAACGCGAGGTTCGTCTCGACGTCGTAGACGCCCGTGTTGAGCGAGACGGGCTTCGCGGACTTCGCCGGAGCCGCGGCGTTCGCGAGCCCCGGCGCGAGCGCAGCCGCGGCCGCGGCGAGCAGCGCGGCAAGAGCGAGGCGGGACGCCGACGGCAAACGCATCGTCTCCAGGAAAGCAGACGGACGTGAGGGCCGTGTAAGACCTAGTCCGGCTTCGCCTTCGGCGGCGGCGCGGCCCACTTCGGGTGGTGGTAGCGGGCCCAGTCCTCGTCCACCGAGCCGGTGACCATGCCCTCGAGCGAGTGCTTGGTCGCCGGATGGATCAGCGCGAGATAGAGGTGGCCCGTCAAGAGCACGAGCGACGCGTACATCAGGCCGTCGTGGAGGATCACCGTGCTCGCGAAGCGGAACGTCGTGTCGCGCTCGCCGAGCCACAGCAGCAGGCCGGACACGATGAACAGCACGAAGAACGCCGCGGTCAGCGACGCGTTGAGCTTCTGGCCGGCGTTGAAGCGGCCCTGCGGCGCAGGACGCTCGCGCTTCAGCCAGCGGACGTCGTCGCGGTCGAACGCGTCGAGCTGGCGCGCGGTGCGCACCAGGCCGCGACGGTCGCCGAGCAGCGCGATCAGCGCGAGCGCGGGGAGCCACGAGACGCCGGTCCAGAAGTGGATGTCCTTCACGAACGGGCGGCGGCCGACGAGGATCGCGAGCGACGGGAGATAGAGCACGAGCCCCGACCCGAGCAACACGAAGAACGCGGCGGCATTCGTCCAGTGGAACAGGCGCTCCGTCCCCGAGAACCGGCGGATGCGACGGCGTTCCCTCATCGCACGAGCGGCGTGCGGGCCGTCTTGCCGGTCGGCTGCGTGCCGAGGTCGCTCGTCGGCGCGGCGCCGTAGCCGTTCGAGCGGCCGACCCACGCGTCGCGGTCGTAGCCGAGCGCCTCCCAGTAGCCGGCGCTCGCCGCGGGGACGAGGTCGATGCGGCTCAGCCACTTGACGCTCTTGTAGCCGTACATGTCGGGGATGATCAGCCGCACCGGCGCGCCGTGCTCGCGCGGCAGCGGCTTCCCGTTCATCTCGTACGCGAGCAGCACGTCGGGGAGCGCGGCCTGGTCGAGCGTGAGGTAGTCGATGTACGGCAGCTCCATCGACGTGAACTCGAGCGCCTGCGCGTCCGGAAACGGCCTCGCGGCCGCGAGCACGTCCTTGATGCGGACGCCGCCCCAGTGGACGTTCTGCACCGTCCAGCCGGTGACGCAGTGGAACGTCGAGACCTGGTTCGCACGCGGCAGCGAGCGCAGCTGCTCGTAGTCGAACGTCGTCGGCTGCTCGACGAGGCCGCCGACCGACAGCTTCCACGTCGCGGGGTCGAACACCGGCATCGAGCCGGAGACGGTGTAGATGCGCCAGCCGCCCGACGGGACGAGCGGCACGAGCCCCTCGACCGGCGAGATCGTGCTCGAGACGCGGGCCCACACCGACCTCCCCCACCAGAGCGACGTCAGCCCGCCCGCGACCGTGGCGAGGAAGACGCCGCGTCCGTAGCGACGCGCGGGCGCCTGCCCGCCGTCCGGGTCGATGGATTCCGTGTGTTGAGCCTCCGTGGTTACAGCGTAGATACGCCGGCACCCGTCGGGCGGATTGCCTCACGGCGGCGCATGATCCGCCAGGCGAGCGCACCGGAGACGAGGCCGACGCACACGGCGTAGAGCGCGCCGAGCCACCGCGTCGTGCTGTCGGTGCCCGCGCCGATCCCGTGCACGGTCGAGGCGGCCCAGACGACGAACGTCGCGTAGTGGGCGCGGCGCCACGTGCGGTACGAGATGTGCGGCTTGAGCGCGTTCGTCACCGCGACGGCGACGAGCAGCTCCGCCGAGACGATGCCGGTCGCGACCCAGAACGGGCGGTACGACGACGCGAACGGGACGACGAGCTGCGCGAGCGAGAACGGCGTGTAGCTGTCGATCGCGATCGCGAAGACGTGGATCCCGAGGAAGACGCCGACGAGGATCCCGCCGAACCGGTGCAGCTCCGTCACCGCGAACTTCGGCCACGAGCCGAGCTGCGCGCGGCCCGACAGCGTCAGCCCGACGAGGACGACCGCGCTGAGCAGCACGTAGGCGACGACGCCCGCGGCGCGCGCCGCATACCAGTCGACCGGCATCGCGCTACGAGGTCCGGGTCTGTACCTGCGGGGCGGACGACGAGGTCGACGGTGCGAGCGTCCCGGAGCCGAAGCCGTCGTCGCTCGCCCCGTTGTCGTCGCTCTCCTGCACGACGATCGACGACGGCGACGAGCCGGTCGAGACCGAGCCCGCCGCCGTCGTTCCGGGGTGAGAGATGCGGGCGAGCCCGAACACGGCGAGAAAGCCGCCGGCGGCGGCGAGTGCGATCGTCCGCTTCGCCCGGGCGGCACGCTGCCGGCCGGCTGCGACTCTCGAGCTCTCCTGCATGTCTCCATCGAACCGCAGGCCGCTGAGCGGAGCCTGTGAGCGGGGTAAGTCTTGCGTGAGAGCCGCTACGCGGCGCGGATGACGCGGTTGCCGCCCTGGTGCTTCGCGTCGTACATCGCGGCGTCGGCGGCGGCCATCAGCGCGTCCGGCGTCGTCGCGTGCTCGGGATACGCGGCGATGCCGACCGAGATCGTCGGGAGCGACGGGCCGCGACGCTGCGCGGGCATCGCGGCGCGGACGCGGTGCGCGACACGCGCGGCGACGTCGGCGTCGCCGTCGACGACGATCCCGAACTCGTCGCCGCCGACGCGGAACACGTCGTCGGCGGCGCGCACGGTCGCGAGCGCACGGCGCGCGACCTGGCGGAGCACCTCGTCGCCGGCCTCGTGTCCCGACGCGTCGTTGATCTCCTTCAGGCCGTCGAGGTCGAACATCGCGAGCGCCGCCGGACGGCGCGGCCGTCCGAGCATCAGCTCGAGCCGCTCGTAGAACGCGCGCCGGTTGCCGGCGCCGGTGAGCGGGTCGCGGCGCGCCTCCGACAGTGCGTCGACCGCACGGCGCAGGCTTCCCATCGACACCGCGGTCAGGTCGGCCACGGTCGTGAGCAGGCTCTCGGTCCGCGGCGACGCGTTGTCGGCGACGCCGACGAGGAGCACGCCGAGCCGGTCGTCGCCGATCATCAGCGGGAGCGCGACCTCGCGCGTGTGGTCGCGGCGCGACGCAGCGCTGACGGGCAGCCCACTCTCGAGCGCCTCCTGCGCGAGCCGCGGGAGCTTCGTGCCCTCGCCGACGACGTACGCGGACGCAAACGAGACGTCGCCGACGTCGGCGAGCGCGTCGGCGACGCGCGCGGCCACCTCCGCCGGCTCCGACGAGTTCGCCAAGACGTGCGCTAGACGCACCTTCCCCTCCGCCCTCGGTTCGTGCCCTCGTACGAAAGGGTCCTACCTCGTTCGGATGACGCCGGAAACACTCGTCCGGGGGAGGCCGGCGTCACCCGTTGGAGGTAGTCCGGTAGCGCGGGAACCCTCGGGTGGAGACGACCGAGCCGTTGGCGAGGATCGTGAGCGCCTCGAAGCCGTTGCCGAGCGTCGTGGTCCAGTCCGGGCCCGCGAGGCCCATCGCGAACGCCGCCGTGGCATACGCGTCCGCGGCGCCGAGGCCCGGGCCGACGATCGTCACCGAGAGGACGCCCTCGGGCGGCGCCCCGGTGTGCGGGTCGAGGACGTGCGCGCCGCGCTCATACTCGCCCGAGGTCGCGACGGCGAGGTCGTTCGACGGCACGACTGCCGCGACGCGGTTGCGGACGAACGGGTGCTGGATCCCGACGCGCCAGACACGCGCCGGATCCGGGTAGCCGCGCGTGAGGATGTCGCCGCCGGCGTAGATCGAGAACGTCGTCGCGCCGCCCGCCTCGAGGATCTCGCCCGCGCGATCGACCGACCAGCCCTTCACGAGCCCCGACGGGTCGATGCTCCCGCCGGCCGCGGCGTCGAAGTAGCCGCCGGTCTCCTCGCGCAGCCGCTCGCACTCGGCGAGGATCGCGCGAACCTCCGACGACGCGTCGTCGAGCGCGAGCTCGCCGCGGTTCAGGCGCATGATCTCGCTCGAGTCCTTGTACGTGCTGAACGTCGAGTCGACGTACCGGAACCACGCGAACGCGTCGTCGACCGCGGACTCCGGCAGGTCCGGGTCGCGGACGTCGATGCGGATCGGCATCCCCATCACGTGCTCGACGCGAAGCATCGGTGCGCCTACGCCTTCGCCTTGTCGAGCGCGGACTGGAGCGACATCGCGTACGCCTGGCTCGTCATCGTCGCGCCGCCGATCAGGTCGATCTGCGCGCTCTGCGCCGTGAGCACCTCGCTCCGCAGCATCGGGATCGCCTGCTCGTTGATGAACTGCGACTTCGGCCGCTCGGTCGGGTACGTCGCGGAGACGTCGAGGATCTTCGTGCCCTTCACCTTCACGGTGACCTGCACGGGCCCCCAGCGCATGTCGACGGACGGGCCCTGGACGGTGCGCGTCACGGGCTTCTTCTTGGGTTTCGCCTTCACGAGCGCACCGACGGCGGGCGCGGCCGGGACCGCGAGCGCGACGGCGGAGGCGACGGCGGGAATCGACTTGTGCATCTGGCTCCTTCGGGTCAGAGGGCGAATCGTTCGACGTGGACGTACGGACGGGGCACGCCGGCGGCGCGGACGCTCTTCTCGATCGCGTCCGTCATCGCGGGCGGGCCGCAGAGGAAGACGTCGCGCTCGGCGACGTCGGGCACGAGCTCGCGGAGATGCTCGGGCGAGAGCAGCCGCCCGCCGCCGGGCGCGGCGTGGTCGCCGACGACGTACGTCACGGCGACGCCGCGGTCGCGCGCGAGCGCGTCGAGCTCGTCGCGGAAGACGATCTCGTCGTCGCGGACGACGCGGTAGAGCACGGCGACGTCGCCGCGCATCTCGCCGAGGAGGCTGCGGATCGGCGTGATCCCGATCCCGCCGGCGATGAGCAGCGCCTTGTCGCTGCGGCGCACGTCGTCGGTGAAGACGCCGAACGGGCCCTCCGCGACGACGCGCGTGCCGGGCTCGATGTCGCGAAGCGCGCGCGAGTAGCCGCCGACGCCCTTCACGGTGATCCGAAGCGACGAGCCGGACGGCGGAGCCGAGAGCGAGAACGGGTGGGCCTCCCACCAGCGGCCGCGCCGCGAGAGGAAGCGCCACATGAAGAACTGCCCGCCGCGCGCGCCGAGCCGGTCGAGCCGGCGGCCGCCGATGCGCAGCGACACGACGTCCGGGCCCTCGACGACGACCTCCTCGACGCGGAGCCCGAGCGAGAACGTCCGCCACGCGGGCGCGAGCACGCGGAAGACGACGAGGATCAGGAGCGTCGCGACGTAGAGCGCGCGCCAGTAGTCGGCGGCGGTCGTGTCGACGGAGAGCTCGTTCCCCGTCGGGATCTGGTGGAACCAGCTGAGCGCGATCGCCGCGTACGCGAGCAGGTGCACCGCGTGCCACGACTCGTACGGGAGCCGCCGCCGCACGATCACGAGCGACGTCACGACCACGACGACGAAGAACACGGTCCCGACCGTCGCGGTGATCATCCCGGGGTAGCTCGACAGCAGGCGGGAGATCTCCTTCGGCACCGAGATCCGGTCCATCGCGGCGTAGCCGAGCGTGATCAGCACGACGTGCGCGAGCACGAGGTAGAGCGTCAGCTTCCCGTTCCGGCGGTGCCAGACGGTGAGCCGGTCGAAGCCGACGAGCCGCTCGAGCGGCGGGAGCCGGGCGAGGAGCAGCACCTGGACGAGGGCGAAGTACGCGCCGAGGAGGCCGGTGATCCGGCCGAGGCTCGTCGCGAGGTCGCCGAGGGTGTGGACCGAGGAGATCCCGCCGCCGTTCAGCCAGAGCCAGGTGATCGCCGCGGCGTTGCCGAGGAAGACCGCCCAGAGCGCGGCGGCGAGGGCGAGCCGCCGCCCGCGGCTCCGCCGTCCGACCGGCACGGCCACCGACGGCTCGGTCAGTGCGTAGCCGAGCTCGGTCATCGTCTCATCGAACCAGCGGAAGCTGAGGATCGCCTGGGATCCGGGCCGCTCTTACGAACGTCTTACGAAAAGCGCCCCTTCTTAGCGCCGTCTCACGTGGCACGGCACACTTACGGGTGATGCTCGTCCTGGTGGCAGACGACGACCGCGCGGTCCGGGAGGCGCTCGAGCGCGCGCTCCAGCTCGAGGGGTTCGAGGTGGAGCTCGCCGGCGACGGCGACACGACTCTCGCGGCGGTCGAGAGGCGCACGCCGGACGCGCTCGTCCTCGACATCATGATGCCGGGCCTCGACGGGCTCGACGTGACCCGCCGGCTCCGCCGGACGGGGAACCGCGTGCCGATCCTGCTCCTCACGGCGCGCGACGCCGTGGGCGACCGGGTCGAGGGCCTCGACGCCGGCGCCGACGACTACCTGCCGAAGCCGTTCGCGCTCGAGGAGCTCGTGGCACGCCTCCGCGCCCTGCTCCGGCGCTCCGTCCAGAGCGACCTCGCCGAGGTGCTCCGGTTCGCCGACCTGTCGCTCGACCTCGGCTCGATGGACGCCCGCCGCGGCGGCCGCCGGTTCGAGCTGACGACGACCGAGGCCCACCTCCTCGAGCTCTTCATGCGGAATCCGCGCCAGGTCCTCCCGCGCTCGCTCATCTACGAGCGGGTCTGGGGCTACGACTTCAGCCACTCCTCGAACGCGCTCGACGTCTACGTCGGGTACCTCCGGCGGAAGACGGAGGGCGAGGACGAGCCGCGCCTCATTCACACCGTGCGCGGCACCGGGTACGTTCTCCGCGAGCCATGACCCTGAGATTCCGGCTGACGCTCGTCGCGACCGCGGTCGTGGCGGTCGTGCTCGGGGCCGCGTCGCTGACGGTGTACTACGTGATGCGGCACGAGCTGTACAAGCAGGTCGACTCGCAGCTCCTCTCGCGCACGGTCCAGCTGCAGCAGGACCCGAGGAGCAGCCGGTTCGGCTTCGACCCGGAGAGCTCCGACTACTTCGCGGTCGTCGCGCCCGACGGCACCGTCGTCGGCGGGACGCAGCTCCCCGTCGACTCCGCGGTGAAGAGCGTCGCCGCCGGCCGCACGCTGGGGATCTACTACCGCACGGTCACGATCCAGGGCTACCACTACCGCGAGGTCTTCGCGCCGCTGCAGTTCCCGTTCTCCGGCGCGGTGCTCGTCGCGCGGCCGACCGACAACGTCATCCACGACCTCCACCGGCTCCGGGTGATCCTGCTCCTCGTCACGCTCGGCGGCATCGCGGCTGCGGCGATCCTCGCTGCGATCGTCTCCCGGACGACGCTCGCGCCGGTGCGGCGCCTCACGGCGGCGACCGAGCGGATCGCGAAGACGCGCGACCCGAGCGAGCGCGTGCCGGAGAAGGGCCGCGACGAGCTCTCGCGCCTCGGCGCGTCGTTCAACACGATGCTCGCGGCGCTCGAGGACGCGATCGAGACGCAGCGCCGCTTCGTCGCGGACGCGTCGCACGAGCTGCGCACCCCGCTGACGAGCATGCAGACGAACCTCGACGTGCTGCGCCGGCAGGAGCTCCTCTCGCCGGAGGCCCGCAGGCGGCTGCTCGACGACCTCCAGCGCGAGTCGGCCGAGATGCGGAACCTCGTCGGCGGCCTGCTCGAGCTCGCGCGCGGCGACGACCCGCGGCTCGAGCGCGAGGAGGTGCAGCTCGACGAGCTCGTCGAGGGCGCCGTCGACCGCGCGCGGTCGCGCTTCCCGAAGCTCACCTTCGACGCCGAGCTCGAGCCGACGACGGTGGACGGCAACCCGGACCGGCTGGAGCGCGCCGTCTGGAACCTGCTCGAGAACGCCGGCAAGTGGAGCCCCGACGGCCAGACGGTCGAGGTCGAGCTCGCGGACGGCGAGCTCACGGTCCGCGACCACGGCCCCGGGATCTCGGCCGAGGACCGGCCGCTCGTCTTCGACCGCTTCTACCGCTCCTCGACCGCCCGCTCGATGCCGGGCTCGGGGCTCGGCCTCGCGATCGTCCGCGAGGTGGCCGAGGCGCACGCGGGCACGGTCACGGCCGAGGAGGCCCCCGGCGGCGGCGCCCTGATCCGGCTCTCACTGAACGGATCCGCGCGGGCGAACGGCTCGTCGCCGCACGTGTAAAGACCGTTTTACGCCGTTCTTAGGGTCGTTTCATGTCGGCGTGATCTTGTATGGAGGCTTCATCGACCCTCCTCTGGCCGACCGACGCGGCCACCTGCATCTGCCGCGTCCATCACTCGTCCGGCGCCTTCCAGTTCCCCTGCAGGAAGGCGCCGGACGAGCCTTTTCTCGGCCCAGCCGGCGAGCACCCCGACCGCCGCGTCGAGGTCCGAGACGATCTCGCCGGCCGCTTCGATGCAGCCCTCGACGAACAGGTTCAGGCCGTGGCCCTCGCCGCTTCTCGCGCCCCGGAGGTCGGTGACGAGGCCGACGATCCCCTTCCGCGCCGGGTCGGACTGCATCAGCGCGTAGAAGATCCCGATCTCGCACGCGGTGCCGTCGTCGGTCTGCGGGCCGTCGAGGATCGCGAGCACGGCGTCGGCCGCGTGCAGGCCCGCCCAGTCCTTCGCGAAGATCACGTCCGCGCCCGGGGTGAGGTCGAGGCCCTGCGTCTGCTCGTGCGGCACGAAGACGTCGTGGCCCTCCGCGCGCAGCCGCGCGGCGCACGCGTCGAGGAAGTCGCGCTCGTACGGCGTGAAGAGCGGCCCGGCGAGGTAGATCCGCATCGCTGGGAGGTTACGCGCGCCGGAGCAGGACGAGCGCGCGATCCTGCACCGGCACGACCTCACGCGCGTGAACCGGCCCCTCCGGCACGCCGTCGCCCGTCGCGAGCTCGACGTGCCACGTCGACCCGAACCGCCGCGACGGCAGCGTGAACTCCACGGTCTCCGGCGACGCGTTGAAGAGCAGGAGGAACGAGTCGTCGACGATCTCGTCGCCGTGAACCGTGCGCTCGGTGATCTCGCGCCCGTTGAGGAAGACACCGAGCGTGTGGAGGTCGTGGCGCTGCCAGTCGCGCTGCGTCATCCGGCGCCCGTCCGGCCGGAACCACCACGCATCCGGCAGCCGCGAGCCCTGCGACGAGAGTCCCGTGAGGAACGTCGAGCGGCGGAACACCGGATGCTCGCGCCGCAGCCGGATCAGGCGGCGCACGTACTCGAGCATGTCGGCGTCCGCGGCGTCCCAGTCGAACCACGAGATCTCGTTGTCCTGGCACCACGCGTTGTTGTTGCCGCGCTGCGTGCGCCCCAGCTCGTCGCCGCCGAGGAGCATCGGCGCGCCCTGCGAGAGCAGCAGCGTCGCGAGGAAGTTCCGCCGCTGGCGGCCGCGCAGCGCGTTCACGTCCGGATCGTCGGTGTCGCCCTCGGCGCCGCAGTTCCACGCACGGTTGTCGTCGGTGCCGTCGCGATTCCCTTCGCCGTTCGCCTCGTTGTGCTTCCCGTTGTACGAGACGAGGTCGCGCAGCGTGAAGCCGTCGTGCGCGGTGATGAAGTTGATCGACGCGAACGGCGCACGGCCGTCGTGCTGGTAGAGGTCGCTCGAGCCGGTGAAGCGCGACGCGAACTGCGCGACGTTCGACTGCGCGCGCCAGAAGTCGCGCATCACGTCGCGGTAGAGCCCGTTCCACTCCGCCCACAGCACCGGGAAGTTGCCGACCTGGTAGCCGCCCGGGCCGACGTCCCACGGCTCCGCGATCAGCTTCACCTGCGAGAGCACCGGGTCCTGGTGGATCGTGTCGAAGAACGCGGACAGGCGGTCGACCTCGTAGAACTCGCGCGCGAGCGCCGACGCGAGGTCGAAGCGGAAGCCGTCGACGTGGCAGTCGATGACGAAGTAGCGCAGCGAGTCCATGATCAGCCGCAGGACCGACGGGTGGACCGGGTTGAGCGAGTTCCCGGTGCCGGTGAAGTCCTGGTAGTAGCGCGGCGCCTCCGGCATCAGCCGGTAGTACGACTGGTTGTCGACGCCCTTGAAGCCGAGCATCGGCCCGAGGTGGTTCCCCTCGGCGGTGTGGTTGTAGACGACGTCGAGGATCACCTCGATGCCGGCGCGATGGAGCGCCTTCACCATCCCCTTGAACTCGCGCACCTGCTCGCCGTGGCGGCCGGTCGCGGCGTACAGCGCGTGCGGCGCGAGGTAGCCGATCGACGAGTAGCCCCAGTAGTTCGTGAGGCCGCGCTCGTGGAGGAAGCTCTCGTCGGCGATGTGGTGCACGGGCAGGAGCTCGACGGCGGTCACGCCGAGGTCGCGGAAGTATGCGAGCGCCTCCTCCGACGCGAGCCCCGCGTACGTTCCGCGCAGGTCGTCGCGCACGCCGGGATGGCGCATCGTGAAGCCGCGCACGTGCACCTCGTAGATCACCGTGTCGTGCCACGGCGTCGCGGGCGGCGCGTCGTCCTCCCAGTCGAAGCTCGGGTCGATGACGACGCACTTCGGGATCGCGGGCGCCGAGTTCGAGTCGTCCGGCAGGAGGTCCGCGTCCTCGTCGAGGCTCGGCGCGTACGGCAGCACGTTCGCGCGGTCCCACTGCACGGCGCCCTCGATCGACTTCGCGTACGGGTCGATGAGGAGCTTCGCCGGGTTGAAGCGCCTGCCGGTGGCCGGGTCGTACGGCCCGTGGACGCGGTAGCCGTAGCGCGTGCCGGGGCCGACGCCGGGGAGGTAGCAGTGCCAGTTGAACGCGGTGCGCTCGGTGAGCTCGATCCGCGTCTCCGAGTCGTCGCCGTCGAAGAGGCAGAGCTCGACGCGCTCGGCGTTCTCGGAGAAGAGCGCGAAGTTCGTTCCCGAGCCGTCCCACACCGGCCCGAGCGGGAACGGCGTTCCTGGCCAGACGTCCACGGCCGGGACGCTAACGGCCGGTCGCGTAGCCCTGCATTCCGCGCGGGTTCGCGGCGGCCTTCAGCCGGCCGTCGGGCTCGCGTCCGACAGCGCTGACGCGGCCGAGCGACCACGGGCCGGAGACCTCGACGTCGTGGCCGCGCGCGTGGAGGCCGTCGATCGTCGCTGTTCCGGTGCGCTCCTCGACGGCGACGTGAAGCGGCCGCGTCTCCCGCGGGTAGAACGAGCTCGGGAAGGCCTCGGTGTGGTGGTTCGGCGCGTCGATCGACGCCTGCAGGTCGAGGCCGAAGTGGACGTGCGCGAGGAAGACGTGGAGCGTCCACTGGTCCTGCTGGTCGCCGCCCGGCGTGCCGAGCGCGAGGTACGGCTCGCCGTCGCGCAGCACCATCGTCGGCGAGAGCGTCGTCCGCGGGCGCTTGCCGGGCGCGAGCGAGTTCGGGAGCCCCTCGTCGAGCCAGAACATCTGCGCGCGCGTGCCGAGGCAGAAGCCGAGCTCCGGGATCACGGGCGCGCCCCAGAGCCAGCCGCCGCTCGGCGTCGCCGAGACCATGTTCCCGTGGCGGTCGACGACGTCGAGATGGACGGTGTCGCCGCGCGTCGGCTCGCCGACGCCGGGTGCGACGGGGACGCCCCGAACCGGCGCCGCGAGTCGCGGCTCACGCCCGTCCGGCGAGCCGGGCCGCAGCTCCGGCGACGCGGTGTCGCCGACGAGCCGGCGCCGCTCGTCCGCGTACGTGCCCGAGAGCAGCGTCCCGAGCGGCACGTCCGGGACATCGCCGTACCACGCCTCGCGGTCCGCGAACGCGAGCTTCGCGCACTCGGTGATCGTGTGGACGTACTCCGCCGACGCGTGGCCCATCGCCGCGAGGTCGAAGCCCTCGAGCAGGCGCAGCTGCTG